>Ga0209097_10000753_pt1 | contig 29938 bp, 17 predicted proteins | sample AD_UKC052_MetaG_FD_184419 | JGI IMG/M metagenome (GOLD analysis project Ga0209097, IMG submission 184419) | Active sludge microbial communities of municipal wastewater-treating anaerobic digesters from USA - AD_UKC052_MetaG (SPAdes) (version 2) | ecosystem: Engineered > Bioreactor > Anaerobic >... | reverse complement strand
CGGTGCGGTAAAACCACTTTCCTTCACCAGATCTTTCGGCTTTCCAAAGGAACATCCACATCATCGCAGACGATTTTCTTCTTGGCAAAGTCAACTCATTGGGAACTGATAAGACTCCTTTAGTCCAGGCACAACCCGGAAGAATGGCGTTACCGGAAAAATAACTCCGGAGCTGAAGCAGGCCAGATGGAACATTTTTTGACAGAAAGCAAGGTCTCTTCTTTTTATTTCTATAATTCCGTAATGTTATAGATTTACAGAAACAAATACAACTCCGTATACTCCTTTTTATTTTAGGGAGCGAATTGATAAAGTCAAGACAGATTAAAACTCTGCAAGTAAAAGAAAATCTGCAATGTGGAGATGCTTGACCCCATCCACATTGTCCCGCCATACTTCATCCATTGTAACCACATATTTGGGATGATGGTCCCTGATTTCAAGCAATACTGAAAATTCCCGTTCAAAGGTTGCTGATTCACTTATCTTGTAGGCCACTTGTACATAAACTTTCCTCTCATTTTTTTCTGCGATGAAATCAATCTCCCGCTCACTCGACTTGCCTGTAAAGACCCTGTAACCTCTCCGGAGGAGCTCAGACATGACAATGTTTTCAAGGATCCCTGAGATAAACCGGTCACGGTATCCCATCACCGCATACACCAACCCATGATCCCCAACGAAATATTTCTCATTCGTTTTAAGTATTTCCTTGCCTTTTATGTCATACCGTGGTATCCGGTGAACTATAAAAGCTCCTTCCAGTGCATTCAGGTAATTATAAACTGTATTGATATCAATTTTCCTATACTGACTTTTAAAATAGTCAACCACATTTCCGGCAGAAAACTTATTTCCAACATTATCAAATACAAATCTCACCACCCTTTCCAGAAGTTCGACATCCCTGATTTTATAACGTTGTACAACATCGCGCAGGATTACGGAAGAATAAATATCATACACTATTTTCATTGCGGTTTCCTGGTCACAGGAGGCCATATGCAACACGGGGAAACCTCCTGTCCGGAGATATTCCGTGAATGCCCCGTGAAGATCTTCGATTGATTTACCAGTCAAGCTTTCCCTGAAAAGCAGATGCTCGGAAAAGGAAAGGGTAAAAAGGTTTAATTCAACGTAACGCCCTGATAAAAAAGTGGCAAGTTCTGAAGACAGGATATGGGAGTTGGAGCCTGTTATATAAATATCCACATTGAAATCAACAGAAAAAGAATTAATGGCCCTCTCCCAACCGGCAACCTCCTGTATTTCATCAAAAAGAAGATAACAACGATTTTCACGACTTATCCTGTTGCTTATATATTCATAAAAGCTTCCGGCTCTCTTTAAGGCCGACCACTGAAAACTTTCGAAATCAAGATAAATGATCCTCTCCTCAGCAACTCCCTGTCTTACCAATTCTGCCTGCAACAGCTTCAGAATAACAGATTTTCCGCAGCGCCGAATGCCGGTAATGACTTTAATTAAAGGTTTTTCCTTGTATTTGAAAAGTCGTTCCAAAAATTCGTTCCTGTAGATCATGACCCTCTTTATCGGTTATGACCACAAATATAATTATTATTTGTATACTTTTTATGGATATAACCATATAAAGTATTTTCTTGCGAGAAGGCGCCGTACAATATCGTCATCAGCGAGGAAAAGAAATACTTAAAATTGTTTGTTTTACAATTTGCAATTTTTGTAAACACAAACTCGGGAATCCATCTACAGTTTTGTGTTTTCAGAAGTCACTGCTGCAGAAAATGTTCGTTCCTTAAGCCCATTCTGTATTTTCTTCATTACCTTTGTTCATCAGAAGAATATTAAATGGAAAAAATTGCGAAAAGGGAACTTCTGGGAAAACTCATGTGGGATTACAAATTTCCAGCAGATGAATTGGAAGCACTTCTGGAAGGCCGGAAACAACAGGTCGGGCATTACACACGATCAATGCTCTTCCAAAAAATCATTGAGACTTTTCCCTGGTTTACGGTTCTGGAATTTTTCCCTCCTGAGGAAATCCGGCAGCTATTAACAAAAGAGTTGATCCAGAAACTCAGGACACCATCCTTGAGAAAAAAATACGGATTTGTTTATGAACGATTACAGAAAGTTATACCAATTGCAGGATAAATTTCTGAAATGGTGGCAAACCATGAAATATCCGTTTTACCTGACAGGGGGAACGGCACTCGGTCGTTTTTACCTTAACCACCGGTACAGTGAAGATCTTGACTTCTTTTGTAACGCAAATCCTGAATATAAGTTACTCATCGCCAGTTTAAAAACTGAACTTTCAAAGCATTTCACCGTAAACCATAAAGAATCACTCTTTGCTGACGAATTTACCCGGTTATATATCGGTGAAGAGAATCAATTCCTAAAGATTGAACTTGTAAATGATGTGGATTATTATCCCGGTACTCCTTCTGAATTTGAATTTGGCTTAATTGATAATCCTTTAAATATTCTTGCCAACAAATTAACTGCTATCGTTGGCAGAGATGAGCCAAAAGATATCTTTGACATTGTCTGTCTCTCGCTGAACTATTCATTTATCTGGCCTGATATATTTTACCACTCAAAACAAAAATCGGTGATTAATGAAATCGATATAGCAAACAGGCTTTATGAATTTCCGGTAGAATGGCTGAATAATATAAACTGGTTATTTTCTTCACCAGATCTTTTGGCTTTCCAAAGGAACGTCCACATCATCGCAGACGATTTTCTTCTTGGCAAAGTCAACTCATTGGGAACTGATAAGACACCATTAGTCCAGGCACAACCCGGAAGAATGGCGTTACCGGGAAAATAACTCCGGAGCTGAAGCAGGCCATGTGGAACATTTTTTGACGGAAAGCAAGGTCTCTTCTTTTTATTTCTATAATACCGTAATATTATAGATTTACAGAAACAAATACAACCATTCCGGATTTTAAATTCGACTCTCCCGCGATCCAACTGTCGCGTTACTCCTGGCTAATTCAGGTAACAAAAAATATTGTTGGGAGGAGGGCGATTAACAGTTGAAAATTAATTCACTATTATCTTTTATATTCGACAATAATTGCTTATTTTTATCGAACTTATTCGATAAAAAATGGACAAAGATCTCATCTGGATATTCCATTCTTTTCAGAAACTCACGGAACAACGCCTTATTGAGTTCACGGTTGAGAAAATCCTCATCAAGACGTAATTCCTCCATGGCTTCCGGGGTGTTGTATTCCGGGAAAGTATACCACTATAATATAAACTCCCTTAAGCCGGCCAGCGGGTTTCTATGCCGCGGGAGCGGATGTGCTGCTGGAAGGCTTCCAGGTGGGCGGGAGTTTCACGTATGGCAGCCGGAGTGATCTTTTTCTGAAGGGCATAGGCTACCAGCAGTCCGGCCGACTCCCCGATGTTCCACTCCACCGGGTGGAGCCGGTAGCATCCATTGGTGATATGAGTGGTTCCGATGTTTTTGTTGGCCGGCAGCAGGTTATTCATCTGTTGCGGGATAAGCGCTCCCAATGGAATCTGGAAAGGCAGGGAGGGCATGTCAATGTAGTTGTCCCCGCCCGTGGAGGGGTGCAGATCGAGATAGTAAAATCCCACCCCCACGCTGTCATGAAACTCTTCAGCTTTGGCGCCTGCAGCCTCTCCCTTCACCAGCTTCCGGTTCTCCACGCCCACATGCTCCTCCTTTACCGTGAACAGGGCTTTGATGCGGCGCGATTCCCGGATATAGGGATACAAGGCCATCCCATCCTCACTCCCCATCACATCGGGCCGTAACCGCAAACCCGGCCAGCCCCGGCCTCCGTCGGGTCGTTCCACTTCGGTCTGCAGCCAGTAGAGCAGCGACAGGTTCAACTGTCGCGCCCCTTCCAGGGCCTTGCGAAACTCTTCCTCCGTCACGTCGATCAGGTTTCCCAACAGATAATCGTTCTGCGGCCAGTTGACCAGGGTGATATCGCCGGCATAAAGTATCCGACCGGTAAACTACATCTTGTATTGGGGGCAATATTTTTTTATTCGCCGGGAAGTAATTTATGAATCTGATTTGCGGGGTAATCGGGTATTACCGTCAAGGTTTTCGTCAGCCATTCGAATGGCTCAACTCCCCGAAGTTTACAGGTTGCCAGCAATGAGTATATCACGGCTGCATTTCTGGCTCCCTGGTGTGATCCGGCAAAGAGGTAATTTTTTCGTCCGATCGCTACTGGGCGTATAGTATTTTCGATTTGATTATTATCTATCTGGAACCGGCCATCCTCGACATACCGTCTTAACCTCGGCCAAAGATTCTTTGTGTAGTTTACCGCAATACCAATGGCGCTTTTAGGTAATACCTTTAAGGATTGGTCAATCAACCAGTTTTCAAACTTATCCAATACCGGTAACGCTTCCAGCTTCCGCAACTCTTTGATTTGGTCGAATGAAAGTTCCTGTTCACGGGCTTTTCGCTCTATCTCATATAAGTCCTGGATCATCAATAAGGCTTCACCGGCCCGGTTGAGATCATTACCCTTCGCAAGGTCAAATTTTCTTCTCGCATGTGCCATGCAGGCCAACAATTTAATTTTTTCAGGTGGGCCTAAGTTATCATAAACCGAATAACCATCCGTTTGAAGATAACCTGTAAAATTTTTCAGAAAACTTTTCGGACCATCCTGACCCCTGGTTTGCCGGTAATCAAAGACTACCAGCCGTCTGACCGGGTCGTGATATACCCAATGAAAACCCCGGTGAGTGGCTCCGGGCTTATCTTCCGAAAGCACCGGAATGGGTGTTTCATCTGCTTTCAGATAACCGGACTCAAGAAGTTTGACTGTTAATGTTCCCCAGAGCGGTACCAGCCAGTCTTCGATGCATCGGTTGGCCCATCCTCCGATAGTTGAATCCGGAATATGAAGATTTTGACGCTTGAAAATCTGACTTTGACGATAGTAAGGAAGATGATCAACGAACTTGCTCACCAGGATATGGGCAATCATAGATGGTCCGGCATTGCCTTTGGGAACCGGCAGTGACGGAAGATCAGCGGTAACAATGTTGGTGGCTTCATCACTGGTTTCAATAATATATTTCGGACGAACAATCTTTCTCACATAAATGCTCGCAGGTGTATATTCAAGGATTTCCGTTTCATTCTCGCCGATTTTTTTAGCACCTGCCGGAAGGTTTTCTGGTTCAATCACTTCCACTTTCCGGGGAAAATGAGAAGGAATCTCTGCCCGGTAGGGATGTTTCTTTTCGGGCTTTTCGGGTTTGGTCCGGGTGTAGGTAATTTCTTCAACAGGCTTTTCGATAACTTCAACTGTCGGAAAATCAAACAGGGAACCTTGTAAGGGATCGGGAGCTATGAAACGTTCACTCTTTGTACCGAATATCATTTTCTTAAGTTGGGCAAGTTGGTATTCCAACCACTCAACCTGTGATTTGAACTTTTCAGCCTCTGTTTTGAAGCTTATTAATTCGTGGTATTCTGCTTTCGATATGGTAATAATTTCTTCCATTGCCGAGGTAAAGATACACTCGAAAAACATTGATTTTACAGGGGTTACAGACGATTTACCAACAAAAAATTGTTATAAAAAACGCCTTCGTTTTTTTGCATATTTCATGGAAAAACCAGTAATAATCATAGCCAGTTGTCCGTATTCTATGTCCTGGCTCAACCCCGGTTTTTCATACTGTGGCAATTCAAAAGTACCTTGTTCAAGTCGTTTGTAGAACAAAACAAATCCGCCGGGTTCCCATCTGAGAAGTTTTGTCCGGTTGCGGCTTTTATTGATGAAAATGAATACATCTCCGCTCCTTGGATCTTGTCCTAACCGACCACTGACCAGCCCTGATAAGGCATCAAAGCTCTTGCGCATATCTGTCGGTGCCCGGTATAAAAAATACCTGGCTGCTGCTACCGAAAACATGACTCAAAGATTGATCAGCGCCTTAAGGGCTGCTACCGGAGTACCGGCCGGTAAATGCATTTCTACTCCGTTGGGATAACGTAAAAAAACACTGTTATGGTTAAGAATATTTCTGAGCTCAATAAAAGCCGGCGATTCTCCCGAGGGATTCCGCTTTTTGTATAGCCAGTATCTTAAAGTATGGACCGATAAATTATTGCTCTGTGCAAATTCAATCTGGGTAAGTCCGGATGATTGCCATTTAGCGACTATGTCAGCCCCGGGTGATGCTTGCTTTTCAGATCTCATTTTTTTGACCACAAGATGACCAATTCATCTCATCCAAAAAAGATGCTCATGCCCGGACGGATACGGCATAAAAGCCTTCCGCAAAATTGTTCCGGTCGATGATCTTCCGGTAGTTCCACAGGTTCAAGGTACTACCGGTAGCTACCCCTTCCGGTTGGAAACCCAAAGTTTTGGGTTTCAGGGTAGAAGGCTGGCTGTAGGTCAGGTCCAGCAATTTCCCGGGCCAGGGGGGCGTGAGCCGGGGGACGTAACTCCTCCAGAAATCATACTGCTCAGGGCGGGCAATGGTGAAGTCGCGGCCTTTCTGGTATTCCATGGCAAAACAAAGCGTAAAGGCCTGCTGGTTTTCCGGATCTCCCTTCTCCCTTGCGTGCAGTTCCCCGGTCTCTCTCTTCGATTCCGCGCCTTTCACGTACGCTGTACCGGTAAGGGGCAGCAGATCGCCCAGTTCGGTGGCATCAACAAACCAGGGGGCTTTCAACACGTACCTCCTTCCGGTTGACCTGCATTCGGCCTCCAGGAACCGCACGGTCTCCCCGTCGGCATCGGCAGTGATCACCCTGGTCTCTGTCAGCAGGATCAGCTTTCCCGCGCTCTGCCAGGGGGCCAATAACTCCTTCAGCACGGCCACTCCGGCGGTGGGCTCCACACAAATCCGTGACACAGCCCCGTTGCCCGGATTGAGATGTTCTAACGCACGGGCCTGGCCGGTCAGGGGATAATTCCTTTTGTAGTACTCCCGCAACCGCTCCCTGAATTTCCTGTAGGACTTCGTAGCCCCGTGGCTCTCGATCCACCGGTGTTCATCGGGCGGCACTCCCTGCGATGTCAGTTGCCCGCCGATCCACTTTGTCTCCTCGGTCATCACCACTGTCAGCCCACTTTCCAGGGCGGCCAGCGCACAGGCTACACCCCCCAGTCCGCCCCCCGCGATGACCAGATCGGCAGCAAGCTCCCGGCTCTGCTGCAAATCCCGGTTCCTTCCCGCGCGACGGGATTCCTTCCGCGGAGTATTCCTTCCTTCCGGAGTCCCCCCTATCCAAGCCTGAGAGCCGTATCCTTTCCCCTCCGGATACTGGGAATTGTTACCGGTCATGCCTTCCGGAACCAGCGCTCCAGCAGCGGCTCCAGTGACGACCAGACCTCCGGTGATTCCGGCGGCCTTCAGAAATTTACGACGTTCCATAGTTTCTATTGATGTACTCCATATAGCGGTTGTAGAGATGTCCTGCCTGGAGGTAGGCAGACTGGGGACTCATGAAGTGGGAAAACTCAAAGGTGATGGCCTGCTCCAGTCCGGCCTTGGCCGCCGCCTCCAGCTTCATCCACAGCTTCTCCCATTTGATGGGCAGGAACTTGATGGGCATGTCGCGGTCAAAACTTTCGGTGTTGGTCCAACATCGGATGCCGTAGCGGTCGGCCAGCCGCTTGTTGACGGCCAGAAACCCTTCCAACTCGTCGAAAGCCACATGGCCGTCCTGGAAAGCCACCACATCGATGGCTCCCCTGATCCCGTCCAGGATCCCGTTCCACTCCCGCTCATGCTCGGTCAGGGTTACGCCCGTCTCCTTGCTGGTGGCCACAGCATACTGGCTCACATTTTTTATCCCGTCGATATAAGGTGAGATCAGAGTGGTCAGGTTCCCCGACACGGCCTTGCAGTGGCTACCCAATCCGGCATACAGTTGAATGATAGCCTCCGCCTTGCGACTGCACTCCTGAGAAATGTACCATCCTTTGAAGGCCGGCATGTGACCGTAACGCGCCCACACTTCGTCGATGACCGCCTTGTTGAGGTCAGCCTCTTTCTGGTGATCGCCGTTCATCCAGTAGTTCCCGGAGTCGTACAACCCAAAGTAAAATGCCATGCCGTGCTTTTCGCTCAGATCGAGGAACATCTCCAGAAGGTCGGTCGGGGGGCGCCAGGCTCCCTCGTGTTCCATAAGCACCGCCGACGGCCAGGTGAGCCACTTGCCATAACCCCCGCGAATCAGGATCACCGTGTCGATCCCGGCGGCTTTCATAAAACCGAAATCGCGGTTCCACTCTTCCCGGCCCCAGTTCTGGTGGGGAATGTCGTGGCTTATCTCATCGAGGAAGGTTCCCCGGATTTTCATCTTCTGCATTTTGGGTTTGTCAAACTTGTTCGTAATCTTTAATCTTGTCGAGCCAGTTGAATTTCAGGACAACCGAGGTAACCGCGAAGAGCGCCAGCGATACCGCCAACCCGTCCCACCTGCGGATAACCAGGTAGATGGGAGCCACCACCAGGGTCATCTGCCAGACGATTCCCACCAGGACATTCACCGAATCGCGCGGCAGATCCCCGTTCCGGGTGATTCCCGGATAGAGGGCTTTGGCCTTCCGGTACACCGGCTCCCACCAGCCCCACGGCCTGACATTTTTATAAAAGCTGAGGAGTGTCTCCTCTTCGACGGGTTTTGTCAGCAGGCACCCCAGGAAGCTTCCGGCCAGGGCCAGGGCAAAAATAAGGGGAAAGAGGTAAATGTCGGGTGTTTCGGGGAAGAAGATAAATTTCAGGGTCGACCCGGCTAATCCGGCTACCATTCCCCAGAAATAGCCATACCCGTTGAAGCGCCACCAGATCCACTTCAGCATGTTGGCGGCCACGTACCCCCCGTAAAGCGACGAGGTGATCCACAGCGTGAGGGAGTTGATGGATTCCGAGAAGAAGCCGAAGATAATTCCCACCACGACGATGCCTACGGAACTGAAGTAGCTGGCCCGTACAAGGGTTTTTGCGGGGGCGTCGGGACGGATATAACGTTTGTAGAGGTCGTTGACGATATAAGCAGGGGCAGCATTCACGAAGGCCGAGAAAGTCGACATGAAGGCGGCCAGCAGTCCGGCCAGGAGGAGCCCCCGCAGGCCTGCGGGCAGCATGTGGTTGATCACCCAGGGGAGGATCTTCTCGAAGTCGATCTCCCCTCCCCCGGCTTTCAGCACGGGTGTGACAAACACCAGTCCCAGCACTCCCAATCCGGCCACCATCAGGTAGCGCGGCGGATAAAGGATCAGCGAGGTGAGGCCGCTCATTTTGGCTGCATCGCGGGGCGTGGCGCATGAGAAAACCCGCTGCATGTCGTAACCGGGTACCGGTCCGGCCAAACTGGAGAAGATGCCCTTAAAGAACATCATCATCACCAGGGCCCCCAGCATGCCGTAGCCGTCGGAAGCGATTTTGTCGTTTACAGCGTCAAAAATGCCCGTCCAGTCTATGCCTTTATCCCAGGTGGGCCAGAAGCCGTACCATCCCTCCGGAACGGCGGCGTCGAGCTGTTCGGGGGTCACCTTGTCCATGGCAAACCAGGCCACGGCCACACACGCCACGACCATCACCAGGAACTGCATCACCTCGGTGGCCACTACACTGTACATGCCCCCCCTGATGACATACAGGGTAGTTACCGACAAGAGGATGGTGGCATAGACATACTCGTTGATAAAGGTCACACCTCCAAGGCTGAAGGAGAGGTCCCAGGGGAAAATGGTGACGACGAACTTGCCGATGCCCACGAAGAAGTAAGCGATGAAGCCGATGGCGCTGATGACGGCGAAGACCACTACGATGATATGGGAGAGGCGCCCGCCGCGGTCGCTGCCAAAACGGGTGGTGATCCACTCGGCGCCGGTCATCACCCCCGAACGGCGGAGCCAGACGGCCATGAAAACCATCACGAAGATCTGGTTCCATACGGGCCAGAGCCAGGGTATCCACACACTTTGCAGCCCGTAGACGAAGAGGATGGTGACCGTCCAGGCCGTCCCCGACACGTCGAACATCCCCGAACCGTTGGAGAGCCCCAGGTAATACCATTTCATTTTGTTGCCCCCCAGAAAGTAGTTCTGGATGCTCTGCCCCGCCTTCTTTGATATCCAGAAGCCGATGAAGATGCTCAGCCCCAGATAAAGGGCAATGATCAATATGTCAACCCAGTGAAAACTCATGGTTGTAAAGTTGAAGCCATTCTGAATCCCTCTTCCACCTCTTTCCAGAGATTTTTGGTGATAATATGAACAATGTCAAAGACCATCAGTCCGTCGGAAGCCCGGAGGTTCATGGCAATGGCCCGCGAGAGGTCCTGCGGCTTGTCGTAGAACTGGTTCACCAGGATCCCCCCGATGAAGGGCCGGCCGTTCATGATGCCCCGGATGTTCCGGCAGGAACCTTCCACACAGTACCAGGTACCCCGCGCACCCCTGTAGTCGGTTTCATTTTTCACCATGGAGGAATCCTTCAGGTATTCTTCCACGGTGATATGGGTGTAGTAGTTGCCCGTGGTGTAGAGGTCGAGCAGTTCGGCATAACCCCAATTTTTATACTCCGGGGTGGCCCAGTCGAAATCCTGCGACGGGTCGTACTCCCTGCTTGCCCAGTTGACCCCCACCTCGTAATAGCTCGGATACCACGCCCCGGTGTAGTCGCCAAAAGAGATCTCCGGATTGACGGACTTAACCTCCTGACGAGCCAGGGCCATAAAATCACAGATGTTCTTCGCCCGCCATTCGAGCCACTTTTTGAAATGCTTCCCGGGAACATAGTCCATCCCTTCGCTGCCCTTGTCGTGCCACGAGAAAATATCCTCCGGAAACCGCTCCAGGGGTTCTCCCAGGTATTCCTCAAATGCGCTCCGCGAGAGTTCCGAGAAGTCGGCCATGATGCCGTCGTACCGCACCCTGTCTAAGATAAGCCCGTCTAAGTCGGGATATTTCGCTACCACCTCCTTCAGCACCCCCAGGATATGCTCCCGGAAGGTGGGCTCGATCGGGTTGACCATCGCGCTGTATTTGTGCTTCTGCTCCGTGATGGGAATGATCTCTCCCGAAGGGGTATAGACCATGCTTGCCCATTCAGGGTGACCGTCGTAGATCTCTCCCCGGTTGTGGAAGTTGTGGCCCGCCACGAAGAGGTTGAGCGAAGCGTGCACTTCGAGGCCCAGGTCATGGCCTTTTTCAATGAAATAGCCTAAAAAGTCAAAGGCGGTGTCGCGGGTGAAGCCCTTCCACTCGGTCATCCGGGGCGCCAGGGCGCTTTCATAGAGTACCTCACCCGTGATGGGCCGAATGTCGACCACCGCATGGGTGAAGCCAATCGATTTGATCTTCTCCAGGTAATAGTCGATGGAATCGGGATGACTCAGCATGGCGAAGTTGGCCGTGGCATCAAACCACATCAATGCCGGCTTGCCTGTAGGTGTCGGCTGCCTTTCCTTCGGTGCGCAACCGGACAGCAGAAAAAGAGGCAGAAACAGCAGGAGAATGACCGTGGTCACCTGCTTGTTATTATTTAAATACATACCTGTTGTCTATTTGTCTATCGCCTGGCTGATCCCCGCCTTCACATACGACCACTGGTTCTTGTTCTTCAGGTGGATCATGTCGAAGAGGAAATAGCCGTCGCAGGCGTGGATGGCTGCATCGACCGACTGGGTGATGGCGCTGTTGACGACCGCATCGGATGCCGTGGCCCACTCGCCGTTGCCTACGTCGGGTCCCCCTACCACCGGGGCATCCCCCTTCACCAGTTCCATGGCCCGCGTGCAGAAGCCCTGCACTGTCCACTCACTGGTCCCGTAAATCCGCGTCGGCGCCGCATACGCCCCGAGCAGGATCACATCCATCAAGTCGGCATATCCCTGTTTCTTGTAAGTTGCCGTTGCCCACTGCGGATATTTCTCGCCGGTGTTGAAATCGGGACTCGCCCAGTTGACCCCGTTCTCGTAATAGGTGGAATACCATCCCCCGACATAAACGCCGAAGCTGATCTTCGGGTTGACGGCCTTCACCCGGCTGCGCGCCTTGCCCATGAAATCATGGATCGTCTTGGCCCTGAATTCCAGCCATTGCTTAAAATAAACCGGCAGCGTCGCAGGCAGGCTCCCCGTCTTGATCCCAAAAGTCATCACGTCGTCCGGAAAGTTGAGTACCTTGTACCCCAGAAACGCTTCAAATTTCGTTCGCGTGTAAGGTGAGAAATCGCTGTTCAGGTTGTTGAACCGTGCCCGGTCAAGGATAATGCCGTCGAGCTCCCGGTAGGCCGCCAGATCCTCCAGCATTGCGCAGAGGTACTCCTGCACCTCCTCCCGCACGGGATTGAAGAACTTCTCGTTGCTTCCAAGCCCTAATACGTTGACAGCTCCCGTGGAGGTAAGCAGATGGGTCGCCCACTCCTTTTTGGCCTCCTCCCTGTATAGTACCCCCTGGCTCCCCAGCGCGTTGCTGTTGCCCCCCGTGAAGGTGTTGACCCCGGCATGGACTTTCAGCCCCAGGGCGTGCCCCTCCTCGATGAAGGCCTGCAGGTAATCCCACGTGGCCGTCCGCTCATATTTAGCGTAGACCCCGTTCCGCCATGTTCCCAGCCACTGCACCTGAGCCACCACATCGGTCGTAAAAAGCACATCACCTGTTGTAGGCCGCACATCCACCACCACATCGGTGAACCCCGCATCTTTGGCCAGCGCCAGATCACGCCGGATGTTCTCCCTGCTGTTGGCAAAATCGGGGAAATTGGCCGCCGCATCAATCCAGATAAACCGCGGCTTCTTGGCTGCATCTTCCTCCTCTTCCCACTCCCACTCGTACTCCTTCTCCTTATCCTTTCCACAGGAAGTCAGTAACAACCCCATCGCCAGGAGCAGGGCGGTCACCCAAATTATCCATCGTTCCTTTCTCATCTTCTTTTTTTGTGGTGTTGGGAGCAACCCCCGGACGGGGGTTGCTCCTCACCTTTGATTTACATATCTATACAGTCGAATTGATAACCTACGACATAGCCGTTGGTGAACAAGAAGTAAAGATAAAGGAAATAACCGTCTTCAGAAAGCCTGAATGCGACATCGCCCGTTCCGTTGGTATTGGGCACCACCGGAGTGATCGCTTTGGGTCCCCACTTATCGCGGTCGCATTCCCACACAACGGCCGGACAAGTATAGGATTCGAGGTTGCCGGTAAAGCTGGCATCGTTGCTCACGTCGAGCATCCAGACAGCATCGGAGGCACCCCAATTGAAGCTGTTGACCCAGTTGAGCGTGACGTACTTCGCGTTATTGAAGCTCACATAATCCACCGCATTGGGGATGTAGTTGACGCTGATGGCGTCGAGGCTCTTACGTACCGTGTTGGTGTTCCCGTTCACCCACGCAAAGGTGTTGTCGGAATAACTGGCCACGAAGTAGTCGCTGTTGACGTCGGTCGCCGAGGTGTAGATGATATCGGCATTGGTGGTCCATCCCTTTGCCAGTCCACTCATGGTGACGATCTCGGGTTCCTGAGAAGCCAGCGCCCCGCCGGTCACCTTCCACCGGGCAAATTTCTGTCCGGCCGCCAGGATGGGCGCCGTGATGATGGCATTGCCATCGATGCTGCCCTGTACCGAGAGCTTCCGCCCGATGGCCACCCCGCCGTTCCACTCGATCATCAATTCGGGAGCCGCAGTTACCGAGGTAAGTTTCCACACCTTAAAGGATCCGGCATTGGGCGCCAGGTTGCAGATCAGCACGTTGCCGTCATCATCGGCAGTGTTGTAAAAGTTCGAGACGCTTCCCTTAATGGCACCCAGGTCGATCTCTCCCATCTTCTCGCCCGTCTTGGGATTGAGGTAGATCGAGTTGGCATTCCGGGTGTTGAGGATCACGTAATCCTTTGTCACGGCCATACCGCCCGTAAGGTGGTCGACAGTGATCCCCAGATCGGCCTTCAGCTTCTTGGCAAAGAGCATCTTGGCGCTTCCGCTGCGGATCCCGTAAGGCAGCTTTTTAGGGGTCTCCTTCACCACGGTGTAAACTGCGGCGGTCGTTCCGTCGTGGGCGGTCACCGTCAGCTTGGGCTGGTTATTGAAGTTAAGCGCCGTGGTCCGCGGATCGGGCGAAATGGAGGCGTGGTACGAGATCGTTATCTCAGCCAGCGCTGGCGGCAGTTCCTCAATGGCCACCAATGAGATGGTCTTGGCATTTTCATTGATCACTCCCGATAGTCCCAGCGACGGAATCGTAAACTCCGTGATCAGGCACTCGGAGCTCTTGCGGATCTCCCCACGCACCGTGTACTGTTTGGCTTTCTTGAGCTGGTCGGTGACCGTGATCGTGTTGGACTGCGTGAGGTCCATGAACAGCAGCGCGGGAGTCACCACCACGTTGTCGTCGAGGTTGGCCTTGACTCGCATCTTCTTCAGTTGATTCTGGGTCACTGCATTGTCGCTGCTTTCAGGGTAAAAGAAGGGAATGGGAATGACGATCTCCTGACTCCCCTCGGTGAAATAACCTGTGAAGCTGCCCGTGCCGTCCTCAAAGGTGGCGGTGATGCTGTTGATCCCATGGCGCGATACAGGGGGCAGCAGTTCGTCGGGTTGGTGACACCCGCCGGCCATCAGCATAACGCCCAGCATCAGTATGGTTAATAATCTGTTCTTCCTGTTCATATCCATATAACGTTTAAATATTCTTTCTGTGATACGTATGCATTCTCACCTTATTTCCACTCATCATATTGTTCGATGGCTCCGTTGTTCTCCATTTCGCTGTAGGGCACCGGAAGAACATAGGTCTTCTCGAGGAATTTACGGTCCTGGAGGTCACAGTCGACATATTCGTAGAGCCAACCGTCCTTGCTGTTCGAGATTTTCATCCCGTGGACGCGGTAACCGTTGTATTCGGTATGGGCGAGGCGCCAGCGGCGCATGTCCCAGTAAAGGTGTCCCTCGTAGGCCAGTTCGATTTTACGTTCCTGCCTGATGGCCTTAAAAAGGGCATCTCCGGAAAGGCCGCTGAGGGGTGGCAGGGCTACACCGGAGCGGCCGCGCACGGTGTTAAGATCGCTGATGGCAGGACCGCTGTTACCCAGCCGGAAGTTGGCCTCGGCACGGTTCAGGTAGACTTCCGCCAACCGAAGCTCCACCCAGGTTTGGGTGCTCCGGTAGGTGATCAGGTCGGTATGGGCCTCATTCATGAACTTCCGGAGGTAATAACCCGTGGTGGTACGCCCCTTGGCATAGGTGTCGTCGCGGTAACCCATATATCTTCCGGCGGTGCCATTGACGCTGTTCTCCATCGTCCGTCCCTTCCAGGTTGCCCCGTTGTAGGTGACGGTAGCCGCAAAGCGGGGATCCAGGTTCTCATAAGGCGGACGCGCGGTCGTTCCCCCGGCGGCATGCCAGGCGCTCCAATCCACCTTCTTCCCGTCTTTGCTCTCATAGGCCTCCACCATCTCCTGGGTTGGGCAACCGCTACCCCCCTGGTTCTCGATCTCGCCGAAGGTGGCGTAATCCTTGTCAAAGGTATGGTTCGGACCCGTAATCAGGTAGTTGTACTCAAGGATCGACTCGGCATTGCCTCCTTTCCAGGCATCCTTATACTGGGGCATCAACTGGTAGACGCTCAGGGCGATTACCTCGTCGGCAGCCGCCTTGGCTGCGTCCCACCGCTGGGCATAGAGCATCGCCCGCGATTTGAAGGCCAGGGCTGCCCCTTTAGTCACCCGTCCACGCTCCTCATTCTTCCAATTCACCGGCAATACCGACGCAGCATAGTCGAGGTCTTCCGCAATCAAATTCCAGGTATCCTCAGCCGAAGAACGGTTTTTGTCCTTCTTGAGGTCCATGTTGGTATACAATATCACCCCGCCATGCCGCTTGGCCAGTTGGAAGTAGAGGAACGCCCTGAAGAAGCGGGCCTGTCCTTCGAAAATCTTGTTCTCCTCTTCGCTCACCGTGGAATATTTCTCCAGTCCGACGAGAAACTCGTTGACCCTGCGGATACGCTCATAGGTAGCTCCCCACGTGTTGAGCAGGTTTCCGGAAGGATTCATCATTTCCGGAGTGAAGACGTACATGTTGGCATCGCCGGCCTTACTCCCCGGAACATAACTGCCGTACTTTAGGGTTTCGGTGAGCCCTTCGGTCAGGTTGCCGCTGAACTGGGCGGCGCCGAAGCTGCCGTACCGGTCGATATAGGGATAAAAACCGTTCAGGTAAAGGGTGATGTTCGAGGCGCTCTCCCAGACGATCTTGTCGGAGATCCGGTCAGTAGCCGTGGTATCCAGAAAGTCGTCACACCCGGTGAAGAGGCTCATGGTAAGCAGCAGGGCTGCAGAAATTATCTTGTTTCGCATAACTTCAGGTTTTGATCGTTAAAATGTCAGTTTGATCCCCATGGAGAAAACTCTCTGCTGCGGATAGTAACCATTGGAGACGCCGGGTTGCTCGGGGTCGATGTTGTATTTGTTCAGCCTACTGAATGTGAGCAGGTTCTGGCCATCGACATAGATGCGGAGGCCGTAGACGCCGATGCCCTTCAGGAGGCTCTGTGGGAGGGTGTAGCCGACCTGGGCGGTCTTCAGGCGGAGGTAGTCGCCGTTGCGGTACCAGTAGGTCGAAGAGAAGGCGTTATTGGAACTGGCCGACACCAGTGCCAGGCGCGGGAATTCGGCGTCGGTATGGTCTTCGCGCCATGAGTTCTCGACCAGGTAGGCGGGTGCGTTGCCGCCATGGTAGAAGGGTTTTGTCATCGAGGTATTGTCCATGATGCCGCCGCTGTAAACCCCGGTGAGGGCTACGTCGCGTCCCAGAGCTCCCTGCCAGATGAAGGCCAGGTCAAAGCCTTTCCAGTTGGCATCGAAGGTGAACCCTCCGATGAACTTCGGGTAGGCAGAAAGGCCGATGTAGCCGCGGTCCTGCTCATAGCTGATTTTGCCGTCGCCATTGCGGTCAAGGTATTTGATGTCGCCCGGCCGGACGGCCTTGCCCTCGATGAGCGCCGAATTGTCGATATCTTCCTGGTCTTTGAAGAGCCCCAGGTCGATGAATCCCACCTGGGAACCCACCTCTTTTCCGGTAAGCTTCAGCCAGTCGGGGGTGTTGGCAGAATCGCCGTAACGCAACCACCGCCGCTTGGTGTAGGTACCGTTGAGGCCTACCCGGTAGCTGAAGTCGCCAATTTTGTGGCGATGGCTCACCATCACCTCAAAACCCTTGTGGTCCTGCTTGTTGTTGTTGGCATAACCGTAGACATAGCCGCCATAGCTGTCGGGATAGGTGGCATCGACCGAGCTGAGCATATCGTAGATATATTTGTAGAAGACATCAAACTCGAAGCCCAGGAGGCCGCCCCACAGGGTGGCGTCCACCCCCGCATTGTACTGGAGGGCTTTGGCCCAGGTGAGGTTGATATTGGCTGGACGGCTGGTGAGAAGCCCGCTCTGGGCAACTCCCCCGATGACTACCGCCGGGCCGGTCAGGAAGGAGAGCGTATTCAGATAATAGTATGCCGGGATTTCCGTGGTTCCGGTAAGACCGATACTCCCCCTCAGTTTGAGGTTGTCGACGTAAGGCATCGCCTGTTTGAACCACTCCTCATTGGAGATCCGCCAGCCCAAAGAGCCCGCCGGAAAAGGACTCCACCGCTTGCCCTTGACCATCCCGCCGAAGACATAACTGCCGTCGTAGCGAAAGGAGAATTCCGCGAGGTATTTGTTGTCGTAGTCGTAGTTGAGGCGCCCCAGGAAACCTGCCGTCCGCTGCTGATAGCTGCTCCCCGACACATCGTTCTTCTCCTTCAGCTTGGCAAAACTCAGCTCGTCGAGTTGAGGAATGTCAAAGCCGTAACCATAGGCACCGAAGAGGTTGCCGTCGCGCTGAATGGTCTCCACCAGCCCGAGGAGATCCAGGTTGTGGAGGCCGAATTTGTTGACATATTTCACGCTGCTGTTAGTGGTCAGGTGGGTGTAGTGACCCAGTCCCTCGACCAGGCTGGTCGTGGTGCCGCGGGCATCGTAAGTCTTCACATAGCTGATATCGCCCGTGGGCGCCGTAGGTGCCGTGGCAACCCAGGTATAATAAGGCGTTGAGAAGCCCTTGGAAGTCTGGTAGGAGGCGTCAAAAGCCGTCAGGAATTTGAAGCTCAGCCCCTTCAGGAAGGGAGCGTCGTAATTGAGCGCCAGGTTGGTTTGCAGGATGTTTGTTTTGTTCTTGTTGTAGCCCGTGAGGTCGGAGGCGGCCAGCGGGTTCACGTAGGAACTTGCGGTACGCGTCGACACGGGCACTCCGTCGATCTCTGCCGGAACGTATGGATGCGCTCTGATGGCCTGCTGGGGGATGTTGTTCCAGTCGCCGGGAGAGGCGCTGTATCCCGGCCGGTGGCGCGATTCGATCCTTCCCGACACGTCAAAGGTCAGGGTGAGGTGATTGGCAATGATGGCGTCGATATTCGAGCGGAGGTTGAGCCGGTTGTAATCGAAGCCTTTGACATTCCCATCCTGGGAGTAGTTGCCCAGGGAGACGAAATACTTGATCTTGTCGGTACCCCCGGTGGCATTGACGTTCAGGTTGGTGTTGGTGCCGATGCCGAAAGTCTCCTCATACCAGTTGGTATTGTGCCATCCGTCGGAAGGATCGTCGTTGGTCATCATTTCAACGTGCGCCTGCGAGAAGACGGGGGCATCGCCGTCCATCTCCCGCGCCTTGTTGTACCAGTAGGCATAACCCGGTGCGTCGAGCATTTTGAGCATCAGGGTGTTGGTACTCACGCCATAGGCGCCCGTGAAGGTGATCCGCGAGGGAGCCGTGGCACCGCGCTTGGTGGTGACAATCACCACCGTGTTGGCATCCAGTCCGTACACCGATGCAGAAGAGGCATCCTTCAGTACCGAGATGGAAGCGATTTCGTTAGGGTCGATTTCGGAGATGCCCCGCTCGATGCCGTCGACGATGTATTTTGCCGAGGAGCCTCGAACGATGATGCTGGAGCCGTCGGCCCCCGGCTGTCCCGACTGCTGGAGGGAGATGACGCCCGAGATGACGCCCCCGAGCATGTTGGTGATATTCCCGGCGGGCCGTTTGAGGAGTTCCTCGCCACCGATGGCGCTGACCGCCCCCGTGATGCTGCCCCGCTTCTGGGTGCCGTAACCTACGACCACCACTTCGTTAATACCTTCGCTTTGTTCTCGCAAAACGATGTTGATCGTTTTCTGGTTTCGCACCGGCATCTCTACCCGTTCGTAGCCGATAAAGGCGAAGACCAGGGTCTCACCTCCCGTGGGCAGGTTGAGGGTAAATTGGCCGTTTGCGTCCGTAGTAGTTCCCGTAGTCGTCCCCTTGACGACGATGGTCGCTCCGGCGAGAGGCAGACCGTTCTGGTCGGTCACCGTCCCTCTCACCAGGCTCTGTGCCCAGGAGACAGGTGCCAGCAGCAGCAGGATCGCTACCAGGGCACACAGCCTGAGACTTGCCCGTTGTGTCGTTTTCATGTGGATCATGCAATAGTTATTAAAGGTTAGTAAAGAGCAATAATGAATTAAATCAGCTTTAGTTTCCGCAGCACCATGGCCCCGGCACCCTTGACGGCCGCATCGGAGCCCAGCGTGGAAAAAATCAGTTCACAGGAACGCAGGGGCAAGATAAGTCCGGTATGGCGCATACCCGACTTAACGGCATCGAGCAGGATCTCGTGCACAGCGCTGAAGGTGCCACCGATGATGATCACCCCCGGGTTGAGCAGGTTGATCATGCTTCCCAGTGCCTTACCCAGCCGGAAGCCAATCTGGTGGACCAACGATATAGAAATGGCATCGCCCCTGAGAGCAGCCTCCAGGATCTCGCCGTATTGGACACTCCCGTTGGGCACCGAGTTCTCGCTGTGCCCGCTTTCAGAGATTCCGGGGATCCTGCTTTCCGGGGTACCTGACAGAAGCGACACCGCCCCGGCGGACATCTGCTCCCTGAAATTTTGCTCCAGGGCATACCCCGACACCTCGGTTCCCAGGCATCCCCGCTTGCCGCAGAGGCACAACCGGTCGGAATCGCCGAACTGGATGTGGCCGAACTCCCCGGCAAACGACTCCTCCCCTTCCACGATCTCCCCGTTGCTGATGATCACCAGCCCCAGCCCGCGGCTCAGGTTGACCACAAAGGCGTTCTTCCGCTCCCGCGCCTGCCCGAACACCTGCTCGGCCAGTCCCGATACCCTGGTGTCGTTATCCAGGCAGACGGGAAAGGAAAAGTGCTTCCCGATAAGGGTCGCCACCGGTCTCTCGGGGAAGTCAAAATAGCTATAGGAGTGGCCTGTTCGGGAATTTACCCGCCCGGTAATCCCGATCCCCATCCCCAGAACCCTGTCGGCAGGTACCCCTGACTGCTCCAGCGACCTGCTCAGGAAGGCAATCACCTCCTCGAGGCATTCCGGAGTGTTTTCCAGCACAAATGCCGTGTTCTCGCAGCCATATACTTTTTCCATAGAGAGGTTAAAGACTGAAAAAGAGATCCCCTTCAGGAGGATCACCACCCCTATGGCAAAAGCATAACCGGGGTCGACCCGGTAGAGAAGCGGACGGCGGCCACTCTCGGTCTCCAACTTACCGGCCTCCACGATCACCCCGTCCTCGAACAACTCGTTGATCAGTTTGGTCCCCGTCGGAATACTCAGCTTCACCTTCTGGCAAATGGCAGGAATGGTAAGGGGTTGCTCCGACTTGTTCAGCAACGAGACAATCTTGCGCTTCTGCGCAAACTGCCGGTTCTGAACGTTAAACTCCTCGATGTCTTTCAGGAACAGTTTCATTTTCGTTGATCTGTTGAATCGACCTGCTGTTTAACAAGCCTCCACGGACACCTCCTTCCAATGCCTTCCCCTGATGACCGGTACCGGATGGTACCGGAGCCGGAGATACCGGAGCCGGAGGTCCCGTTCAGGTAATCAGGCCAGGGAGATCAGAAAGGTGCAATCCAGATTTATTTTTTAATTAGTTTTATTTATACTGATCAAATTTATAAAATATTTTATTAATTATGCACAATTAAAATATGTTTTATAATATATTTTGGAAAACAGCTTTTATTTCCGGAAAAACGACACAGGAAAAGATTTTTATGTTCCGGACGAGCACTTGACCATTCAGGTGGGTTATAGCATACAGAATAAAGAAACACGCAGGCACGGGGAAAATGCCTTTTGAAAAATACGCCTGCCGGAATTCAAAGAGAACCAGTTATGTATACGTCAGAAAAAAAACAACAGCCATCATTGGGGTGCGTCGGTGCCGTGCCGATAGCAATTTTCCTTATATTTGCACCCGATTTCTGAATGGACCGCTTTAGTTCCTTTAACGGAGATGATCAGGGATGAAAAAGTTCAATCGGCAGCTTGCCTGGAATTTAACTGTCATTTTACTGGTATTTCTCCTTTCCATGTGGATCCACCCGGGTCCCCTGAAAGAGGAGATAGGAGTATTCGGCGGACCGGCCTTATGCTTCTATGGATTTCACATCGTGGTCTCCCTCCTCCTCGGAAAATATGAGAGGGGAACCCGCTACACCACCGCCAAGCTGATCCACCGCTACAACCTGAGCTGGATCCTCTCCTGTTTGTTCGCCCTGGTTGCTGTGGTCCTCCTGCAGTTTCAAGAATTTTCGCGACAGGTCATCTTCACCAACATCTTCGGACTGCTGGCCGGTGAATACCTGATCATTCTCTTTTTCACCCTCTTCCGCGAATCGGTTCCTCTGCGCGATCCCGAAGAGATTACCCTGGCCAAAGAATCCGGTTCCACCAGTCGGTTCCTCACCCTCCGGGAGGGCGAAACCGGCAAGGGAGCCCTTATAGGGCCGTCTGCCCTGGAAAATGCCGGACCGGAGATTCTGGAATTCATCAGCCACCACTGTCCCCCGACCTCCGGGAGTTACCTGGTTGCCGACACTCCCGATTCTTCCCCGCTCCTCTCTTACCCCGCAGAGGAGTTCCGCTGCCTCATCAACATCCGCCAGATCAACCGGGTGCGGCATATCAACCACTTCCTGCAGGTGGCCCACAGCAGGCTCCGCAATGAGGGAATGCTGGTGGTATGCGCTGAAACCAGTCACCAGCGCAAGGCCCGCATCATGCGCAAATATCCGCCGCTGCTCAACAAACTCTACTATTCAGGCGACTACCTGCTGATGCGGGTGATCCCCTCGCTCCCCCCCTTCCGGAAAATATGGTCCTATTTCACCCACGGACAGAGCAAGGTGGTTAGCAGGCCAGAAATCCTGGGACGCCTCAGCGCCTGCGGATTCACCATCGCCGAAGAGAAGGGCTCCAACGGCCTTTTCATGGTGGCCGCACGTAAAACAGGACTTCCTGTGAAAAACGGATATCCCTCCTACGGCTTGCTCATTCACCTTAACCGCATTGGCCAGAACGGAAAGATGATCAAAATGTACAAGCTTCGAACCATGCACCCCTACAGTGAATTCATCCAGGAATATGCCTTCGAGCAGAACCACCTGGCATTGGGCGGCAAGATCAGGAATGACTTCCGGATCACCAGGGTGGGACGGCGACTGCGGCGCTACTGGATCGACGAACTGCCCGGATTGTTGAACTGGCTGCGCGGCGACGTGAAGCTGGTGGGCGTAAGACCCCTCAGCAAGCACTATTTCAACCTCTACTCTCCTGAATTGCAGCAACGGCGAATCCGTGTAAAACCCGGACTCATCCCTCCCTTCTATGCCGACCTGCCGGAAACGCTGGAGGAGATCCAGGCTTCTGAGATGCGCTACCTCGACGCCTATGAGAAGGCGCCGCTGCGGACCGATTTCCGCTACTTCAGGAGGGCGGTGTACAATATCGTGTGGAAGGGGGCGAAAAGCAGGTAAAAAAACACTTTTCAGTTCATTTTTACGTGCACCAATCCCATTTTCTTTGCCTTATCCCCCAATTTCAGCGCTTTTTCGATGGTTATGGTTGAAACCCAGGCTGTGAAGAAAACCAACCTGTCCTCGCCTGGTGAGGACACCCCTCCTATCCCTCCGGACTGGAGAGGAAATGTTGGATTTCCATGGCAATCCTTCCGGGCGAGGAGGCGAAATGTTCAGGTTTCACAGCAATGCTCTATGGAGCCCTTTATTTTTGCCCGGTCAATTCCAACATTTTCTTATGGTAATATTCCGCCCGGGAATCCCCAATCATTTGTAAAATATGGTGAATATTGGTACAAGTGTTTAAATCAAGGGGGTTCCGAATAAAAGCCACTTCCCAGTTTCTTAAGGCTTCAAGTGTATCCCCCTTTTGCCAGTTGATGTTTCCCAGCCCCAGGTAAGGAATGGCCGATAAGGTATCTATCGTCAGAGCCCGGGAATACAATTGCATCGCCGAATCAGGCTGCCCCATCAGGTACCTGACATCGGCTTCATCAAGATAATACTGAAGTTTTTGAGGTTTTATCAGTCGGGCTTCCCGGAAATGGTATGCGCTTCGTAAGTACTGCTTTTGTTGTTTCAGAGCAAATCCAAGGTTGTAATGGGCTTCATCATACAAGGGCTCTGCCTTGACGGCCATCTCCATGTACCTGATCCCCTGTTCGGGCTGATGGAGGTATTGATAGGTAATAAAACCAAGATTGTTCCATGCAAATTTGTGGGTTGAGTCAATTTCCACAGCTTTTTTCAAATGCTCAACCGCCGTGCTGAGATATGCTGAAGACACTCCCCCTGCCTGTCCTCCGGTTCCAGGGGTGAAAGCCTCCTTGAGTAATTGCGATGCATACAGGCTGTGGGCTTTGGCCGATTGATCGAGGTATACAATATCATGAGAGAACAAGGTCAGATAATCTTTCCAGTCTCTGTTTCTGGCGATGGTAATTAAGCTGTAAGGCAAGAGGATCAGCATAACAGCCAGGGTCAGCCATCGGGTCTTCCCGGGGGGATTGTAATCCTGGTAAATTTCATATCCAAGCACTTTAAAAACCAGAAAAGCCAGAACAAGGCAAAAACCCAGAGAAGGAATAAAAGCCATCCGTTCTCCCACTATTCCGGGTATTGCAACAAAAATATTCGTAAAAGGGGACAGGGCAATGAAATAAAACAGGATGGCAAATGAAAGGATGTGTTTACGAGGCAACTTAATAAGCGCATAAATAAGGACCGCTGCATGGAAAACAAGGGAAAGAATGACCTCGGGCGTCGTCCAATCCACTTCAGGAACCATTCTGTAACCATAATAAAACCCAAGAGGATGCGGCCAGATGAGTTTCTTTAGATAGAAAAATAGGGTATAAAATGCGACCGGCCAAGTGGGATACCGTAGATCGCCCACCAACTGTGGATTTTCAAATTTGTATAATACCTTCTGTTGCTCGGGAAGAAAACAGTCGGGAAGCAAAGCGATTACTGCACCGGCAATCCCCAGGAGTAACATCACTTCCATTACGCCAATCAGATACCGATGGGTTTTGAGGATCTCACGAAAACCTCCGGGAACTCGTGTCTTCAGAAAAATATCCTTTCTATCAAAAAAAAGGGCCATGGGGATTATCGCAATGAAAGTAATGGCATCTTGTTTTGAGAAATAGGCCAGGACAAAATACAGGATTCCCCCAACCAACGAAAGCCATCTTTTTTCTCTGCTCCAGGAGATAAATCCATTTAATGCCAAAAGACCAAACAGAAATGCCAGAAGGACTTCCCTGTTCTTCAGGCTATTAACAACCTCAGTATGAATGGGATGCGCAGCAAATAAAAGCACGGACACAAACAAGAAGCGTTTGTTGATTCCATGAAAGATACGGCGTAACACTTTATACACCAGAATCAGACATAGGGCATAAAGCAACACATTGAAGAAATGGCTCACATGCGGATTCTGTTGCCAGAACACATGTTCAAGGGCAAATGTGATGGTGGCAACCGGCCGATAGCCAAAAGAATTCCCCTCGTCGTCAGCATACCTGCTAGTAATGATTTCCGGTATTCCGGCAATTCCTTTCAAAACCTCTTCCTTGCCGTGCACCACATAGGCATCATCAAGGGCATATCCGTTTTTCAAAGAATTGCCATAAAGCATAAATGCCAGTATAACCAAAATACAGGAAAACAGTAAATCACGCTTTGAACCAAGTTTGGTAATCTTCATATGTTCCATCTTAGTCCTGTAAAAATACAACATCCTCTATAACCGGAAACACTCCCCGGAAATATCGTGAATCATTTTCTGTTTTAGCCTTTCAAAAAGCCGGCAATTGACATCCCTAATCAAAGCTTGTTACCGGTAAAACCTGCGATAAACATTCACCAATCGGTTTCCGCAGCAAAAAGAATACTCTTTAATCCTTCCGATCGGTGATGTTACAATCGTACCAATGATCTTTAAAATAGTCTCCTGAGAGATTTGCCCAATCCAATCGGGTTTGCAACAAATCGACATTTCCAAGATCTGGCAATAACCCATTTGTTCTTCTGGTGTTGAAATCGCCAATCTTCCCGGCTAATCCCCTGAAATCAACAAATTTCAAGAACTCACCATTTCTTCCTTCAACAATCAGATCTTCAAAACCACTTGCTCTTGTGGCAATAAGGTAAACCCCTGACCTCAGCCCTTCTATGGCAGACAAACTCATTCCCTCATTCAGGGATGGTGTCAATGTATTCCTGTTTCCGATTTTACTGCATTGTGATTCCCAATAACATGGTTTTTGCTTTTCCCGGTTACAACGGATAATTCAGGGACGGAATCTCAGTACCCAGGATGCACCACCTCAGTCCGCTGATGACGCCGGCCATCGGATTCAGAAAAAGCAGAAAAGAGTATTTCGCCGGGATCATTACCTCCGGGAAAAATACCGGAGTCACAAATATCCCAAAACCGATGATAAAGGGGATAATGATCTGCAGGTCGCGGTACCTTGCCGTCAGCGCGCTTAACCAGACCGCCACGCTGAGTCCCGTGGCGAGGTTCAGAACAATGAAAACAGGCAAAAAAATCAGGTTAATACTGAACGGATTCCGGAAGATCAGCTTAAAGATCAGGCACACGGCTATCCAGATGCAGAAATCGATCAAACCGACGACTGACTGCGACAAAGGAACAATAAGCCGCGGAAAATAGACCTTCTGGATAAGGTGCTGTGACTGCTGCATGGAACTTCCCACATATCCCACCAGGAAAGAGAAAAAATACCAGGAAGCCATTCCCGGAAATACATACAAGAAATAAGGGATATCCCCGGTATTAATTTTGATAATGTATCCGAAGAAGAAAGTAACAATTCCAACACCAATTACTGACTGAAGGATACTCCACAAAATGCCGAGGTAGGTTTGGGCATATTTCACCCTGATATCCCGTATGGCAAATGAAAGGATCAGGGAACGGTATGCCCATATGCTTTTCAGGTAATCCGCCAAGTCAGTTCTACTGGTCAGAACTGTTTTAAATTCACTATAACTTCCAGTACCTTTGAACATTAATTTCAGATGTCACTTTGCGCGTGACTCATGCAAATATAAACAAAAACAATCTTGCTGAAATTGAAATGATTGAACAAATCATCAAGTATGGCCGGTTTTATACATAATGGAATTAGACACGATCCAGTAAAAACCGTTCGATGTTCCCGAAATGGGCAAGTAATCGGATACAAATTGTAAATTTACGCCGGCAGAAAAGTGATTGCCTTATGTTTCGCGAATATTTTAAGAGGGATCGTTTTATTTTTGGGGTAATGATTACCCTGGCGGTACTGCTTTACGGTAATACAATTCCCAATGGCTACTCCCTCGATGATACCTACGTCGCCCAAAACAATCCCAAAGTGATGAAAGGCCTTGCCGGCATACCAGAGATCTTTACCAGCCGGTATGTGAATGAAGAAGGCAACTCCTTCGGGTACAGACCCATTGCTGTAGCAACATTTGCAATTGAACATGAACTTTGGGGTCAAAACCCACACATGGGACATCTGATAAACACCCTGCTCTATGCCCTAACTGCCTTGCTTCTGTTTACAGCGCTCCGCAAGGTTTTCCGTAATTCTGGCTGGTTATTTCCACTGGTCATAATTCTATTCTTTCTTGCACACCCCATTCACACCGAAGCAGTGACCAGTTTGAAAAACCGGGAAACATTGCTGAGCTTTTTATTTGGTCTGGTTGCCCTGCACTGTTTCCTGAAATGGATGGAATCGAAGAGAGTGTCGCTGATCTTGGCAGGTACTTTCTGTTTTATCATTGCTTTTCTTTCCAAACAGGATGTCATCACCTTTGCTGCCATTATCCCTCTCGCTTTATTCTATCGTTCTTCAGAGCCAATTCGTTTAAAATGGACAGGTAGCCGGTTATTTTTTGTTCTGAAAAGTCCAACTATATTCCTAAGCCTTGCTCTCCTGAGTTTTCTCGTCTTTTATTTCGCCACAAGGAGACTGGGTGCGATCCCTACTGCGATACTCTACTTTTCTACATTGGTCTTCCTTATTCTTTATTACCGGAAGCTGAAAAAGAGTAAGGAAATGGTTCCCCGGAAAAAATTCTCCTGGCTGTTCCTTTCACTTGGGATTTTGTTTTTTCTTGCAGCCATATTTTTCTTTAAAGCCCGATTTGCATTGTTATCCCTTATCACCTTTGCCGTTTTCTTCACCCGACTTCCTGAGAATGTGAAAATCCGGAAAATATCTATGCCAGGGATTTGGTTGACCCTAATGATATCTCTGCTTATCCTGTCTGTTGCTGGTATCCTGTTTTACAGGCTTCCCAACCTCTATCTGCCTGCCGAAGACAAAGTCGTTTACAATTTTGAGAATCCGCAGTTCGCCGGTGACCCTTCCTATCCCACCTTGCCCCTGGCCTTTTATACCCTCTGGTTTTACCTTACCAAGCTGCTCTGGCCCCACCCGCTGGGATTTTACTATGGCTATAAAATGATCCCCGAAGTAAGCTGGACCACCCCGGAAGTGATCTTTTCCATCCTGTTCCACCTGGGCATCCTGTTATTTGCCCTGTGGAAACTGCCGCGAAAACATATCCTCTCCTTTGCCATTTTGTATTACCTGGCTACAATTTCCATCTTTTCCAACATCATCATTAAAATACCGGGTATCGTAGGTGAGCGGCTGGCCTTTTTCCCATCCCTGGGCTTCTCTATTGCCCTGGCCTGGGGAATTTTTAAACTGATGGGTATTTCTCCTGAAGAGGAACGGATTCCCCGGAACAAAGCAGTGGGATTATCCTTTGCACTATTACTGGTGCTCATCCCCTACAGTGCCAAAACCTTCACCCGGAACCGCGACTGGAAAGATTACCTTACCCTGTTTTCGCATGACATCGGTTACCTGGCCAACTCTGCCAAGGCAAATAATACTTATGCCAATCAGTTGATGAAAGAGGCTTTCAACAATGACGTGAAAAACCCGGAACCGGCAGTTCAGAAGAAATATCTGGACCTTGCCGTAAAACATCTGAAAAGAACGGTGGAAATCGACTCAACCTACAAATTTGCCTGGAATAACCTGGGATACATCACGTACCGGTATCTTGACAGCAGGGAGGAAGGGATCAGGTACATGGAAAAGGCTGTGCAAATAGATTCAAATTATGAGCTGGCTCATTTTAACCTGGGTAATGTTTATAAAAAACAAAAGGATTTTAAGAAAAGCATTAATCATTTTCGTGAAGCTCAAAGAATTAATCCTGGCAAAATGCTCTATTTTGCGGAAGAAGCAGATGCTTGGTTTCTGTCCGGGAACCGAGAGAATGCATTGACGATTTTTGAAAAAGCCTCTGAGATTGATTTATCGGATGATTTACCTCTGATCAATATAGGAAATATTTACTGGATGTCAGGTGATACACTCAGTGCTGTTGAGAGCTGGGTAAAAGCATTTGAAAGAAATCCAGCCAACCTGAATGTCTGCAATAATCTGCTGGGATATTTTACAAGAAAAGGAGATGAGGCTAAAGCTGAGTATTACAGAAGTAGAAGTAAGGTTCTGGAACTTCAATCTCCAAACCGGTAATGACGACAATAGTTACAACAAGGCTTTTTAATCTCCAATCGGCTAACTGTATCCGATGGCAGATTAATATTTCAGATAGCCGATTATAGATTAAATTGCTATTTACATATAATAAACTCCGCACTTCATCTCTGCAACTACTCTCTTTTTTAAATAACTCGGATATTTGGGGTGATGAGATAGCATCTTACTTAATTGTAAATATTCAGGTGCCAACCTGAGGGTAAAAGAACAATAAAAAAGAATCCCAACTTTGTGCGTTTAACCAGATTTCGTTGAGGTGTGTTTTTTTGATTTGATTTCATAAAGACGATTCTCGCCGGGGTTCAATTTTGAAATCCAGGATTACGGTTAAACAGTTCTGATAGTGTGATTCATAGATGTGTATAAAGATTACCCTGATTATTAGCTTTTCACTAAATCCTTTAACGATCCTTGTTAAAAGCAATCGCGTCAATGGTTTCAAAAGAGGAATTTCGAAAGCAAGACTATGAACAATTGGTCAATTTTGTTTCTAAAAAAGAGTGACGCTATGGCTCCCTCAATGTGTCGATCCATAAAAGTCTCATCTCCAGAGCTATATGTTTGTTTAACAAGCAAAAGCCACAAAATGGTTTGGATAGGGAAGGATGATCTGCCAACTTCACCAAACAGTGCAGCAAATTCCTTTTCCAGAGATTCCCGGTCAATCTTCTTTGCCAATAAGCAAAGTTCATGTTGCGGATTGATGAGGTTGACCGGGATGGTTTGGAACATCAGGAGCAGCGGATGCCGCGGTAGTTTTTTCAATGTGATTTCCAGGATTTTGACCGAATTTTATCAAAATCGCTTGACAAACAACATTTCAATGAAAATAAGTTATTGATAATCAAAATATTAAAGATTATTAAGGATCAACCAATTATTCAAACCGGAGTTGTGAGAAAATCAATGATGTTCTTGGATATTAACAAGCCAGT
>Ga0209097_10000739_pt1 | contig 30235 bp, 25 predicted proteins | sample AD_UKC052_MetaG_FD_184419 | JGI IMG/M metagenome (GOLD analysis project Ga0209097, IMG submission 184419) | Active sludge microbial communities of municipal wastewater-treating anaerobic digesters from USA - AD_UKC052_MetaG (SPAdes) (version 2) | ecosystem: Engineered > Bioreactor > Anaerobic >... | reverse complement strand
TAAGCAATTTGTCTCCAGAAAAAATAGAATTAGCGCCAGCAAAAAAGCACATTGCCTGACCTTCGCGACTCCAATTTATTCTTCCTGCCGAAAGTCGAACTTGAGTTTCTGGCATCACAATCCGTGTTGTAGCCACCATTCGAATCATCTCCCAGATTTCAACGGATTCTTGTGATTCTAACGGAGTGCCTTCAACAGGAACCAAGGCATTTATCGGCACCGATTCTGGCTGTGGATCTAAGGTAGAAAGCGCTACAAGCATTCCTGCTCTGTCTTCGATGCTTTCGCCCATTCCGATAATTCCGCCACTGCAAACCGTAATATTTGTTTTGCGAACATTTTCGATAGTTCGCAAACGGTCTTCAAAACCGCGAGTCGAAATCACTTCTTTATAATATTCTTCAGAACTGTCGATGTTATGGTTGTAGGCATACAAACCAGCTTCGGCTAATCGTTGTGCCTGATTTTCGGTAATCATTCCAAGTGTACAGCACACTTCCATATCCATTTTGTTGATGGTTCGAACCATTTCTAGCACTTGGTCAAATTCGGGACCGTCTTTTACATTTCTCCAAGCTGCTCCCATACAAACTCTCGATGAACCACCGTCTTTAGCTTTGATAGCTTGTACTTTTACATCTTCTACAGTCATAAAAGGGTTGGTTTCGATATTGGTATGATAGCGTTTGGCCTGCGGACAATAACCACAATCCTCTGAGCAACCTCCAGTTTTTAATGATATCAAAGTTGATATTTGAACCACGTTTGGGTCATGATGTTCCCTGTGGATAGTGGCTGCTTCATAAAGCAATTCCATTAAGGGTTTATTGTAAATAGCTATAATTTCTTCTTTTGTCCAGTCGTGTCTAGTAATACTCATAGTATCTTATTTTTTTGTGTGTCAAAAGTAATTAAATTGTTCCAATCAAGCAAAGTTGTAGTCTCGAAAAGTGTTCGATTATAATTAGATATTTTATAATTCAATTGGGTAGTGAACAGCAAAAAAAGCTAAGAATACGTATTGTCTAAAAAGAAAATTAAATAAATTTTAAAGGTTTTTAATATAAGTCCACGCAGCATCTTTGTCTTTTTCCAGTTGCTCTTTTAGCAAGGGAACCGAACTGAATTTTTGTTCCGCACGAAGATATTCAAGAATAGAAACTCGAATTTCTTGGTCATATAAATCGGCATCAAAGTCAAAATAATGCACTTCGACAGATAGTTTTTCTCCGGCCACAGTTGGATTAAAGCCAATATTCATCATTCCGAAAACGGTTTTTTGGTTGATGATGCTTTTTACAACATAAACTCCGTTTTGTGGAATGAGTTTGTCATTTTCTTCAATCATAAGGTTTGCTGTGGGAAATCCAATGGTTCTTCCTAATTGTTTTCCTCTAGAAACCGTTCCGGTCAGGAAGTATTCATAGCCTAAATAGTCATTGGCCAAAGCCATATTTCCTTCGGTTAAGGCATTTCTGATTTTGGTCGAACTTATGGAAACTTCTTTTATTTCTTGAACCGAGATTTGTTCTACCTCAAAATTGTATTGTTCACCAAAAGCGATTAAGTCGTCAATATTGGCAGTTCTGTTTCTACCAAATCGATGGTCGTGACCAATAATTATTTTTTGAATATGGAATCGATCTACAAGTACTTTTTTGACAAATTCTTCGGCAGATAATTTTGAAAACTCTTCGTCAAATGGATGAATAACAAGATTTTGAACGCCTAATGTTTTTAATAAATCTATTTTTTCGTCAATCGTATTCAGTAATTTCACTTCTGATTGTCCTTTTAAAACCATTCTTGGATGCGGAAAAAAAGTAAGTACTAAGCTTTCTGTTGTCTCGTTTTCGGTATTTTGAGTTACTTTTTCTAAGATTTTTCGGTGACCAATATGAACCCCGTCAAAAGTACCTAGAGTGAGTATGGTTTTTTTTGAGCTCCCGATAGTCATCGGGATGAAATCATTTATAGAATTGAAAATCTTCAAAGCAATTGTTTTTAGAATGCTGCAAATTTATACTATTATAACAGATAAAAAAAAGAGGATTGAAATAAATCAATCCTCTAAAAAGGGATACGATGCAAACTATTTTTTAATGAATTGCAGTGTTTTGGATTGGTCTTCTTTGGTTACGGTAATAAAATAAACACCATTACTTAACGAAGAAGTATTTACAGTTAAATCGGTTTCCTTCGAAACTGTTTTCCTGCTAATAATTTGTCCCAAACTATTAGAAATGGTGAAACGGTTTGGCAAACCTAAAGCATTAGAAACGTGAATATTCAAAATGCCTTTTGTAGGATTTGGATAAAGATAAATGTCATTTAAGGTTTCGAATGTATTTGTTCCTAAAGCATTGGTAGAAAAATATTTATTTTCTATCGAACCATAAGAGGCTCCAGAAGCAATTGTTGTTAATCCATCCGTAGATTTAATATTATAAAATCCATCACCACCATCACAACAGATTCCATCACTTTGATCATCGTTGATGGTAAAAGTATAACATTGATTACTATCTAATGTCCAATTTTGAGTGATTATTGCTGGTAAAACTAAAGAACTTTCAGGAATGTCTGTATATGGACCTCCTTTATATTTTACGTTGCCCAAAGCATCTTTTATTTCCCAAGTAATTTCGCTTCCCCAAAAATCTTGTTGCAAAGTAAAAACAAAGTTAGTAAAGTTGTAGTTAGCAGTTGCTAGATCAAAATAATTCCTCGAGGCAGTATTGTTGCTCACTCTTTGATCTGTACCTTCATTGGCCGATGCAATACTAACATTTAAAGTCCCATTAAAATTTGTATTCAATAACGTTATATCCGCAGATTGGTTTTGTGTTAACGAACCGCTCCAAGTATAAGTTTGATTTGCACCACCATTTATAGTATAATTTAAAATCACCGAAGTTAGTGTTGACGTTCCTCTGTTGGAAATGGACACCACTTTGTTAGTTGGACTAGGAGGTGTAGCATTACAGCCATAATCAATGTTACTATTTTGAGTTACAATTTTAACTTCTGCATCATTGGCAAACAATGGAATTGTTGAAGCTTTAGTTGAGGTTTTTAAACTGCTTCTTCTAGCGGCATTATTAATAATTACTGTGACCCTGTCTTTTTGATTTTGTGTAAATATGTTCATACATTCGTCGTTTGTATAATCCATATAATTCTCGGTCATATCATTTCCAGGATTTGTTGGGCATGAATCATAAGTAGTAAGGCAATCATAGTTTTCCCATCCCGCTTGTGGAGTGTCCTCGCAATAATCTGATGCGTTACAGTCTTTAGTATTGGTATCGCGACTTCCTCCGTCGCCCCAAATATGGAGTAATCCAAGCCAATGTCCTACTTCGTGTGTCATAGTCCTTCCCTTGTTGTAAGGTGCTGCCAATAAAAATGAACCACCAAAGTCGCTACTGCCGAAAACATCGTAACTAGAAACCACACCATCGGTGTTAGCACTTCCGCCCGAAGAGCTAAGACCAGCTAAACCAGAGGCGTTAGGAAATTGGGCATACCCTAAAAGAGTGTTGTCAGTAAATTTAAGACTCCACATGTTCAAATACAATTCTGGATTCCATATAGTTGCTGGTTTCAGGATGGTTTCAATTTCAGTATCCGTCCAGGAAGGTTGAGTAAAGTTTACCCTGTCAATTCCATTTGTCGGATTTCCATTTGGATCTTGTTTGGCAAGAACAAACTCAATTTCAACATCAGCACCAACTGGGTTTGTGTTATAACCAGGTGTACCTAACATTCTCCTAAAATCTTGATTTAGTACTGTTATTTGCGATTGTATTTGCGCATCGGTTGTGTTTGGAGCTGTTCCTATTGGCTGACCGCTGTGTACTACGTGAACAACAACGGGAATTGTTATTACTGCTGCTGTTTTTGAATTGGCTTTTGCAACTTTGTATTTAGAAACCAATGGGGCTAACCATTCTTCAAACTGAGCATTCGACATCCTATTTGGATTTTTTTCTTGAAGAAATTCCTCATATTCTGTTGTAGCACATCGAATTAAACCGTTGTTTGGATTTTTAATTCCTGCCTTAATAGGTTTGCCAAAGAGTAATTTTTTTGTTTGATTTTGGTCTTGCCCATAAGTGTTGCCAAGTAAAAACAAGCAAAAAAACATAAAAATTAGTTTGATAAATAGAGGAGTAATTTTTTTCATTTTTAAAAAGTTTTGTCAAAGTTAATAATTTTAACATTGCATAAGCAATTTGGTAAAAATTTAGCAAATAGTTTATGAGAAATAGAATCAAATCTTCAATTTTTAACCAAAAGAGAGGATTTTATTTACCATTAAAGGTCGTCATTGTGTTCTCTATCCCTGCTGTTCCAAAGGATTTTATGATTTCGGAAGCTAATTCTAATCGTTCAGGAAGAGCCGTTTTTTCGGTATCGTCCCATTCTCCTAAAACATAATCTACTTGCTTTCCCTTCTTGAATTCGTCGCTAATGCCAAAACGGAAACGAGTATAATCAGTTGTGTTTAATGTAGCTTGAATACTTTTTAGTCCGTTGTGTCCGCCATCGCTGCCTTTTTTTCTGATTCGGATGGTTCCGAAAGAAAGATTCAAATCATCGGTGATAATTAAGATGTTTTCGAGTGGAATTTTTTCTTTTTCCATCCAATATTGTACAGCTTTTCCGCTCAAATTCATATAGGTATTGGGCTTCAAGAGCAAAAATGTTCTTCCTTTAAACTTATATTCGGCAAGCGCACCGAGTTTCACGGTTTCGAAGTTTAGACCTTCTTTTTTAGCTAGAAAATCAACTACTTTAAACCCAATATTGTGTCGTGTATTTACATATTCGGCACCAATGTTACCGAGTCCGACAATTAAAAATTTATTACTCACTTCTTTATATTTTTTTTGGTGTTCGTGAACCTCCGGTTTCATATAATCTGTAGTGTCTTCTGTTTTTGTGTTTGAAAACAGATTGTTCAACCATTTTATCATGGTGCAAAAGTAAACTTAATTTTTGATTGGAGATTTTGCTGGTATAAATTTGTGGTTTTTGTTATTTTGATCAACGGGAAAAATCACATAATGGGAGAATAAATGTGATTTTTCTGATATCAAAAAGCAATTAAAAATAATATTAAAATTACTTCAAAAATAAAGAGGACTGTGTGTCCTCTTGTATTAGTTTTTAAAAATTAGCGATAACAGTATCATTTTGAAGGTAGGTACACGGTTTTTTGTTTAAGACGGGTTTCATTGTTAAAGTACCCGCAACGAATCCTTTGCTGATGATACATGGTGTCTTTATTTATGATTTATACTTACTTCTATTTTAAACCACACAAAATTTAGTACAAATCATAGATAGACTATTAGTTCCTAAAATCGATAGCCAAAAGACAACCCTGATCGCAATCCTGCCCAAGGACCTGTAAGAGCCATTTTTGCTCCGCGATCATTGGTTGTGACGGTAGTTTCAAAATTTGCCTTAGAAACGTCAAGGTCTTCAAGTGCCTCTTTTAGCTCAACTTGTTCTTGTGGGGTCAAAACCCGGTCGGATATTCCGTCAAAATTGCCATCGGTTGTGCCATAATGCCCACCAATAATCCACCAATCTATAACCCAGTTATTTTTTTTGCCTAAAAACCACTGACTGCCTAGCATCAGTCCAAAACTGTTTCCGTTCATTTTACCAGAAAGGGTAACAGGCGTAGCAAAATCATCATTTCCAAAATACATATTGTAAACAACATTATCTAGTTGTATTTTGGATTGTCTATAATAAGGAGCAAAATAAAAACCGTGCCCATAACCTTTGCCTAAATATAAACGGGGTTCTATGGTGATTTGTGTATTCGAGAATTGTGCTTCATTAAAATTGTAATCACTGTCGTCTTCTTTTAAAAATTGGTTTAATAAAGGAACTTCACCTTCGGGAATTTTGCCATAAGAAACGGCAATTGAGAGCCAGCTAGTAAGCGATCTTTCATAAGTTAAGTTGTAATTTCGAAAGATATAAGCGGTAAGGTTTGTTTTTACTATGTTTTTTTTATCGTCAGATGATTGTGAGTATGCTGATGCAAAAAATAACAGCAATAATACAGGGATAAGTTTTTTTGTTTTCATAAGATTAAATATATGATATTAGTTGTTGGTTATTATGTTAAGGTTTGGGAGTTATTTACTCCTTCAAGAACTTAGTTTGCTGTTTTTTGTCTCCCGAAATGACCTGTAATAGATACATTCCTTTTGCCAAGTTTTCAACATCTACTCGAGTTGAGTTTTGGTTTTGTTGCAGGATTATTTTTCCTGATATATCCGTTACAATTACTTTGTCAATGGCAGTATTGGATGTGTTTTGAATGGTTAGGAAATTTTTAGCTGGATTTGGGAATACGGTTATTTTATCATTAGCTATTTCAGGTTGATTAATACTCAGGTTAATAGAACTGTTATAATTATAGGTTGTTCTGCTGCTAAGAGTATAGCTACTAGTTGACTGATTATAGGAATAACTATTATTTCCCTGAACTTTATTAACATGTGGAACATCTTCAAAAATATAATCCAATCCTGTTTTATCTTTAAATGGATGAGCAAAACTGGACATTAAGTTGAATGTGTCATAGGTATATTCATCTTTGTATTGGTTTGGGCTACCATCGGAAAACTTATAATATTCTGTTTCTCGAGTTTTGTTGCCTGTAGCATCCCATTCATATTCGGTTTTATCGCCGTTTTCTACCCATATAGTGTTGAATTCATCCCATTCTGCACTTTTAGTAGTTATCATTTTGTTGTTTGAATTGTAGGTATATAATGTTTTATACGAATTAACCCATTGCGATCCAATCCACTCTTCGGTTACTTCTGATATTAATTTATTGTTAGCGTTATAGGTTAATGTCACACGTTCATCGTTTATCCATTGCGTACCATCCCAGTCATACCATAAAAAACCACTAGGCAAATTGTTGGTATTATAGGTTACTATCGTTTTTCCATCTATTAACCAATTTGAACTCATCCATTCATAATATACAGCTTCCGTAAGCTGTCCGCTGGTATAGATGTAGGTGTCTTTATACGAATTTTCGAGTGTATTGGTAGGTGAATCCCAAGATGATTTATAAAGTTCTTCGGTAACCTTATTGCTAGCGTTGTAGGTGTAGGTCGTTTTATCGCTAATTTTCCAAGAGTTAGTATCGCTATCCCAATTCAGATAAGTTTCTGCCGTTAAGTTGTTGTTACTATCGTATTCATAATTGGTACCGCTACTATTATTCCAAGTGCTGTTGTAATATTGTTCGTCAATATTAGACATTAACTTGTTTTGTCCGTGTGCTGTTATCGTAAAAACGATTAGCATCAATAGTGTAATTTTTTTCATAGCTGTTTGTTTTTAGTAGTTATCCTTATTTTGTTAAATAATTTGACGTAACTCATTTCTAAAAAATCAATAAGGTTTTTAACTTTTCAGTGTGTTTTTTGTTGTGTTTTTTGAAATTAAATAATTAAAAAACATCTATTTAACACTTATTTAACAAAACAAAGGTAGGTTCGCTATAGGACAAAAAAAATACCTAGAATTAGGTATTTTTTAAATTGTTATATCCAGCCTTCGTTTATAACCTTGGTTACCAAATCAATAGGGGATTTGCATTTTGCTTTGATAAGGATATTCTTTCGGTGTGTGTTTACGGTGTGTAAACTTATGTGTAATTCTTCTGCAATTGTTTTACTGCTTTTGCCTTCTACTATAAGTTTCAAAATTTCTCTTTCTCTTTTTGTAAATAAATCATACGATTTGGTAAAAACAAGTGAGTCTTGGATGTTATAATAAGAGGGTTCGCCATCTATACCAATTATGGAAAAACAAGGAATACCTTCTTGCTTGATGTGCGATATATCTGTATGAATGCCAAGGGTGCGATAAAAGTTAGTTTCGTCATAATCTATGGGTACAACTTGTTGCAAAATGCGGACATAGTTGTTGTTTCTTGCTTTTATCCTGTAATCGTACTGTGCTTTGTATTTTTGTATTTTATCAAAAGGTAAAGTTTTAAAAAATTCAATACTTTTTTGTTCAAAATTCAGAAAATAGATTTTGTCATCTGGATGAATACTATCTACCATTTTTGTTACAGTGTACTCCAATTCTGGTTCATATTCCAAAACAATCCGTATTCCATCACTTACATAGTCAAATTTTCCCTGAAAGACATTAAAAACGTAGTAATAATAGTTTCCCACCTGAAAAATATTAAGCAAATGCTTATGTATTTCAAGTTGTAATTCTAATTCTTCGGTATATTCAGAATCTGTTTTTACTGCAACATCCCATATTTTTTTAGCTGCCAGATAAAAATTGGTAGTAGATTTTTCCATATTTTTTAAATTTATGATGAATTTGATTGTGAATTTTCTGTCTGAATTGGGGCTAAAACGTATTTGTAGGTTTTTGTTTAAAAACAAATGTAAATGATTTTTGGTTGTAAAGTACTTATAGTCAGTATTAAATCGTTAAAAATTGTTTTGGAAATAGATTAGTCGTGGTTAGCCCTGATGGGAACGGCATCCTTTTATGGCGATGTTCGCCATAAAAGATATAGTGTACAGCAGGAGTAATGGCTATTGAAATCCCCAATAGCGGTACTTCATAAAACAAAAAAAGCACCAATCTTTCGATTGATGCTTTTTTGAAATATTCGAAAAAAATTATTTTTTCTTTTTCCCTGCAGGAGCTTTTGCTGCTTTTGCTGCTTCTTGAGCTGCTTTCATAGCCGCACGAGAAATTCTTACTTGAGCAACAACAGTGTTGTCTGGGTGTAATAATTTGTATTTGTCAGAAACAAGTTTCGTAACATACAATTTGTTACCCATTTCAAGTGGAGAAATGTCAGCATCAATAAAATCAGGAAGATTTGCAGGTAATGCTTTTACTTTTAATCTACGAGTGTTCAAACGTAAAACACCTCCTAAAAGTACTCCAGGAGATACTCCAACGATTCTTACAGGAACTTCCATAGTGATTTCTTTGTCATCAAATAATTGAAAGAAGTCAATGTGTAAAATTTTGTCAGTTACTGGGTGTACCTGAATGTCTTGTAAAATAGCATTGAATGATTTGTCTCCAAGTTCAATCACAACTGTGTGTGCGTTTGGGGTGTAAACCAAGGTTTTGAATGCTCTTTCGTCTGCTGAAAAATGCACTGGTTGACTTCCTCCGTATAACACGCAAGGAACCGCTCCAGCATTACGTAAGGCTTTAGTAGCAACTTTGCCCACGCTTTCTCTTTCTGATCCTTTAATTGTAATCGATTTCATTTTAAAAAATTTATATAGTTAATTATTAAACTCTTTGTTGAATTAGCTTTTGGCTTTTGTGTAAATGAATTACATCAAAAACTTTCCGCTAATAGAATTGTTGTGGTGTACCATGTACATTACTTCGGCAAAAAGAGGCGCACAACTTACCACTTTTATTTTATTTGATTCCTTCTTCAACGGAATAGAATCAGTAACAATTAATTCTAGCAATTTAGAATTTTCTATTTTTTCGTAAGCACCGCCCGATAAAATGGCGTGCGTACAGATAGCTCTCACGCTCAAGGCACCTTTTTCAATCATTAAATCTGCGGCTTTCGCCAATGTGCCTCCAGTATCGATCATATCGTCAACCAAAATTACATTTTTGCCTTTTACCTCACCAATGAGCTCCATTGTATCAATGATGTTAGCTTCTTTTCGCTGTTTGTAACAAATTACCACATCGGATTCTAAAAACTTAGAATAGGCATAAGCTCTTTTTGAACCTCCCATATCTGGCGAAGCTATGGTTAAATTTTCTAAGCCTAAACTGTTTACATACGGCAAAAATATGGTAGATGCAAAAAGGTGATCTACTGGTTTTTCGAAGAATCCTTGTATTTGATCGGCATGCAAATCCATCGTCATAATTCGTGTTGCGCCGGCAGTTTCTAATAATTTAGCCACTAATTTTGCTCCAATCGGAACTCTTGGCTTGTCTTTTCTATCTTGTCTTGCCCAACCAAAATAAGGCATAACAGCCGTGATGTGTCTTGCCGAAGCTCGTTTTGCAGCGTCAATCATCAGCAACAATTCCATCAAATTATCGGCACTTGGAAACGTTGAGCAAACAATAAATACACGCAAACCTCGAATAGATTCCTCATAAGATGGCTGAAATTCACCATCACTATAAGTTGACATAGTCATTTTACCCAAAGGAATGCCATATTCCTTAGCTATTTTCTCTGCAAGGTATTCACTTTGTGTACAGGCAAAAATTTTAGCTTCTGGCTCTAGTTGTGACATTTAGTTTGTTGTTTTTATTCGGTTGTGCGGCTATAATTCAGGCTTACATTTGTAAAAACCTCTAAAATATAATCGCCTCGAATGTAGTTAGTTAGTGTGTTTCGTTTTACCGAGGTGCAAATTTAGGAATAAAATCGAACTCTGAAAGGAAAAATTAGAGTATTTTTATTAGAATTTGTTATAATATTTTTTACATTTGCACCGTGTTAAAGAAAAAAGACGTTTAGCTACCACTAAATATCTCTTTATTGCGTGAAATAGCTGTTGTTATTTCTGTCTGCTAAGCCCGGATGGCGGAATTGGTAGACGCGCTGGTCTCAAACACCTGTGGGAAACCGTGCCGGTTCGACTCCGGCTCCGGGTACAAAAACCGCTTCGAAAGAAGCGGTTTTTTTTGTTTAAGGAGTTTTTTACTTCTTATATAAATTATTGTGGTCGATATATTCCCAAACTTTTTCAGGCAAAAGCGGACGAACATTCTTTTTGTTTTTGATGTTTTCTCGAATAAAGGTTGAAGATATTTCCATTATTGGAGCATCAATACTATGAATTTTGGGATTGTTTTTGAACGCTAAATTTTGGTTTGTGTCTGTTTCCGACGAAATGCGTGGATACACATAAATATCATGGTTTTCTAAAATAGCCTCATGATTTTTCCATTTGTGAAAAGACTTTAGATTGTCTTCGCCCATAATTAATGAAAAGTCGTGTTGTGGAAATTTATCCTGCAAATGTGCCAATGTATTCACAGTATAATTAGGCTGCGGCAACTTGAACTCAATGTCCGATGGTTTGATTTTAGGATAATCTTCTGTCGCCAAAAAAACCAATTGCAAGCGTTGGTAATCGTCCAATAAAGTTTGCTTGTTTTTCAAAGGATTGTGAGGCGTTACCACCATCCAAATTTGGTCTAAAGCGGAATATTCTGCCAAGTGGTTGGCAATAATCAAATGCCCAATATGAATGGGATTGAATGTTCCGAAATAAAGACCGATTTTCATTTTTTAAAATGAATTATTTACAAAATTATTTACCAATTGATACGCTTCTTCTTTGGCAGTATCCAAATCATAATTCTTGATGATTTTATCAAATTGCGGAGCTGTCGCCAATTCTACGTGGGCTTTGGCAATGCGCATATTGATTTTTTCATCGCTTTCGGTGGAGCGTTCTTTGAGTCTTCGTTTGAGTTCATCAACACTTGGTGGTTTTACGAAAACAGCCAAAGTCTCCTCAGGAAATTTATGTTTAATTCGCAAACCTCCGGCAACGTCAATGTCGAAAATCACGTTTTTACCTTGAGCCCAAATGCGTTCGACTTCACTTTTCAGAGTACCGTAAAAATTATCTCTATAAACTTCTTCCCATTCTACAAAATCTTCGTTTTTGATGTGGGTTTTGAATTCTTTTAGCGACATAAAATAATAATCTTTTCCGTTTACTTCTTCGCCACGAGCTTCACGCGTTGCTGCCGAAATGGAGAACTCCAAGTTTAAGTCTTCTTGCTTTAATAAATGTCTAACGATGGTGGTTTTCCCTGAACCCGATGGTGCCGAAAACACTATTAATTTTCCTTTTTTCATTTCTTGTTGTGTAGCTTAAAATTCATTTCTCCCAAACATTGAATTCTTTTTTAATTATTGATAATAGTTTATTATAAGAAATTAGTTCATCAACATTTGGATAATATTTTAAATAGGTTTCAGGATTGTTAAAAGAAAAACTATTTTCAACACTCCCATTTTTTATAAAGACTTCATAACTATCTCCATCAATTACGGTTTTTATATTCTTAATAGTGACATATTCACCATCTTCGAACTTGATTGAACTCAATTTTAATTTGTAATTGATTTCTTTTAAATCAGGTAAAAATTCTAAATCCAAAAGCAACAAATTTAACCATATTAAATAAGCGTCTTTTGGTTTTAGTTTTCCAATATTTTCTTTTGGAAATGTTATTACATCAATTTTTGTTACAGCTTTATAATTTTTTGAATATGAAAAAACTTGAACCTTCCATTTATCTTTTCCTTCATCATACATTCTAAAAATTTCTATAGTATTTGATATAGAATAATTTTTATAAATGCGAATTTCTCGTTCATTTAAACTGTCTGATAATTCTAAAGATTTATTTATTTCAGAAACATCTTGTCCAAAACATTTGAAAATTGTTATAAAAAGGAAGATGAAAAAATATTTCATTTGTTCTAATTAATTCACAACACATTCAAAACCTGTTCCTTAATCTTCTCTAATTCGTCCTTCATCATTACGACTAATTTTTGCATTTGAGCGTGATTCGATTTAGACCCCATTGTGTTGATTTCACGTCCCATTTCTTGGGTGATAAAGCCTAGTTTTCTACCGTTGGCTTCTGTACCGTTGATGGTTTCCAGGAAATAATCCAAGTGATTAGTCAAACGAACTTTTTCTTCGGTGATGTCTAATTTTTCTAGGTAGTAAATCAATTCTTGTTCAAAACGATTTTCGTCAACGTTGACTTTTAATTCTGAAATGGCAGTTTGCAGACGGTCTTTTATCGCCTGAACCCGTTCTGGATCAAGAGCCAAAGCGTCGTTCATATATTGGCGAATGTTGCCAATGCGCAATTGGAATTCTTTTTCTAAAGATGCACCTTCATCTTTTCGGAAATCTCCAATATAATCTAAAGCTTCCAAAATCACTTTCTGAATTTCCGACCAATCATTTTCGTCGATTTCTTCTCTTTCGGTTTTTAAAGTGTCGGGCATTCTGATAGCCATTTTCATTAATTCCGTTTCATCAGCAGCTGGATATACTTCGCGCAATTGATTGATGTAGGCTTTCACAATCGGCACGTTCACTTTCGTCGAAGTTTGCTCGGCAGTACTTTCAATAAAAATCGAAAAATCTACTTTTCCTCTTTCGAGTTTCAAGGCAATTTGGTTGCGTAAACCTAGTTCCATTTCGCGGTAAGACGAAGGCATTCGCACACTTAAATCTAAACCTTTGCTGTTCAAGGATTTTACTTCTACCGTAATTTTTTTGGTTGGTAATTGCAAGCTTGCTTTACCAAATCCAGTCATTGATTGTATCATATTATTTTATAAAAGAGTTCAAAGATAAGAAAAAAGTGTTCAGATGGCAGTTTTTAGTGTTCAGTGTTGGATTAGTGAATATGCTTTAATTTTCAAAAATTATGCACCTCAATGAGTATGTTTAATTTTGGCACTGAACTTAAAACACTGATCACTGCCTACTTCTTTTGTGTAACCAAATATACACCCGTAAATATCAAAATTGCCGAAATTATTTTCACCAAAGTCAGTTCGTCTTTTCCTAAACTAATGGCAAAAACGGTGGCGAAAAACGGTTGTAAATACACAAAAACCGCAACAGTAGTGGGTTTCAATTCTCGCATCGAAAGCAAATTCAGCATATATGTTCCGAAAGTCGAAAAAACCACCACAAAACCTATTTTCCAATAAATATCCATTGGCATTGAAATCCATTCAACGACTTGAAATTGGCTCCAACCAAAGGGTAAAACCATTATAAAACCTATCAAATAAATCCATTTGGCAAAGTTGAAAGGGTTGTATTTTTGCATCAATTTTTTGACGATGACCAAGTATAATCCATAGGAAGTAGCATTGATAAAAACAAGAAAATTACCTAAAGTAGGATTCGTTGCATTTTCTGAAGATTTTCCGTAAAGTATCAAAAAAGCAGTGCCAATTAATCCTAAAACAATCCCGAAAATCTTTTGTTTACGCATTCGTTCTTTAAGAATAATTGCCGAAAGGATTAGAACAATTATAGGCGTCGAAACCATAAGTACAGATGCCGAAATAGGTGAGGTTAAACTCAATCCTTTGAAGAAAGAAAGCATATTTAAAGCCACTCCAAAAAATGCTGCCCAAATTATTCGAGGATAATCGGCGCGTTCAATTTGCTCTTCCCGAATTTCCTTGGAATTTCTGCTCAAAAGCCAAACCAACCAAAACAAAAAGGTTGCTCCGCCTACACGCATTATGATAAATCCGTAGGCATCGACATATTTTGGCATCACGTCTTTGGCAATCGTAAAAGTCATTCCATAAATTATGGAAACGATTGTGGCACCAATAAGTGCTAGATTTCTTTTAGACATTCGATAGTGCTTTCATTACTTGGAGTATGTTTTGCTGGCTGTTGCCAATGTAGATTTTGCCGTCAATAATAAAAACGGGACGACTCAAAAACGTGTAATGTTCCAAAATATATTTTTTGAAATCAGTTTCGGTCAAGGATTTATTTTTTAAATCCATCGATTTGTAAAGTTGTGCTTTTTTGCTGAAAAGTGCTTCGTAACTTCCAGAAAGAAGGTGCATTTCTTCCAATTCTTCTACCGTAATCGGATCTTGTTTGATGTCGTGAAATACTAAATTATGGTTTTGTGGCAACGATTTGATGATTTTGCGACAAGTATCGCAGGAAGCGAGATAGTATATTTTGTTCATAATAATCAAACTAATTTATTGTGCAAAGAAAATTCATTTGCAACGTAAAATGATTATTTTTATCAAAAATTTAAAAAAATGCAACGAACATTCGAAATCACAAGAATGAGTAGAAAAATAGTATCCCAATTTTTAGAAAGCTACTCTTTAGATCAACTCAACAAAATTCCGGAAGGCTTCAAGAACAATCTTATTTGGAATATTGCGCATATTGTCGTGACCCAACAATTGTTGGTTTACAAATTCTCTAGTTTACCAATGCTAGTTTCCGACGAATTGGTGCAGAAATATATGAAAGGATCTAAGCCAGAAGGTGATGCAACCCAAGCCGATGTTGAGGAAATTAAGATTTTGTTGTCTAAAACCATCGATCAAACTCAGGAAGATTATGACAATGGAATTTTCAAAAACTATCAAGAATATCCAACTTCAACAGGTTTCGTTATAAGAAATGTAGAAGATGCGATGGTTTTCAATAATTTTCACGAAGGGCTTCACATTGGGATTATGATGAGTTTGAGAAAGTTTGTTTAAGTAATTCTTATTCTTAACAAAAATCCCAATGCTGAAAATTTTGAAGCATTGGGATTTTTGTTTTAGGTTAGGTTTAGACTATTGTAAGTAATAAATGTAACCCACATTGAACCATACATTCCAATCGTTGGCTTTATTTTCTTTGTAAAGGTCAGGGTTAGGATTTAATCCATCAACCCAGTCTGAAAAATAATATTGCAATCTCAAATCGACCATCAAATCAGATAGTGGAGATAGTTTATAACGAGTTCCTACGCTAGAAACTACTGACCAAACCGAGCTGGATTCAGTAGAAAATCCGTAAGAACGGTCATCAGTGGGGGTTAAGTATTTTGGAAAAGTGGTCAACGGTGTTCCCAAAGGCCCCATTGTGGAATAAGCTTTTGCGTTATAAAAACTATATTGTCCACCAAGACTAATAAAGGGACCAAAACTTCCTATTGTTTCGGTAAAGTCGCGAATACTCAAAGGGAAAAATTCTAATTGCATCCCGATATTGGTTACGGCAGTGCTTCCGCTCATTGCTTTTAATTGTTCTTTTCCAAGAGAGGGTTTCCCTTCAACCCATTGTCCAAAATGATCTAATTCTGTTTTGTTGTAGGACAATTCACTTCTTAACTTGAAGTGGTCATTAAAATAAGTTTCGGGAGTATAACAGTTACATTCAGCAGTGTAAGAAAAATTCATATAATGAATTATTCCAATTCCATATCCAGTGTTACCTGCATTTGTTGATAAATCGTGCCTTTCGCCATAGTCAGATTGAAAGGCGACAGGTCCAGCAATTGCTCCAATTTCGTGTGAAAATCCAAATTGAGCATTGGCTACATTCGAAAGGCCAAAAAGTAGGAATAAGTAGAAAAATGCAATAGATTTCAAAATCATTATTATAAATTACTTTTTTACAAATATATAAAAACATCAATCAATCCTTATACAATAGAACTAAATATAATAAAACGATAAAAATTATAAATATTATGTAAACAAAATATACGATTTTTTGTGTTTTTATAGCAATAGTTTTGATTTTAAATAAAAACCTTTCAGCATCAATAAAAACAACTTTTTACAGATTAAGAAAAAGTATTTTTAGGTATAAATATTCTCATATAATGTATATTTGCAGACTTACGAAAACGTTTTCTTAAAAAAGAAATATTTTGGTAAGTAAACGATTAATACTAACTTTGGTACACTAATTTATTTCAAAATGGAAGAAAAAATCAATAATTTTATGGCTCAAGTTGAGGCCAAAAATCCAAATGAGCCTGAATTCATTCAAGCAGTTAGAGAATTTGCCGAAACGGTAATTCCTTTTATAGCTTCGAAACGAAAATATGACGGTAAACACCTGTTACTTAGGATCACAGAGCCAGAAAGAACGATAACTTTTCGTGTTGTTTGGGTAGATGATAAAGGAGAAATAAAAGTCAACAGAGGATTTAGAATTCAGATGAACTCTGCTATTGGGCCATACAAAGGAGGGATTAGATTTCATAATTCGGTCAATTTATCAGTGCTTAAATTTCTAGCTTTTGAACAAGTATTCAAAAATAGTTTGACTACACTTCCAATGGGAGGAGGAAAAGGAGGCTCAGATTTTGATCCACAAGGCAAATCGGACGGAGAAATAATGCGTTTTTGTCAATCTTTTATGACAGAATTGTGTCGTCATATCGGACCAGAAATTGATGTTCCTGCTGGAGATATTGGTGTTGGTGCGAGAGAAATTGGCTATTTATTTGGTCAATACAAAAGAATTAGAAATGAATTCACAGGAGTTTTAACTGGAAAAGGACTTGCGTACGGAGGTTCGTTAATCAGACCTGAAGCAACTGGATATGGTGTAGTATATTTTACAGAACAAATGCTTAGAACAATGGGCGAAGAAATTAAAGGAAAAACTTTTTCAATTTCGGGTTTTGGTAATGTAGCTTGGGGTGTAGCGTTAAAAATTAATGAATTAGGAGGAAAGCTTTTAACCATTTCAGGACCTGATGGCTATATTTATGATGCTGAAGGAATTTCTGGCGAAAAAATTGACTATATGCTTGAAATGAGAAACAGTGGAGATAACCGAGCCGAAATGTATGTGGAGAAATATCCAAATGCTGAATTTCATAAAGGAAAAAGTGTATGGGAAGTTAAAGCCGATATCGCAATCCCTTGTGCTACACAAAATGAATTACATCTAGAGGATGCAAAAAAACTAATTGAAAATGGTACTATTTGTATTACTGAAGCCGCGAATATGCCTTGTACTTTAGATGCTATTAAATATATTTTGAGCAAAAAAGTTCTTTATGCACCGGGAAAAGCAGCAAATGCAGGTGGTGTTGCTGCTTCAGGTTTAGAAATGACACAAAATTCTATTCGATTAAATTGGTCAAGCGAAGAAGTAGATCATCGATTGAAAGACATTATGGTTGGAATTCACAATCAGTGCAAAAAATATGGCACCGATGAAACAGGATATGTAGATTATGTAAAAGGAGCCAATATTGCAGGATTTGTAAAAGTGGCCGATGCTATGCTAGCGCAAGGAGTCGTTTAGACTTTTTATAAATTTAAAAAGGCCTTCATTCCATCTGAAATTCAGATTAGAAATGAAGGTCTTTTTTTGTGTAACAAAATCCAATTACTTTCGTTTGTATTATATTTGTGAACGAAATATTTATTCAAATGATAAAAAACGGGTTTCTACATCTTGTATTTCTTCTCTTTTTGCAAATAGGTTTCGCCCAAACCACTATGTTATGGCAAGGCTATTTCTCTTATAATGATATTAGAGATGTGTCTCAATCGGCAACGGCCATTTTTGCAGCCTCCGAAAACGCTTTGTTTTCAAAAAACATTACTACAAATCAAATTAAAACTACAAACACCATCGATGGGCTTTCTGGGCAAACTATAGTGTCCTTATATTACAGTCCAATATCCAATAAAACGCTGATAGGCTACGAAAACGGTTTGATGACTGTGATTAACGAAGCAGACGGCAGTATGCTTAACGTAGTTGATATTATAAATAAACAACTCCCAGCAAACTTAAAAAAGATTAATCATTTTATGGAGTACGACGGGATTGTATATGTTTCCTGTGATTTTGGAATTGTACAATTCAACTTGGCAACCATGCTTTTTGGCGACACTTATTTTATTGGTAACAATGGAGCTGAAATAAGTGTTTCTCAAACAGCAGTACATAATGGTTTTATTTATGCTTCAACAATTGACGGTATAAGAAAAGCCGATATTGCAAATAAAAACTTAATCGATTTCAACCAATGGTCACAAATTGCTACTGGTAGTTGGTCAAGTATAGAAACTTTTGATACAGAACTTATAGCCATAAATGCTACTGGAAATATTCACAAATACAATTCAGGCTCTAATTCATTTACTAGCTATCTTCAACTTCCACAAGCCGCTGTCGATATGAGGGCTTCAGGAAATTATTTAATAATCACCACGCCAAATAGTGTTTCTATATATAACAAACAAATGATTCTTGTTCGCCAAATAAACAGCAATCAAATTATAGACACTTTGGTAAATTTTACCTGTGCCACCAGTATTGAAGACGAAGTTTATATTGGAACAAAAGAAAACGGAATTTATAGCACTACAATTTCAGTCTCATCGGCTATAAGAAACACAATGCCTGCAGGACCTAGTCGAAACAATATTTTTGCACTTCAAACAACTACTACTTCGCTTTGGGCGGTTTATGGCGATTATGATTTGTTTTATAATCCGTATGCATTAGAGAGTTATGGGTTGAGTAAATACAGCGAATCAGGATGGTTAAATATTCCGTATGAAAAAGTTTTTGGAGCAAAATCTATGGTTAGAGTTACTGTAAATCCAACAAATGAAAATGAAGTGTACGCTAGTTCTTTTTTCTCAGGATTACTAAAAGTTGTAAATGATGTTCCTAACATTTTGTTTAATCAATCGAATAGTGGATTGGAAACTTTAACATTTCTGGGTCCTAGTTATATTGATGTTCGAATAAATGGTACTGCATTTGATAGAACTGGAAATCTTTGGGTTACCAATAGTTTGGTAAAAAACGGCTTAAAATCATTGAGTACAAGTGGACAATGGCAAAGTTATGCAATGGATAAAGTTATAATTTCTATCGAAAAAAATAGTTTTGGCAGCTTGGCTATTGATAAAAATGGTACAAAATGGATAACAACAAATGAAAACGGATTAATAGGTTTTAACGAAAAAAACAATATATTCAAAAAAATCACAGCAGGAACAGATACAGGAAATTTGCCAACAGCCGATGTAAGGGTTGCAGCCCCTGACAACAACAATCAACTCTGGATTGGAACCACAAAAGGATTAAGGGTATTATCTAATGTGAGTAGTTATTTATCTGAAGACCAAATGACTACAAAACCCATAATCATACTCGAAGATGGCTTAGCACAAGAATTAATGTATGAACAATTTATTACTGACATAGTGGTAGATGGTGCCAATAATAAATGGATAGGAACTATTGATTCGGGCGTTTTTTTGGTTTCTCCGAACGGTCAGGAAACTAAGTATCATTTTACTGAAACTAATTCGCCTTTACCAAGCAACATCATTAATGACATTGATATAAACACTGCTACAGGTGAGGTTTTCATTGCAACAAACAAAGGGTTAGTTTCTTTCAAAGGAGTAGCCACAGGAGCTAACGAAGATTTAAATAACGTATTTGTGTATCCAAATCCGGTGCGCCCAGAATATGATGGAACAGTAAAAATTTCAGGATTATTAAATAAAGCCACCGTAAAAATAACTGATATAGAAGGTAATTTAGTATACGAAACCACATCCGAAGGAGGAACAATAGAATGGGATACCACCGCTTTTGGGAAACACAAAGTCGCATCTGGCGTGTATATGATTTTTATTTCGGCTCAAGACGGAATAGAAACTAAAGTTAAAAAAGTAATGATTATCAGGTAAATTCCAAAAACCACAAATTCTAATGTTGGTAAAAACCAAAGCTATCGTAATTTCTTCCCTCAAATACCAGGAGAAAAGCTTGATTGTGAAATGCTTTACGCAATCGTATGGTTTGAAATCCTACTTTGTTCGAGATGCTTTTTCTTCTCGAAAATCAAACCAAAAAATCGCCTATTTCCAGCCATTAACTATTCTAGAAATTGAAGCAGTTCATAAAAATAAGGGGACTTTAGAAAATTTCAAAGAAATTAAAATTGCAATACCTTTTCAAACCATTCATTCGGATATTTTCAAAAGCACCATTGTGATGTTTCTTTCTGAAATTTTGCACCATTCCATTTACGAAGAAGAAAAAAACGAACATTTATTTGCTTTTTTAGAAACCGCTTTGTTTTGGCTCGATAATCACGATCAAATAGCTAATTTTCATTTGATTTTAATGCTGGAAATCACTAAATACCTCGGTTTTTACCCTGATGTTTCCGAAATGGATTTTCCGTTTTTTGATGCAAATGAAGGTGTTTTTACTCCATTTCACGGTATCGGTTCATTGACAGAACACGAAACCAATCTCTTCAAAAAACTCATTTCTTTAAAATTCGATAACGACCAGAAAATATTCCACGTAATCGAAAGGCAAATCGTTTTGAAAATTCTAATTGATTACTACACTTTTCATCTTGAGGGATTTAGAAAACCAAAATCTTTAGAAGTATTAGCAGCTGTTTTTGCCTAATTCTCAAATTATCTTTGTTTTTTCATCTATAAATAAAACCTTTGTGAATGTAAAAACCACTCCGTTGTCTATTACTCTTTAAGGCTTGCTGAATTATATTGAAATTTGATCAAAATTAATATCAAATGAAAATAAAAATAGCCATCGGGGTGTTCTTCATTTCCTTGTTTTCTTTTTCTCAAGAAGTAAATAAAGGAAAAGTATGGTCTTTAGAAGATTGTATCACCTACGCCAAAGAAAAAAGTATTTCGGTACAAACAGCAGCATTATCACTTGAAACTGCTAAGGTAACCTACGAAAAATCTAAGTCGTCAAGATTACCGAACCTGACAGGAAGTGTTTCGGAAAATTTGTCTAGCGGAAACACAATTGATCCTATTACTAGTGATTATGTGACACAACGAATTTATTCGACTAGTCCGTCATTAAACACCTCTGTTACTTTGTTTCAGGGCAATCAACTTAATAATCAAATTAAGCAAAACAAATTATTGATGGAGCAGAATTCTCTTTATGTAGAAGAGGCTCAAAATAACATTACCTTAAGTATTACAGAGGCATATATTCAGGCACTTTATAATAAGGAGGCGATAAGCATTGCAGAAAACAATTTGACGTCTTCAGACAAAGAAGTTGCAAGAGCCAAGGCAAGATTGGATGCAGGAAGCATTGCAATGAAGGATTATACCGACGCGGTTTCGCAAGCAGCGACAAATAAGTATAGTCTGATTACTGCCAAGAATAATTATGCACAACAACTCATTGTTTTAAAACAATTGTTAGAATTGGGACCTGAGGAGACTTTTGAAATTGCAGTACCATCTACAGAAAATATAATGGTTGGTCTCGTTCCTAATAAAATGGATGTATATAATAATGCTTTGAATCATTTACCAGAAATCAAAGCTACTGAAGTAAGTAAATTAGCTTCAGAAACAACTTTAGATATTGCCAAAGGAGGTTATTTGCCTTCATTGTCACTTTCAGGAAGCTTAGGTTCTGGATATACAAGTATTCAAACTTCCAATTTTTTTGATCAGATGAATGTGAATTTCAATCAAAGAGTAGGTTTGTCTTTGTCTATTCCTATTTTTAATAGAAATCAAACCAAGGCTCAAGTACAAACTGCTAAAATCAGTATTCAAAAAGCAGATTTGGAAGCACAAACTGCCAAAAAAGAACTGTATAAAAAAATCGAAACTTCTTGGCAAAATGCTACAGCATCACAAGAGCAATTAGAGGCTTCTAAAATGGCATTGGATGCCGCTAGTGAATCCTACAAATTGGCGCAAAAGAAATATGAGTTGAATGATTTAAGCACAACAGATTTAGTAGTGAGTCAAAATACGTATACCAATGCGCAACAAAATTATATTCAATCCAAATATTTAAACATTCTATACTTTCAATTATTACAATTTTATCAAGGAAACGAAATTAAACTTTAAAAAATATGAACACAAAAAAAATAAAAACACTAGTAATTGTAATAGCCGCTTTGGGAGTTGTATTCCTAGGCTACAAGTATTTTTTCGGAGCAACGGTTTCGGAAATACAAGTAGAAACTGTAAAAGCTAAAAAAGCAGATGTAGTTACAACCGTTACAGCAACGGGAACTATAGAACCCATAACGCAAGTTGAAGTAGGAACACAAGTTTCGGGTGTGGTCGAAAAGATTTACGTTGACTATAATAGCGTGGTAAAAAAAGGACAACTAATAGCCGAAATAGACAAAACAAATTTAAATGCAACTATGGTTCTAGCACAAGCCTCATACAATGGAGCGTTAAATGAACAAAAATATTTATTATCAGTTTTTAATAGGCAAAAAACTTTATATGATAATAAAGTAATTAGTAAATCAGATTATGATGAGGCTTTATATAAATTGAATAGTGCTAAGAGTAGCCTTGTTCAGCGAGAATCAGATTTACAAAAAGCCAGAACCAATTTAAGCTATGCTAATATTTATTCGCCAATAGATGGTGTAATTTTATCAAAGGCGGTTGATGAAGGGCAAACCGTAGCAGCTAGTTTTAGTACACCAACATTATTTACAATTGCTAAAGACTTAAAAGAAATGCAGGTAGAAGCTGATGTAGATGAAGCCGATATTGGAAAAGTAAAAGAAGGACAACGAGTATCTTTTACGGTTGATGCGTATCAAAACGATGAATTTTCAGGAAGAATTACTCAAGTGCGATTGAATCCTACAACAACATCAAATGTGGTGACTTATACAGTAGTAATCAAAGCAGAAAATCCAGACTTAAAGTTGAAACCGGGACTAACGGCAACTATTTCTATCTATACATTAGAATTGAAAGACTTACTTACAGTTGAAGCCAAAGCGTTGAGTTTTCAGCCCGATTTAAAAGTCTTAAATGCCTATCAAACGGCACATAAACTTGCTCCATTTACTTCGGTAGAAAGCAATGCAAAAACCAAAGGGAACAACGTAGTTTGGGTGCATAATAATAAAATAATTTCTCAAAAAGAGATAAAAGTAGGTACTAGCGATGGAATAAACGTTGAGGTAATTAGCGGATTAACAGAGGGAGAAGAATTAGTTTATAATTTAAAAACACTCACAAAAGCAGAAGCTAATGCAGATGGAGCTCCTAATGATAGTCCATTTATGCCAAAACCCCCAGGAAAAAAGAAATAGTTATGCCGAAAACAATCATAAAAATTGAAGATTTAAAACGATCCTTCACTTTGGGTGAAGAAACCGTTCACGCCTTAAAAGGAGTTAGTTTTACTGTTCAAGAAGGAGAATTCGTGGCTATAATGGGTAAAAGTGGTTCTGGAAAAAGTACCTTGCTTAATGTTTTAGGATGTTTGGACCAAGCCAATTCAGGTATTTATGAAATAGATAACGTATTGGTTAAAGGTTTGACTAAAAATGAATTGGCTATAATTAGAAATGAAAAAATAGGTTTTATTTTTCAATCTTATAATTTATTGGCTAGAACAACAGCTATAGAAAATGTAGAATTACCGCTCTTGTATAGTAGCAAAACACTCACATCTGAAGAAATTCACGATAAAGCTCTAAAAGCTCTCGAAAGAGTAAAACTTTCTGATCGATTAGATCATACTCCTTCACAACTTTCAGGGGGGCAACAACAAAGAGTAGCTATCGCTAGATCGTTGGTCAATAATCCAGTAGTAATTCTTGCCGATGAAGCAACCGGTAATTTAGATACCCGAACTTCTTATGAAATTATAGCACTGTTTCAGGAACTTAATAAACAAGGCAAAACGATACTATTTGTGACCCACGAGCCCGATATTGCTGCTTTTACCGGAAGGACAATTGTATTAAAAGATGGGCATATCATTCAGGACAGCATTAACAAGAATATCCAATCGGCAGCCGAAGCACTTGCAGCTTTGCCAATAGAAGAAGACTAATTATGAGAACTCAAAATTTATTAAAAATATCTTGGAAAGCCATAGTGCTTAATAAGATGAGAACGTTTTTAACGATGCTCGGTATTATTATAGGAGTGGCTTCGGTAATTACAATGCTAGCTATTGGTGAAGGCTCAAAAGAAAGTATTAAAACACAAATTTCGAGTATGGGTTCCAATATGATAACCATTCGTCCAGGTGCTGATTCGCGTGGTGGTGTACGAATGGATCCTAGTGCACAGAAAACATTGACAATGGGAGATTATGATGCCATTCGAACTGAAACTAAATTGCTTTCGGCAGTATCTCCTTTGGTAAACAGTGGCGGACAATCAATTTCAGGGTCTAATAACTGGCCCACAACTATCTATGGAATAGCTCCAGAGTATTTAAAAATAAAAGCTTGGGACGTTCAAAAAGGCAGTGTCTTTACGGATGCCGAAATAAAAACTTCTTCAAAAGTAGCAGTTATTGGACAAACTGTTGCTAAAAATTTATTCAAAAATGGCGAAGATCCTATAGGTAAAATGGTTCGTTTTAATAGTATTCCATTTAAAATTATTGGGGTATTAGAGAAAAAAGGAGAAAGTACCTTTGGTCAAGATCAAGACGATGTTATTCTAGCACCATACACCACCGTTCAGAAACGAATTTTAGCAATTGATTATTTGCAATCTGTTGTCGCTTCTTCGGTAAACGAAGATGAAGCTCCTAATGCCGTAATCGAGATTTCTAATTTGCTCAGAAAACGTCATAATATTACGGAACAACAGGAAGATGATTTTAATGTTTTTTCTATGGAAGAAATGATAGCTACCTTTAGCTCAACAAGTGAAATGCTTACTATTTTGTTAGTCGCCATTGCTAGTATTTCTTTATTAGTGGGAGGAATCGGCATTATGAATATTATGTATGTATCCGTAAAAGAGCGAACCAAAGAAATAGGTTTGCGAATGGCTGTAGGCGGAAAAGGTGCCGATATTTTAATGCAATTTCTTATCGAGGCAATGCTTATCAGTATTACAGGAGGAATAATTGGTGTATCTTTGGGGCTTGGAGCAACTTTATTTATAGAAAAAGTCTTGAGTTGGCCTACATCGGTAACGACTTACTCTATTGTAATATCGTTTGTGGTTTGTGCTATTACAGGAATATTTTTCGGTTGGTATCCTGCAAAAAAAGCTTCAACTTTAGATCCAATTACAGCATTGCGTTACGAATAAAAACAGTTGAATATGAATTTAGTTAAAAGTAAATCAGCAACAATATTTTTCCATTTGATGACGTGGCTAGTGTTATTTTGCCTACCTTATTTGTTGTCATCAGGTCAAAATCAAGAAGTGAAAAACGTTCTGGTGTTTTCCTGGACACCAATGTTTTTCTTTGCAATACTTTTTTATATTAATTATTTTTTGCTGATTGAGCGTTTTCTTTTTCAGAAAAAAACAGTGCTTTATATTCTTATAAATTGTAGTTTAATTGCACTTTTAATTTTGATTAACACGGAGCTTAAAGATGCTTTTTTTTCGCAAGTATTCAAGAACGGGAATGATAATTTTCACAGACCTCCTAGGAAATTTTTTATTTACATTGACATTATTTCGTTTATTGTTCCAGTAATTTTTTCATTAGCTTTAAAAACTATAGAAAGATGGATAAAAACAGAAGCCGAACGAAAAGAAGCGGCTAATATAAAATTACAATCAGAATTACAGCATTTAAAGTACCAGTTGCAACCGCATTTCTTTTTTAATTCGCTCAATAACATTTATTCTTTGGTCGATTTTTCGCCTGAAATGGCCAAACAAACCATACATAGTTTAGGTAAGTTGATGCGTTATTTGTTGTATGAGACCAATAATGAAAAGGTTAGTTTGCAAAAAGAAATTATTTTTATGACCAATTATATTGAGTTGATGAAATTGCGTTTAACGGATAATACTAAAGTTACCTATTCGTTTCCTGATTTAAAGGAAGATTTATTAATTGCGCCATTATTGTTTATTTCATTGATAGAAAATGCCTTTAAACACGGAGTTTCAGCTGATAAATCAACGGAAATAATTTTTAAATTGACCGTAACGGACAACAATGTGGTTTTTTATTCTGAAAATTTCAATTTTCCAAAAAGTGAAATGGATAAAAGTGGCTCAGGAATAGGATTAGATAATTTAGAAAAAAGATTAGCATTGTTGTTTCCTGGGAAACATTCTTTTGTAGAACAAATTGTTGATGATAAGTTTGTAGTAAGTTTAAAATTAGAAGTGTAACGATTTTTAGAGGAAATGAAGTAAATTTGATAGAAGATTTAAAACCCAGAGAATAAAATGGCACGAAAAATAACCTGTTTGATAGTCGATGATGAACCAATGGCACTTAATTTAGTAGAAAATTATGTGCTAAAAACGCCTTTTTTGCAGTTGGTTCAAAAATGCAACAGCGGATTAGAAGCATTGTCCTATTTGAACGAAGAAAAAGTAGATTTGATTTTTCTCGATATTCAAATGCCAGATTTAACGGGTTTGCAATTGGCAAAAGTTCTTCCTAAATCAACCCGAATTATTTTTACAACCGCTTTTGATCAATATGCAATTGAGGGATTTAAAGTCGAAGCCTTAGATTATTTGCTAAAACCATTTGATTATTCAGAGTTTTTGGAGGCTGCCAACAAAGCAAGAGAGTGGTTCGAATTAATTCAAAATCAAGAAAAAGCTACTCCTAAAAACACCGAATTTCTTTTTGTGAAATCGGAATACAAACAAATAAAAGTTATTCTAAAAGACGTTTTATATTTTGAAGGTTTGAAAGATTATATCAAAATTTGGTTAGTTAATAATCCAAAACCTATCTTGACTTTAATGAGTTTAAAAACACTTGAAGAAGAGCTTCCTGCAAGCCAATTTATGAGGGTTCATCGTTCTTTTATCGTAGCTCTTGATAATATTGATACCGTTGAGCGAAGTCAGATTCTGATCAATAATCAACGTATTACAGTTTCCGATCAATACAAACAAGTTTTTTTAGATTTCATCACAAAAAACTCTTTGGAAAAAAATTGATTTTATTGCCTTTTCGGATCAAATTAGATTCTTTGAAATTCAATTTTTATGTAAGAACAGCAATTTAGCTTATTAATAGGCTCAATTCTTTCTTTTTTCTTTTATCTTTTCTTTCTTTTATTCAAAATTCCTTACTTTCGCACCACGATTTAAGAAAAGGATAAAATGAGCATAAAATTTACTGAATACAAAGGACTTAACCTGCCAACAGTTGCATCGGAAGTACTTGATTTTTGGAAAAAAGAAAACATATTCGAGAAGAGTGTTACCACTCGTGAAGGCAACACCCCATTTGTGTTTTTCGAAGGACCGCCTTCGGCAAATGGACTGCCGGGAATTCACCACGTGATGGCTCGTGCCATTAAAGATATATTTTGCCGTTATAAAACCCAAAAAGGATTCCAAGTAAAGCGTAAAGCAGGTTGGGATACGCACGGATTACCTGTAGAATTAGGTACCGAAGCTTCTTTGGGAATTACCAAAGAAGACATTGGAAAAACCATTTCCGTAGCCGAATACAACGAAGCCTGTAAAAAAACGGTGATGCGTTACACCGATGTGTGGAACGATTTGACTGAAAAAATGGGCTATTGGGTCGATATGGAAGATCCGTATGTGACTTACAAATCCAAGTATATGGAAACCGTTTGGTGGATTTTGAAACAAATCTACAACAAGGATTTGATGTACAAAGGCTACACCATTCAGCCGTATTCGCCAAAAGCGGGAACAGGACTGTCCTCGCACGAAGTAAATCAGCCGGGTTCGTATCGCGATGTTACCGATACTACGATAGTTGCCCAATTCAAAGCATTAAACGAAACTTTACCGAGTTTTCTTCAAGGTTTTGGAGATATTTATATCTTAGCTTGGACGACAACTCCTTGGACTTTGCCATCAAATACGGCACTTACTGTTGGTCCAAAAATCGATTATGTTTTAGTAGAAACTTTCAATCAATATACTTTCAGACCTACAAAAGTAATTTTGGCTAAAAACTTAGTTGGGAAGCAATTTTCAAAAGGATTTTTTGCCAGTACAGAAGCTGCTGATTTTGAAAATTTCAAAGAAGGCGATAAAAAGATTCCTTATCAAATTCTAGCCGAATGCAAAGGAGCTGATTTAGTTGGCATTCGCTACGAACAATTAATGAAATTGGCTTTGCCTTACCAAAATCCGGAAAACGCTTTCCGAGTAATTTCAGGAGATTTTGTTACGACCGAAGATGGAACAGGAATTGTACATACTGCCCCGACATTTGGTGCAGATGATGCCAAAGTGGCAAAAGAAGCTACGCCAGAAGTACCGCCAATGCTAGTTTTAGACGAAAACGGAAACCCAGTTCCATTAGTAAATCTGCAAGGAAAATTCATTGATGGTTTAGGAAATTATTCGGATAAATACGTTAAAAACGAATATTACACTGATGGCGATGCACCTGAACGCTCTGCCGATGTAGAAATCGCTATTCAGTTAAAAGAAGAAAATAAAGCTTTCAAAGTAGAGAAATACGTCCACAGTTACCCACATTGCTGGAGAACTGACACGCCAATTTTATATTATCCACTCGATTCTTGGTTTATAGAAATTACGAAAGTTCGCGATAGAATGTTCGAATTGAACGAAACCATCAACTGGAAACCAAAAGCAACCGGTGAAGGACGTTTTGGAAATTGGTTGAAAAATGCCAATGACTGGAACTTGTCACGTTCTCGTTTTTGGGGAATTCCTTTGCCAATCTGGAGAAACGAAGAAGGAACTGAAGAAATCCTGATTGGTTCTGTTGAAGAATTATACAACGAAATCGAAAAAGCTATCGCAGCAGGTTTCCAAAAAGAAAATCCTTTCAAAGGTTTCGAAATTGGGAATATGGATGAATCCAACTATGATTTAGTGGATTTACACAAAAATGTTGTTGATGAAATCACTTTAGTTTCAGCTTCTGGAAAGCCAATGAAACGCGAATCAGATTTGATAGATGTTTGGTTTGATTCAGGTTCAATGCCGTATGCACAATGGCATTATCCTTTTGAAAATAAAGATAAAATTGACGGAAACAAAGATTTTCCAGCTGACTTCATTGCCGAGGGTGTCGATCAAACTCGTGGTTGGTTTTATACTTTGCACGCTATTGGCACTTTGGTTTTTGATAAAGTTGCCTATAAAAATGTAGTTTCAAATGGTTTGGTTTTGGATAAAAACGGACAAAAAATGTCCAAGCGTCTAGGAAATGCAGCCGATCCATTCGAAACATTAAATGAATATGGTCCTGATGCCACGCGTTGGTATATGATTTCGAATGCAAATCCTTGGGATAATTTGAAATTTGATTTAGAGGGAATTGCTGAGGTTCGAAGAAAATTCTTCGGAACTCTGTACAACACTTATTCTTTCTTTGCGTTGTATGCTAACCTCGATAATTTCACTCATAGTGAAGCTGAAGTTCCAATGAGCGAAAGACCTGAAATTGATAGATGGATTATTTCGGAATTGAATACTTTGGTAAAAGTGGTGGACGAGGCGTATGCGGATTACGAACCAACAAAAGCGGCTCGTGCTATTTCGGAATTTGTATCGGAAAACTTGAGTAATTGGTACGTTCGTTTGTGTCGTCGTCGTTTCTGGAAAGGCGAATATGCACAAGATAAAATTGCGGCTTATCAGACTTTATATACTTGTTTGCTAACTATCAGTAAATTG
>Ga0209097_10000737_pt1 | contig 30269 bp, 30 predicted proteins | sample AD_UKC052_MetaG_FD_184419 | JGI IMG/M metagenome (GOLD analysis project Ga0209097, IMG submission 184419) | Active sludge microbial communities of municipal wastewater-treating anaerobic digesters from USA - AD_UKC052_MetaG (SPAdes) (version 2) | ecosystem: Engineered > Bioreactor > Anaerobic >... | reverse complement strand
GCGCTCCTTGATGCCCGTGCGTTCGGTGATCCAGGCGTCGCTGGTCTCCACCATGGTCTCCAACACCTGATTGCTCAGTTTGAAGTCCGGGACGTAGCCATTAACGGCGGTGATGGCGGCGCGCATGCTCATGGTCTAGGGGTTTGACGGGACCAAGGTATTGATCGCGGAAGAAGAGAAATTCACCTCACCCCCAGCCCCTCTCCCGGGGAGAGGGGAGCAGCTCAAATGAGCGCTTCCCGGATCCGGTCGTTCAGTTTGCTCAGCACCACCTCGCGGGCGGCCAGCACCATGCTCTTGATGGCGATGTCGTTGCTGATGCCGTGGCCGATGATCACATTGCCGTTCACGCCTAGCACCGGCAAACCGCCGTAATTCTCATAGTTGAAGCGGTGCAGGAAGGGGTCGTCCACGCCGTGCATCTCCAAGAGGTCGTGGAACCCTTCGATCACCTTGAGCACCACGTTGCCGGTGAAACCGTCGCACACCATCACATCGGCCTTGTCGTTGAAGAGATCGCGTCCCTCGACGTTGCCCACGAAGGTGTATTGCGCCTGGTCCTTCATCAACTCGAAGGTGGCCTGGCGCAGGATGTCGCCTTTCTTCTCCTCCTCGCCGATGTTGAGCAGGGCCACTTTCGGTGCGCTCACGTGGTAGACGTGTTCGGCGAGCAATGAGCCGAGCAGGCCGAACTGCGCCAGCACATCGGCTTTGCAGTCGGCGTTGGCGCCCACATCCAACAGCACACCTACACCACCGCCCTCTTTGGGCACCAAGGTGGGGATGCATGGGCGGATGACGCCGCTGATGGGCTTCACGATGAAAATGCTGCCCACCAACATGGCGCCGGTGTTGCCGGTGCTCGCGAAGGCGTCGATCTTCCCTTCCTTCATCAGGTGGAAGCCGATGCTGATGCTGCTCTTCGGCTTGGCCTGGAAGGCTTTCGTGGGGTTGTCGCTCATGGTGATATCGTCCGTGCTGGGGACGATATCGAACAGGGAAGGGTCGGCGCCCTCCGCAGTGAGCAGTTCGAGGATGCGCGCTTGGTCGCCGATCAGCACCAAGCGCACATCGGCGGGTAGCTCACGCTGGGCCATGACGGCTCCACGCACGGGCACGACAGGCCCGTGGTCGCTACCCATGATGTCCAGTCCGATCCTCATGCGGCGAGGGCGGGATAGGAGAGTTGCAACACGGCGGCTTACTCGGCTGCTTCGCTACCAGAGACCACCAACTTGCCGTTGTAGTAGAGGTCTTCCCCCACTTTGTAGGCGCGGTGGCGCAGGTGCATCTCGCCCGTACCGGGGTCCTTGCTCAAGGTGGGCACACCGGCCACTTTGGTGCTCCGACGGCTGGCCGTGCGGGTCTTCGAGAATCGACGTTTTGGATTTGGCATGGCTCTACTTGCTTAGGCGTTCGGCTCCTTGTTCTGGAGGTCTTTCAGCACGGCCCAACGGGGGTCCGGCGTGGGTTCATGTTCTACGATGAGTTTGCTCAGCACCTTCTCCACCTCCGGGTCGCATTGCCCTTCGGCATGCACGTGGCGGATGGGGAGGGCCAGGCGCAGGCACTCGTAGATGTAATGGGTCAGGTTGATGCTGTGGGCCCGGTCGTCCAAGCTCACGAATTCGTCGTCGTCCGTCTCTTCGCCACCGGTGAGGCTGAAGATCTGGCGCTGGTCCCCTTCCACCGGCTGGTCCAGCGGACCATCGCAGCGGTCGCAATGCACATTCACGGTGCCGCGGGCCTTCAGGTGGGTCACGAGGAGGGTGGTGCTCTTGTCCAAGGTCACGTCCACCGTCACATGGCCGCCATCCCACTCCTCTTCGCCCGAGGCGTCGAAGAACGGCTGCTCCAACACGAACTGGAAGTCGTGCTGGCCGTCCTTGAGCCCGGTGAACTCGATGGTATGGTCCTTCAGGGGGTCCATAGGGTACTTTCCTAGAAATCAGCCTTCGCCATCCTCCCGCTACGGTCCCTCTACAGGCTACGGCTGATAAATCGGACCGCAAATGTAGCGGTTCCTGGGGATCTGGGAGTCGGTGGATCAACGGTTTGGAGGCTTTGTCGCGGTATTGGGTAGGTGACAACGCACATTGTCCGCTCATGAACCGTACCTTTGCTGCCATGAAACAACACAGCCGGGAGGCAATCCCGGCTGGTCGTGTGGGGTAGGTTAAACGTTAGCCTCCTATGCCCCGGTCCGCCGAGATCGCATAGGACGATTATCCATCCCAGTTCATTGACTTAGTGACCCGGCTAGGAAACGATCCTAGCGACCTCCTGACTCTCCACCGCCGCGCCGTCTAAAGCCTTTGGCTGTGTGTACGAACAGGATTGAAAGTCCACCATGCGGGTCAAGTTCTTCAATTCGGCTCCGCGTCCTGTGGGGCCGAATTTGTTTCGGTTAGATAGTATTGTGTTATAGTTCGGAGGCCGCTTGTTAGTTGAAATGACCTCACGAATCCCTTCTTCTTCATATCCCGAAGGGCGAAGCGGAGGCGCTCTCTGAACTCCTCGTTCGTGGTGCCTTCCGGTCGCTTTCCGTCATTGATCGCCAGTGTGGCGATAGTGTCGAACGTGCTGCCGGGCGTTTGCCTCAGGTAATGTCGAATTATAGTTGTCCATCCCCTACGCGGCCTTGTGCCTACCGCCTTCTGAGCTCTTCCTGCAAAGCCTCGCGCGTTCGGGTCTATCCCCAGAATGACAAGAGCCAAGGCCGCACGGAACGCCCGTAGGTGGTCCAGCTCCTTAGCTAGACGCGCCTCTTTCTCAGCAGCCTCTTCATCCTGCTGCAAAAGCGACAGCATGAGATCGCTCGGTGTCTGTGGACCCATCGGCGCAAAAGTAGTTCTTTCGCCGACCTACACATCGGACCTCCATGAATTTTTCCACACAAAATGCGCCTATCCCCCAGTTGAACTTGCATGAATGCACCAGTACCCCTATCTTCGCAAACAAATGTTTGCGGAGATAGGGGTAAAATAAACACCATCGGTTCCACCGCGCACCAAAACACGATCAACCGTAAATCCACCCTCATGGGAATAGGACAAGCCCAGTTAAAGCGCCTCTCGTTGCTTGAGGCTATAAGGTGGCCCAACGGTCCAGTGTGCCCGCATGCAAGTCCACTTCGTTCGTGAATCTGAAGGCGCGTGCGGGGCTTCGCCATTGCTGCGAATGCCGGGCACAGCCCACCGTCACCGTGGGCACTGTGATGGAGCGTAGCCTAGACCACAGCAGGGTCTCCTGTGGAACGAGGTGCCCCTGCGACCCTTGTCCGGCATCAACGGGAAAAGCAGGCTCTTCTCCATGCGCAGTGAAGATAGCTCATCTCCTTGGTGGCCCAACAGGTGAGTTCAACGGCGCTGTGGCTCGACGGACCTACCCCTCCTTCCTTTCCTTCTCCCGCTTCTGCGGCTGCAAGGGGTTGGCCCCGATGGTCTTGTACACCTCGCGGTTGCGGTGGATGTCGCAGGCCATCCAGATGGCGGCGCGGAAGCTGGCTTCGCTGGCTACGCCTTGCCCTGCGATGTCCAAACCGGTGCCGTGGTCGGGGCTGGTGCGCACGATGGGCAGGCCAGCCGTGAAGTTGACGCCGTTGCCGAAGCTGAGGGCCTTGAAGGGCGCGAGGCCTTGGTCGTGGTACATGGCCAGTACGCCGTCGAAGTGCTTGTAGCTGCTGTTGCCGAAGAAGCCATCGGCGGCATAGGGTCCCATGGCGGTGATGCCCTCGTCGTTCAGGCGGCGCACGGCAGGTGCGATGCGCTCCTTGTCCTCGCTGCCGAGGGCGCCGCCATCACCGGCGTGCGGGTTGAGGCCGAGGATGGCGATGCGCGGCGATACGATGCCGAAATCGCGCAACAGGCTCTGATGCAGCAGCCGGGCTTTGGCGATGATCCTATCCGTGGTGATCGCGGCGGCGACATCCTTGATCGGGATGTGCCCGGTGACCGTACCGACGCGCAGGCCATCGGCCACGAGCAGCATGAGCACCTCGCCATCGCCGCCCGCGAGGTGTTGCAGGTATTCGGTGTGGCCGGGATAGGCGAATCCCGCCTGTTGCATGGCGTGCTTGTCGATCGGAGCTGTCACCAGCACGTCGATCTTGGCGCTGGAGAGGTCCTGTGCGGCTGCTTCGAGGCTTTTGATGGCGTAGCTGGCCAGCTGGCCCGAGGGTTTGCCGAACTCGATGGCCACATCCTCCTCCCACACGTTCACCACGTTGAATTTGCGGGCCACGGCATCGCGGGCGTCGTTCACCCGTTGGAATTGCACCTCGTCCAACTTCAAGGCCTTGCGGTGATGGCTCACCGTGTGCGCGCTGGCGTAGAGGATGGGGGTGATGTCCGTGTGCATGCGGGCATCCTCAAAGCATTTCAGCACCACTTCGATGCCGATGCCGTTGAGGTCGCCGCAGGTGATGCCGATGCGGAGGGGATTGCGGGGTTCCAAGGGTGAAGGTGTGCTTAGGGCAAGAGGATCGCTTCCTGCTTCGTTCCTCGCAGTTCGCGATGACCGTTCTTGCCAACGATCGTGATCAGCGCTTCGCGCGTTGTTTGATGAATTCGTAGAAAAGGCGCACGCCAACACCCGTGCCGCCCTTGGTGCGGTAGCCGTCCTTGCGGGTGAGGAAGGCGGGCCCGGCGATGTCCAAGTGGATGTACGGATGCGTGGTGAAGCGCGCCAGGAATTTGCCGGCTGTTTGCGCGCCGGCGAGGTCGCTGCCGAGGTTCTTGATGTCGGCCACATCGCTGATGATCTCCTCGCCGTACTCGTCCCAGAACGGCAGGCGGGCGGTGCGCTCGAACACGGTGTTACCCGCGGCTTCGAGCTGCTGGAAGTCGTTTTCCGCAGCGGTGCCCATGACGGCGGTGCCATAGGTGCCGATGGCGCGCATGGCCGCTCCGGTGAGGGTGGCGATGGTCATGACCAGCTCCGGTTTGTAGCGCTCGCCATAGCTGAGGGCATCGGCCAGGATCAGGCGGCCTTCGGCGTCGGTGTTGAGCACTTCCACGGTGAGTCCGCTGTGCATGCGGATGACATCACCGGGCGCATAGGCGTTGCCGCCGGGCCGGTTGTCCGTGGCGGGGATGAGGCCGATGACATGCACGGGCAGTTCCTGTTTCGCCACCAGGGCGATGGCGCAGGCCACGGCGGCGGCACCGGCCATGTCGCACTTCATCTGGTCCATGCTGTTGGGCGTGGGTTTCAGGCTGAGGCCACCTGTGTCGTACACCACGCCTTTGCCTACCAAGACCAGCGGCTTCTTGTTCACCGCGTTCTTCGGCTTCCATTCCAATACGCTGAAGGTGGGCGGGTCGATGCTGCCTTTGTTCACCGCGAGCAGGCCCCCCATGCCCTGCGCTTCGATGCGGGCCTTTTCCATCACCTCCACCTTGAAGCCGGTGCTCTTGGCCAAGGTGCGGATCTCGGCTGCCAATTGGGTGGCGTTGAGGAAACTCACCGGTTCGTTCACCAGGTCGCGGGCGGTGCAGGTGGCTTCCACGATATCCTCCAGTTCCTCCACCGCCTTGGTGCTCACCTCCTTGCCGATGATGGCGAGCTTCTCCATGGTGGGTGCGCCTTTCTCATCGCTCTTGTACTTGCGGAAGGCGTAGTTGCCAAGTGCGGCTCCTTCGGCCAGTGCCAGGGTGAGGGCGGTGCCGTCCTGCAGGCTGATGAGCTGGGCCTCCGTGCGTTTCGCCCCGTTCAGCCGGGCGATCATGGCATCACCGGCGCGGCGGGCTTTTTCCAATTGGACCGGGGCCGCCGCTTCCTTCACCAGGTGTACCAGCACCAGACGCCCACTGATGTCGCATACTGCCAACTGGGGGTCGGCCGTGAGCTGCTCGGTGAGGTATTGCCGGTCGCCTCGCTCCAGGTCCAGGTTGCGCAGCTGGCCGATGTCGTCAAGGATGACAAGGGTGTCGCGCGCTGCGGCTGGCCGGGTGCTCTTCGAGAGGGTGATCATCGGTGGGTGAATGGAAGGGCCGAAGATAGCCCTCCACGAGTAGCGCTGCAGTTGCGGGCAAAGGAGCCCACTGGCCAAGGAAAGCACGCAATGGACCGTGCTCCGGCAACGTTCGCCCCGGGTGGAATGCCGTACTTTGTACGCACCAACGGATGAGCCGACTTCGATCCCTTTTCCTGCTCGTCTCCCTCTGCTGGGGGAGCCTGTCTTGGGCCACGCACAACCGCGCGGGCGAGATCATCGTGTGCCGTATCGGTGAGTCAGGTAATCTGTATCGGATCACGGTCATCACCCATACGAAGCTGAGCGCGCCGGCCGACCGCCCCGAATTGGAGATCAACTTCGGCGACAACCCGATCTGGGACACCATCGTGCGCACGGACACCCAGGATTTCCCGGCGCAGGATCTCCGACGTAGTGAGTATGTGACGGAGCATCTATACTCTGGCCCCGGGGAATACCTGATCCAGATCGATGACCAAAACCGGAACGGGGGTGTCATCAACGTGCCCAATTCCATCGCGCAATCCTTCAGCGTCCAAACCGTCTTGCGAATCTCTCCGGTAACGGGTGGGAATTGTTCGGCGCGCTTCCTCAATTCGCCCATCCAGGACGCCTGCCTCAACCAGCCCTGGATCCACAACCCGGCCGCCTTCGATCCCGATGGCGACAGCCTTTCGTTCGAGCCGACGATCTGCCTGGGCCGTTTCGGCCTGCCCATCGCCGGCTACTCCTACCCGGGTCCCAGCTACACCATCGACCCCAGCACGGGTACCATTTCATGGATCTCACCACCGCTGGCGGGTGAGTACAACATCGCCTTCATCGTGCGCGAATGGCGCTTGCGCAACGGTGTTTGGTTGGAAGTGGGATCGGTGATGCGCGATATGCAGATCACCGTGGTGCCCTGTAACAACCAACCCCCACGCATCGTGGCACAGCGCGATACCTGTGTGGAGGCCGGCACCTTCCTAAATTTCACCGTGCAGGCCAACGACCCCAATGCGAACCAGTCCGTACAGCTCGAGGCCCTGGGTCAGCCGTTCACGCTGAACACCTCGCCGGCGAGTTTCGTGGAGCCGTCGCCGGGCAATCCGGTGAATGGCGTGTTCAACTGGAACACGGTCTGTGCCCACGTGCGCTCTCAACCCTACCTCGTGGTCTTCAACGCCACGGACAACGGACAGCCGGTGCAACTGCAGGCGTACGAGACCATGACCGTGAAGGTGGTGGGTCCGGCGCCCCAGAACCCGACGGCCACACCCTTGGGCAGTACGATCCAGCTGCAATGGGACCAGAGCCCTTGTTCCAATGCGGTGAGTTACTTCATCTACCGCCGTAGCGGTGCCTTCGGCTTCACGCCGGACCATTGTGAACTGGGTGTGCCGGCCTACACCGGTTATGTGCAGATCGGCACCAACGTAGGGGTCGGCAACACGAGCTTCACCGATGATGATGAGCTGATCATCGGCAACCAGTATTGCTACATGGTGGTGGCTGTTTTCCCCGATGGCGCGCAGAGCTACGCGAGCGTTGAATTCTGCGCCATCCTGGACCGCCAAGTTCCGGTGATCACCAAGGTGAGCGTGGGGGACACCGATGTGAGCCTCGGTGTGGACACGGTGGAATGGAGCAACGCGTATGATCTGGATACGATCGCTCGGCCGGGTCCTTATCAGTTCAACCTTTACCGTGGAACGGGCCTCAACACGGCCAACGAGTTGATCTGGACAAGCCCTACGCATCCGTTCCTCGCCCATCCGGACACGGCGTTCATCGTCACCGGCTTGAACACTGAAGCGCAGCCCTATGTGTACCGAGTGGAGCTCATCGGCCGCGCGGACCAGGGCACGCCGGATGTGATCGGCAGCAGCAGCCCGGCCTCGTCCGTCTTCATCGCGGCTGACCCCAACGATGAGCAGATCACCATCTCGTGGAGCCTGAACACCCCGTGGACCAATTCCTCCTATGAAGTGTTCCGTGATAACGCTGGCACGTGGGAGAGCATCGGCACCAGCAACACCACCAACTTCGTGGATACAGGCTTGGTGAACGGACAGACCTATTGTTACTACGTGGTAAGCACCGGCGCTTACAGTGATGTTTCGATCGTTTCTCCACTGCTGAACTGGAGTCAAGAGGTCTGTGGAGTTCCGGTGGACCGCACGCCACCTTGTGCACCCACGGTGGTGTTGGAGAACGATTGCGAGACACCGCTGAACACGCTCACCTGGAACAACCCGAACGAGAGCTGCGCCGATGACACTGAGCGTTACCGCGTCTACTTCACCGACAGCGTAGGTGGTGCTTTCGAGCTCATCGCCACCATCGATGGGGCGGAGAACACCTTCTTCACGCATGTGAACGGCAGTTCCGTGGCGGGGTGCTATCAGGTGACAGCGGTGGACACGGTGGGCAACGAGAGCGCCTTCATCCAAGCGGTTTGCGGCGACAATTGTCCTGAGTACACGCTGCCGAACGTCTTCACTCCGAACGGCGATGGACGTAACGACCGCTTCGGTCCCTTCCCTTATCGCGGTGTGGAACGTATCGACCTGGAGATCTACAACCGCTGGGGTAAAGTGGTCTTCACCACCAACGATCCGGACATCGATTGGAAAGGCACTTATCTGGACAGCAACAGCCCACTACCCGATGGGGTCTACTATTACCTCTGCACCGTCACCTTCGAACGGCTGGCAGGTGATGAACTGGTGCAACTCAAAGGCTATGTGCACATCCAAGGCAGCGGTGTGCAGGGCGGTGCGAACTGATGTTCACGGGGATCGTTGAAGCCATGGGCGAGGTGGTCGCCGTTACGAACGAAGGTTCGAATCGAACGTTCTCGATCAGGGCATCCATCGCGCCGGAGCTGAAGGTGGATCAGAGCGTGGCGCATGACGGGGTCTGCCTCACTGTGACCGCTGTGGAAGGCGATACCTACGCGGTGACCGCCGTGAAGGAGACGCTGGACCGCACCAACCTGGGCGGTTGGGATACGGGAGCCACGGTGAACCTGGAGCGCTGCCTGCGTATCGGCGACCGGCTCGATGGACACATGGTACAAGGCCATGTGGATACCACCGTACGCTGCCAACGCGTGGAAGACTTTAACGGATCTTGGAGCTTCCTGTTCGATCTGCCTGAGCAAGCAAGCTTGTTGGTGGAGAAAGGCAGCGTGTGCATCAATGGCGTGAGCCTCACCATCGCCGTGCTGAACGAGCGGGCCTTCGGCGTGGCCATCATCCCATATACCTGCGCGCACACCACCTTCAACCGCTTGCGTGCAGGTGATCCGGTGAACATCGAATTCGATGTGCTCGGCAAGTACGTCCAGCGGATGCTTGCCCGTTGAGCACCGTGGATACTCTTCCAGGCTGCGCGCTCGCGATGAGCACCCTTACTGTTCGAAGGAAAGTGACCGACTATCGGATCTGTTCACAGATGGCACGCACGGCATCGCCCTTGCCCATCGTATAGAAATGTACGCAGGGGGCGCCTTTCGCCATCAGCTCCTTCGATTGCTGGATGCACCACTCGATGCCCAGTTGTTTCACCTGGGTGTCCGTCTTGCACTTGACGAGCTCTCCCGCCAGCGGCTGTGGCAGATCGATGGCGAAGGTCTTTGGGATGAAGGCGATGTGCTTCAAGGTGGTCAACGGTTTCAACCCCGGGATGATGGGGACGGTGATGCCTTCGGCCCGGCATAGTTCCACGAATCGGAAGTACTTCGCATTGTCGAAGAACATCTGGGTCACCAGATATTCCGCGCCAGCGTCCACCTTCTGCTTCAAGTAGGCGATGTCGGTGGCGAGGTTCAACGCTTCGGCGTGTTTCTCCGGGTAACAGGCTGCACCGATGCACAGGTCGGTGGGCGCCGCTTCCTGCTCCTCGTCGTGCAGGTACTTGCCGTGGTTCAACCCTGCGATCTGGCGGATGAGGTCCGTGGCATGGGCATGACCGTCGCGCTCGGGGATGAAGGCGGGTTCGCTCTTGATGGCGTCGCCCCGCAAGGCGAGCACGTTATCGATCCCGAGGAAGTTCAACTCGATCAGTGCGTCTTCGGTGTCCTCCTTGCTGAAACCGCCACAGATCAGGTGGGGCACCGTGTCGATGTTGTATTTCGCCTTGATCATGGCGCAGATCCCTACGGTCCCGGGACGCTTGCGGATCCTGATCTTCTGGAGCAGTCCATGGCCGCGCTCCTTGTACACCACTTCCTCGCGGTGGTAGGTCACATTGATGAAGCTGGGCTTGAACTCCAGCAATGGATCGATGCCTTCGTAGATGGAATGGATGTCCTTCCCCTTCGAAGGAGGGAGGATCTCGAAGGAGAGCAGGGTGCTGTCCGCTTTCCGGAGGTGTTCGATGACCTTCATGGTGTGCTCAAGGGAACTTGCCCATGGGCGGCAAGGGTGCGAAAGTAGAAAGGCCCCGCAGAAGCAGGGCCTTTCGGACAGGTCGTGTTGGTCAGCGTTAGCGCAGGATGGTCACGTGGCCCGTGTACTCCTTGCCATCCTTCGTGGTGGTGAAGATGTAGTAGTAGGTGCCGTCGGGCAGGTCCGTTGCGCGCCATGCGTTGCGGTAGTTCTTCGTCTCGAACACTTCCTGGCCCCAACGATTGAAGACGCTGAGGGTGTTGTCGTAGAACTGACCGTTCTCGATCACGAAGAATTCGTTGTTGCCATCGCCGTTCGGCGTGAACACGTTCGGGATGATGATATCCTCCGGGAGGATCACGAAGGAACCGGTGATGGTGCTCTCACAGCCATCGGCAGCGGTTACGGTGAGGGTGATGGCATACTCACCTGGCGTGTCGTAGGTGTAGGTGGGCGAAGGGGATGTGCTGGTGGCGCCCGCGAGACCGAGGGTCCATTCCCAATCCACGATCGGTGAGCCATTCCCTTGCGAGAGATCGGTGAAATCCACCGTGGTGCCAATGCCTTGGGGCGATACCGGATCAGTACTGTAGGCCGCTTGTGGGTCGCTGCCAACGGTCACGCTGAACACATCGGAGGTGCCCGAGCAGCCAGCAGCGTTGATGACTGTTACGGTGTAGGAACCGTTCCCTGCTGAGATCGTTGGTGACGTATTGCCGTTGCTCCACTGGTAGCTCTCGAATGGTTCCGTGGTGGATAGCCCAGCCAACGCGCCGCCGCAACTGAAGGCGGGTCCTGTGATCTCTGGTGAAGGACTCGGCACTCCGTTCACCACGAACGGTTCGGACTCCAGGCTGCAATCGCCGGAGAACACGGTTACGGTGTATTCGCCTGCGCCCACGCTGATGCTCTGACCGGAGAAGCCGTTGCTCCACGTGTAGCCTGTATAACCTGCGGGAGCGCTCAACTGGCCCAAGGTGCCGATGCAGATCGCATCATCGCCGATGATATTGAGCGGCGAAGGAATGCCGGGGTTCACCAGAATGGTGATGGTGGTATCGAAAGTGCAACCGAAATCGTTGGTGACCGTGTAGGTGAATTCGTTCACCCCGACCGCGGAGGGAGAGACCACCGCCACATCGGCCCCAGGATCCAGGCTCACGATCCCAGGACCGCTCCAGTAGGTGGAGTCGGCGCCAGCGCCATAGATGGGGGTGAAGCTGACGATGTCCGGATAAAGCAGCGGGTTGAAGTTCATGTACCACTCGAAGATGAAGCCATCATCGATGAAAGCATCATCCAGAATGGTCAGGGTCCATGTTCCGTTCAGATCACTTCCGATGAAACCACCGAACGACTCCTCGCTGGTGTAGGTATCCGCGATCATGGCAGCGCTTGGAGGATTGGAACCGGCGACGACCGTGTACCCATTCGCCTCCTCCTCCGCTAATGTACCCAATGCCGCTGTATTCTGGAAGCAATACAGCCAGCCTTCACCCGGCGTCAGGTCATCCAAGTTGTTCGCACCGCCCAAGTAGGTGGCACCGCCCGGGTTGCCGTTGAACAACAGCACCTCCTGACCATTCGGCGAGGTGAGGTTCACGATCAGGTCTCCCATGAAGGAGTGCTCCATCACGATGCAAACGGACACCAGATCATCAGGGTTGCTGATCACCGTACCTGCATCAAAACCAGAGACGGCGAGGCCGGATTCATACGTTACACCGCTGCCATCTGGCAACTCGGTCAACCCTTCAACGAACGGCTGAGGAACGTTCGTCCAAGTGGGGCTGTTCACGACGCCGACGAGGTCCACCTCTTCGCCTTGGCAAATGACCGTGTCCGAAACGGTAAGTCCTTCGAAGTTCGGGATGGTGCCCACGCGAACACGTACATCCACCACGTTCGTATTCACGCAGTTATTGTCGTCCGTCACGGTCAATGCGACGTTGTACTCACCAGCCGCAGCGAACGCATGGCTCACGACCTGACCGGTTCCATTCGGGGTACCGTCACGGAAGTTCCATTCATAACCCACCACGTTGAAACCAGGGGCTCCTGTCGAGGAGGCACCATCGAAGGAAACCTCCTCGCCAACACAAACCATGGCGGGCACCGTGCTCCCCACGATCACGGCCCCAGCGGTAGGTGGAGCGCAAGGGGTGAAGCAACTCAGGTTCGCTGCAAAAGAGCCAACGCTACCAGCGCCGCTCACGAAATGTAGCGTGATACAACCTTGCCCATTAGCGATCACGTTGTCATAGCTGGACTGCACCGTTACACCACCGATGCCGCTGTTCAATTGACCGAACGAAAAGGCCGTGATGTCGGGTCCATCGAAGATCTCGATGAAATCACCGTCGGCCAAGTTGAACGTGGACCATTCCAGCCGGATGGCCTGGCCTGGGCTTTCAGCGCAAAGGACCAAGGTCCAGTCCTCCCCTGGGCCGTATCCAGCTCCGGTATCCCCACCCGAATCGTACAGGGTTCCACTGCAGGCCGCAGCGAATCCATCGATGATCGTGATCTGTGCGTTCGCTGCCCCTACAAGGAGGACCGTGAGCAGGGCGGTAACAAGGGTACGCATGCGCGCGGCGGGAGCTGGTAAGTGGCCGTTCATGGGCGTGGTGAAAGTCCTTTTTTGAAGGGGATCAAACATACGTTTCTTAACCGTTGTGGTCGGACCTCAATTGATCCGATTCCTGTTGAGCCAAACCACCTTGCCTTCTGTGGCGGTGCGTCCTTCGGCCGTATGGGCCTCGACAGCCACCATGTACATGCCATCCTCGCACCCGTCTCCGGTCCAAGGCTCACCACTGTTGGTGCTGAAAACCAAGGCGTTGGATTTCAAAGAGTACACCCGCAGGAAGATCGCGGCATATGCTTCGCCTTCCACCAAGTAGGTGTCGTTGACGCCGTCGCCGTTCGGGGTGAAGGTGTTGGGCATGAACAACTTAGGCAGCGGAATGGAAGTGGTCTGCTCAATAACATCTGAGTTGGAGTTGTTCTCCGTAGGCGCAGAGGCATCATCTTTCCTCACGCTGTTCGGGGTGGGAACGATGCCAGGCTCCGGCTGCGCTGTGACCGGTTGCAGTTTCACCTGTTCTTCCAACACCGTGATGATCCCCGAAACCACTGCGGGACCTTCTCTTTCCGATCCTAGTGCCTCATCCGATGGTGCATTCTGCACAGTCGCTGAAGGTGCTGAAGCAGCCGTGGACGGGACTTCCTTCCTACGTATGGGGAGAGCTTCGCGGGTTTTCACTACAGCCTTGCCCTCGGGTTGAGGAAGGGGTGTAACGATCGAGGATCCGTTCGAAACAGGAAGAGTAACTTCTTCGTTACCAGACGTTTTCAATTCATCGGGGGCCTGGGGCGCAGCAGCGGAATTCTCCGCGACGACAGCGTTCTGAGGCGTGCCACTCAGGCTGGGTTCCCACAGGAATGCCGCCGTGGTAACGACCACTGCCGCCACACTGGCCGCCACCCAAGCCCAAACGGTGCCTGCGCTACCTGCCGCGGCAGAATGGCCCAGTTGACCGCTGATGTTGGCCCAGGCCGAGGGGTCAACCGGCGCTTCGTGGCCTTGGAATCGTTCCCTGAACAGGTCGTTCACGGCATCAGCCGCGGGAGCCGTGGCAGCCAATTGCTGCTGGATACCCTCCCACACACCCGCGTCCACCGGTGCCTCATGGCCCTGGAAACGCTGCTGGAAGAGGTTGTTCACACTATCCTTCATGGACATGTCCGAATTGCGCCACCACCTCTTTCGGTAGCAGCTTGCGCAGGTAAGCCCGCGCTTTCATGAATTGCGATTTGGAGGTGTTCTCCGATATACCCAGCATGTCGGCGATGTCCTTATGCGGGTAACCTTCGATCACGAACAGGTTGAACACCGTTCGATAACCCGTCGGCAGGGCTTGGATCAGCGCCATCAACTCGTCCGTGCTCATGCCCGAAAGCACATGCTCATCCTCGCTGTGCAGGTGTTCCGCATCAGAAAGGTCCAAACTTTGGTCGTAAGGCTTGTTCCGGCGGATGTGGTCAAGGGCGGTGTTCACCATGGTGCGCGCGATCCAACCGCCCAAGGGGCCGTCGCCCCGGTAGTGGTCCATCTTCTGGAACACCTTCACGAAGCCATCCTGGAGGATGTCCTGTGCTTGGTCGCGGTTGTGGGCGTAGCGCATGCAGATGCTCATCATCTTCCTGGCGTACTGCTGGTACAAGGCCTTTTGTGCCGAGGGATCCCCCTTCAAGCAGCCTTCCACCAGCCGTTCGTCCGTCATGGTCATCCGTGTAGATGATGCGATCCGCATGCACAAGGTTGCCTGAAACCCCAACGGCTCGGCATTTCCAAAGGTACGGCACCACGGATCCGGCGCCGATCTTGGGTTACCTTCGCGCCTCCGTTCCGGAGAACCCGGTTCCACAAGCGCGCGAGGCGCCTCGACCACCTGCCAAGACCCCATGGACCACATCCGCAATTTCTGCATCATCGCCCATATCGATCATGGCAAGAGCACCCTGGCGGACAGGCTGTTGCAAATGACCGGCACCATCGCCGACCGCGATATGCAGAATCAGGCCTTGGACGACATGGACCTGGAGCGTGAACGCGGCATCACCATCAAGAGCAAGGCCATCCAGATGGACTATCCCCTCAACGGGAAGAAGTACCTGCTGAACCTGATCGACACCCCCGGCCACGTGGACTTCAGCTACGAGGTGAGCCGCTCCATCGCCGCGTGCGAAGGGGCGCTGCTCATCGTGGACGCTACCCAAGGCATCCAGGCGCAGACCATCAGCAACCTTTACCTGGCCCTGGAGCATGATCTGGAGATCATCCCCATCCTCAACAAGATGGACCTGCCCTCTGCGAATCCCGAAGAGGTGAAAGACCAGATCGTGGACCTGCTGGGCTGCAAGCGCGAGGAGATCATGGCGGCCAGTGGCAAGACCGGCTTGGGTGTGGACAAGGTGTTGGAGGAGATCGTTCACCGGATCCCTGCGCCGAAGGGCGACCCTGCGGCTCCGTTACAGGCACTCATCTTCGACAGCGTCTTCAACAGCTTCCGCGGCATCATCGCCTACTTCCGCATCCTCAACGGCAGCCTCAAGAAGGGCGACCGGGTGAAGTTCTTCAACACGGGTGTTTCCTACAACGCGGATGAGGTGGGTGTGTTGAAGATGGACCTCAAGCCGCAGAACAAACTGAGCGCGGGTGATGTGGGCTACATCATCAGTGGCATCAAGACCGCGAGCGAGGTCAAGGTGGGCGACACCATCACGCAGGTGGATCGTCCGTGTGAGACCGCCATCCAAGGCTTCGAGGATGTGAAGCCCATGGTTTGGGCAGGCATCTTCCCGGTGGATACCGACGAGTATGAGGAGCTGCGCGATGCCATGGAAAAGCTCAAGCTCAACGATGCGAGCTTGACGTGGACACCAGAGAGCAGTGCCGCGCTCGGCTTCGGTTTCCGTTGCGGTTTTCTCGGCTTGCTGCATATGGAGATCATCCAGGAGCGGTTGGAGCGTGAGTTCAACATGACGGTCATCACGACCGTTCCCAACGTGGGTTACATCGTCACCAAGACCAATGGCGATGTCATCAACGTGAACAACCCGACCGAGCTGCCCGAGGTGATGCACATCGACAAGATCGAGGAGCCGTACATCAAGGCCCAGATCATCACCAAGTCGGAGTATACCGGGGCCATCATGACCCTTTGCATCGAGAAGCGTGGCAACCTCATCGGCCAGAACTACCTTACCACGGACCGGGTGGAATTGAGCTTCGAGCTTCCGCTTGGCGAAGTGGTGTTCGATTTCTTCGATAAGTTGAAATCCATCTCCCGCGGTTATGCGAGTTTCGACTATCACCCGATCGGTTTCCAAGAGAGCGATCTGATCAAACTCGATATCCTGCTGAACGCGGAGAAGGTCGATGCGCTAAGTGCCCTCATCCACCGCGACCACGCGCACGAGCTGGGCAAGAAGATGTGCAGCAAACTGAAGGAGCTCTTGCCGCGCCAGCAGTTCGACATCCCCATCCAAGCCGCTATCGGTGCCAAGATCGTGGCCCGCGAAACGGTGAAGGCCCTCCGCAAGGACGTGACCGCCAAGTGTTACGGTGGTGACATCAGCAGGAAGCGCAAGCTGCTGGAGAAGCAGAAGGAAGGGAAGAAGCGCATGCGTTCCGTGGGCTCCGTGGAGATCCCGCAGGAGGCGTTCTTGGCGGTGTTGAAGCTGGACTGATCAGGTCGCAAGGCGAAAGCCAAGCGCTACGCCGGTTCCCCGATCGGGGAAGGCACACCCCACAGGACCCCGACGTGTTTCCCCAAATGACCACGTTGAGCGATCGGCATACGAATGGTTCAGGGAGCGGAAACACCAAACCCATGAACAACCTCGTCAACATCATCATCGTGCTGCTCATCGTCGGTTGGCTGATCGGCTTCATCGGCTTCGGCGCCATGGTGGGTAATCTGATCCATATCCTGCTTATCCTCGCAGTGGGGGCCATCGTTTTCCGCCTAGTTTCGGGCGGAAAGGCGAAGCTCTGACCCTGTGCGGATGTCGAAACCAGTACTGCGGCGCGTGAAGCGGTTGGCCGTGGCACTCACCATCGTGGGGGGCGCCGTGGTGCTGCTTCATGCGCTGCTGCTGCGTTGGGTGCATCACACGTTGCGTGAACGGATCAACGCTGCGGCAGCGGCCAGTGGCTCAGCTTGGATAGAGCCGGATGGAAGCACCCTCAGTGTCAGCTTGCTGACCGGGGATATTCGCATCGTTGATCTGAAGTGGGAACGAAGAGGCGAACCACAAGGATCAGTGCCCGCCTTGAGCGGCACACTGGATTCACTCGTCGTGCAAGGTTTGTCTTATCACCACTTGTTCATGGATGGCGTTGTGGATATGGACCGCTTGATGATCCATGGGACGGATCTGGATGTCCAGCTTAGCACGGATACGGCAACTCGGTCAAAGGACTCGCAGTTCCATGGGTTGCGGGCGGCGGAGTTGAATATCGTGCTTCTACGAAGCGCCGTTCTGCTTCCCGAATCCATCAGCGTCGGATCACAAGAATTCAAGCTCGAAGGTCGCTCGTTCGAGTTCGGCGATACGGTGGTGCGCGCAGAAGCGCTAGAAGCCTTGTTGGTCGGATCTCTGGTGTCGCCTTTTGCAGATTCCACGTTGTCCGTGCAGCGGATCACCCTTTCCGAGAGGGGGACACGGATAACCATCGATGGGATCGACTTCGGGCCGGCCGATGTGCGGCAATTAGCTGAACGCGTGACCCTGGAGCGCGATGTCATCGCTGGAACGGTGGATCGGATCACGATCGCGGGTATCGACCTTGGCTCCTGTAGACGAGGCGTGGCGCGTGCGCGTTCCATTCGGATAAGTTCAGCGGATCTGCAGGTGGCTCGCGATAAACACAGGCCGGACCCACCGTTCAAGCACAAGCCGCTGCCAGCACGGCTTCTTCGAGCGCTGCCCTTGAACACCGGCTTTGATAGTGTGCTGGTGGACGGCATGGATGTCAGCTACTTTGAGCGGGTGGAACCCTTGCGGGGCTATGCACATATCCCTTTCGATAGCATCGCTGCGGTCGTGCAGAACCTGCGACATGTGCCCGGGGATACGCTTCTCGTGAGGGCGACCGCTAGGGCGTTCGATCGAACACCTGTGCAACTCGAACTGCGCGGTGCTGTTGGCGACACCACGGACCGGATCATGGTGGAGGCCATGGTGGGCGACCTGCGCTTCGCAAGGCTGAATGATGTGTTGGCCCCACTCACCGGTGTGGCCACACCGGAGGGTCGTTTGGATACGTTGATCCTACGGATGACAGGTGATGACGCCCGCGCGACAGCGAAATGCTGGATGCGCTACGATGGTTTGCGCGTGGATCGCAGAGGCGGAAAAGAGAACGTACTGGACCCGGTGCTCAACAGCATCATGAACGCGGTGGTGAAGGGAGGAAGGACCGGTGAGAAGGACGGAGAAGGATGGACGAGCTATTCCTGGGACCGACGTCAGGACCGTTCGTTGTTCAATTTCCTATGGGCCGGGGTGCGTGAAGGAGCGAAGCAAAGTATGCTGCCCCAAGTGGTACTGGATAGGACCACTAAGCGCTGACCGTGCCTCCTACAGCATTCTACGGCTTGTCCGTGGCGCTGACCGCGTGTTCGGAAGGTGCTGCCCCGCCGTGTTCAGCCAGGCTGTACTCGTGCGTGAAGTGTGCGCCGAACAGCATGATGACCGTTGAATAGTACACCCAGACGAGAATGATGATGATGGCACCCGCTGCACCATAGGCATCACCCACGTTCGCGTAGCTGATGTAGAGACCGATCAGGTATTTGCCCAGTGTGAAGAGACCCGTGGTGAGCACGGCTCCGCTCCACACGTCGCGCCAACGGATGCGCGCGTCGGGAAGGAGTTTGAAGAGGACCGCGAAGACCACGGTGATGATACCGAAGGAGAGCAGCAGATTGAGCACGGTAACGACCACCGCCGCGATGCCGCTCAACCATAGCGTGAGTCTTTCCGCGAAGGCTACCAGAGCAGTGTCCAATACCAGGGAAACGAGCATCAAGAATCCGAAACCACCGACCAAGGCCAGGGAAAGCAAACGCGTACCGAGGTATTTCCAGATGGCCCTACCTGGTTTGGCTTCCACCTTCCAGACATCGTTCAACGCCGTCTGCAAGCTTGCGAACACCGTTCCCGCACTGACACCCAAGGTCACGAACCCGATCACCTTCGCCCAGAAGCGGGTCTCCGTAACGCGCGCCTGCTCCAGCATCTCACCCACTTGCACGGCGGTGCTCGGCCCGATAAGCTTGGCGGCCTGGCCGAGCAGCGCAGCCCGCACGGTGCTTTCATCGTATAAGGTCGCGGCCGCCATGATCGTGAGGATGAGGACAGCAGGCATGGAGAACACCGTATAGTAGGCGATGGTGGCCGCTTTGCTCATCGGGTCGTTCGCGACGAATGCCTGCGCGGCTTTCGTCAAGGTGAGCCAATGGCGACGAAGGGGGGTGGCGGTTCGGTTGAACATGGGGGAAATAAGGTCTTGTCGGCACTGCCATGCCGATCCCGTTCCAAGTTATAGGGTGGGAAGTTTGATGAGGACTTATCTTTTGGTCCACGTCAAGACACTTCTCGTCCAGCTTACCGGCACGGAACGTGCAACTCGTACCCCTCCGCGGCACATGCATCACCGGTCGTTCCTGCTCCTTCATTTCCTGCTCTTCGTTATTTGCGCCCCTGCGCAGACCGCAACGCAGGATGCTAATTACGTCCGTGATCTTTCGCAACGTGTGACACTCCGGTTCTATGGGAGCCACAAGTTCAACAGCATGCTCCTGCGATCCGACGGACCATATAAGGACCTTCGGTTCCGCCCGAACGGTCAGATCAACTTCGGAGTAGGGGCGAGCTTGCGCAAATTCACGCTCAACATCGGAGTGCGCATGCCCTTCGTGAATGACGATGAGGATCGCAAGGGCCGGACGCGATACCTCGATGCGCAGGCCAACCTTTATGGCACGAAACAGGCGACGAACCTCTTCCTGCAAGTGTACAAAGGGTACCATATCACCAGCCACTCCAAAGAGGACCTCGGCTGGGAGGGGCCCACTGAGCTGCCGTACCGTGCCGATGTGCTCCAATACAATTTCGGGATCAGCTCGTTGCGCATCCTGAACCATCAACGGTTCAGCTACCGGGCAGGCTTCAACCAGGATGCCGTGCAGTTGAAGTCCCAGGGAAGCTGGCTCATCGGTGGATACCTGACCGGGTTCGTACTGCGCGCGGACTCGGCGCTCACCCCGACCCGCCTCCGTGAGCAGTTCCCGTTGACCGCCGATGTACGAGGGGCATCGTACTATGACCTCGGACCGATGCTAGGCTACGCTTACACCCATGTTCTTGGCGAGAAGTGGTTCGCCTCGGTCAGTGGTGCGGTGGGTGCCGGGATCAGTGCACAAGTGCTTCGAAGAGACCACGGTGAGGCACTTTCAGCAACCACCTATCTCGGAACTGGGTGGCATACCCAACTGAGGGCCGCAGCGGGATACAACACCCGAATGCGGTATGTGGGCGTGGTGTTCAGTCAGGAGCATATCGGGTACCGGCAACGTGCACAAGAGCGGTTCGTTTGGGATGTGGGGCTAGTACGACTGGTGTTCGCGCAGCGCTTGAAGGAACGACCAAAGGCCATGGAGCGGGGAACGCGTTGGTTACAACGGAAGCGGAAGGAGGTTCTGCCGGACACCTGATCGGGGACCGTTCTCCCCATGCTTGGGTCAACCCACCCCGGTGATACCGAGAAACCTGGGTCGGATCATGGCTTCCTCTGGGGTCCATCACGCTAGGTTCCCGGTAGTACAGCGGTGATGGTCCACGGGTCATGCATCTGGTACCGATGTTGTTCTCAGCCGACAAAACCCTAGACCAATGAACACTAAGATCGTCAACGCTGCCATCGTGGGCACGTTCCTCGCTTTCACGGCTTGCAGCGACACGCCAAAGAACGCAGAGCAAATGGAGCAGAACGTCGACAACGCGATGGACGACCTACGGGCGGGGAAAGATGAGATGAGCCGCGAATTGCGCGAACTGCGTGAGAAGATGGCCGTTGAACTAGCCATCGCTGAGGAGAAGTTGAAGGATCCTGCTTTGAAAGCTGAGGAGCGCGCAGAGTGGGAAGCTTACAAAGTGGAGGTAGGAGATCAGGTGGAACGGTTGGATGCGAACCTCACCGATGTGGGATCCGCCACCGCCGAAGGATGGGAGGAGGTGAAAGCCGACACGCGGAAGACCGCAGATGATGTCGGCAACTGGTTCCAGCGTCAAGCTGAGAAGGTGGATAAGAAGACCGACGCTGACAAGGACCACGACGGTCATTGAGGAGTGGTGGTGTCCCGCTGCCTATGAGCGGGACAATTGGTGGCGGGCCGTGCGCGAAAGCGTGCGGCCCGTTCTTATTCGTCAAGTCATTGTCGGATCATTTACCGCTACGTGTTCCTGCAGGACTGTAGTCCCGCCGGACTTTCCGTGGCCTAGCTCTCGGACGTGGATCGATCCACACCATGGGTGATGAACGCGCTGTGAGCACCCTGAGCCGAAGGCAAAGGCAATGGAGCCTCACGACGCTGGTAAGTCGTTCGTATCGGGGAGTCGGAATGATGCATGGACCAGGTTGCCTTTCTGGTCAGCGGTCGTGTCGCAGCGCGTAAGGAAGGAGTGTGGAGGTGATCAATCCGATCATGCAATATCCAGTGAAGAGGTAGAATCCCACTTCAAGTGAACTGTTGTTCGTCGTCAGCACATGCACGGATGTCGTGTGATCCTCAAGTGAATTCAGCTGACCGTCCACGACCCCGTTGAAGCCGATGAACGCCATGAAGATGGCTACCACCATCACATCGGCCATGGACCACTTGCCAGCGCGATGGACCAAGAACCCGATGAATTTCCCTTGGAATTCGCGTCGACGTAACAGGGTGGCGCCAGAGAGCAACATCTTCAATGTAGGCAATACGACACTGAATGCGAATACGGCGACCGCAACGAGCATCAGTTCGGGTTTCCGCTCCTCCAGCAGTACACGCACCACCTCGAGGATGCTCTTGCTCTGGTGGAATAGGATCTGATCGCTGAATCGCACCGGTTCTCCTAACACGACTAGTTCGAACACCTCGATGCGCGCCTCGATGTCTATCATGGGTAGTTGCAGTCCCAGAACGAGTAGACAGATCCCCGTAGCGATGGTCGCGACAAGTGGAGCGCGGTGGCCCGCCGGGGCGGTGAGGGCAAGGATGAGCAATGTACTGCACGCTAGCCCGAGAAGGATATAGGTTGCTCGAAGTGCACGGTCGATCGCGGAGATGCGCTGTTCGATGATGGCGAGCGCTGCCACTTTGTTCACGCAGTCGTACCTGGTCAGTGCTGCTTGGAACAAGCTTCTGTCCACTTTTCCGTCCGTTGAAGTGCCTACTTCGTTGAGTTTATCCAGCGCAAAGCACTGCATCTCATCGCGGTTCTCCGGGTCGTTCGCGTATTCCACGACCATGTCGGCATACCGCGGCACGCCACTACGAATGGCATCCATGTCCACGATCATATTGATGACGGCATTCTTCACAGCTCCGCCCAAGCCGCTTTCACGATTCTTCTTCTTGAGCACTACCTCCACCTCGGAGAGTAGACCGTTCATCAGATCGATCGTTCGCTTCCGGACCTGCTCACGATCGGCTCCGACCAATTCGAACTCCATCACTTTGGATCGGATGATGCGCACGATCACATTCTTCCATTCAGTGGGGTCGAAAAGTCCATAGGTGATATGGGAGATCTCCATCTGATCCGCGCGAAGACTGGAGCGTTCGTCAGAAATGCGGTGGATGGTGAACGCGATCATGATGATGGCCGTCAGGATCGCCCCGGTCAGGATGTTCTTGGTGGTGGTCATGGTCGTATTTCGTGATGCCTCCTATGCAGGTTCTGCGCCAGAACCTTAGGAACGCAATGGATGGGACCAGTGTGGAACCCAATACCCAACTGGGGATGGGATCGGACGACATGATCGAAGTTCTGCCTCGGATAACAAGGGATCGACGGGACCTGTCGATCCTGGCACGATGGTAGTCTGCCAAGGGGTAAATAAGATCCATCATGTCGACCAAAAGTTCATTGGCCATTGCGCTCACTGCTCTAGCAGCTGGAGCCGCACTTGGTGTTCTCTTGGCACCTCGCTCGGGTGCAGAGACCCGTAAAAAGATCATGCGGAAAGGGGATGCGTTGAAGGATCGCTTGAATGAGATGCTTCGCGAGGGAGAGGGTCTTTTAGAGGACCTCAAGGGTGAGGCGGAAACAACGGCTAAGAAGATGCGTTCCGAGGCGAATTCGGTCAAGTAAGAGGACAAATAGCACGGTGGATCCGGGCCGCGTCTTAGGATCGATGGTTCCGGAGCGTGCTGATCCGCCTGTCTCAAGCGCCGCAGGCCCCAGTTCGTTCAGATCAGTCCCGCGGGTTGAGTGATCGGTCACCCATGAGCATCCTTGACCTACAGCGCTCGAACGATGCTGAACAGGGGCGTTACGACCTGCACGGTGGAATACCGTTCTGGCTGGTTCGAAATGGCATCGGGCCGGTCCATTCACCATTGCAGAATGACATTCGCGAAGATGTCGTCATCGTTGGCGGAGGTGTGACCGGGGCCTTGTGCGCATTCCACCTGGTGGAAGCGGGGATCGGATGTGTGGTTCTTGACGCCCGTGCACTGGGCACGGGAAGTACTTGTGCCAGCACAGCGCTGTTGCAATATGAGATCGATACGCCGCTGCATAAGCTGGCCGCCTTGGTTGGTGGTTCCCACGCTGTGCGCAGTTACCAAGCGTGTTGGGGGGCTGTTGATGACCTGGTCGGTATCGCTGAGCGGATAGGCCACGTTGGACTCGAGCGGAGGCCAAGCATCCAGTTCGCCAGTCGCCATCGCCATGTTGAGGACTTGCGTAACGAGGCGCAGATGCGTAATGCACATGGAATGGAGACCGTCTTCGAGCAAGGGAGCGCTTGCCGCAAGTGGCTTCCCTTCGATGTTCCTGCCGCCATCCGGACAGAACAAGCAGCAGAGATGGATGCGTGGAGATTCACGCACGACCTACATCGATATGGTCGTGAACGTGGTGTGCGGATCTTTGAGCGAACCCCCGTACTGCAGGTGGAGGAGGATCGGGAAGGTGTGGTTCTGCGCACACAGGGTGGGTTCAACGTCCGAGCGAAGCATTGTATCCTGGCCACCGGTTATGAAGCGCATGGCACCTTGCCGAAAGACGTTGTCAGCTTGAATAGTACCTACGCGTTCATCAGTGAACCCAGAGCCGCAGTTCAACCTTGGCCTGAGCGCGCTTTGTTATGGGAGACGGCCCAACCTTATCTCTACCTGCGCACCGCGCCTGACGGACGCATCATCGTGGGGGGACGGGATCTGCCTTTCCGTGCCCCTGCCATGCGTGATGCCTTCCTTGATCGGAAATGTGAGAGGCTGCACAAGGACGTAAGGCGACTGATGCCGGACCTCGACCTCAAGCGAGAATTCAGCTGGTGTGGGACCTTCGGTTCTACGAAGGATGGCTTGCCCTACATCGATCGTGCATCGGTGGGTTCTCGTATCTGGTTCGCGCTGGGTATGGGTGGGAATGGGATCACCTTCAGTGTCGTGGCCGCTGGGATCATCCGTGATTCCATCCTCGGTAGGAAGAGCGACCATGCTCCGCTGTTCCGTTTCGATCGCTGAAGTACAGCGCCTGTTGAGGCTCTTCTTGCTCATCATGTGGCATGCACGCCACGATGCTCGGTCCCTTGTCGCCTTGGAAAGTCTCGGCATGCGATCATATACAGGATCGAGAAATACCACCAAGATGACGAACATGAGAATGACAATGGGGGTTATGCTCGCTGCGGCGACCATCCTCTCGGCCTGCAATGCTTCGCGCGCGGTCAAAGGGGGCGCGATCGGTACAGGTGCTGGAGCCGGCCTCGGAGCGGTGATCGGAGACCAGATAGGGGGCAAGGACGGTACAGCCGTGGGGGCGATCATCGGCGCAGTCGTTGGTGGTACGGCAGGGGCGCTCATCGGTCGGCATATGGACAAGCAGGCCGAAGAGTTGCGCAACGATCTGGATGGAGCGACAGTGACACGGGTCGGGGAGGGGATCAAGATCACCTTCGACAGTGGGTTGCTCTTTGCAGTGGATAAAAGCGACCTCAACCAAGCCTCAGAGGCCAACCTCAAGGAGCTGTCGGCCACGTTGAACAAATATGAAGACACCGAGGTACTGATCGAAGGACACACGGATGCTGATGGTGCCGATGATCACAATCAAGAACTCAGCGAAGCGCGGGCCCGCAGTGTACAGCGGTACTTGGTCGCACAAGGATTGAAAGCGGGACGGACCACCACCATGGGATATGGTGAGACGCAGCCTGTGGATGAGAATTCCACCAGTGCGGGAAAGGCGAAGAATCGTCGAGTGGAGATAGCCATCTACGCGAACGACAGGATGAAGAAGGCGGCTGAACGCGGAGAACTTTGATCGGTCAGCTCCCTTTGCCAGGAAGGGTTGAGCGGATGGCGCGCACAGCCACCCCCGGAGCTCATCTATCTTTCGGTCATGTTGGATGCAATTGAAAGGGCAGCGGCCTTGGTAAGTGACCAAGGCCGTTCTCATGCGGTGAAGCGGACCGGTTTGTTGGGCACACCTGCCGAGGAGGCGTTCGATCGCCTCACCCGTTTGGCTTCGCTGGTGACGGGTGCTCCGATCTCGTTCTTCTCCGTGGTCGAGACCGACCATGACCTCTTCAAGAGCTGTTATGGCATGCCGGAACCGTTGGCCACCGTGCGTCGGGTGACGGGTAGGACGTTCTGCCATTTGGCCATACTCAACGATGAGCCGTTGGTTGTGAATGATGCCAGGGAGCATCCGCTGTACAAGGACATCCCCACGGTGAAGGAGTTCGGTGTGGCTGCTTACTTGGGCATGCCCCTATTCCTTTCGAGCGGTGAACCCATTGGTTCATTCTGCGTGGTGGACTTCGTGCCGCGTGAGTGGTCAGCGCTGGAGATCGATATCCTGCGCGAGATCGGCACCAGCGCCTTGCGCGAAGTGGAACTGCGCATGCTTATGGACGAGCAACGAGCTACGAAAGATCGGATCACCAGCCAGGTGCGTGATCCGCTCACCGTCCTTCATTTACATACCGATATGCTTGAGGAGGCCACCGATCTTTCGATGGTGAAGGAACGCCTTGTGAAGGTGCGCGAAGGATTGCAACGCATCGAGGGCTTCGTTGCGCGTTCGCTGGATGTAGGTCGCGTCCGACCTTGACCACTACTGTGGAAGGCTCCACCACGATCCGGGGAATACACGCCCCGCTCTGCGGTCACCCTCGTGCTCAATGTAGATCGGCATCCGATCGGAGGAAGCATGGCAAAACCCAGAACCCATGCACACCCTGAAAACCTCCCTACGAGCCGCAGGCAGCTCTGCCTTCTTCGTACTGGGCCTTGCAGCTTGCCAGAGTGGACCGACAGAAAGCGAGCAGGCTGCTTTGAACGAGAATAGCCGACTGAAGAACGAGGTGCAGACCCGTGATTCGCTCATTGCCGATATGACCCGTTCTTTCGGCGACATCGAAGAGAATCTCGCCATGATCGAGGACCGCGAAAAGTTGCTCCCACCGGATGAGGCCAACCTTACGGTCGATCAACGAGAACGCATCATGCGCGACATACAGCTGATGAATTCATTGATGCAGGAGAGCCGCGATCGGATCGCTGAGTTGACGAAGAAACTGGACAAGTCCAAAGTGGATTCGGGCTCGTTGCGCAAGAAGCTGAAAGCCTTGGACACCGAATTGGCGTCTCGCGACTCGGCCATCACCCTGATGAAGGAGGATCTTCTCGCTAAGGACTTCAAGATCGAAGAGGTGAACCAGAAATTGAACGCCTTCGAACTGGAAATGGCCCGCCGTGAAGCCACCATCGAGCAACTGGGGAATGAGATGCACACCGCCTGGTATGCTGTAGGGTCCGCCAAGGATCTGGAGGCGAAAGGAGTGGTGAAACGTGAAGGTGGTGTCCTCGGCATCGGGCGTAGTTCAGAGCTGAATAGCGGTCTCGCTGGAAATGCCCTCAGCACCATCGATACGCGGAACACGGAGCGCATTCCGCTCGAAGGCAAGAAGGTGGAGTTCGTTACAGAACACCCTGAAGGGTCCTATGAGATCGTGAAGGAGAAGGATGAGCTCGCCTATTTGAAGATCAAGGACCCCGACGCGTTCTGGAGATTGAGCCACTACTTCGTGGCAGAGGTGCGATAGGGTCAGCCTATCATACAACAATGGAAGCCGCTCCTTTCCGAGCGGCTTTCATTGTTGAAGGCCTGCATGGGAAGATCATTGCCCACCGTGAGGTCTTGCGCCTCGTGCCGAACAAGGTTCAAGCACAGGATCGATCGGCACGAATTTGCTCCACTACATGCAAAACAGAATTCAATGAAACATCGGATCGTACTTGCTGCACTGTTGACCACCGGCGCAGGCGTTGCTTCCGCACAAGGCCCAGCTTTCGGGATCAAAGGCGGATTGAACCTTTCCAGTTTGGCCGTGGATGCGGCGAACGAAGAGAAGACCCGGCTTGGAGTGAATGGAGGGGTTTTCTTCCGCACCATGCCTGAAGAGGCTTTTGGGCTCCAGATCGAACTGCTTTATTCCGGAAAAGGCTCGAACACCACGTATTCGGGCTTCTTCGGACTGATCGATCAAGAGGTCGACTTCAACCTCAATTATATCGAGCTTCCTGTAATGGCTTCCTTCCGCGTGGGCGGTATCGTTGATCTACAAGCCGGGGCCTATGCAGGCTATCTCCTGAATGCGAACGTGAGCACCTCCGGTGATCTTGGATCGGGGTCAGAGGAGTTGGACAAGGACAGCTTCGCCACCATGGACTTCGGCCTCGGAGGCGGGGTTGCATTCAACGCAGGGCCAGTACAAGTCGGTGTGCGTTACTTGCACGGTCTTACCAATGTGGCCGATACCGATGCGGCTGACCTTCTTCTCGGGGATGCGAAGAACCGCTGTGTCCAGGCCTTCGTCTCCCTCGGTATACCGAGCAACTAGAGGATCATCAGGAACGTCCGGGCCGCTCGCAAGAGCGGCCCTTCTTATTTTAGGCTAGACCGCGATCGGAGCATGTGTCCTGATCGCAACGATCCCCGCAGGCATACTTGAATGGCGAGGATACTCCGGTCGGATCGAGGCCCCTCACAGGTCTAAGTAGTGTTCGGATAGGGCTGCTTGTCATCGGCAATTGCCTGATGGGTCATGCTGAAGAACGAGCTTATCGGCGAGGGGCGCCCATTCCACGTTCCACAGGACCTTGGGGAATTTGTTGCGGATGTCCTAACGGGAGCGAAGCGCACTACGAGTGGCATGAAGATGGACATGGGATTGCGACAATACCACACCTCATGACGTCAAGATCGCTCCTTCTTTTCACCGTCCTATCGGCCAGCACGGTGCTGTATGGGCAAGAGTTCAGGTTCGGTGGTGGATATAACGGCAGTAATGTGACCGATGCTGGTGATGAGCGTTGGGTGGGTCGTGCAGGCTATCATGCCGGCGTCGACCTCATGCTCGGCGGCCTGTGGTTCGTGCGACCAGGAGCTCACTTTCAAGTGCGCAATCTCAACTACACCGTTGCTGGTCTTGACGCTGCAGGAGCGCCGATCGGGACCGACGTGGAGTTCCGGTACACCGATAGGTCATTAAGAGTGCCACTCATGGTAGGTCGTCACTTACTGGATCCTGGCGATGAACCCGGATTCAACCTGTATGTCGTGGGCGGCCCCACCGCACTGCTCAACCTGAGCGCTGAACTGAACAATGATCAGTTGGATGTGGAAACCACCAGTACGCAATGGTTCATTGGTGCAGGTGCAGGTTTGGAGGTGGGCTTTCTTTTCGTAGAGGGAGGCTACAATGTGGCCATGAGCGATGTTTTCCAAGGTGACCGCTTTCGGACGGATCCGCGTGTCAACCAAGTCAACTTGAGCGCCGGCATTCGATTGCGGCTCGCCAGGTGAACCTCATCAGAACTAAAACCATACGACAATGCGGATCACACTCACCATATTGGCCCTGACAGTGGGTCTAACAAGATCGTTCGCAGCACCGATCGGCGAAAAACAGGTCATCGTTGACCAGGCAAGGTTCGAACTATTGGACTGCGCCCAACAACAGGATGTGCTGGATACGAAGAGCCGCCTAGAGGTGATCATTGGCACGGATCGTTCTGAACTTTCACACCATGAACGCCAGGCTCTTCGAACTGAATACAAGGAGCTTAAGCGGACCATGACGGAGCTGAATAGGGGCGGAAGCGTCATCTACATCAGTACCGCAGGTGTCATCATCATCGTCCTTTTGCTCATCATCCTCCTCTGATCGGACGCCTAGGGGAAGCCCGGCACCCTAGGGTGTCGGGCTTCTTTATTCGCCTGGTATCTGGGCGAGATCGCGGATCGGAATAGTTTATAGGCCTAGGCTTTGCGTTGAAGTGCATTCGCACGTCTCATTCCTTCTCCTGCGCCACCGTGGTCAGTACGAGTAGCAGTACGAAGACCAAGAGGAACGTGATGAAAGCTATCCGCGGGTAGTGGGTGCTTGGGCCCTCAACCTCGCCGAATGCAATGGTGCCGGAGATGATCGAGAGGACCAAAGCGATACAAGCCCAGCCCAGCAAACGGTTCCTGCTGATATATAACCCCCGTTTCGGCACGCTGCGGAAGAGGCCAAAGTCGTGCCACGGCGGACAGAAGAGGTTTGCAGGATCTTGACCCTTGAGATGCTAGCCAAAGTGAATGGGAGCTTGTTCTACGGTACTGGGGAGATATTTCCCCAGGCTTATCTTGTTGGGCGTGTTGGAGGTGTTGTTCCAAGGCTTATTCATCGTTCGGCATGCCTTGTGTTCGCATAGTTCAACGCGTAAGGGATCATACGACGTATGGCACTTCGATGACCCACGACCTGATAATTTGGGCCGTATCACGCAACGGCCATGGAGAGAGAACGAGTCATGAGGAACGCACTTTTGGTTGATGACGAGCAGGAGATCTGCGAATTGTTGTGCGCGATGCTACGCCGCACCGGCACGCAATGTTATTTCGCCCATTCATTGGCAGAGGGACGTGCGGCGTTGGAGCAGGCGAAGTACGATGCCGTGTTCGTGGATGTCAACCTACCCGATGGCCTGGGCTATGAACTCATTCCCGAGGTAAAGGCGGTTTCTCCACATGCGCGTTGCATCGCCATCAGTGCAATGGACTCCGAACGCGGAAGG
>Ga0209097_10000735_pt1 | contig 30283 bp, 23 predicted proteins | sample AD_UKC052_MetaG_FD_184419 | JGI IMG/M metagenome (GOLD analysis project Ga0209097, IMG submission 184419) | Active sludge microbial communities of municipal wastewater-treating anaerobic digesters from USA - AD_UKC052_MetaG (SPAdes) (version 2) | ecosystem: Engineered > Bioreactor > Anaerobic >... | reverse complement strand
CCATGGGCAGGAGCAGGAAATCCGGCCCCTGGGGGTCGGAAAGATAGTCCTCCGCCTCGCGCCAGTCGCCAATCGGCAGGGGCGTGAACCAGATGCGTTCGCCGAAGGCGGGGATGTGGCGGAGCCAGTCGAGCAGTTCGCCGGTGTAGGGGTCGCGGATGGCCCCGGCATCGCCAAAAATGAGCAGACGCTGCCCGCCGAAGCGCTCGGCAAGACGGGCAAAGGAGATTTCATCATGGGGCCGGCGATAGCCGGATGGATCGGCGGCCTTAAGGCGCCAGCAGCCCTGCTGGGGCGAGTGGGAGAAGAAGTACACATCCATGCCCACGCCGCGCTTGATGAGGGCCTGGACGAAGGCTTCGTGGAGGTCGGCCTGCAAGTCGCCGCCGGCCACCCGTTCAATCAGGGCCAGATATTCGGGGGTGCGGCCGTGCAGGCGGAAGCGGGGCGCCAGGGCGCCGCCCTGCCGGATGGTGGCCCGCAGGGTGGATGCCACATCCAGGGTTTGCCGCTGGCCGCTGACGCGCTGGCGCAGGGCGCGGCTGAGGGGCGCCAGGGCAGCGGGCGGATGGCCCAGGCGGGGCGGATTGGGGTCGCGCAGGGTGTGCTCGCGGACGAGATCCGCGCTTCGCACGTGTTCAACAAAGAGCCGACGCTGCCGCCAACGGCGCACCCGCCACACCAGCAAGGCGAGGGACAGCAGGCTCAGGCTGGCGAGGCCAAGTCGCAACAACTCGGCCCCGGTCGGCACCTCGGGTGCGGGAATGGGGAAAGCCTGCCGCGGCAGGTAGAGCGGTGGCGCGGGCGCCTCGGCCTCAACCGGCGTCGGAAGGGATGCACCTTTGTCGATGTCGATGCCGCCAGTGACGGGCTTTGGCGGCTGTGGGTCGGGTGCCGGATGCCAAGCCACAAGGCCGAGGGCCAGGGTCAGTGCGAGCGCCCCCAGCAGCACGACGGCGATGCGGACGATCTGCCGCCGGCCCGGTGCCGGGCGGGGGCTATCCTCCGACCGCCCTGCGGCCCCCATCGCACCCTGTTCTCGTGCTTCCTCGTGCACGAGATCGTCATAACGGCGCTGCTGCTCCGGGTTGCTGCACAGGAGGGGCGCGAGCAGCCGCAGGCGCGCGGAAAAATCGTCCGGCAGGGCGCCCCTTCGGGCGAGCCCCAGCAGTGTCTGGGTGACGAGCAGGCGCTCGTGCAGACCGACACGATGGCCTTCCGCGGCCAAACGATCCAGCCAGCGTTCGAGCCGGGGGTCGGTCCGTCCGGAAGACGCCGGGTCACGCATGGATCAGCGCCGCCGGCCTGCGGACTGGCTGACGAAATCCCCCAGGGCCTGCTTGTCGGACTCGGTCTTGGCGAGCGCCCCCAGGCAGGCCAGGAACCGGTCCGCTTGGACCGCGGCGGGTTGGCTCCAGTCCACTTTGCAGCGTTGCAGGCTCTGGATCCAGTCGAGCAGTTCGGAGGTGGAGGGCTTTTTTTCCACCGCGCTCAGATCCCGCAGAAAGAAATAGGCGTCGAGGGCGTCTTGGTAGCCCTGGCCGTCCAGGGCCACGACGCCTTTGAGACGCTCGTCGAGAATGTCCTGAAGGGCCTTGCGCCGCGCCCCTTCGTCGGCGGGGAACTCGATGTGGTGATAGACGCAGCGGCGCAAGAAGGCATCGGGGAGCTGCTTCTCGGAGTTGCTGGTGATGACGATGACCGGCGAAAAGGCCGGATCGGCGCGTAGGCATTGCACGCCCAGCTCCGGAATGGCGAATTCCAGATTCTCGATCTGATTGAGCAGATCGTTTGGAAAGTCCCGCGGGGCTTTGTCGATCTCGTCGATCAGGACGACGGCGGACGTGGGGTCGATGGGCACGGGCTGGGAACCCGCGGCATCGTCATCGGGGTGGGTACGGGGCCGGACGTGGTGCGTTTTGTCCCACCCGAGGCTGCGCAGGATGGCCTCGCCCAGGGCGCTGTAGCGGATGTAGTCGCGGGCCTCCACGGCTTTGTCGGCGCCCTCCTTCCCGCTCAGCGCGGCAAGCTGGCTGGCCGCAAAGTGGGCGACGTTGTCGAACTGGTAAAAGAGTTCGGTGGCGACGCTCGATGACTTGGTGTTGAAGCGCAAGGGCTCGCCCAGCCCAAGCTCCGCGGCGAGACGGTAGGCCAGCTGGGTCTTGCCGGTGCCGGGTTCGCCGGTGAGCAGGAGCGGCCGCCCGATGACCAGCGCCACGTTGACCGCGTTGGCGAGGCCCTTGCTGGCGATATAGCCGGCCGGGGACGTCATGGCAGACGCAAGGCGGGGGTCGGGTGGGGTCCGCTTCACCACTTCGATGGCGCTGCGCCCCTTGAAAACGTCGAAAGTCATGGGGAATCTCCTCTGGGCTGGGCGCGCAGTTGCTCGAAGTGCTCGGCAAAGCTGCGAAGACGATGGGTATGGGCCGGATCGGGAAACAGGCGTGCCTTCAATTCGGAGAGGCGGATGCCGAAGTGTTGCTCGATCTCCTGGGTTTCATGCCATTGCTTCACGTCCGAGCCGGTGACGGGCCCCAGGGCGGGCGGCTCCACCACGACGGAACGCTTCAACTTGTTCAATCCCCAGACACTGGCCAGATTGGACTTGGCGATCAATGGGGCGATGTCCTGGATGAACAGCAGCAGGATCAGGCGCCCGCGGAGCAGGCCGGCGGATTCGATCAGATCGAGCAGCGCCGACAATCCGGCCTTGTGGCTGTCCGCGTTCTCGGGCAGAAAGAGGTGAACGATGGGGACATCCGGGCGGGCGTCCAGGTGCATCCTCAGGACTTCGGCGGCACGGCCATCGTAAGCGGACTCGGTGGACAAGCCCAATGCCTGAAGCAAGGCGTCCGCCATCTGGATTTCGGCTTCCTGTCGCTTCCGGGGGTTGAAATGAGGCCACACCAGCGTGCGTTGCGGTACAAGACCGGACAGATGGGCCGGCAGCCGGGGTTGGATGACCTCGCGCAGCATGCGCCGCGCGAAGCGATCCATGCCGTCCTCGTCGCCGCCCTTGAGAAACAGGAACAAGGTGTTCCTGTCATCCTTGCCCCAAGGGGTGAGCGACATCTTGCAATGACTGATCAGCTCCCCTTGATCACAGAAATAGGGCAGCAGATCGGAGGCCACCAGGGCCTTTCCCGAAGGTGTGAATGAATGGCTTACGCCCTGCGCGCGCGGCGCATTCGCGGGCTTCAGCCCGGCCTTGATGAAGGTGACGATGTCCGCGCACACGCTGTTCCAGGCCAGCTCCTCGTCCTGCTTCCATTGACTGACGGGTAGCAGGTTGCCTGTGCCATCCTTGGGTAGCCCACCGGAATGATGGTCACCCAGGCGGCGGGGCGGGTGGACCGGATGATCCGGGTCGGCCACCACGTGCTCACGCCATTCATCAATGGGGGTGAGCAGAACGGGGATGATGGGGATGCCGCGCTTGACTGCGGTGCTCAACTCCTTCTGCATGCAGTAGGTGGAATCCAGAGAGTTCACACTGACCAGGAAGATGAACAGTTCGCACTCGTTCAATGCGTTCTCGATCGCCGGCCCCCAGGCCGGCTCGCTCGCCAGACGATTCAGGTCGAAAAACACGTAGTCTTCGGGGCGCTCCTGCCCGAACAGGGGCTTGAGAGAGACTCTCAGATATTTGATGAAGGCCCGGGGATAGCCACAACCGGCCACGGCCTCGGACTTCTTGTTCTCGTCCAGATGCGCATAGGAGACGAAGATCCGGCAACGGGGGGAAACACGCTCCAATCGCGCCATGGATCAGCCTGAAAACCCGTTTCGACAGACACCGCCCGGGCTGGCGGAGGCGACGCAATGGACTGACCGCCGGGGGGGGCGGGCGCGGCTTTGGCTGGATCGGGTCAACGACAGTCTTGTGTGCATGCCCAAGTATCTGGCCTCACCTTACGAGGGTCAAGCTCAGCTATGCAGAAGGACTTAATGCATGCTCCGTGGGTCTTCTGTCGCTATCGTGCGTGCGAACGCGGGCTTGGACGAGCCACGGAAACGCCATCGGATGGAGGACGCCCAAAATACTGATGAACTGACCGACACGGTCATTCCGAATCTCGAGCGCCGCCCCAGGATTGGCCCCCCGCTTCTTGATCGGCCCGCTCCATCCCTTGAAGCCGAACGCCGGATCGAGACGCTTCGGGCGAAGCTTGGCGCAAGCAACGGCGGAGGGTCTGCACTGAGGTTTGAAAGCCCTTCTCAAGCAAGCCCGAGGGCCGCGGACGCGCAGCTGCACACATTGGCAGCGCACCCGCTGACCTGAGCCCGATAGCAAGGTTTAAGCTACAGAATAATGTACTATATTTTGTACATTCCACTTAGTTGGAGCCTGCCATGGCTTTCTCGGTCAATGACGTAATCCCACTCTCCCAAGCTCGGGCCAAGCTGTCGGAGCTAGCCGACCAGGTCAAAGCCGGCGCAGAGAAGATCATCACCAAGAACGGCGAAAGCTACGTTGCCCTGATCGACGCTCAACGGCTCGATCACTACCATCGCCTCGAGCGGGCTCACATCCATCTACAGCTTCTCGATGAAGCAAGCCAAGGACTTGACGACATCGCGGCCGGCCGCGTTACAGACGCCACGACTGCTCTGCAAGCAATCAAACGTCGCCGAGCACTCAAGACGGGCGGCTGATCCATGCCGACCGTGCAACACGCAGTCAAACTCACCAGCAACTTTGAGCGAAATCTGGACGACATCGAACGCTTCCTCGAAGAGAACGAAGCGGCAAGCGCATTCGATCTGCTTCTTGATGAACTGGCTGGCACAGTCATCCCGAATCTTGAGAATCTCCCCAAAATGGGTCGGCCGTTTCTTGATCGCCCGGTGCTATCAGTTGAAGCCAGGAACCGGCTTGAAAAGCTTCGCACACAGCTGGACGGCCTCGGTAGCAGCTCAGATATTCGTGAGTACGTGTTGAGTCACTACCTTGTGCTTTACGCAGTCATAGAGACGACGGTTTATCTGCTATCGATCCGACACCACCGTCAGCTTTCGTTTGATTTTGAGGATCTCTGGTCATTGTGAGGCTCCGCAATTCCCTGATCCGGGCCAGACCCTGGCCGACAGTGGATGAACGCCCCGACCCAGCCGCGGACTTGATCTACTGCCTGGGCTGAATGTCTGTCAGCGAAGCTACACAGCCAGCTACCCAGGACTACTGGGGTGCACCTACAGATTGCAGAAAGTAATATTGAAAAAGAACATAAATTATTGTTTTTTATGAAATATTTTCCAGTAAGTTTTCGGCAGCTACACATCCAGCTACACACGCTCGCAGAGAGACTGCTGACAGGCTCAGACACACGTTCGGCTGCGACGCTAGCCCACGAAGACGCTGTGTGCTCAAGGACTTCGTACTGATTATCGGTTGAGCACCCACGACGTGTCCACATCGTCTCGCGTACATGACCTCTTGCAGCAAGGCAAGGGTCAAAGGAGATGAAGCCGGTCGAACGAAGACAACCTGCCTCAGCTCCCTCGCCCGTTGACGAGCAACCTCCGAGCTATCTCGACAGCAAGGTTGAAGACACAGAATACTGTACTATATTTTGTACATACTACTTAATTGGAGCCTGCCATGGCTTTCTCAGTCAATGACGTGATTCCACTCTCCCAAGCACGGGCCAACCTGTCGGAGCTAGCCGACCAGGTCAAAGCTGGCGCAGAGAAGATCATCACCAAGAATGGCGAGAGCTACGTCGCACTGATCGACGCTCAGCGACTCGATCACTACCATCGCCTTGAACGGGCTCACATCCACCTTCAACTGCTCGATGAAGCGAGCAAGGGACTCGAAGACGTCGCAGCGGGTCGCGTTGCAGACGCCACGACGGCTTTGCAGGCAATCAAACGCCGCCGAGCACTCAAGACGAGCGGCTGACTGATGCCGATCAAGCAACACGCCGTCAAACTCACCAGAAACTTTGAGCGCAATCTAGACGACATCGAACGCTTCCTCGAAGAGAGCGAAGCTACAAGCACGTTCGATCTGCTTCTTGATGAACTGGCTGATACAGTCATCCCGAATCTTGAGAGTTTCCCCAAGATGGGGCGACAGTTTCTTGATCGCCCTGCGCTGTCCATTGAAGCCACGAGCCGGGTTGAAAAGCTTCGCACACAGCTCGATGGCCTCGGCAGCAGCTCAGACATCCGTGAGTACGTCTTGAGTCACTATCTTGTGCTTTACGCAGTCAGAGAGACGACGGTTTATCTGCTATCGATCCGACACCATCGGCAGCTTTCGTTTGATTTTGAAGATCTCTGGTAATCACCTCACCCACAGCGTTACGCCTACCAACGTCTTAACTATCGTTCGTCAAATCGTAATGAACCAGCTTCGCCGCGACATGACAAACAAAGGCACCATCAAGACAAAGTGATTTCGGACCACCTGTTCCGATACGCTCCACGCTGAAACTATCGGATTCGTGACATAAAAGTGAAATCGCACTCTTTAAATGGAGAGCACGCATTCACGACTCTCAATCCATACAATACGTTTACCGATATCAACTATATTTCAACAGCTAAAATTTACAAGTTCTTAAAGATAAAAATCTCACTCAATATCACATCTCACTACCTAACTACACTAATTCTCTATCGTTTACCTAGCACCATGAGCTGCCCACCATAGCTAGCCAAAACGCCATCCTGCCTTATCATTTATATAAAAAGAAGAAAATCACGACAATTTTCTTTTCAACCAAGAGATCCAAATTAACTTAAACGCACAGCCATATTAACCAAAAACATATTGCATACGCACTAGTTAGCAGCAAGGCTCAAAACCTTATCATCCTGCTTCAGTACCATTCGACTGCAGCCCAAAGCTCATGACGGCTACCCCCGAAAAAATAAAGCATTGCCGCCACCACCAACCAAAACATCCTTGCGACAATCCCATCAATCCATGAAGACAACTTCAGCGTCCAAGTAACGCCGAAAACAGTCGCTACCGAACCCCACCGTTCGGCGATTCCCACAGATTGTGACATGCCACCGAAAATTCTCCATCTTGTCAAATCGAAAAAGCCGTCGTAGTATTCAGTTCAGATTCACCCACTCAAAGTTAGCCTTAGCTATTAATCTCAGCGATTCGATGCAAAGTGGTAAACCTACTGGCTTGAGGATCTTAAGATGGCTTTCGGTCTTTTTTTCAGCTATCGGCGCTCTGACTTCGGCGATCCTATGCGTGAATTTTTCAAGGATCTGGGCGCAGAAGTCTGCAAGCTATGCGGTCTTGATCAGAAGCAAGATTTTGCTTTTTTTGATCAGGAAAACATAGAGACCGGCGACAATTGGGACAGGGCGCTCCTAACGGCGCTGCAGCAAGCCCAAATATTGATACCGATGTACTCGCCAGCATATTTCAAGAGCGAATATTGCGGAAAGGAATGGCAGCTCTTTCAAACAAGGCGTAGCGAATACGCTACCGCAAATGGAACACCCCCGCCACCGGTAATCAAGCCTGTAATCTGGATTCCGATTCGTGGCAATAACAAGAAGCTTGCTTTGCCCGAAACTCTGCCTGACGACGTGAGACTCGTCCAGTATACTTGGCAGGAGGAAGAGTCAGAGATTAATCAAGAGGGGTTGGAGTACATTGTCCGTTTAAAATCAAATTACGCGACTCTTTACACAAAATTTTTGCGTCGATTTGCTGAAAAAATAAAGGAAACAATAGATGATTGCTTCCTACCACCGCTGACATCCCCTCCCCCACTCAAAGAGATTCCTTCTGCCTTTGCAGAAAGGTCACCCACTCCCCTGAATCAATTACCTACTCGACGACTGGGCGTTCGTAGGCATGTTCGTTTCATTTTTGCCGCATTGAATCCGGAGTCCTTAGATCCCGGCCGAAACGCAGAGCCATACTATGACAATGGGGGGTCAGACTGGAAACCATTCTATCCGGATCTAAAGCATCGCATCGGCCCGCTAGTTACGCACATCGTTTCAAACCCTGACTTAGATTTTGACTGTGACAAAGTTGAATTCACCCAAGATTTAGCTAAATCGGTGAGCCAAGCCTTTGACGATGGTATGGCGGTAGTGATTTTTCTAGATCGCTGGTCTCTATATAAGGATGCTAACTACCAGACGATATTTGAAGAATTTGACAGTCTTAATTTCAGAAACTGCGCGATCATTCTTCCCTGGAACCCAAACGATCCAGAGTTAGTGGAAAGAAGTCAAGAAATGAATCAACTCATAACAAGGGTGCTTCATTTTCGCAGTGACTTTTCTCAATCGTCACCGTATTGCTGCAAGACAGTTGAATCGATGGATGAGTTGCATAGAATTTTGGGTCAAGTCTTAAATCAAATTCAAAGCGAGATGCGCCGTATTCTCCCAGTCCGTCGCAAAGTAGGAACCGCCATCGCTAAACCTTCTGTGATTGGCCCTGGAGGTTAAGAATGATAGAGGATACCCATGCGCTCGGCAGAATCATAACCTTCTATTCTTATAAAGGTGGCACAGGCCGCTCAATGGCTCTTGCGAACCTCGCGTGGATTCTGGCTGCCAACGGAAAACGCGTGTTGATGATGGACTGGGATCTTGAAGCTCCGGGCCTGCATCGCTATTTCCATCCCTTTCTCGCAGACAAGGAGTTGTCCACTTCTCGTGGCTTGCTCGATTTACTCGTCGACTATGCGGACATGGCGATCCAGCCTCCGGTTGAGGGCGAAAGCGATGAGTGGTACGAACCACTTACCAACCTTTCACCCTACATTTTGGGTGTTAATTTTGAAAGCTTTCCAAGAAACGGACGTATTGATCTGCTTGCCGCGGGAAGGCAAGGCAGCACCTATGCCAGCAAGCTTCAGGCATTCGATTGGAACACATTCTACGATCGCTTGGGTGGAGGAGCTTACCTTGAAGCTCTGAAAAAAAAGTTGCGAGCAGACTACGATTATGTTTTGGTTGATAGTCGAACCGGCGTTACGGATACCGCGGGCATTTGTACTGTTCAATTGCCAGACACGCTTGTGATTGTTTTTACATATAACAATCAAAGCATACGCGGTGCATTGGCAGTCGCCCAGTCAGCTCTTGATGCTCGCAAACAACTTCCGGCCCAGTTCTCTACCACACCCTTCCGAGTCTTCCCGGTGCCATCGAGGGTTGATCCATTTGAAGTTCAAAAGCTTCAGCTTCGACAAGATTTCGCACGTCGACTTTTCGCACCGCTGATCAATCACATTCCAGATCAAAATCACAACACCTATTGGTCTGGCGTAGAAATTCCATACAATGCTTATTTAAGCTATGAAGAGGTTCTATCGCCACTGATCTTCGACCCAAATGACGCGAAGATGCCATTGGCGGCGGCGCTACGCCTTGCGAAAGAGATATCAGACGGCGATATATCTTCTTATAGCCTCGTTATGTCACCGACGCAAAAAAAGGTACTCCTGTCCAAATTTGCGGACATAGATTCAGCAGAGGGCGCAGGTGAGTTTAAACAACATGTAGAAATTGAACCAAATTCTGTAATAGACGAAGCCGAGACCGTTGTGAGCCGATTTGATCGGGCTTCAACAGCACTTGCTCAAACTCTACTTCTTCGATTTGTACGCCTTCCAGGCGCGCACGAGCCTCCCGGTCTAAAGCCGCTCATTGTAAGAGCATCTGACATACCAGAAAACGAGCAGTCAGTTTTCGCTTCCCTTGCTGAAGCCGGTGTAATAAATCAGGCTTCATCTTCTTCCGCTGAGTCCGGCCCTTATTTCAAATTGTCAGACAAGAGATTATTGACGGAGTGGCAGCGTCTTTCCGAATGGGTCGCTTCTTGGAAGACGTACTTGGAAATACGCGAGTGGATCCGTTCTGCCCATGAACAATGGCAGCTTTCGGGAAAACCGAATAATCTACTCTTATCTAAGACACTTGTTGAACACGCCATTCAATTTTCGGTTGCTGGCGCACCGATATTTATTAATAGCGAGTTAGCCGACTTCGTAGATCGCAGTATTTCGTTCCGCAACCAGACTCAGGGAGACAGGCAGAGTACTAGACTCCATGCCTTCGTCTCCATGCCATGCGGTATCAAATCAAGCTCAGATGGTGAGCCTGCAAATTTCGACTTGATATTCTCCCAAATACTAAGGCCGGCCCTAGAAATGGCGGGGTTTGACGTCTTCCGCGTCGAAGACGAGGCGCCAGTCGGTGATATCAACGAGGACATGTTTCAGGAGTTGTTGATTTCCGACCTCGTGCTTGTGGATCTGTCTGCAGACAATCCCCGTGTATGGTACGAACTAGGCATACGCCATGCGTTGCGTAGCCGCGGAGCCGTTCTTGTGTGCAATACGAGTCGAACAAGAGCCTTCGACATTTGGAACCGCCGCATATATAACTATCATCTCAAGGACGGCACACCCGACCTAGCCCACCTAGAGGACGACATCAAGGCCATTGCCGAGCTGGTGCGAGCCTCGCATGATGGCAAATCTTCCCAATCGATGAGCCCTGTGTACACACAGCTACTCAATCTCATTGAGCCAGACTGGAAAAGCCTGCGCGTCACGAACGCTACGGAATTTTGGTTCCGCTTTGATAACTGGGAAACATTCATCGAGCAAGCCCGCGTGGCCGGGCACCCGGAAGACATCCTCACCCTTGCCGAAGAAGCCCCAACAACCGCACTGCAAATCGAAGTCCGCCTGCAAGCCGGGAAAGCCCTCAAAGCCAAGCACCAATACCACCTCGCCCTCGAGCAGTTCGACGCAGTTCTCGAATCCGATCCCGCCAACCTTGAAGCCGGCCGCATGCGTGGTGAGTGCCTACAGCGCCTAAACCAGCCCGACGACGCTCGCGCCGCCTACGAGAAGATCCTTTCCACCCACCCTGGCGACATAGAAACCTGGTCTCGTTTAGGCCGACTTGAAAAGGACGCCTGGATCGCAGTCTGGAATCGCGAGGGCCGCACCTCCGAGGATATGCGCGACGACGCCGCCTACGAAGACGCAATGCTACGCCGAGCAATAGATACGTACTCCACAGCCTTTCGCCTTTCGCCATATAACTACTATTTAGGGATTAGCGCCGTTACCCTGATGCATCTGTACCGTGATCTTACCGCGGACTCTCACTTTGACGTCGAAGCAAGCTCAATGGCTGGGGCCATCAATTGGGCAGCCAATAATAAGCAAATAGATAGCAATCCCTATTGGGCTAAGGTTACTCTTGGTGAGTTAGCTGTTCTTCAGGGCACCCCGTCCGATGTTGCCCAAGCCTATAAAGCTGCTATATTGTATGCAGATAATGACTGGTTCGCGCTCGACTCAACACTGAGCCAACTCCGACTGCTCGCTGCCATCGGCTTCGCACCCGATAACGTCGCGGCCGGCATCGCGACACTTGAGCGCGCCCTTCTACGCCTGCGTCCGCCCGAGCAGAATTGGCAGCCCGACAAGACCTTTCTGTTTTCGGGCCACATGGTCGATGGCCCCAACCGCAAGGAGCCGCGCTTCCCCGCAGACAAGGAAGCCATCGCCGCGGAGGCCATTGCCAAGGCCCTCGACGATCAGGGCGCTGGCCAAAACGACCTCGCCCTCACCCAGGGAGCCTCGGGCGGCGACCTCCTTTTCGCTGAAGCCGCAATCGCCCGGGGAATGCGCGTGCAACTCCTGCTACCCCTGCCCGAACCGGAGTTCGTCACCCAGTCGATCCTCCCCGCTAGCAATGGCGACGACTGGCGCAAGCGTTACTATACCCTGCGCGGCAACCCCTTGTGCCTCCCCCCGCGCGTAATGCCCGACTGCATCGGCCCCCCGCCAACGGACAGTCGCGGCAACTCTATGAGCCCCTTCGGACGCTGTAACCTGTGGCTCCTCAACAGCGCGCTAGCCTTCGGCGTTAGCCGCACTCGCTTCATCTGCCTGTGGAACGGCAGCGGCGACAACGGCCCCGGCGGAGTCGAGCACATGATAAAGGAAATTCAGAAACGAACCGGCCAGGTAATGTGGCTAGACACGCGCAATATGTGGTGAGGCATTTGCAGCTACCACCAGCTCCCGCTAATCGAGTACGAGCGGCGGTATCTCTTGAGTGACTGGACCGTCTGGGAACCCCGGGGCAATTCATACTGTGCGTCCCGATATTGACGCACGACGTCGGTGGCGCGTGAGCGAACTGCACAAATTAAAGTTCTGAATAGCCTTCCACGTTGTCAATGCAAGACAATGAACTATGACCATCGATCTAATCGACACGTTTCCCGCGCGAGGCCGGCCCATCAGAGATGGTTTAATAAAGATGAAGTTGGCCCACGCTCGGGGCGTCTCCATCATGCTTCCAGACTTTCTATTGATTAATTTCAACGGCAGATGGAAGTGGTTTCAGCCGCATTACTTTAGTCCATGCTACCTGAGCTTCTTGGGCGATCAGGCATACGGACAACTATCAATCGACCTCAATGAAGAGCTGCGACTCTTTATCGGCGTCACTAAAGACCGCTTTGTACGTCGCTTCCGTGATGGCTCACAGCTATACCGCTGCAGAATCGCTGGTCCCGCTGACCTGGAAAACTATAGTACCGGCAGATGCTCCGTCTCAGACGATCACGACATCTGGCTCGATCTCTTTCACCACACACTTCCTGCGACTGTCGATCTGATTCGTGAAAGTGGGCACTTTCGTGCTTCGTCCTGGAACATTCAGGGAACGCGCGAACTCGCCAATATTGGCTACGCCTACTTCACGAGCTTGCCGGCCATAAGGTCGGATGAAGACCTGCAAGCTATCGCGATGGCGTCCAATGGAAAACTTGTACTGCGCCCGACTAATGCGAGTAGTCGGAAAGACTTGGTAGTGATCGATGTCTACCGCCAAAGCACGCTCGATCGAACAGCAACGATTATTGTGTCCGTGCCGGTAGAAATGATCGCGACCCAGCACGTTTATCGACATGCCCCGCGCGGCGAGCCGGTCTATTACGAGGCTTGCCATCCGGCAATTGCACGTGTCGGACTTCAACCCGGACGAGTAATCCGATTCGATGGAACCCGACTATTCTCTTCAGAAGGCGACTTAAAGCTGTTTAACCATGTCGTCCTCGGCGATGCGGACACTCACGAAGGCTTAGTATCTCCCTACGACGAAGAGAGCACCGCATCGACATTCATCATCGAGCACTGCCTTGAGGAATCCTTTTTTGACTATTGGCTGAGCCACCAGAACTCGGACCAGATTGACGTAGGATCCATTGAGAGAATGGTTTTTAGGTAGTGCGACTGGCATCGCGGAACGAGATGAATTGCCGCGCCCTCAATCCCGGCTTTTTTCAATCTGCCTCGTGTTTGGCGACGCAACGCCTAGACGAAAGTGGCTGCTTTCAACTAAAAAGCAGCCACTAACGTGAAATCTGCCAACGGCCTTATGCGAGCGCCAACAGACGGAGTATCACCTCAGATTCGCTTGAATGCTTTCAGAAAGTTTGCCGGATTTTTGCAGAACCGAATATGCCCCTGCGCATTTAGAGGGCGATTCGTTTCAGTGAATGCAGGGGCTATGTAGCCCCAATCGCCGAGGGTTGAAAAATAGACAACATAGTCAATTTTAGCCCCCTGCCATTTATTCTCAACTCGAATCGACTCATCTTTCGTCTGAATACTCTTGACCTGTATCCGGTAGAAGTTGTCATCGTCAGCCACAACAAGATCAGTTTTCTTGCCGTGATCAATCACGGGAATGAGAACCTCCCAACCATCGCTCAAAAGCCAAGCAGATAAAAGTTGCTCATACGACAACTGCTTGTGGGCGGCCAAAGTGGCTTGCTTGAGGACTGCATTTTTTACAGGCATGGCATTACCTTTTCAGGTTATGCCGTACGACAGCCGGAGTGGTGGCTTCCTGTATACGGACCGAGGCGGCGTCGTACCGGCCTCCCAATAAGCGTCACCGCACTGCGGTAGTCAGTAGAAGAGTAGCAAAGGCTGCCAGCCTTGCAGTTCGGGCGGACACCCACTTCCTGCACAAATGCCAACTTGGCCCATGGCGGACCGTGACGCGATTTGGCTAAGGATATCTACATCAGCGTGTAGCTGTCAATGGTACTTAGCGCCCTGATGTGAGCCATCAATGGCAGTACGGCACACCTTACCGTTCATTGCTTAGCCAGGAGACCAGCGACCATCAGGCGGATGGCTCAGCCAATCAACTCGCATTTACGACCCCGAGGTCTGCGCACGTTTGAATGAAAATCAGGCTCACAGCCGATCCTTCCGCAGAAAAAGGCTGGAGAGAAGCAGTTACCCCACCCACAGCTCATGATCTCCGTAGGCAGAAGACCTTGAACAGGATGGGACGACTAGCTTATTACAAGCTATATACTCACTCTTTAATCAACAAGCTCTCAAGGCCACCACCGTTATCCAGATACGTTTGAACCCACCCCGGCTTACGCCCCTTACCTGTCCAAGTCAGATCGGGGTCGATAGAGCTACGATACTTGGGCACCCCCTTCACCTTCTTTTCAACAGTTTCCTTCTCTGCACGAGCTTTTCTTTTTTTGGGCTCAGCAACTGTCAAACCTAGACTTTCAGCGATCTCGCTCTTATCGATGCCGAGAGCCTTCATTTTTTCCAGCATTTCACTCAGCGCAGACTGCTTGAGCGTGCGCTCAGCTGCCTTCAACTCAGCTTCAACCTGAAGCTTTTCGGTAGTCAGCGTAGCAAGCTGCTCATTAAGCTTCGCAAGCTTGCTCTTCAGTTCGTCAACATCACTCATAAGTATTCCTTTCGTTATAGACACAGCCAAGCTAACATAACGCAAAGAATACAGTCAATCGAATAGCCACACGCAGCGACTGAATACATAGACTTGTCAGTAACGTCTGCAGCAAGCCAATACAATACTTGACAGAATCAGTCAAGTATTGTATATTGGATACACTTGTCAAAATGTTTTAGTTCTGACTACCTCTAGAGCGCAACGCTCACTCGCAGTCCCTCTTCTCGCCCCATCCCTTCTGAAAGATCACTATGAACGCAACTTTTGCGTCGGTGAGGCCCGTGCACGTCTCTGACACGGATTCTCTCGCCGCGCTTTACATTGCACGCTTGCTGCAGAAGCAAATTATTCCGATCAGAGTATTCAACGACAGTCTCTATACAGAAGAGATTCGCGCTCTTGTCGGCATATCACCCAGCGAAGGCAACATTCCAAAGGTCAAGGTGCTTCAACTTCTGAAAGCTCAGCTACCTCAACTCGGCACCATGACGGAAAAGCGCACGCCGCGCCTACAACGCAACATCCGCATGCTTGGGAGGCTGCTCAGCCTGACAGACATTGAAGAAGCGATCCTGACGTTCTTTGTATTGATGGATCATCATTTTGTGCTGGCGGATCTATTGTCAAACGTAGTGATTATGGACAAGGACGCACTTGTGCGATTCATGTCAGTTGCTCTCTCAATAGAGCGAGAGATACTCAATGCGTACGTACAGTCGAGTAGCACTCTGTTCGCGACAGGCTTACTAGCGCAGGAGCTTCGCCCGGAAAGAATCGGTGTGAATATCAAGATTCCCCGAGGAATCAAAGATGCGCTGCTCAGCGAAGCCGATAGCATCGAGTCGCTGATGAAAGTTGTACTTGAGCCAAGCCCCAAACCCACGCTGTGCGCTCGTGACTTCGAGTATCTCGATTCCGAAACTGCACTCCTGCACACCTACCTGGCAGAGGGACTCCAACAAAGCATTACCGGAATCAATGTGCTGATCTACGGGCCGCCTGGAACGGGAAAAACGGAGTACGCCCGCTGGCTCGCCAGCTCGATCAAGACTCCGCTGTATCAAGTACGAGCATGCAACGACAGCGAAGACTCAATCTCTGGCTCGGATCGCCTGTCGTACTTCCGGCTTTCGCAACGTTTCCTTCAATGCAGCACGGCGCTGATCTTGTTCGATGAGATTGAAGATGTGTTCCCCGATCCAGACATGGTCAATCCATCGAGTCTCGCGACGCAAAGATGGCCGGGAAAGCTCTTCATCAACCGTCTCCTCGAAACCAACCCAGTCCCAACCATCTGGATTGCCAATGAGATCAGCCACATCGACAAAGCCTACCTGCGCCGCTTTGACTACTCGATAGAGCTCGCCATCCCCCCGATTCAAGTTCGCCGCCGCATCGCCAAACGCCACCTGCAGAAACATCGACTGCCGCCCACATTCCTTGAACACCTCGCACAGCAAGACGAACTGAGTGCGGCACAGATCAGCAAGCTAGCGAAGGTTCTCCACGTAGTCAGCAGCGACGACAAAACAGCACGTCACGACATCGCAGAGCAAATCATAGAACGCAGCATGTCGCTGCTCTCTCAGAAGCGCATAGAAGCCCGCACGGGCGCGGACACGTACTCGCTTGAGTTCTTGAACACAAATCATGACGTCAGTACGCTCATCCCGGCGCTACGCAGCCATCAAACCTCTTGTCGCGGCGCGATGTGTCTTTACGGCCCGCCCGGCACCGGAAAAACAGTCCTGGCACACCACCTCGCCTCTGAACTGGGGATGCCTATCCACGCCAAGCGTGCGTCAGACATTCTGAGCCCCTACGTAGGCGAAACCGAAGCACGGATTGCCAAGATGTTTGCCCAGGCAGCCAACACCGGCGCCCTCCTTTTGCTCGATGAAGCCGACAGCTTTCTAAGCGCACGGCAAGGCGCAAAACAGCACTGGGATGTAACGGCAGTCAACGAACTACTTGTTCAGATGGAGCAATTCGACGGGCTCTTCATCTGCTCGACAAACGCAATGACGTCAATAGACAGCGCCGCGATGCGCCGATTCGTGCTCAAGATCAAGTTTGACTACCTGAAGCCCGAGCAACGTTGGCGCCTCTTCCTGCGTTACATCCCGCAGAAACTCGGCGTATCAGAAAGCACCCGATTTCGCAGTGTCCTCGATACGCTGACGACGCTCACCCCAGGCGACTTCACTACCGTCAGCCGCGGAGCCACACTCTTCGGAAAGAAGCAGCTCACGCCCGATGAGCTTCTAAACGGCTTGATAGAGGAGTGCAAACTGAAACGCGGAAACGGCGCCCAGGCTATCGGCTTTGTACCCAGCTACTAACCGCCGCCGTCAAACGCACCTTACAACCCTTTCTAAGTAGTAAAGCATCAGCACGTCCTGTGCCGATGTAGATCGTCCCTCTCCTGCAGTAACCAGCCCCCTCACCCCAGATCGACAAACGCGCTTTCGCGCCTTTGTCTGCTTTCGCTCGTCCTTTGAAAAGGAGCCTCGACTCATCATGAACTTTGAATTCACGAACTCGAACCGTCCGAAGTCGCTCTTCCCACTCGGCCAAGTTGTCGCCACTCACGGCGCTCTCGATCTGCTTGATCGTAGCGCAACGAACGCATTCGCACTCTTGCAGCGTCATCAAGCGGGTGACTGGGGCGATATTCACCCAGATGATGTCACTGCAAATCGCGAAGCTGTTCGCTACGGAACCCGGATTCTCTCGAGCTACACCCTTGGAAGCAACACAGAACAGCTCTGGATCATCACTGAAGCAGATCGAAGCGTAACGACGCTGTTACTGCCGTCGGAATACTGAGCACGCTCCGAAAACCCATTTTTATTGCGCTGATTGCGCAAGCGTTCGATTACTGAGATGACGCTCTTCGGGGCGCAAACTCGAGAATTCGCATAAATTCGGAAGGTCGTGTGTGAGATAGCGATATATCGCTTCTTCTGACCCATATCCGGATTTATGCAAATTCTCGAGTTTGCGCCCCGAGATGCGTCGATCTAGTCACAGAACAAATGCGCACTGAGCGCATCAACGCTGATCACTACTTCTGCGCTAACTAGCGATAACAGTCATTAGCAAAGTGACTTGCAAGTACTGATTTCGCTCATCAGCGCATTGAAAGAAAAAAATGAAAGACGACAAATTTTTTGACGCAGAACCGCTCACAAACGCAATCGTTGAGCTCTCAAGAAAAGACGGTAACGCGTTTCTGATTCTCGGCCTCGTACGTCGCGCGATATTGCAAAGTGATAGACCCGAGCTTGCTGCTCAGTTTATCGAAGAAGCAACAGCGCACGATTACGATCATCTGTTGATGACCTGCGCCAAGTACGTAACGATTGAATAGAGCGTGAAACATGAAAACACGTAACAACCATGGGGGCACTCGGCGCGAAGCGCACATTGAGCAGAATGACGTATTCTCAAACAACGCATTGCTTGCGCTTACTTTAGATGACGAGCTTGATGCTGAGATACGGCAATACTTGACCTCTGCGTTTTCAGACAACACGAAACGGGCGTATCGTGCGGATTTAGCGCATTTCGAGGCATGGGGCGGCACAATACCCGCTCCGCCGGCCATGATTGCGCGCTATATCGCAGATCACGCACGAAAGCTCTCAAACTCAACGCTTTCCAGACGACTCGTGGCAATTGGACACGCACATACGGCACAGGGCCACGCAAACCCCACAGATGCGTTGCTTGTACGCGCTACGCTCAAGGGAATCAGACGCACGGTAGGCACGGCAGTTAAACAGGCAGCGGCGCTCAAGTACGAAGACCTGCTCAAAATGGTGCGCAAACTGCGAGGACTACGCGGCAAACGGGATGCCGCTCTGCTGTTGTTCGGCTTTGCTTCTGCAATGCGGCGCTCAGAACTCGTCGCTCTCAACGTTGAAGATCTGCAGTTCTGCGAACAAGGCGTCATTGCAAACATCAGGCGCAGCAAAACAGATCAGGATCAGCACGGGCGACTCGTGGCCGTACCTCGCGTAAAGGCAGACGCGAACCGGCGTAGAACTCGGTACTGCCCGGTGCAGCATCTTGAGAACTGGTTGAAGGCTGCAGGTATCACCTCCGGCGCGCTCTTCCGGTCAGTGAGCCGCTTCGATCAAGTCACGCCCAGCCGGCTTTCCGGCCAGTCGGTGTCGCTCATTATCAAGCACCGAGCAACAGAGGCGGGAATTGACGCTTCCCGACTGTCGGGGCATAGCCTGCGGGCCGGGTTCGTCACCGCAGCAGCGCAAAGCGGCGCACCAACGACTCGGATCAGGGCTCAGACGGGTCACACGTCAGACTCGATGCTGCAAAGATACATCCGAGACGCGGAGCTGTTCTCAAACAATGCAAACGCAGATCTCTGGATGTAAGCCCCCTCTTAACGTTGAAAGCGAATCGTGGGTTCGACCCTCATCGTCCGCTCCACATCAGAGTCCGGCAGGTTTCTGATCTACAAACAAAAAGGCCAACCCTCGCAGGGTGGCCTTTTTGTTATCCGGTCGATGTTTGGTCGCAGGTGTGTAGAGTCTAATCTAAAACCATCAAGTTCGTTCCAAGAGGCAGCTCATCGGCCTGAGGAGACGTCTGGTGCTAGGGGCGCGATAGGCCGCTACCGACCCCAAGCAGCCCGTCGCTCCTGAGTAAAACTGACCTTCTACGTTGGACGTAAAGGCGCCGGAGCGTAGACGGAACCAAACTCCGCAGCATTTTAGCTTCCCGTTGACCGAATTGTTAGCTGGCGTCCTGTCCAACGGTGTCGGGCGACCTGTTACCAAATACGTCCAAGATGGCCCGTGCCATCACCTTAACTTCCGCACCGCCTAGCCCCAGAGCGTTCTTGCTGAGATTCGCATCGCTCATTTGATCAACGCGCTCCAACCAAGAGTAGTGATGCTGTTCCGAACGGATGATTGTACGGACGCGTGAGCTCTTGCTCTTGGTTTCTATTGACTTCCAACTGCAGTGTGTTGAGTCAACGTGTTCGCTATAGAGGTAAGAAACAAAGAAGGATGCTCCGATGGAGGTCAGCTTCTCACCACCTGGGAAGTTGAACGCATGGCGTTTCTTGGTCATGTCCGGGCTCTGGTTGTAGGCGGCGTCTGCAATATAGCGTGTTACAAGATGGCGGCTATGTGGATGCGGCAAACTGGATACTCTGATCGGGGAATGCGTCGCACAGCTTTGTCATAGCCTGCATCCAATCATTGCCGCCCCACTGGTTCAGAAAAGCGTATGTGCGCCCCTTAAAGAAGACGAGTTCATTTTCGCCACAGAAGTAACGGGTCGGATCGAAATTGTGCCTACCCTCAGTAGCCCTACTACAGAATACCTCGGCCGGTACCTCGCCCTCGACCATAACAAGGGCCCGATGAGCTCTAGGACCGCACTGTTCAGCGACCAGCTCAGGTTTGATCCCGTGCTCCTCCACTAGATAGCGGAATGTCTGATAAATGGCTTGTCGCTTCGGCAGTCTCCTCAGCTGGCGATCACCTAGAGTGACATCGTAACGGGTCCTATCCCGAGTGCCAGGGCGCGCCTCTCGCTCCTTGCGCTTCTTCTCTGTAACTCGGACTTGATATTCGGCCACTTCAGGAAGCGGGATGATCTGCTGGACATCCACAAGAACCTGGCCGTCAAAATCATAGGGCTGCAAACGCACGCAGCGGATGTCGACGCCGCGCTCAATTAGCCAGAGAACTGATGTTGTCAGCTCGCGGCTGAACTCCGCTGAAGCCAACACGATCCGGACGTCTTGGGCGAAGGCATCTTCATCAGGCTCATCCCACCCGAGGAAATCGAGCAACTCAGCTCTCGCATCCGTTTCGCCCTTGCCGATCTGTGCGAGATACCGGCCAAAGACGTCAGCGCCTTGATCAAAGGTCATCGTCGAGACCATGGCCGCATACCGAATCGCCTGCAGTTCCATATGCCCTCCGTCCTCGGTCCGCTTGAGTTCAATCACCACAAGATTGGCGTCGCGGTCAATCCCTAATAGATCGATGCGGCGGCGCGACTCGTCCCAATCCCCAAATTCCTCCGCAAGCACCAATGTGTCAGGTGCGACCACCGAGATGTTCGCTCGCAGCAGGCGTTGAAGGTCTTGACGCTCCCGCACTTGCGCCTGGCTGAAGGTTGTCGTTTGAAGGGGGCGGATTTCTTTGTCGGTAATCTCGTATATAGGCATGGACAGTTATGACCTTTGATGAATTGCTACCACCCAATGGCAGCACACCCAGATAAGCGGAGGCCGGTGGCCTGAGGCTAGTTCCGACTTCGATGAATAATTTTAATCCTCATAACCAGTCATTACCTCTTCATCACCAGAGTAAAACGTCGATGCTCGATGCACTGACGAGCTGGTTAGCTTCAAGAGGAATGGCTTTGCACTGTTTTTGTGTCTGTAATATGCCGTCCTGATTCCGTCCAGCTCGCTCGCTGGGATCGAATTAAACTCGGTCAGGTCACCGAAGCCGACTCCTATGGGCCACCCAGCAAAGCGGCTGGTTTCAAACCAAATTTGCTCGTCGACCAAACCATTTTCCACCCCGACATGAGAGATCGATTCTTTCCCTTTTAGAAGGAATATTGATCCGCCAATAGATCCCTTGTAAGGGAGCCGTCGGCGACTTCTCCCCCCGAACGCATCCGGGTTTCGGTCTATTATCGCAGACTGTTTGGCGATAACTTTACGTTTGCAATTCACGACCCAATTCAAAAACTCTTCAAGCGTCTCCAGTGGTGCTGTGACTCCACTACCATTCACCCTCATGGTGAACTGATTATAAAAGTTGAAGTAGCCGGGTCCAACCTCGTTGATTTGCAGATAGATTGGGGCAGTAGGCGCCTCATAGTTGAACCGGTTGATGAGCTCTAGTGATTTGGCCAAATTCCGCTCGCAGCCTGCTCCTTCAAAGCGCATCGAGGCTAGAAGTACCAAGGCATTGAGGTCGCCTAGATCGGCTGCCTGGCTGGCCAGTGCGAAGGCTCGTTCCACATCCTTTTCTACTCCATAGCCGTGCCATAGGAGGTTCGCAAATATTGTTAGCGCCTCGGGAACCTGCCTATCCACAAGCAGATGTAGCCTCTGAACAGCCTCTGCGTCGGTAGCTGAGTTGGGTTGGTCGCCGTAAACAAGGTGGAAGATACGGCTCAACTCTTCTTCTTCGGGAGTTCGCTCGGTTGCCATTTTCGGAATGTCATCACTATTTGGATTACGCAGTTCAATAGAATAAATCAGTAGTGCTGGAAGTTGGAACCCGCAGAAGGGAAGAGCTGCCGCTCGTCGCACTCTGCCATTGGGCGGCAAGTAACCTGTGCATTGCTGACTGATGTCGGCCGCCGCTCGAACGACCGCTCCGGCCGATCAGCAGTCGCGGGTCGCTGGCGAACTTGCCCCAAGTGAACGTTGAGAATCACCTCGTTCGCAATATGCATCCAAGAGCGAATGAGTTCCAACTTGTACAAACGTAGATATTATTTTACTGGTCCCCGACCGAACGGCCCGCCCCTAGCAACAGGTACGGGCCTTTTTTCGTTTTCAGACCTGGAACAGCCACTGCGCCCCATTCCCTCCTGCGCCCCCCGTTCTCCTGCTACTGCTGTCCAGTCGATATCTGGTCACAGCGAGATCAAACCGAATCCGGTACGATCAAGGACGCGCTTACCTTTCACCCTTGGTACAGATACCGCTGGAAACCGACAAACGTCTGACGCACAACGTCCGGCGTGCCCAGGTCCGCGAAGGCGTCCGCAATGGCGTTGTTGTACTTGAGCTTGAGCAGCGGCCCGAGCTTGGTTTCGTCGAGCTCTTCCACGCCCGCCGTCACGTAGTGCGCCAGCACGAAGCTCAGAAAGCCCTGCTGCCTGTCATTGAACTGGGAGCCGATCACCGCTCGCGCCCGTTCGGCGCGTTCTTCCCGGCTTAGCGGCGCTTCGGCGTAGGCCACGAAAGCCAGCACGTCAAAGAGGTCGCAGTTTTCCGCATCGATAATGCGCTGCATCTCGGCCAGCTGATCCTTGCCAAAGCCCTTTTCGGCCAGGCCTGCCAGCAGCTTGCGGCGGGTGTCCGGCGCGCTCCAGAGCGTCCGCAGCTCGTCTTCGTCCCTGAAGAACTCAGGCAGTTGGCCGAACAGCGCCTCCATGAACTGCGCCGCCGACATCGGCGTGCCGTTCGGGTGCCAGAAGCTGGTGGCGCTCATATGCTGGATCTGGCGCTCCTTGCCGTCGGCCAGCTTGACCTTCGCCTTTTTCCTGCAGGTGCAAGGCCGGTTGCCACAGGTGGGGCAGGGAGCTCTCGGGCAGATGCAGGGCTGCTGGCCACAGACGTAGCAAGGCGGTGGCGGCTCCTGGACGCACACGCAGGGCGCGCGGCGGCAGACCGCGCAGACCTCCGTTTCTGCCGGCGGCAAGGGCTCGCCGTCCCACTCCGGATCGCTGAAATGATGGTGGGCCTTCACGAAATCGTAGATCGTGAAATAATCCTTGCCCTCGTAGAGCCGGGTGCCGCGCCCGATGATCTGCTTGAACTCGATCATCGAATTCACCGGCCGCATCAGCACGATGTTGCGCACGTTGCGGGCATCGACCCCGGTCGACAGCTTCTGCGAGGTGGTCAGGATGGTCGGGATGCTCTTCTCGTTGTCCTGGAAAGCACGCAGGGCCTCATCGCCCAGCTTGCCATCCTCGGCCGTCACTCGCTGGCAGTAGTTGGGGTCGCGGCTTGTCTTGGTCTGGTTGATCAGGTCGCGTACCAGCAGCGCGTGGGCCTGGGTCGCACAGAAGACGAGGGTCTTCTCCTTCTGGTCGATGTCGGCCATGTAGATCTCCACCCGCTTCTTCTCGCGGGCCACGATCTCGATGTGGCGGTTGAAATCCGCCTCCTCGTAGCGCCGGCCAGCTTCGATCTCGCCCTCCAGCAGCGTGTCGTCCGGGGTGTAAACGTAGTCGTCCAGGGTGGTCGCGATCTGCTTCACGCGGAAGGGCGTCAGGAAGCCGTCGTTGATGCCATCCTTGAGCGAGTAGATGAACACCGGCTCGCCGAAATAAGCGTAGGTGTCGGCGTTCTCCTTCCGCTTGGGGGTGGCGGTCAGGCCCAGTTGCACCGCCGGCGCAAAGTATTCGAGGATGCCGCGCCAGGCACTCTCGTCGTTGGCACCGCCGCGGTGGCATTCGTCGATGACGATGAAGTCGAAGAAATCCGGCGGATATCCGCCAAAGTACGGAGAAGGCTGCCCGTCCTTCGGAGGCCCGCTCATGAAGGTCTGGAAGATCGTGAAGAATATCGAGCCGTTCTTCGGCACCCTGCCCTTCTTCTTGATGTCGTCAGGTGCAATGCGTACCAGCGCATCTTCCGGAAAGGCCGAGAAAGCATTGAACGCCTGATCGGCCAACATGTTGCGGTCGGCCAGGAACAGGATGCGCGGGCGCCGCGCCGGTTCGCCCTCTTTCTTCCAGTCGTTCAGGTTCCAGCGGCTCTGAAACAGCTTCCACGCGAGTTGGAAGGCGATGAAGGTCTTGCCGGTGCCGGTAGCCAGCGTCAGCAGGATACGCTCGTGCCCCTCGGCCAGCACCGCCAGAACGCGCTCGACAGCGATGTCCTGATAGTAGCGGCCCTGAAAATAGCCGCCCCTGTCCTCAAAGGGGATGGCTGCGAAACGGTCGCGCCACGCGTTTTCGCTCGCGAAGGTGGCCTGCCAGAGCGCCTCCGGACCGGGAAAGGCAGGTAGCTCGCCCTCCGTGCCGGTGTGCATGTCGATGCCGTAGATGCTCCGCCCGTTGCTCGCGTAAGTAAAGCGGATCGACAGCTTGCCCGCATAATCCTTGGCCTGACCAACGCCCTCGGTGAGCGCCTTCTCATCCGACTTGGCTTCGACCACAGCGAGCTTGGTGTTGCGGTATTCCAGCACGTAATCCGCCGACAGGGCCTTGCCGCGCCTGCCCGCTCCTTCGAGGCGCCCCAGCGTGATCGGGTATTCGCGGCGGACGCGGCTGCCCTCCAGCACGCCCCAGCCGGCTGCCGCCAGCAGGGGGTCGATCAGTTCGGCACGGGTTTCGGCTTCGTTCATGCAGACCTCTTTTTCCCAACTTCGTCTCGATCAAAACCCGATCAGGAAACGTCAAGCCCAATGGGGCACATAGTCCACACGGGGGGTGATCGAGAAACCCTGCATCCAGCATCTTGTCGATTACGGCTGTGGCCCGGGCGGCATTTTTTATATTTCATAACCGCAAGCTGCACTTCCATGAAATCTCAAAAGATCTCTGTACACCTTACCGCGTCACCATCCCTGACACAGAACATATCTGGCGAAGTTGGAGTATTGGCACTTTGCGGTTTGAAGCGGGTCCGCTGCTTCATCCCCCGACGTCCTGCGTTTGAGCTATCGGTATGAAAGACAACGTATCGTTCCCGGGAAATATGAACTGGCCAGCCACAGAGTTTCTCGGACAACGCAGCCAAATAGCGTATAAAGCAATGAGTGCTTTTAAATTGACCTTCATATCCAGAGGGCGAATCCGATTTCAGTTCGATGTAGCAAACTTGCAGTCCGTCGCTTGCCTTCCTAAGCAACACCGCATCGCAGGCACGATTTTGGTCGTAGGCACCATCACTTTTGAACAGCGGCGACATGCAGGCGGCCGCCTTGTCACGCTTACGACCTTCGTCGGTTGCCAGCAGCAACATACCTGGAGTCAATTGAGAGATCGTCAGCTTTTTCAGCTTGGCCTCATTCTTTTCTTCAAGAATTGCGTCTGACACATACGCACCATCCGCCTGAATACATCCCAACAAAGCGCGCAGCGCATCCAATTCATCAGTGCAGACCATAGTAGATGGCCTCCTGCACGGCATTCATCTCGTCGATGGTTTCGTCAAAGCTTTGCGCCTCGATTCCGAGGGTTGGGCTGATATCTGCGCGGACAAGCGTCATCGCCCTAACCTTGCGCTTTCCGCCTGGGCGAAGGAGATTTTCTTCCCGCGCCATGTATAGCGCCACCGAAGCCGGATCGAGTTTGTCGTCGGCTCCATAATCCTGCAGCCGCTCGAGAATTCCCTGCATTCTCTCAGAAGGCTGATTCAGCATGATTAGGGTATTGAGCTCCTTCACGATGTAATCGCTATGCGTAGTCAGGAAAACCTTGACGCCATGATTTATCAGCGCGGCAATGAAGCGCGCCAGCCGGCGCTGGTTGGCCGGGTGCAAGTTCAACTCTGGCTCATCAAGCACCAGCATTTCGCCTTCTCTTGCGACATGCTTCAGCCAGTACCAGACAATTAACAAGGAACGCACAGAACTGGACACCTCCCCCAGCCCAAGTTTCAATTTTGTGCCATGAGGCTGAAAAACCGTGATGCCTTCCTTGTTAGTGCTGTAACTGCCACCGACGATCATCTCGAACTTCTTGAGTAAATCGGGATGCTGTTTAAACAACTCTCCGTCTTCAGAATTGGGGTCCGGCAGTTGATTGACGAACTGCACATTACGGCGAACTGGCAGGGCGTAATCCTGACGCACGTACATGGTTTCAAAGACTCTGTCAGGGGTCATGCTGTCCGCCCCTTCTTTGTGGGCCTGAATCAACAGTTCTTGAAACTTGCTCATCGCAAAATTGAGTTGCTTGCGGAAGGTTGTTGCCCCGGTTCTCTCCGTGCTGGCAATGAAGATCGCCGGAATAGTTTCCTCCAGCATCAGATCGAACAGGCGGTCCTCGATGAACTGCCCCAAGGCAACGATGGCTTGGCCCCCGAGCTCTTCCGATTTCAAGGCCACCAGTTCGATTTCGCTTGAATCTGGCGCTTTAACCATAGTCACTAGCAAACTGCCTTGAGCACTGCGCAACTCTCGTTTGAAATCCCGCGCTTTCCAAGCAGTGCCCAGCGGCAGCTCCACAGTCATCTTGAGCTTGGCAAACAATTCGCTGCGTGAGGCCATCATTTCCGGGAAGGCGCTGAGGAATCTATCCAAAGCGGAAGCGCAAAGTTTCGACCAGTTTTTTTCCACTCGCTCGGCCAGATCAATCCTGACAAAGCCATTCTTCCTGAGGCGGAGCAGATCGTGCGAGAGATCGACATCGACAAACTGGCGCCAAGTACTCAACAGGCAGAATACGAGATAGGTCACATATGTCTTGCCGGTGTTGTTCTGCCCGCAAACGATGGTTAGATCAGCCAACTCCAGCTCGGCATAATCCAGCGCCCCCAGATTTTCAATGACGAATTTCACTCTGGATTCCTTTTGATTATTTATTGAGACGATAATAGGATATAGCGTCAAAGCTGCCCGGAGAAGGCGTGATTCAGTAGGGATTGCTTCAGCTCGTCGAGGACGGCGCGCTTACGTTGGTAGAGAGATTCGAGGCATTGCGTTTCCTCCTCCAATACCCGTAGATGTTCGACAACTTGTAATTGGTCTTTCATGGCCGGCGCACTCACAGGCAGAAGACGCAGATCCTCGATGTTGATCCCAACGTAGGTAGCACCCTTTTTTACCTTGCCCAGCCATTGTTGGCTGGCTCCTGAAGCTATGAAGTAGCTCAGGAATGCGGGATTCACCTTCGTTGAATCAATCGGAACGACCGCCACCTCTCGCGAGACGTTCCAACCTGCCATTTCCGGCGGAACAACCGCTACGCCACCAAGCGTGCCTCTAACATTCACCAACACCTCTCCACCTTTTAGAGTTGTTCGCGAATATTCCGCAGAGAGCGTTGGTGCTATCCGCTTCACTCCTTCAGTTTCAATGCGGAGCCAACGAACATTGCTCGTACGAAGGCAGGGAACACCGTTAGCAACTTCTTCTCCGAGCTTGATAACGCCATATGTGATAACCCTCAATGTATCGCAGAGCTTGGCAAGCGGCGCCTCCACCCACCCCTCACCCCGCTCCGTGAAAACCGACTGCAGATGGCTTTCAAACAAGGCGCGGGCGTTCTGGAGGTTCTTTCCGGCACTGGCTCTAGCGGCGGCGATCTCGGCGAAAGCTTCGTCGAGGAGCGCGACGATGCGGCGCTGTTCCTCTAGAGGAGGGAGTGGAAGCGCAACCTTCCGAAGCTCAGCTTGACGGATACCCTGAGCAGTCGCTCCTGTTGCTCGCGCAAGCATGTCCTCTCGGACCGGTGACGCTTGGAGTGCGTAATAAAGATAGCGGCCAAACAGTTTTGACTTATTAGTACGAATACCAAAAAGCCGCTGCCCAAGACACCACGACAATTTCTGATCCAGATAAGCAGGCTCACCTAGCGGAGCCTCCGAGGTAAGCAAGACATCATCGGCTAAGATCGGTGAATTCATCCATCGCCGGTAGGTCGACTCATCTACAAAGCGCGGCTCACCTATCGTCGTATCAACCGCCCGCCCTTTAATGTTCTTGGCTGAGATGACGCGATATCCGTCTGCGACAAACTGAGATCCAAGCTTCTCTGGAGTAATGCCGCGCCGGTCGAGAAACTCACAGACATCTTCCAGTGCGACAACGTCCCACCCCGCCTTCACAGCAACCCCCGAATCTTCCCCAACACCTCCGCGCTTTCCGCATCCAGCGCCGCGATCTCGTCCATGATTTCCTGCGGGCTGCGATGGACGACTTCCTCCCCGCCATTCGGGTTTTTCACCGACAGGTTATAGGTGGCAGCATCGATCGCCGCGACATCCACACTCCAGCTCTTTTGCGAGTCGGCAAAGGTTTTCTGCAGTTCGACAAACTCGGCGAGGTCTGCGTCGTTCAGCGGATTGGTCTTGCCCATGTTGCGGCCGGGGTCGAGCTGGTAGTACCAGACCTTGTGCGTGGGGGCGCCTTTCTCGAAGAACAGCACCACGGTCTTGACACCGGCGCCCAGGAAGGTGCCGCCGGGGCAGTCGAGGATGGTGTGGAGGTTGCAGCTCTGGAGCAGCAGCTTGCGCAGGGAAACCGACGCGTTGTCGGTGTTCGACAGGAAGGTGTTCTTGATGACGATGGCCGCGCGGCCGCCGGCCTTGAGCATCTTGATGAAGTGCTGCAGGAACAGGAAGGCGGTCTCGCCGGTGCGGATGGGGAAGTTCTGCTGCACCTCGGCGCGTTCCTTGCCACCGAAGGGCGGGTTGGCGAGGATCACGTCCATCCTGTCCTTGTCCTGGATGTCGGCGAGGTTCTCGGCCAGGGTGTTGGTGTGGACGATGTTGGGCGCCTCGATGCCGTGCAGGATCATGTTCATGATCGCAATCACATAGGCGAGGCTCTTCTTCTCCTTGCCGTAGAAGGTGCGCTCCTGAAGGATCTTCAGATCGGTGGTGCCGAGATTGGGGCGGGCGCTCAGGTAGTCGTGGGCTTCGCACAAAAAACCGGCCGAGCCGCAGGCGCCGTCGTAGATGCGCTCGCCGATCTGCGGGTCGACCACCCGGATCATGGCGCGGATCAGCGGGCGGGGGGTGTAGTACTCGCCGCCGTTGCGCCCGGCGTTGCCCATGCGCTTGATCTTCTCTTCGTAGAGGGCCGAGAGCTCGTGCTTTTCGATCTGGGAGCGGAAACTCAGCGCGTCCACGTGGTCGATGATGTCGCGCAGGGTGTAGCCGCTGCGGATCTTGTTCTTGATCTCACCAAAGACCTCGCCGATCTTGTATTCGATGGTGTTGGGGCCAGTGGCGCGCTGCTTGAAGCCGTGCAGGTAGGGGAAGAGCTTACGGTCAACGAAGTCCACCAGATCGTCGCCCGTCATGGCGTTGTTGTGGTCGAGCTTGCCCTCGACATCTTTGGGGGCGGCCCAGCTTTCCCAGCGGTAAGGGGCGTCGAGAATGTAGCGGTAGGCCTTGCCTTCCAGCATGGCTTCGGCGGCCTTGTCCTGCTCCAGGCCATCGAGATACTTGAGGAAGAGCAGCCACGAGGTCTGCTCGGTGTAGTCGAGTTCGGTGGTGCAGCCGCTCTCTTTCCAGAGGGCGTCGTCGATATTCTTGAAGGCTTGTTCAAACATGAACGAGGGGATCCAGGCAGCAAGGCACTAGGCCAAAGACGCTAGTTTACTCATTATCTCCTAAGCATGAGAGCAACGTTGCCCAATTCGCCCATGAGTTACACGCCCTCCCTCCCCGCCAACAACATCCTCAATTCCAAGCCCGCAAACACAGGCTCCAGCCGCTTAAACAGCATCACGTCATCCTCCGTACGCGGCACGTAACCCGACACCACCGAGTCAGGCTCGGCGCAGAGGATTTGCTGACCGACAAACCGTCGCGAACGTTGATCATTACTGAAAATTCATCTGCAGCCCTCTGCTCAGCCACATGGCGTGAAAATCCAGTATCGAACTCCAAGATTCCGCCGCATGCTTGCAGTCAGTCTCCTCATCATGCACGAAGTGCAGACTCGGCAGCTGACCGAGGAGACCCGGCATTCCCCAGGCACATCATTGGTCGTTGCGAGGAACACTCTCGCGAGCATGTCTTCTTTTTTGAGCGAAGCACTAGAAAGGGGCGGCCCCTCTGCTGTACTTAACCAACTACCGATAAAGTTCGTTATCC
>Ga0209097_10000724_pt1 | contig 30506 bp, 26 predicted proteins | sample AD_UKC052_MetaG_FD_184419 | JGI IMG/M metagenome (GOLD analysis project Ga0209097, IMG submission 184419) | Active sludge microbial communities of municipal wastewater-treating anaerobic digesters from USA - AD_UKC052_MetaG (SPAdes) (version 2) | ecosystem: Engineered > Bioreactor > Anaerobic >... | reverse complement strand
TCTATGAGCACGCCGACCCGCGTCTGGGGGTGCATGCGGACTGGGGGACGCACATCTTCAACTACGGCCGCCACGAGGTGCGCAGCTTCCTGCTGTCGTCGGCCCACTGGTGGCTGGCGGAGTTCCACTTCGACGGCCTGCGCGTGGATGCGGTGGCGTCCATGCTCTACCTGGATTACTCCCGCCGGCCCGGCGAGTGGCTACCCAACCGTTTCGGCGGGCGCGAGAACCTGGAGGCCATCGATTTTCTGCGCGACCTCAACACCCTGGTGCACGGGGAGTTTCCCGGTGCCCTGACCCTGGCGGAGGAGTCCACCGCCTGGCCCCAGGTCTCGCGGCCGGCCTACACGGGGGGCCTGGGGTTTTCGATGAAGTGGAGCATGGGCTGGATGAATGACAGCCTGCGCTATTTCCGGCGTGACCCGGTGCATCGGCGCTGGCATCACGACGAGCTGACGTTCGGCCAGATGTATGCCTACAGCGAGAACTTTGTCCTGCCCCTGTCCCACGATGAGGTGGTGCATGGCAAGGGCTCGCTGTTCGGCAAGATGCCGGGCGACGACTGGCGGCGGCGGGCCCAGTTGCGCCTGCTGCTGGCCTGGCAGGCGTGTACCCCGGGCAAGAAGCTGATGTTCATGGGTGGCGAGTTCGGCCAGGTGCGGGAGTGGTCCGAAGCCCGCGAGCTGGACTGGACCCTGCTGGCCGACGTCGGTCACGCTGGCATCCAGCGCCTCTCCGCCGACCTCAATCACCTCTATCGCGATTTGCCCTCGCTCCACGAGCAGGATTTCGAGCCGGCGGGCTTTGAATGGATCGACTGCCACGACAGCGAGCATTCGGTGCTGGCCTGGCTGCGTGTGGCCCGGGACGGCCGTTTCGTGGTGGTGCTTGCCAACTTTACCCCTGCGCCCTGCCGCGACTACCGCATTGGCGTGCCCCGGGCGGGAATCTACCAGGAGATCCTCAACTCCGATTCAGCCCACTACGGGGGCAGCAATCTGGGCAACGGGGGGCGGCTTGAGGCGGTCGAGGGGGCCTGGATGAACCGGCCGGCCAGCCTGGTCGCAAGCCTGCCGCCCCTGGCCGTGGTGATCCTTCAACCGGTCTGAAGGCGGGCTGCCGCCAGGGCCAGGGCACCGAGCAGACCGAGGCGCTCTTCGGTGACCAGATGGATGGGCATGGCTTCGGCCAGCGGGCGATGCTCCCGTTTGGCGTTGAAGGCTGCCACGAAGGGCGCTGCACCAGCACCGTCAGGGAGCAGCTTGGCGGCCATGCCACCGGCCAGGTACACCCCGCCCTGGGCCAGCCACTGCAGGGCCAGGTCGCCGGCGAAGGCGCCGTAGGCTTCCAGCCACAGGCCAAGGGCCCGGCGTGCCAGTGGGTCGCTGCCGTCCAGGGCAGCGGCGCCTACACTGGCCGGGCTGTCTGCCCGACCGCCCAGGAAGCGGTGGATGCGCACCAGGCCCGGCCCCGACACCACGTCCTCCACGCTGACCCGGCCCGTTTGGGCCAGCAGCGCCTCCGCCAGTTTCAGTTGTTCCGGCGTCTGGGGCGAGAAGCCCATGTGGCCGCCCTCGCCGGGAATCACCTGGCTGCGTTCCCCATTCCAGACCATTCCTGCCACCCCCAGACCGGTGCCGGCGCCGAGGATGACCCGGGGCGCCCGGGCCAGTGGCTGGCCGGCCTGCAGCGGTACGACGTGCTGCGGCGCGACCAGGGGCAGGCCATGGGCGGCGGCGGCAAAATCATTGACCAGCCCCACATGCCTGATGCCGAAGCGCCGTTCCAGGGCTGACGCGGACAGGCGCCAGGGCAGGTAGGTCAGGTCTGCCGTCTGCCCATCGGTGGGCCCGGCCACGCCAAAGCAGGCCGCCGCCGGTATGGGGCCGCCCGCCAGGAAGTCGTCCAGCAGGGGGGCGAGTCCTTCATGTTCGCAACTGGCGTAGCGCTGCTCATGCAGGATGGCAATGCCTGCGCCACCCACCGAGGCCAGGGCCAGCAAGGTCTTGGTGCCACCGATGTCACCGCCGAGCAGCAGGGTATTCATTGCGCACTCTCTAACGCAGTAAGACGGATCTCATGGTGCGAGATGACATAAAGCCCACTTAGTTACTGGTCTCGGACAGTGCCACGGACTGGCACACTAAGGGTGGAGTCGGTCAAGGTCTCCCGTTGAGCCTGCACCCGTCATGGTCAGAACCCATCCGGGGGCGTCTCGGAAACCGGGAAGGCGCGCCAAGAAATTCATTGTGCCGAGCCATCTTCTGCGTCGTCCTGCAAAATCGTCTCGTAGTCTTGGCCACCGTAGAAAACGCCAATGATGGACACTGTTTCGGCATCTACGCCGAAAGCAATCACGGTGCGTTTCTTGTAGTGGGTGATGCGCAATCCGGGTCGTACGTCATTGCGCATGGTGCCTCGATGAGGAAAGCTACCCAGGCTTTCACAGTAGCTCAGAATGGCTCCGATGTACCGGGCTGCGATGACGGGAGATGCTGCTGCAGCGATATAGCGGTAAAGGGCTACAAGTTGCTCCTCGGCCTCGGGGGAGAAGACAACGCGGTAGTTCATCACGTCTTGGTGTGTTCGGCAGCGAGGCGGGCACGCACCTGATCAACGGAGAGGGCGAGGGATGGCTCTGCCTTCAGTGCATCATAGGCCGGGCCCACTTGCTGGTGCAGCCAGTTGTCGATGGCGCGATCACGCGCCAGGAGCGCACGCAAGCCATCTCGAATGACTTCGCTTTCGGATGCGTACTCACCTGTCCGCACCTTGGCTTTGACCACGTCAGCCATGTCATTTGGCAGGGTGATACTCAGTTGTTGAGTGGTTCGCATGGCGAGCTCCAAAGCTTGGGGGTAGGATTCAATCCTACGCCGCCGGTCGCTAGTAGTCCAATTACGAAAAAACGGAGCGCCTTGAGTTGTCGGGTCTCATGGCGTTGTACTTGAAAGGGCGTTTCCGGTGTCTGGACCGGGATGCGCGGACAATCTAATTTAGCTTGAAGCCCGCGTGGATACTGCTCCATTCGCTGTCTGGGAGGGCGGGCTATCACGGGACTGCCACTGCTTACGAGCTCTATCGAGGCCAGTAAGCCCAAGCTAAAAACGCTAGCAAGGCTATCCCGGTGGCAGTCAGAGCCCACGGCACCGCGCGAGGCTTTTGGGCTCGGGCGGTGGGCGGTTCTGTTGATGTTTCGGTGCGGAAAACCGTGGGGCGTTGCCCCTTGCGACTGAACTTAATGTCCATGTCGTTGAACTGGGCGACCTGATCGTTCGTTGCCACGACGATTCGACTCCTCGTCTTGTTCGATTGATGCTGAAGATGCTCAATTTCCAGCGCTAGTTTCGTCAGTTCCAAGGCCATCTTGTCCCTGTCCCCTGCCAGCTCGACCAACTCCAGCTTTAGCTACCTATTTTCTAGCCGTGCTTTCTCGACCTGCTGCAACTGAATGGCGAAGCCCACCACACCAGCTATCGGAGTCGAGACTGCGGCAACGAATATCCAAATGGTCTGAATGTCCATGGCCAGGAGCATAGCCCAAAGTCCGGTGGAAATTCTCAAGGGGGCAATCTTCGCGAGGAGCCAGCCCCCTCCCCCGGTGCACCCCATCCTCTCGACTCAGGCTTCAATCATGCGGCGGGCTTGTACGCGTAAGACCTGAGCGGCTGATCGTAGGGAGTTCGAGGTCGACGGCGTTCGGAGATGAATTTCTAGGTGTTGATATCGATCTGGCGGACTGCCTCAGCGCTTATGTCAAGTGGCAGCTAGGAACTGATCCCCTTTGTAGATTGATGAAGGGGTGACGTAGCGGCGACGTCAAGCGCTGCCTAGGCGCGACACTTGTCTTTAAGGCGGTAGCTATCGCCACCGATGAGAAGATGCGGATGTGGTGCAGCATGTGACCGAGGATGGTGTTGTCAGCGCTGCGTGCGTGCAATTTGCGCACGCTCACCGCAATCCGGTGCGCTTTGTGGTACCGCTGGGCGCATCCGGATTAGGTGTGATGCATCCTAAGTGTTTGTTTTTGCGTGGTGCCCGGAACGGGACTTGAACCCGTAAGGCTTGCGCCGGCGGATTTTAAGTCCGCTGTGTTTACCAATTTCACCATCCGGGCGGGGAAGGCTTCAGCGCTGGGGCTGTTCCGGCAGCGTGATGTTGACTTCAAGGATCTCGCAGTTGTCCTGCTTTTCGAGCTGGACCTTGATGTCGTCGGGGCCCACATTGACGTACTTGGAAATCACGGCGATCAGCTCGCGCTGCAGTTCCGGAAGGAAGTCCGGTGCCCGGTTGGTGCCCCGCTCGTGGGCGATGATCAGGGACAGGCGCTCCTTGGCAACGGAGGCGGTCTTCTGCTTGGTGCCGAAGAAATAGGAAAGAAGGGACATCTCACTTGCCTCCGAAGAGGCGCTTCAGCAGGCCGGGCTTTTCGTAGGTGACGAATCGCAGGGGCCGATCTTCGTCGAGGAAGCGGGCGATGACGTCCTGATAGGCGGTGGCGACGTCGCTATCCTTCAGGTGGATGGCCGGGGTGCCCTGGTTGGAGGCCTGGAGCACGTCGTCGGATTCGGGGATGACGCCGATCAGCGGCACGCGCAGCAGCTCCTGGACGTCCTTGTAGGAGAGCATCTCTCCATCCTCGACGCGCTTCGGGGAGTAGCGGGTGACCAGCAGGTGTTCCTTGACCGGCTCACGGCCTTCCATGGCTCGCCGGCTCTTGCTTTGCAGGATGCCGAGGATGCGGTCGGAGTCACGTACCGACGAGACCTCGGGGTTGGACACGACGATGGCTTCGTCGGCGAAGGTCAGGGCCATCACGGCACCCCGTTCGATGCCGGCCGGGGAGTCGCAGATGACGTAGTCGAAGCCCATGTGCCCGAGCTCCTTGAGCACCTTCTCGACGCCTTCTTCGGTCAGCGCGTCCTTGTCGCGGGTCTGGGAGGCGGGCAGGATGAAGAGGTTCTCGCAGTGTTTGTCCTTGATCAGGGCCTGGTGCAGGTTGGCTTCACCGTTCACCACATTGATCAGGTCATACACCACGCGACGTTCGCAGCCCATGATGAGGTCGAGGTTGCGCAGGCCCACGTCGAAGTCGATGACGGCGGTCTTGTAGCCACGCAGGGCCAGACCGGTGGAAATGCTTGCGCTGGTGGTGGTCTTGCCGACGCCACCCTTGCCGGACGTTACTACGATGACGCGTGCCACGATGTCCCCTTAAGTCGTATGAGTCGCCGCTTCAGTCGTTCTGAAGCGGCGTGATTTCGAGAGTATGCAGATTGTCGGATCCGGTCAGCCGGACGTGGGCACCGCGCCCCGCGACAGCCTGCGGGATGCCCCGTTCGAAGGTGCGGTACACCCCGGCAATGGAGACCAGTTCGGGGCCGAAATTGGTGCTGAAGATGCGCGCGCCGGTGTCGCCCCGGGCGCCGGCCAGGGCGCGGCCGCGCAGAGGGCCGTAGCAGTGGATGCAGCCATCGGCGATGACCTCGGAGCCCGGGCTCATGCCGGCCAGCAAGACCAGATCGCCACCCTTGGCATACACCTGCTGGCCGGAGCGCAGCGGACGTTCGACAACCATGGTGGGCGCTGCCGTGGCGGGCGCTGCAGCCGGCTGGGGCGGCGGGGGCGCTTCGACGGGGGCTGGGGCCGGGGCCGGTGGTGGGGCTTGGGGCGCGGCGATGGGGCGCTCGGGGGAAATGCCCTCCGGACCGAGAATGGCCAGATTGGCGCGGCGGGCGCCGTCGTGCAGGTAGTCCGGCAGGTTGCGCACACCGATCGGCTGCACCTGATAGCGGCGCAGCAGGCTGATGATGGCCGTCCAGTCCACCCGGTCCGGTGTGCTGACGAGCTGGGCGAAGTCCAGCACCGCCGGTTCGCCGGCGAAGAAGTCGGGCATGCCGCCGAGCATCATGTGCAGGGCGTCGGCAAGACGCACGGCTTCCGTTTCACGGAGGTGGGCGGTCATTACCGCCAGGCTGGCGCCTTTGAACTCGATCAGTTTGCCCTGCAGGGAAGCGTCGGCCATGGATGTCGGGTGGAGGGTTAGCGGACTTAAACCGGTGAAGTCTACTTTTCAGCGGGGTTTCGGGCAAGTCCGCTCGCCAAATGACTGAAGATCAATGCAGGATGCGGGGTTCGGCGGGGGGCTCGGCGAACAGGGCGGCCACATCCTCGGCATCGAAGCGGTATTCGTGGTTCGACAGGTCGTCGTGAATCAGGATTTCGCCGTGTTCTTCGAGCATGGCTTCAAGCTCGGACCGGCCCAGGGAGCGCAACATGTCGCGTACTTTGTCCCAGTCCTGGGGCCAGTCGTGGGTCACTTCGCGGGCATCCAGGAGGCGCACGGTTTCCTGGTGGAAGAGGCGGATAAGGAGTTCCTCGGCGGGAAGCCCGAGGAGCTCCTCCTCGCGCACGGTGGCGGCCAGGCGGGTGATCCGGTCCCAGCCGTCCGGATCCTTGCGGTCGGCATCGGGGAGCTTCTGCAGGAACAGGCAGGCTGCGCCGCGGGAAGAGGCTGCGGTGTGCAGGGCTGCGGGTTGCTGCTCGGACTGGGTGAGGTAGTGCTCGAAGATCTCGGCGACGGAGTTGCCTTCGATGGGTACGTAGCTTTGGTAGGGGTGGCGCAGGCCTGGCATGTCCAGGGTCAGCAGGAGCTGGCCGTCACCCACCAGGTCGGCGATGCTGACTTTGCCGGCCACCTCGTCACTGGCCTTGGCGTAGCCGCGCAGGTTGAGGGCTTCGGTCACGTCCACCACCAGCAGGCTCACGGGGCCATGGCCCTGAAGCTGGATGGTGAGGCGGCCGGCCTGCTTCAGGTTGCCGCCGATGACGCTGGCTACCGCACTCATGGCGCCGAGCAGGTCGCGCACGGTGGACGGGTAGTTGCGCGTGGCCAGCAGGGCTTGCCAGACGTCGTCGAGCCTGACGAAGGCGCCGCGGATGTCGAGATCTTCAAGCAGAAAGCGCTGGAGGATGGAGGTGCTCATTCGGTCGTCCCTGCCGGGCTGAGAAAGCTGGTGTAAAGGGCGGTGTCGAGGCCGACCAGCAGTTGCCCGCCATCGGTTTCGATGACCGGCCGGCGGATCAGGCTGGGGAATTCCTGCATCAACGCGACGGCGGCGCTCTGGGTGTCGATGGCCTGGCGCTCGACCGGCAGCTTGCGCCAGGTGGTGCCGCGGGTGTTGATCAGGCTCTTCCAGCCGATCACCTTGCTCCAGGCATGGAGGCGGGCGGAGTCGATACCGGACTTCTTGTAGTCGTGGAAAGTGTAGGCCACCGCGTGCTCGTCGAGCCAGGCAAAGGCCTTTTTCATGGTGTCGCAGTTCTTGATGCCGTAAATCGTTGTCATGGTGCGGAAGCGGCGCGACGCCCCGGGAGGCGTCGCTGGAAAATCAAGGGGATGGGCGGATTTTAGCCGCCTGCGGCAGTGCCAGGGCTTATTTCTTCAGGGCCTTGGCGAAGGCCGAGGCCAGGGAGCCGGCCATGGCGGGTTCCCGGCTCGGCTTGGATGCGGTCGGACGGGCATTGCTGCGGGGGGCATCCCGTCGATCCCCGGCCGGCTTGCTGCCGCCCTGTGGCTGGTCGCCCATCCGCATGGTCAGGGCGATGCGCTTGCGCGGCAGGTCCACTTCAATGACCTTCACCTTCACCACCTGGCCGGCCTTCACGACGCTGTGCGGATCCTTCACGAAGCGATCGGCCAGGGCCGAAACATGGACCAGGCCGTCCTGGTGTACGCCGATGTCCACGAAGGCGCCGAAGTTGGTGACGTTGGTGACCACCCCCTCGAGGATCATGCCGACTTCCAGGTCCTTCAGTTCCTCGACACCGTCCTTGAAGCTGGCGGTCTTGAACTCGGGGCGCGGGTCGCGGCCGGGCTTGTCGAGCTCCTTGAGGATGTCCTGCACGGTGGGCAGGCCGAAGCGCTCATCGGTGTAGCGCTCGGGCTTGAGCTGGCTGATGGTGCGGGAGTCGCCCATCACCTCGCGGGCGTCCTTGCGGATGTCGGCGAGGATGCGCTCCACCAGCGGGTAGGCTTCCGGGTGCACGGCCGACGCATCCAGCGGATTCCTGCCATTGCTGATGCGCAGGAAGCCGGCGGCCTGTTCGAAGGTCTTGGGGCCGAGGCGGGGAACGTCGAGCAGGGCCTCGCGGCTGGGGAAGGGGCCGTTGGCGTCCCGGTGGGCGACGATGTTGGCGGCCAGGGTGGGGTTGAGGCCGGAGATGCGGGTGAGCAGGGCGGCGGAGGCCATGTTCACATCCACGCCAACGGCGTTTACGCAGTCTTCCACCACCGAATCCAGGGCCCGGGCCAGGCGGGTCTGGTTGACGTCGTGCTGGTACTGGCCAACGCCGATGGATTTGGGATCGATCTTGACCAGCTCGGCCAGCGGGTCCTGCAGGCGGCGGGCGATGGACACCGCACCGCGCAGGCTCACGTCCAGATCCGGGAATTCCTTGGCGGCCAGTTCGGAGGCCGAGTACACCGAGGCGCCGGCCTCGGAGACGACGATCTTCGTCATGTGGAGCTCGGGGCGCAGCTTGATCAGGTCGGCGGCGAGCTTGTCGGTTTCGCGGCTGGCCGTGCCGTTGCCGATGGCGATCAGCGACACATTGTGCTTCTCGCACATCTTTGCCAGTGCGTGCAGGCTGCCGTCCCAGTCCCGGCGGGGCTCGTGGGGATAGATCACGCCGGTGTCGAGGAGCTTGCCGGTCTGGTCCACCACCGCCACCTTGACGCCGGTGCGCAGGCCGGGGTCAAGGCCCAGGGTGGCGCGGGGGCCGGCGGGGGCGGCGAGAAGCAGATCCTTGAGGTTGCGCCCGAAGACGCGGATGGCTTCTTCCTCGGCCTTCTCGCGCAGCTGCCCGAGCAGTTCCAGTTCCAGGTGCAGGGAGATCTTGACACTCCAGGCCCAGCGCACGGTTTCACGCAGCCAGGTGTCGGCGCCGCGCCCTTCGTCACGGATGCCGAAGTGGCCGGCGATACGCCCCTCGCAGGGGTTGGGGCCAGGGGCGCTGCCGTCGGTGGGGTCGGAGTCCAGCCCGAGCTGCAGGCGCAGGAAGCCTTCGTTGCGGCCGCGGAACAGGGCCAGGGCCCGGTGGGAGGGGACTGTCTCGATGGATTCGCGGAAGTCGAACCAGTCGCGGAACTTGGCCGCAGCCGGATCGTTCTCCTTCTCGGCGATGACGGTGGAGGCGACGACGCCGTGGTCGGCCAGGTACTCCCGCAGCTTGCCGATCAGTTCGGCATCCTCGGCAAAGCGCTCCATCAGGATCTGGCGGGCGCCGTCGAGCACCGCCCGGGTGTCGGCAAAGCCCGCCTCGGCGTTGAGGTAGGCGCCGGCTTCGGTCTCGGGGACCAGGCTGGGGTTGGCGAGCAGGGCGTTGGCCAGGGGCTCGATGCCGGCTTCGCGGGCGATCTGGGCCTTGGTGCGGCGCTTCTGCTTGAAAGGCAGGTAGAGGTCTTCGAGGCGCTGCTTGGTTTCGGCGTTCTCGATGGCTTCCCGCAGGGGCGCGTCAAGCTTGCCCTGCTCGGCAATGCTGGCGATCACGGCGGCGCGCCGGTCTTCCAGCTCACGCAGGTAGCCGAGGCGTTCTTCGAGGTTGCGCAGTTGGGTGTCGTCCAGGCCGCCGGTGACTTCCTTGCGGTAGCGGGCAACAAAGGGCACCGTGGCGCCTTCGTCGAGAAGCTGCACGGCAGCGGAAACTTGACGGGGCTGTACACCCAATTCGGCGGCAATGCGTTGTTCGATCGGCAGAAGCATGGACAGGCTGACGCAAAAAAGGGCGCATGGTGCAGAAAGCCGGCCGCGCCTGCAAGCCCGTTGCAGACCCAGTTTCCGGTAAAATCAATCAATTGTCCGTGTCGCGACGCAGTTCCATTCCGCGCACATCCAGCCAGGCCGCCATTTTCAGCGAGTCTGGCCCAGCAGGAGATAACACCGCATGAATCCCTTTTTCGCCGCGTTGGCGGCGGTGGCGTTTGGCTTGACCGTGGTTGGGGCCGATGTCTCGGCTGCACCTCAGCCATCCCGCCCCGCCCCGGCTCGCAAGGTCGCGCCGGTGGCCAAGGCCGCCGCAAAGTCCGTTCCCAAAGCAGCTCCGAAAGCGGTGGCCAAGGCCGGGGCGCCTCGTACGGGGGCTGTCGCCAGGCCCGCCAAGGCACCGGTGGTCAAGTCTGTGGTGGCCAAGGGTGGTTCAGCCAAGTCGACCCCGGCAAAGCCGTTGCCGGCGAAGGCGGTTGCGGGCAAGACGCCCGCAGGCAAGCAGGTTGTGACCGGCAAGGCCGTGCGCGGCGTGAAGGCCGCTCCTGGGGCGGCCCCGCAGGTGCCCGTGGCCAAGGGGCGCGCGGCCCGGCCCGTGCCCACCGTGGCGGTGGCGCGTGAGCCCCGCGGCGTGCGTCGCGGCCGTGTCGAGCCAGCGGCACTGGAGCCGACGCCGGCCCCGGTTGTTGCGCGTCAGCCCGTTGTCAGGGGCGGTGCGGCACCCATCGGGCGCGAGGCTTTCGTTCCCAGTTCGCCCCCCATTCCCCGCGCCGAGGCCGTGAGGCAGCTCCAGGGGCGGGTGGCAGCGCCTGCCACGGCGCCCGCGGTGGCGGCGGCGCCCCGTGCATCACTGACCCTTCCTCCGCCTGCGGCAGAGGTTTCCCGCGCTGCAGCCCGTCCGGGCACAGTGGCCGAGATGCCTGCTCCGACGACCAGCGAGGCGCCCAGGCCCGTTGCTCGCTATACCCCGGCACCGTCCGAACTGTCCGGCCCCGAGGCCGCGGCTGCCACAGCGGCAGCCCTGAACGCGTCGCGTGCCGCCGAAGCGCCACGTCCGGCTTCTCCGCCAGTGCCCGAGCCAGCGCCGGCTCCTGCGGAGCGTGTCGCACCGGCTGTGCCGGCCGTCGCGCCGGCCGTTGCGCCCCAGCCCCAGGCTCGCTCCGGGCGCGGGGTGGCGCGGGCTTACGCGATGGATGGGGCAACCTTCTATCAGAGTGGTCGCAAGATCCGTGTTCAGGGGCTGGATGCCCGTGATCCGGGGATGAGTTCCGAGCATGCGACCCAGCGCCTGCAGCGGGCGCTGGATGCGGGGAGCGTGACGGTGGAGCCGGTGGAGGTGGATGGTTCCGGCCATACCGTGGCGGTGGTGCGGGTGAATGGCCGCAATGTGGCCGATGCCGTGCGGGCTTCAACCAACTGACAAGCGCCGAGGGCAGTGAATCTGCCTTACATCGCCACGAGGGTCTGCCGGCCCCACCAGGAGGCGCCGGCGCCCAGTTCGATGGGCTGACGCACCGCAGCCGCTTCCACGCAGAGCATGCGGCGGAAGCCGTCGGCGGGCATGTCTGCCAGCTGGCGGCATTTCTCCTCCCATGGGTTCCAGATCACCACGTCGGGAAAGTTCTCGGCGTGGATGCCCATCGCCCGGTGATCTTCGCGCACCAGCAGGGTTGGAGGCGTACCGTGGTAGATGCGGTCGGTCTCGTCTTCGATGAGGACGCCGACACTGCTTTCCTTCTTTATCCTGCCCTCGTCGGCCGAATCCCGGTAGTCAAGCCCCCGCAGGCCCTCGATGCGCAGGGCCTCCACTTCGCGCACCTTGAGGTAGGTGTGCAGGGCTGCCGTGAAGGTGAAGGGTGAGTCGCCGGTGTTGGTGACTTCCAACTCCATGTCCAGGCGTCCGCCGCCGATGGAGATACTCATCTCAGCGGCAAAGGCGTGGGGCCACAGGGCACGGGTGTCGGCGTCATCGGCGAGCTGCAGGGTGGTGACGGCGAAATCCTTGCCTGCGCGGGAGCTGCCCACTTCCCAGCGTTTGTTGCGGGCGAAGCCATGCTTGGGCAGGGGGCCTTCGCCGGCAAACTGGGGAAAGCACACCGGGACGCCACCGCGAAGGGCGGTGTGGCCATCAAAGATGGCCTTCGGGCTGAGGTAGAGGCGGTCTTCGCCGCCGGCCGGGGTCCATGACAGCAGTTGCGCGCCGAACAGGCTGATCAGGGCGACGGCGCCCTCGGGGGTTTGCAGTTTGATGACGGGCTGGCCGTGAAGCTCGGCCATTTCGATCGGGTCGGTCATGATTCCGGAGGGTACGGGTTACAGAGGGCGCGATGATAACGCGGCCACTTCCCCGTGGCGGAAACAGTCGGTGGTGTGGTCGTTCACCAGGCCGGCGGCCTGCATGAAGGCATAGCAGATGGTGCTGCCGACGAAGCGGAAGCCGCGCTTCTTGAGCGCCTTGCTGAGTTCGTCGGAGAGGGCTGTGCTGGCCTGGGCGTCGGCCAGGCTGCGCAGGCTGTTGTGGATGGGGTGTCCATCCACAAAGCGCCACAGCCAGGTGTCGAAACTGCCGAACTCGGCCTGGATGGCCAGGAAGGCGCGGGCATTGTCGACGGTGGAGGAGATCTTCAGGCGATTGCGGACAATGCCCGGGTTCAGCATCAGCGCGGCCTGGTCGGCCTCGGTGAAGCGGGCAACGCCGGCCGGATCGAAGTTGGCGAAGGCCTCGCGATAGGTCTCGCGCTTGCGCAGGACGGTGATCCACGACAGCCCGGCCTGGGCGCCTTCGAGGGTCAGGAGTTCGAACAGCGCCCGGTCGTCGTGGAGCGGAACGCCCCACTCCGTGTCGTGATAGGCCTGGTACAGGGGATCATCCCCGCACCAGGCGCAGCGCACTGGGTTGGCGGGTGCGCTGCCCATCATCAGCCCTGCAGCATCAGGGCACCATGCTTGATGGTGTTGTCTTCCGGATCGTTGGTCAGCACGAAACCGAGGCTCTGGACGAACTTGAGCATGCGGTCGTTGTTGGACAGGAAGATCCCGGTCATGGCGTGGAGGCCGCGGTTGCGGGCGGTTTCAATCAGCACGCCCATCAGACGCCGGGCCAGACCCCGGTGCTGCCAGTCCTCGGCCACGACGATGGCGAACTCACAGGTTTCCCCGTCAGGATTGACCGCATAGCGGGCCACCCCGATCTCCACCTCCGCACCTTCTTCCTCGATGGTGGCCACAAAGGCCATTTCCCGGTCGTAGTCGATCTGGGTGAGGCGGGCGACCATGGCGGGCGGCAGCTCGCGCATGGTGTTCATGAACCGCAGGTATTTGGTTTCCGGCGTCAGTTTGCGCACGAACTCGACTTCGAGTTCGGCATCTTCGGGCTTGATCGGGCGGATGACGATCTCGCCTTCGGGCATCGAAACCTTGGTGATGAGGTGGGACGGGTAGGGGTGGATCGCCATGTGGTCGTAGCGGTCCGCCGTGGGGGCGATGTTGTCCACCACGATGCGGGCATCCACGGCAACGGCACCGTTCTCGTCCACGATCAAGGGGTTGATGTCCATCTCGCGGATCCACGGTAGCTCGCAGACCATTTCGGAGATGCGCAGCAGCACGAACTCCAGCGATTCCATGTTGATCGGCGGCATGTTGCGGTATTCGCCGAGCAGGGTCGCCACGCGGGTGGATTTGATCAGATCCTGGACAAGATAGTTGTTCAGGGGGGGCAGGGCGACGGCACGGTCCTTCTGGATCTCCACGTGGGCACCGCCTTCACCGAAGGTGATCACCGGGCCGAAGACCGGGTCGCGGAACGCGCCGACCATCAGTTCGCGGCCATAGGGCTTGAGGATCATCGGCTCGATGGCGACGCCGTTGATGATGGCGTCGGGGCGCTTCTTCTTCACCTCTTCCAGGATCTCCTGGTAGGCGCTGCGCACGGCGGCCAGACCGCGCAGGTTCAGGCGCACGCCACCCAGCTCGGCCTTGTGGGTGATGGACGGGGAGTCGATCTTCATGGCCACCGGCAGGCCGAGTTCCTCGGCCAGCACCATGGCCTCCGTGGCCGAACGGGCCACCACGGTCTGTGCAATGGGAATGCGGAAAGCGGCCAGCAGGGCCTTGGACTCCATCTCGTTGAGGTTCTTGCGGCGCTCGGAGAGGGCTGTCTCGATCACCAGCCGGGCGCTCTCGACGGACGGCGGGTTGAGATCGGAGGACAGGGAGCTGGGGGTCTGCACCAGCAGCTTCTGATTGCGGTAGTAGGCCGAGATGTGGCCGAACAGCTCGACGGCCGGTTCGGTGGTACGGAAGGTGGGGATGCCGGCTGCTTCGAAGAGCTTGCGCCCCTCGCGCACCTGTTCCTCGCCCATCCAGCAGGTGAATACCGGCTTGTCCGCGGCCCGTTCGATATCGATGATCTTCTGGGCGACCTCGGTCGGCCGTGTCATGGCCTGGGGGGTGAGGATGGTAAGGACACCTTCCACGTTCTCGTCGGCAAGCACGATCTCGAGGGTCTTGGCGTAACGCTCCGGGTCGGCATCGCCGATGATGTCCACCGGATTGCAGTGCGACCAGTTGGCCGGAAGAATCTCGTTGAGTTTGGCGACGGTGCCGTCGCTGAGCTGGGCAAGGGGAATGCGCAGGTCGGCGGCGCGGTCGGCGGCCATCACGCCCGACCCGCCTCCGTTGGTGATGACGGCGAGGCGGTTGCCACGCGGGCGGAAATGGGAGAACAGGGCGTTGGCGGCGGCGAAAAGCTGGCCCAGGGTGTACAGCCGGATCACGCCGGCACGGCGCAGGGCGGCGTCGAACACGGCGTCCTCGCCGACCATCGCACCCGAGTGCAGCAGGGCGGCCTGGGAGCCGGCCGGGTGGCGGCCGACCTTGATCAGCAGCACGGGCTTGACCCGGGCGGCGGCCCGCAGGGCGCTGACGAAGCGGCGAGCGTCCTTGATGCCTTCGACGTAAAGGAAAATGCTCTCGGTGCGGGAGTCCGACACCATGTATTCGAGGACTTCACCAAAGTCGATGTCCACCGAGGTGCCCAGGGACACCACCGATGAGAAGCCCACGTTGTTGGGGCGCGCCCAGTCGAGAATGGCAGAGCAGAGGGCGCCGGATTGGGAGATCAGGCCGATGGAGCCTTTGATCGCGCCACCGTCGGCAAAGCTGGCGTTGAGGCCCAGCTCGGGGCGCAGCACGCCCAGGCAGTTCGGACCCAGCAGGCGAATACGGTGTCGGCGGGCGTTTTCGAAGGTGTTCTTCTCGAGCATGCGACCGCGCGGGCCGGCATCGGAAAAGCCCGAGGGCAACACGACGACGCACTTGGTGCCTGCACGGCCGCAGGCGTCAACAATGGCCGGAACCCGGTCGGCCTTGGTGGTGATGACGGCCAGATCGAGGCGCTGGGGAATGTCCTCGGCACTCTTGTAGCACGGTACGCCGAGCACCGATTCGTGCTTGGGATTCACGGCGAAGAGCTTTCCCTTGAATCCTGCTTCCAGCATGTTGCGGACGAGGATGTTGCCCAGGGACATTTCCCTTTCGCTGGCACCGATGATGGCCACGGAGCGGGGTTCGAAGAGGGGCGTGAGGTAATGCTGTTCGTTCATGATGAGTACTCGGCTGAGTGCGTTCGTGCGGCTATTGACCTGCCGTTGCCACGGGGACGTCGATCACGTATGGGGTCGGGCGGATTTTACCCCGCAGGTGTTGCGTGCGCATGAGAATAAACGGGCATGTATTGCGCCGCACAATGCATTGTGTGACATAAGCCCTGGCCCTGCACGTACAAAGTGTTGCACGGCAGCAACGATGTTGTTCTGCCGCGATGTTTCAGTGGCTGAGCGTGAAGAAAAAACTGGCACCTTCGTCCGGGGTGGACTCCGCCCAGACCTTGCCTTCGTGGCGCTGGATGACCCGCTGCACGGTCGCCAGGCCAATGCCCGTCCCATCGAATTCGCTGATGCCATGCAGGCGGTGGAAGGGCAGGAAGAGCTTGGACGCGAAGCTCATGTCGAAGCCCGCTCCATTGTCGGAGACGCAATAGACGATCTGTCGGTCGCGCATTTCCGCATGGAAGCGGATCCGGGCAAGCTCCCGTCGGCTGGTGAACTTCCAGGCATTGCGCAGCAGGTTGTCGAGGGCAACCCTGATCAGGGCCCGGTCCGCGGCGGCGGTCAGCCCGGGTTCGACACTGGTTTCAACCTGGCGGTCGGGTTCTTCCTGGTGCAATTCTCCGAGGATCTGCTCCACTAGCTGACTGAGATTGACGGTTTCGCGGCGCATGCTCTGGCGGGTGAGGCGGGCGAGATCGATCAGATCGTCAATCAGCCGCGCCATGCGCTGGGTGGCGACCCGGATGCGCTGCAGGTATTCACGGCCGATTTCATCGAGACGGGGGGCGTAGTCTTCCGCGACGATCTGCGCAAAGCCGTCGATGGCGCGCAGGGGGGCGCGCAGGTCGTGGGAGACAGAATAGGAGAAGGCTTCGAGTTCCCGATTCGAGGCTTCCAGCTCGGCGGTTCGCACGCGGACGCGGGCCTCAAGTTCCCGGTTGAGGTTGCGCTGGGTCTGCTCGGCTTCCTTGCGGACGGTGATGTCGTCGAGGGTGCCGGAACTCCCCACCACATGGTCGTATGCATTGCGCAGGGGGCGGATGGTGGCTTCGACCCAGCGCGGGCTGGTGGCCTGGGTGCGCAGGCGGAATTCGAACTGACCGATGTCCTGGTAGCCTTCGCGAATGGCACTCAGGCAATGGCCAACCCGGCCCCGGTCATCCTCGATCACGAAATCAAGGAGGTTCTGACCGATGCTCAGCCGGGTGTCGAAACCCGTGGTGTTGCGCCATGCCCGGTTGAGGAAGGTGATCCGCCCCTCGGCGTCGGCCTGGAAAAGGACCTCGTTGACGGACTCAACCACGTCCCGGTACATGGCCTGACTCTCGCGAAGCACCTGTTCGGCCAGCAGCCAGCGGGTCACATCCCGCAGCACATAAAGCACGGCTCGACTGCCCTGGAAATTGATCCGCACGCCGGCGGCCTCGGCATTGATGGTCTCTCCGTCAAGCCGGCGATAGCGCAGTGGCAGGGGGGGCAGGCGGTGCTGTCGGGCATCCGCATCAAAATCTGCCAGGCGCGCGCCTTCCATCTCCCGGTCGTCCGGATGGGTCAGGCTGAGAAGCTCGATCCCTTCGAGCCGGGTCGTCTCGCTGCCGCCAAGGAGCTTCCGACAGGCGGCATTGGCCATGCGGATCTGACCGCTGACAACGACTAGGCTGGCCTCGGGAGAGTGCTCAAAGAGGGCCTCGTAGCTTCGTCCGACTGCTTCATGGCCGGCGACACTGGCATGCAGGGCGGTGATGTCATTGCGTACCAGCAACAGGCTTGGCGGGCCACCTTCCGGATCATCGATGCGCCGAGCGGCCTCGTGGCCCTTGCCTCTTCCGCCGTCGGCGCGGCGGTATGTCATCTCGCGGGAGATTTCGCGGGGCTTGCCGGTCAGGCCGAGTTGGCGGAAGGCCTGGCCGGCCGCCGTGTCGTCTTCCGCCAGCACGGCTTCCGCGGGCTGCAGGATCAGGTCGGCCACGGGACGACCCAGCATTTCGGCGAGTGCCTGATTGGCCTGCAGGAGGCGTCCATCGGCGGCGATTCTTCCCATGCCAGCGGGCGCGTACTCGAAGATCTGCCGGAACAGGGCTTCATCCCGGGCCAGTTGGTGCCGTGATGCGATTTCTGTCGTGACGTTACGCGTTGTGCCGCAATAGCCGGCAAAGACCCCGCGCTGATCGAACACCGGAATGCCGGACTCCATCAGCCAAACCGGACGCCCTTGTGCGTCGTGGCGGCAGAACAGGAAATCGGAGAACGGTTCGATCTGACGCAGATGTGCGATATGACTGGCCCAGGGTTCGCTCGTCGGCGATACGCCGGGCAGTTCCCAGCGCCGGCTTCCCATCACGTCTTCAGCGGCCAGGTCGGTCAGGTGCCCGGAGCTGGCCGTGAGCGTGGTGTAGCGCAGATCCGCATCCTGCTCCCAGTAACCGTCGTGGGCGTAGGCGATGAGTGCGACGGTGCGCTCCTCGCTTCTTTCCAGATCTGCCGCCAAGCGCGCCCTTTCGGTGACCTCCCGGCCAATGCCCCGGTAGCCGGCGAAGTGGCCATCCGCATCAAACTTCGGCCTCCCCTTCAGCTCCAGGTAGCGAGTTTCTCCGCCCGGGGTCCGGCGGGGCAGGGTTGCGGCGAGCGGGCCATGGCGTGCCATGGTCTCCTCGAGGGCCGCGGCAAAATCCTCAGGCAGATCGGGTAGAACCACTTCCTTCCAGTTCCGGCCGATCACGCCCTCAGGCGCGATGCTGGGGGCGGGCGGTGCGTCGGGAATCGCGACGAAGCACAGGTCGGAATCGACTTCCCACAGCCAGTCTCCGGAGGCTTCAATGAAGTCACGCCACTGGGCTTCGCTGGTCCGGGATGTGGGCGAAGGCGCCGGGGGCCGCCGTCTCAGCAGGCGCCGTGCCACCAGCCCGGCCGCCAAGCCACTCACGCCTCCGAGCAGATAGGGCGCCGCTGCCGTGTCGATGAAGCCAGGCATGCCTTGACCGGCTGCGACACCGAGGGGCGAAAGAAGGCCGCCCGCCAATAGGAGACATGCAAGGCGCGCCCGACGGGGCGGCGAAGGGGTACGGGGAAGAGCCATCGAGCCCTATTATCGTTTGCGGAAACGGACTTGGTGCAGCTTCAAAGCGGCCTGACCATGTGGCTTGACACGGAGAATGCAAGAATATGTTCTCACCACGGCATTTTCGAGGGCGAAATAGATTTGTTTGAAACCTGTTTGACGGGAGCCGAAGGGATATGTATTATTCGCGCCTCTCGGGGTGTAGCGCAGTCCGGTAGCGCGCTTGCTTTGGGAGCAAGATGTCGGGAGTTCGAATCTCTCCACCCCGACCAAAGCTTGACCCCGGTGCCCGCGGCGATCTGCCCGTAGCTCAACTGGATAGAGCACCGGCCTTCTAAGCCGGGGGTTACAGGTTCGATTCCTGTCGGGCAGGCTCTGGAAAATTTGCTCATTGGGTCGGCGATGCATGTCGACGATCCGCAGTGGCGGCATTAGCTCAGTTGGTAGAGCACTGGATTGTGATTCCAGTGGTCACCGGTTCGAACCCGGTATGTCGCCCCAACGATTCACGAATAAAGGCCCTGCGCAGTCAGGGCCTTTATTCGTTTCAATGGGTCAGCCTTGGCACTTCCCCCGTTCCGGCGAAGTGGCGCCGGCACCCTCTGGCGTGCTCCGGCCATCCCTCCGGTCAGTTGTTCAAGCGCCCTCGCCCCGGCTCTTCAGCCCGTGGCGTTCCAGCATGCGGTAGGCCGTGCGTTCGGACACGCCCATCGCTTCGGCCACCTTGCGGCGGTTGCCCTGGTGGCGGTCGAGGAGTTCGGTGAGATAGTGGCGTTCGATCTCGTCGAGGGTGGGTTCCCCATGAAAACTCACCGGTCCGCAGGCGACTGCGGTCTGGGGGTCGAAGCCGGGGTCACGCAAGGGTGGCAGGTGCTCGGGCCCGGCGAGGCCGGTGTGGCTGGCGAGGATCAGGGCGCGCTCCACCACGTTGCGCAGTTCGCGCACGTTGCCTGGCCAGTCATAGGTCACGAGCCGGGCCAGTGCGGCATCCGAGAAGCCCACCAGGCGGCCATTGCGCGCCCGCGCGCGGGCGAAGTGGGCGACCAGCCGGGGGATGTCCTCGCGACGATCGCGCAGGGGCGGTACGTTGATCTCGAAGGCGGTGAGGCGGTAGTAGAGATCGGCCCGGAAGCGGCCTTCCCGGACCATCTGGGTCAGGTCGCGGTTGGTGGCGGCAACGATGCGCACGTTGGCACGCAGATCCGTGGTGGCGCCAACCCGCCGGAAGCGTCCGGTTTCGAGCACGCGCAGCAGCTTGGCCTGGATGGCCGGGCCGATGTCACCGATTTCATCGAGAAACAGGGTGCCCTCGGCAGCCGCTTCAATGAGGCCGGGCTTGAGGCGGTCGGCTCCCGTGAAGGCGCCCCGCTCATGGCCGAAGAGTTCGGTTTCAAAAAGGGTTTCCTGCAGGGTGCAGCAGTCCACCGCCACGTAATGCCCATCCCGGCGTCGCCCGGCGTCATGAATTGCGCGGGCGACCAGTTCCTTGCCGGCGCCGCTTTCACCGCGCACCAGCACGGTGACCTCGTCGTCGGCGACGGCCTCAATGAGATCCCACACCTGGCGCATGGCCGGGCTGGCGCCGACCATGGGGTTGTCGGTCAGCCCCTTCCTTGCGGCCTTCAGGGCATCGCCGGTTCGTCTCAGCCGCGTGCCTTCCAGTGCCCGCTGGATGACCAGCTCGAGCTCTTCGAGATTCACCGGCTTGACGAGGTAATCCACCGCGCCGAGCCGCATGGCCTCGACGGCCTGATTGATTGAGCCGTAGGCGGTGAGCATGATCACCGGGCGGGTCTGGACAATCTCGGTAAGGGGGGTGAAATCCCGCGCGTCGGGCAGGTTCATGTCGAGCAGCACGAGGTCCGGAGCAATCTCGTCAATGCGGGCGCGTGCTTCCGCCCAGGTGAGGGCACCGTGCATGTCGAAGCCGCTGCGGACCAGGGTCTTGAGCAGCAGGCGGTTGAGTACGCTGTCGTCTTCGATCACCAGGATCGAGTGCTGGACCGGTGCATTCATTCGGTGTCCTCGTCGGCGCTGCGCATGAAGACATGGAAGGTGCTGCCCTGACCCGGCCGGCTTTCCACTGCAATACGACCCCCATGGCGTTCAAGGATGGCCTTGCAGATGGCGAGGCCAAGACCGGACCCACGGCGGCCATCGGCGCGCCGGCTGAAGAAGGGCATGAAGATCAGGCCTTGCTCCTCGACGGGAATTCCGACGCCCTCGTCACTCACCGAGAAATGGAAGAACCCCGCCTCCCGTGACAGTCCGATCTCAAGGGTACCGCCGGCGGGCATGGCGTGAAAGGCATTCTGCAGAAGGTTCAGCACGACCTGGCGCAGCTCGGCCTCGTCGTTGAGCACCCGGGCGTCCGGTGCTTGCAGCGTCATGTTGACGGTCACCCGGGCGGAGCGGGCTTCCTCGGCGAGCAAGGCCACCACATCCTCGACCGCCGTGCGCAGGAGCACCGGCCGGGTTCCGCCAGGGGGGTGGCTGAGGGTCATGAGCCGCTGGGTGATCAGGGCGCAGCGGTCGATCTCCTGATCCACAAGCTCCAGGTATTCAGTGACATCGGCAACCCCCATCGAGCCATCACGCAGTCCACGCAAGCTCGACTGGAGGGCAAGGCGGATGGAGGCGAGTGGATTGTGGATCTCGTGGGCCACCCCGTTGGCCAGCAGGCCGACCGCGGAGAGACGCTGCTCCTGGGAGAAGCGTACCTGATCGTCAAGGGAGCGGATGGCCTCCACCACCAGCTGGCGGCCATCGGGTCCGACCAGGGGTGCGGCATGGATCTCGACGCTGACTTGCGTGTCGTCGCGACGCAGCATGCTCATCACCGTGCGCAGGGGCTCCGGCCGTTTCTTCAGTTCGGCGACCGGACAGGTGACAAGCGTCACCGGGCAGGGCTCGCCGAGCCCGCGGCCGATGCGATGGCAGGGTCGGCCGCGGACGGCATCCAGGGGGCGCTGGATCAGGGTGGCGTAGGCCTGATTGGCAAGGACGATGCGGTAGTCCTCGTCGATGACAACCATCGGGTCGGGGGCAGCGTCCACCAGGCCCTGGAGGAAGACCCCTTGCTGGCTTGCCTGTTCGATCATGGCGCCGAGACGGCCGGTCATGGCGTCCACCTGCTTGCCAAGCTGGCCGAGCTCGCCACCCGACAGGCTGCCGGCGCGGGCTGACAGATCACCGTCGGCAACCGCCGCGGCAACGCCCGCCAGTCGATCCACCGGCGCCAGCACTTCGCGCCGGACGACCCACCAGATGGCCAGCGCCAGCACGGCGAGGGCCGTCAGGCCCAGGGGGAGCAGGCGACGTGCCTGGATGACGGCCCGGCTCTCGTCCTTGGGAGGTGTGAACTCCAGAACCAGAACGCCATTGACCGGGTGTGTTTCCGTGGCGCCGTGGCAGCCGCCGCAGCGAGCCTGGTTGCGGATCGGGTAGGCGATGCGAAGTAGCCCCGTCGCGCCTGTTTCAAGGGCGTCCAGCCGTGGCGGCGATGCGGTGCAGCCGGCGCTCAGGCACAGACCGCGGACCCACTCGGGGTGCTGTTGGCCCCGGTCGCCCTCGCGGGACGCAAAGCGGACTTCACCACTGGGGTTGAGCAGGGCTGCGAAGTGTACGCCGGGCAGGCTCCCCAGGTGGATGAGGGTTTCGGTCAGACCCGGCAGATCACGGCGCAACATGGCCGAATGCAGGCTTGTTTCGAACAGGGCGGCAAGCCGGTGGGCGGAGGCCTCGTGCTCCATCTGCATGGCCGTGCCCGAGATCCACACGATGCCGCCGACGAGCAGGCCGGAGGCGAACAGCAACGCCATCATCAGCACGAGCATGAGCCTTCGTGCAAGGGAGGTGGCAAACCACAGACGGGAAAGCGGAGACATGCGCAGGACGGGGGGCGGGGCGGTTTTCAGTCTACCACCAGCCGATCCGGACGCCGTGTGCGGGTGCGGCATACCGGGCAGTGGCGCGGCGCAGTGGTGCGCAAATGACGGAAACGCGCGCCGCAGGCGCTGCAGTTGGCCTGTCGAAAGACGGCTCCCGGGGCACCGCAACCGGCCTTGCCGGGCTTCAGCGCCTGCTGGGCACAGGCGTCCACGCAGATGCCACAACCCACACAGCGCTCCATGTGCAGGCACAGCCCGGCTTCCCTATCACCCTCGAGCCAGTCGATGGCGCCCTCGGGGCACAGGCGGGCGCAGAGGGCGCATCCGTCGCAGCGTTGGGCGTCGAGCTCCACGGCCCAGAGCCCGCTGCGGACACCCCGCGCGGCAAGACCCTGCAAGGCGGCACGGCGGGTGTCGGGTTCCGGTGGTGGTGTCGTGCTCAGCAGCGCGGCAGGGCGGGCCAGCAGCCCGGCGAGGAAGCCCCGACGTGGTGGCTCTGTTGCCAAAGCCTCATCCGCCGCCATGAGGGAAATCGTTGCGGCCCCGGCACGCTGCAGCACGCGATTCACCGCGTCAACACGTTCCGGGAGCCGGACGGCGGTGCCCCGTGGGCATGCACTGCAATCGCCTGTGCGCACAATCAGGCGCCGCAGGCCATTCCGTTGCAGACCGAGCAGCCGTGCCTCGGAGAGGGCATGGGCACAGGGTAAGCGGATGCCTGGCCCCGTCGTGCGCTCACAGGCCAGATCCAGGGTGCCACGGTGGAGGGGCAGCTCGGGTGGCTGAGCAAGCGCCAGTGCGCCGGTTGGACAGGCGGGGACGCATAGCCCGCAGCCATCACACTGGCCCGGCTCGAACTCAAGCCCGTCGGCCTTGAGCGACCAGGCGCCGGTCGGGCAGCTATCCACGCAGGCATGACACGTGGCCACCGTTGTCAGTCGATGCACGCAGCGTTCGTCATCCACGATCAGCATCAGATCACCCGAACGGCTGCCTGAACAGTGCGGAGAGGGTGTGAAGAAATCGTAGCGAGCGGTTCGAGTTCGCCCCGAGAAGCGCAGCCGTACAAGGGTACGGTGAGCATCGCAGGGGCGAAATCGGATCGTGCAGCAGATTTATTCACACCCGCTGAGAGGGACATCCACAGGCGCGGTGACACGGGCTTCAGCCGCTGGCCGGCAGCCGCTGCTGCAGACTCTCGACGACTTGCAGCGTCAGCCCTGCCAGGGCCGCGTAGAAGCGGGTCGAGGCGCGCTCGGTCACCCGGCCGGCGAAGCGCGGCAACCATTGCATGAGGTGTTCGTCGATGAAGCGACGGGCCTCGCCGCCATGGCCTTTGGCCAGCAGATAGGCAACGAAGGCCAGTTCATTGGCGAGGTGGTCGTCGGCAATGTGCCGCCAGTTTGCGACCGACAGTCCGTGCCTGCGGTAGCAGTCGCGCACCGCGAAACTGGGGCCCTGCATCATCAGGTTCTCCTCATCAAGCCACACGGATTCGCAGGGCGAGGCGCGCAGGGCGTGGGTGAGGTAGATGCCGGCGAAGTCGGCGTCGAGGTCATCCTGGAGTGCGGCCTGTTCCTCCGCGCCCACCTGGCGGATCACCGCCAGCGCCTGCTCCATGTCGGTGACGGCCGGCATGCCCGGCCGGGCCAGGGTCAAGCCATCGGGGAAGCCCCCGGCGTGCAGGCGGCCGAGGGTGCTCACGTCCCGTTCGGACTCATGCAGCCAGGCGAGTGCAGCCAGGTCTTCGGATGCCGCTTCCAGGGGCAGGGCGGTGGCTTGTGGTGCCGGTTCGAGCTTGGACGTGCTCATTCGACGCGTCCCTTCGGATGGGCAATGAAGACGATGGAAGGGTTGGTCAGTTCAGGGCTGGCCATGTGCTGCACCTGGCGCACGGGCTTGTCGCCCTTGACCATTGCCTTGGTGTTCATCAAGCCCGCCCGCAACTGATCGATGGGACCGATGTCGAGCACGCGCATCATGCAGGCCATCACACAGTAGGGTTTGCGACCGGCGTCGATTTCGTCAACACACATGTTGCATTTCTTGACCAGATTGTCGACCGGGTCGAACTGGGGGGCGCCATAGGGGCATGCGGCCTCGCAGCGCCGGCAGCCGATGCAGAGGGTGGAATCGATATCCACGATGCCGTTGTCGGCACGTTTCCAGATGGCGCCGGTGGGGCAGGTGGGCAGGCAGGCCGGTTCGGCACAGTGGTTGCACGACATGTTCACCTTGTAGGCAAAGACGTCGGGAAATTGCCCGCCCTCCACGTACATCACGCGACGGAAGCGCGGCCCGGGGGCAAGGCCATTCTTGTCCTTGCACGCGATCTCGCAGGCGCGGCAACCGATGCAGTCCATGTTGTTGTGGATGAAGCCGAGCTGCTTTGCCGGCTTGACCGGCTCGTAGGTCGCCGCGTCGCGGCGGGCCTGGGCGTCGGGCACCTGGGCCCGGGCCTCGGCCCCCAGCTTGCGGATGGTCTTCTTGTCAGCCATAGCTATGTACTCCTTCTGCGTCGCTGGCGATGCGTTCAGTAGTCGCGCCGGAACACGCTGGAGCGCGCAGTGGCGAGCTCGTCCCAGCCGGGACGATGGGCAAGTTCGGACTTCTTCACGTTGACCAGCGCGGTGTTGTAGGCGAAAGCACCGGCCGGACTCGGTTCGTCGAGGGTCAGGAAGTCAGGGTTGCCCGCGCGGTCCACGCCGTTCTCGTCCAGGTCCATCCAGGCACCCTCGAAGAGCACCGCCACGCCGGGCAGGCAGCGTTCGGTGACATAGGCCGGAACCACGCACTTGCCGCGCGCATTCCAGACTTCCACCGTGTCGCCGGTCTGGATGCCGAGCCGGCGGGCATCGGAGGCGTTGAGGGTCAGTTCCTGGTCGTAGGTTTCGCGCAGCCACGGGATGTTGTGGAAGATCGAGTGGGTACGCCAGCGCGGGTGGGGGCTGATGAGGTGGAAAGGGTAGTCCTTGGTCAGGGGGCTGTTGAGGGACTCGAAGGGCTCGATCCACTTGGGAATGGGCGGGATGGCATAGCCGTACTGGGTCTTGGTCCAGTCGTCGATCTCGGCGAGATAGGGCGAAAAGATCTCGATCTTGCCGGAGTTGGTTTCGAAGGGTTCGCCCTTGACGATCTGATCGCGGAAGGCCACCAGGGGGCGTTTGAAGACGAACTTGTAGACCCCGTGTTTCTTGAACTCCTCCCAGCTCATGGTGACGCCCTGGTGCGGGCGCACCTTGCCGTTCCACCAGGCCGAAAGATAGGCCTCGTCCACCGGGTCGGCGTTGTGGAAGTAGTCGCGGGTGGCGCGGGGGTTGTAGCGCTTGCCGAAGTCCTTCACCGTCGGGTCGATGGCCTCGAGACGGTAGGCGAGCTCGGTAAAGATCTGGAAATCGGAGCGGGACTCGCCAAGGGGCTGGATCACCTTCGGGCGATGGATGTAGTAGTGGCCCTTGTACCAGGGCAAGGCCACATCGTGCCGCTCGAAGTGGGTTGCCACGGGGAGCAGCACGTCGGCCCAGATGCCTGATGGCGTGATGGTCGAGTCCATGCACACCACCAGGTCCAGCTTCTCGATGGCCTGGATTTCCTTGTTGATGTTGGTGAGTTGGTTGAACCAGTCCGATCCCTGCCAGAAGATGGCCCGGATATTGGGGATCTGACCGTCCAGTTCGTCTTCCCGCGGCCACAGGCCGACTTCCTCCCGGCGTACGTTGGGGTAGTTGAGCACGCAATGGGCCCAGCGATCCGACTTGATCGATCCGAACCACACGTTGGCGAACTCGTCGTAGGGGTAGGCGATGGATTCGGAGTGCCAGGCCTTGCCCACGCCCTCGGCACAGCCGCCCAGCTTGCCGATGTTGCCGGTCATGGCCTGCACCGCGGCGGCCATGCGGTTGTATTGCTCGCCGTAGGCAGCCCGACCGGGTGCCCAGGAGGCTTTCAGCGCAGCGGGTTTGGTGGTCGCGTACATGCGTGCCAGCTTGCGGATGTCGTCGGCCTTCACGCCGCAGATGGCCTCGGCCCATTCGGCCGACTTGGGGATGCCATCCCGGGTACCGAGGATGTAATCCTTGAAGCTCTCGGCATCCTGGTGCTCCGGGGGCAGGGTTCCCTTGTCCATGCCGAGCACGAAGCGATCGATGAACTTCTGGTCGTGGAGGTTTTCGCTGAAGATGACATGGGCCATCCCGGCCAGCATGGCGGCGTCGGTATTGGGGCGGATGGGGATCCACCAGGCATCGTAGGCAGATGCCGAATCGGTGTATTGCGGGTCCACCAGCACGAACTTGCAGCCGCGCTGCTTGGCCATCCGCATGTAGTAGAACGTGTTGCCGCCGTGGAAGGTGTAGGCCGGATTCCAGCCCCACATGATGATCAGCTTCGAGTGGGCATAGGCATCGTCCTCGTTGCCATCCTCGATGGTGCCGAAGGTGATGCGGCTGGAGAAGGTGGTGCCCTGATAACTGGGCACCGACCAGCTATTGGTGCGGCAGCCGAACATGCCCAGAAAGCGCCCGAGCAGGCCCTCGATCTGGTCCGACTTGTGCAAGACGCCATACGATGCACCGGCGTAGCTCTGGTCGAGGATCGCGGTGGGGCCGTAGGTCTTTTTCAGCTCGACCATCTTGTGCGCAAGGAAGTCGAGCGCCTCGTCCCACGATACGCGCTTGAACTTGCCCTCCCCGCGCTTGCCGACCCGCATCATCGGGTACAGCAGACGCTCGGGCGAATACAGCCGCGAGCGGTAGGAGCGGCCGCGCAGGCAGGCACGAAGCTGGGGCTCGTCGACGGTGTCCTTTCCGTAAGCGCCCCCCTTCTGGTAGCGACCGTCATCGGTGGACAGGCGCACGATCACGTCGCCCTTCTTGTGGGCCACAAGCATGTGGCGTGAGCCGCAGTTGTGGGCGCAGGAGGTGACAACGGTGGTGAGCTGGTCGTCGGTGGGATAGGGCTCGTAGGCAAAGGCCGATGCTTCCCGCGGTGCCACGGTCAAGCCGCCGAGCCCGGCCAGACCGGCGCCGACACCCATGACTTTCAGGAAATCCCGCCGGCCCGTCTGGTTAGGGATATCCGGGTTGGCGCCCTTGAATTCGATCTTCATTTTGATTGTCCTTTTGCCCTGTCCCCGGTGAGGAAGCGCGCTTCCGATTCCGTTGGCCGTCCTTTGGCCCAGTCCGGTGTCTCGTCGGCCATCCCGGGCCAGGCGTGGCGTGGATAGGGGTAGGTCGTGCGATACCAGGCCCTGCCACCATGGCAGCCGTAGCACACATCACCGTTGCCCTTGCCGGCGGTCTCGATGGCGTCGGCCTTCAGATAACTCACCTGGTGCCGGTTGGTGCGGATCGCCGCGTGGCAGGTGAGACAGTCGTTCTGGAACATCTCGCGGCTGGTGTGCCAGGGGCCGGGCAGACCCATCACGGCGGTGTTCATCTGGCCGTGACACTTGAGGCAGGTGGTTTCGGGAGTGACGCTCTTGCGCAGGCGGAAGCCGCCCTCCCGTTGGGCGCTCGCTGAACTCAGCGGATGCTCGTCCCGGGGATCGTGTCCTTCGTGGCAGGTGGTGCACTGGAGCGACATGGTCGTCCGCGCGAAATCGCTTTCAAGGTGACGGCGATGAAAGGTGTCCTGAGCACCCTGGTAAGTCGATACCTGCTGATACCACGCCTTGGCATCGGCGGCCTTGACGCCCGCCGGCGAGCGCTCCCGGACGGAGGGTTTGAGTACTTCCGCGTGGCAGGCAAGGCAGTCCGCATTGCTTGCGGATGCGATGGCCGGTTTGAAATGCAGCGCGCTATAGCGCGCGCGTTGGTAATCGTGCGCTGTCTGCGGCGTGTTGTCGGCGGAGCCGGCGGCGACGAGCCGTCCTCCGGATACGAGCAACAGAAGCAGTGCGGCGGAGAAGCGTATTGTTCTTAGACTGACCACCATGACAACCTCTCAGTACATGCCCGGCAGACGCGCTGACCGCGGCAGGAAACGGCCCCTTGCGGGGCCGTGAAAGGAAGGGTTACTTGCCTTCCATGCCGGACATGCCGGACATGCCCGACATCCCGGACATGCCTGACATTCCTTGCTGCTTGGCCTTCTTGGCTTTCTTGGCCTTGTTCCCGGACATACCAGACATGCCGCTCATGCCCTTCTGGCCCTGCATGCCGGACATGCCGCTCATGCCCTTCTGGCCTTGCATGCCGGACATGCCGCTCATGCCCTTCTGGCCCTCCATGCCGGACATGCCGCTCATGCCCTTCTGGCCTTCCATGCCGGACATGCCGCTCATGCCTTTCTGGCCTTCCATGCCAGACATGCCGCTCATGCCCTTCTGGCCTTCCATACCGGACATGCCGCTCATGCCCTTCTGGCCTTGCATGCCCGACATGCCGCTCATGCCCTTCTGACCTTCCATGCCGGACATGCCGCTCATGCCTTTCTGGCCTTCCATGCCCGACATGCCGGACATGCCTTTCTGACCCTGCATACCGGACATGCCGGACATACCCTTCTGATCGTCCTTGGCCGAGACGGGCAGCGCTGCGCAGAGGGCGATGGCGAGGGCGGAACAGCTAACGAGTTTGCCGAAAGACTTCATGGGGTTTCTCCTTCGTTGACAGAATTGAGATGCGGGTTGAATCCGGAGGCCTCACGGGGTGGGGGCATCCGGGAGCATCGCGGCGACCGGAGGTCGTCACGACAGGTTCTCCGGCTATCGGGCATGCAGACCACGTAGGTCGTATGGCCCGGGCAGACCGGGTTGAAACAGGGGGGAGTACCAGTTGCCCTGGGCGGCGATGGCTTCCAGATTGCCGGGCCAGGGTTGGGAGATGCCCTTCAGACGCTGCTCCTTCAGGGCCTGGTCGATCACGACTGTCATCGTCCGGGGAGGCTCCGCGGGACGCCGATCGGGCTTGAGTCCGGCAATGAACTCGGCAGCCGGGACTGCAGACGAGAGCTGGGACAGCAGAACAAAACTCAATACCCTGATGGTTGGGCTCATCAATCTATCCTCCTTGCCATCTATTCAGCAGGTAGCGTGCCTGACCTCCTGCATGGCACAAGTGGATGTTTTTATTGGGTTATGTTTTTGTGCCGGCTATCGTGGCGGGATTGGTCAAGTCATATTGACAGGTGCTGTCTGCCAAACTGGCAGGCTTGTGGATGGGCCTTGGCGCGCGATCACCGGGAGGCTCGGCAGGGCGATGCCCGGTATCCGATCCGTTTTGGCCTGTTTGATGGCCCCTGCCTGTCGTGTTGTCATGCTGGCGCTGGGGGGCGGGTCGGCCTAATCTGTTGAAGGGGGCGGGCGTCCCCGGGGTGTTTCTGGAGCCGAGTGGAGTGGATATGGTGGTAAATGGCGTGGCACGCAGCGGTTTGCGGGCGAGTGTGGTGGCAGCGCTGGCGGTGGCCATGGCGGTCATCGCGCCGTCGGCTGTCGCCGTGAACAAGTGCGTCGGTGTCGATGGCAAGGTCACCTATACCGACGGACCCTGCGGAGGTGGAAGTCAGGTGAGCCGGGTGGAGACGCCGCCGCCCCTGAGCCGGGAAGAGCAGGCGGCGGCCATGTCGCGCAGCGAAGGCCTGGTGCGTGAAGCGCGCGAGCTGGAGGCGCGCAGGGCGAGGGAGGCTGCCGAGCGGCGGCGTTACGAGGACATGCAGCGCCAGATCGAGGCGCAGCGGCGTCAGGCCGAGTTGGACGAGGCCGAGCGCCTGTCGCGGATGTCGGCGCAGCCGGTCTATTCCGTACCCGTCTATCCGGTGCCCCTGCGCTACCGTCCCCATTCGGTGCTGCCACCCGCGACTCAGGCGGCACCGGTCGCACCGCCGGCCAAGATGCGGGCCTACCCCTTCCGCTGAGCGTGTGCCGCCCGTCGCGAGTTCGGGCTGCGAGCTAAGGTTTTTCCCCGCGCGCCCGGTGGGGCTGGATCGTCTTTGCTTCAAGCACGAGCAGGCGGATCGGATGTTCTGCCTTCCGGGCCGCGGTGCCCAGGGCGGCGGCGATCTGCTCAACCCGGCTTGCCGACAGGCGGTCAAGCACGATCAGGGTCGGGCGGCGAGGTGTCCAGCGCGCCAGGGCCGCAAGGCGGTTGTCATCCACCTCATCAAGCCAGGCATCGTCCCAGGGCTCGTCCGGGCGCCGGGGGAGAAACCACAGCAGGGGGCGCATCTGCACGCCGATGCGGTA
>Ga0209097_10000720_pt1 | contig 30617 bp, 23 predicted proteins | sample AD_UKC052_MetaG_FD_184419 | JGI IMG/M metagenome (GOLD analysis project Ga0209097, IMG submission 184419) | Active sludge microbial communities of municipal wastewater-treating anaerobic digesters from USA - AD_UKC052_MetaG (SPAdes) (version 2) | ecosystem: Engineered > Bioreactor > Anaerobic >... | reverse complement strand
GACTAAGGACTTGTACCACTACGTTGCCCTGGCCGAACGCCAACGTGGAAAGGAGGCCGAATGCGGCTGTGAATAGTTGTTTTCTCATCGATGAGAGGTTCAGAGGTTGTGGGTATGTGTTAAGAGCTTCGACTTACTTCACGTCACAATTTTAACCATAGAACCCTTGAGGTCCTACTTCAACTGGCGGTTAGATCTTCCAGTTCGTGAGCTCCCGAATGGCACAACAGGGCTCCGGATCTGACCATGTCGAATGGAAGGCGCTCTCTATCAGCACACTGCGTCCCACTTCGTGTTTACCGGCGACTTGTCAAGCTCGTGATCCTGACGGTGTCAGATCCTAGCCTGGTAGGTGAATAACTCGTAATAACGCCCCTCCTTTGCGATCAATGTGGAATGATCTCCCCGTTCCACCACCTGTCCATGTTCCACGACAAGTATTTCTGTTGCCTGGCGAATGGTGCTCAATCGGTGGGCGATCACGAAGGTGGTCCGGTCCTTCACCAATTCGTTCAAGCTCTTCTGGATCAAGGCTTCGCTTTCGGTGTCGAGGTTGCTTGTGGCCTCATCCAGGATCAGGATGCGCGGGTCGGCCAGCATGGCGCGCGCAATGGCTACCCGCTGCCGTTGACCGCCGCTCAGCTTCACACCGCGCTCGCCGATGACCGTATCCAATCCAAGCTCCATGCGGTCGGTGAACTCGTTCACGTAGGCGCCCTGCACAGCTTTCATCAACTCCTCTTCAGGGGCGTCGGGACGTGGGAATAGGATGTTCTCCCGGATGGTGCCTTCGAAGAGGAAATCATCCTGGAGCACCACCCCAAGGTGCTTCCGGTAGGAACTCAGCCGAACCTTGCTCAGATCATGCCCATCGATCGTCACTTTCCCCGATGTGGGGGTAAGGAAGGTCGCCACCAATCCTGCAATGGTGCTCTTGCCACTGCCGGAGGTACCGACCAAAGCGATCACCGAGCCCTTGGAGGCTTGGAAGTCGATGCCGTGAAGGACCTCCTTGCCCTCGTCGTACGAGAAGCGAACATCGTGGAAGGCGATATCTCCTTTCACATCCGATAGCTCGATGGGTCGATCCTCGGGAACATCTTCGGGGTCCATGTTCATGATCTCTTCAGTCCGGTCCAATCCTGCGAAGGCTTCGGTGAGCTGACTGCCGATATTGCTCATCTGGACGATGGGTGTGATCATGAAGCCAAGCAGCACCGTGAACTGCACGAATTCACCGCTGGTAAGCTCTCCGCCCACCATTTGGTATGCGCCGATCCCCATGATGCCTGCGCTGGCCAAGCCGAGCAGCAGCGTGCTCATACTGCTGATGAAGGAGGTGGCCGTCAAGCTGGTCTTCACGTTGTCGAACAAGCGCTGCACGCCCCGTTCAAAAGTGCGGTTCTCCTGTTCTTCGGCGCCGAAACCCTTGATCACGCGTACGCCGTTCAAGCTTTCGGTCAACCTGCCCGTCACCTCCGCATTGATCACACCCCGCGTCCGGAAGATCGGGCGGATCTTGCCGAAAGCCTTCATGGCCACGAAGGCGAAGAAGCCCACGGGGACCAAGGTGAAGATCGTCATGGTGGGGCTGATGGTGATCAGCCAGACCAAGGAAATGATGGCGGTGAGCGTGCCGCCGATGAGCTGGACCAGACCCGTGCCGACCAGGTTGCGCACCCCTTCGACATCGCTCATGATGCGGCTCACCAAAGCCCCGCTTTTCGTGTTGTCGAAGAAGCTGGTGGGCAGGGAGAGGATCTTCCGTTGGACCTGGGTGCGGAGCTGGCTGATGAGCAGCTGCGCTTCGACGCTCAGGAGTTGGGTGAGTACGTAACTGGTGACGCTTTGGATGATCAGCGCCCCAACTACGGCCGCAAGGAGGATCCAAAGCATGTCAAGGTCGTTCTTCGCCACCACATCATCCAGCAGGTATTTCGTGCTGCCGGGTAAGACCATACCGGCGAGTCGACTGACGACGATAAGGGTGAGGCCGATCAGCACGTTCTTCCGCCGCGGCCAGATGAACTGACGAAATGCACTTCGCCACGTGACACGGCGCTCAGCTTTAGGTAGTTCGCCGGCCATAGCGCGGATCTTGGCTTTGGGCCCGTTCGGGGTGCGTTCAGCACGCGAACCGGGCATTTTCGAGGTGGTTGACAGCATGCGTGCGTGGCCCGACTTCAATTCCCGGGCCGAACACCAAAGCGCGACGGATCGTCAGGTCCGCTTTTCTTCGTGGTGGACCCTATTGTTTGATGACCCGCGTGGCGGACACCGCTCCGTTCTGATCCACACGGATCTCCAACAGACCTGGCGCCACTGTGCTCAGGTCCATCGGAATGCGGTTCACGCCAGCGGTGGCCAGGAAGGATCTACCACCCACAAGTCGGCCATGGGTATCCCAAAGGCTGACTTCGACCTCTCCAGCAATGGCCGTTTCGAAGCTGATCTCACAACTCGCTGTCGTCGGGTTCGGGAAGACGTAGAATGCGCTGCCTTGCTTGGCGAAATGGGCCACTAAGGTTCCATTCGTTGCGAACGAACGTCGCAGGTGCGGTTCGCGCATCGCTCCATTCGGTTCTGCGCTGTAGCTCCAATGGCTGAAGGTGAATCCCGGATCCGGCTCCACGAAAACATCGATGTCGTTCCCGTTGAAATAGGTTCCATCCGAAGGTAGGGCCGGCGTCAGCGTGTTCACCTGTAGGGTGCCCGCATCGAGCGGGAACATCTCGAACCGGAGCGTTGCAGCATTGGGAAGTTCATACCACAACAGGACATCTTCCCGCATATGGTCGGCCCGTTCCTGCATCCAGAGTGGAAGGATCTCCTCTGTTTCTTGTTCCCAATGTCCTAGATCACCCGACCAGCGCTCCATGTGACGAGCCATTTCAGGCCTGATGCGCTCTCGGACAAGCTCGTTCTCCGTCATCAGGTTCGCAGGTGCCAAACTGCTGTTCATCAGGTCAGCCAACCGGTTCAAGAAGTTCCGCCTGAATTCAGGGCGTTCCATCAAACTCGCGAAGATCTCCGCATGGATGAACCCGTCGCGATGGACCAACACCCAATGGAACATATCGAAGTCGTTCGGTATCCAGGGTGCAGCAGCCATGGTGGCATCCATGTCGTACATCAGGTAGCGCCACTTACCCGTGTGGATGGATGGTTTCCAGTACTTCAGGTTGTTCGATGGCCAATCCGAGTTGCCCGCGAACATCTCCAGAGCGAAGTAGTCCATGAAGCTCTTCAGGTCGAGCAGGCTATCCACCCGGGCGAAATGGTGGTCATCGGCCATGTCATGGGTGCGGATGAAGTGCTGCAACGAATCGAAATGCAGGCTATCGCCTTGGATCACGTGGTTCTCTTCATCCATGAGTAGGATATCCTCCGGATCCACACCGTGGTTCAGGGCCAAGTAATCCACATCAACCCGCTCGCGGATGTTGTGGATGCCCCAATAGGTGCCGTTCAGGTAGACCACGCACGGTTTGAATCCCAAGACATCGATATCAAGTCCTGCATGCAGTGCTGCCTGGTGGAAGAAGCCATCCCGGTAATGCGCGTGGTTCCAATCACTGCCCGAGTTGCGGAGGATGATCCGCTTGAACGACTCCAGCGCGGGTTTCTCCGGGAAGAAACCGTAGTTGATCCGATCCTCCCCATATCGATCGCGTGCCGTCAAACGCAATGGCCGTTGTGGTTTGTTCCGAGAAGAACGGCCCCCATGGATACGCAGTTCCACTTCTTGATCGATGCACTTCACACCAGTCTCATCGAAGTACTCGAAACGTACGTCGATACCGCGCTCGTCCCAGAAATTGGCGCCCCAGTGCGGATATTCATCGTCAGCCTCGGGACCCAACTCATACAAACCGGTCACCGGATGGAAAAGGCTGTCCGGATGCGTGCTCAATGAGATCACCGGAAGGTCGGTCCTGGCGTTGATCAAGTAGGTTCCGGTCGCGACAGCGGAAGGCAGGTATCCGGGACGATGCGCCACCGCGTTCAAAACCGTGGTCTGCTGGAGCCAGATCGGACCCGTGTAAATAGCCGAAGTACTGGTCGGTGGACGTCCATCCCAAGTGAGCAGTATGGTGCAATCCGCACACGCCGATAGACCTACATGCAACGGACCACTGCGGAAACCCGGAGGTGTGGAGAACGAAGGTGTCGGTGCGTATCCGAAGTAAGCTGGTGTGCTATTCGGACCACCCGGTGTGGGTTCATCGAAAAGCACGACATCGCCCGAAGTGGACCGACCGGCTGAATGGTCCGGCTGAAGCGCTGGCAAGTGGAACAGATCCACCACCTCGAAGTCGACATTGCTTAGCACGATGGACTCCCCGCCAGAACCAAGTTTGAATGGAAAATGAAAGCCATCAACGTTCACTTCGTCGTGAGAAAGTAGGAGGTATGATCCCGGCTCGAGGTTCACCGCGGGCAGTGCCCATGCATCCAACCGTTGCGGGTCATCGCTCAAGTGGTAGCCGGCCAAATAGATCGGTTCATCACCTCGGTTGTGCAGTTCGATCCAATCCGTGGTGCCTCCGAGAGGGTCCGTGGGCACGCTAAGGTTCTTGCTGCACGCCTCGTTCACCACCAGCTGCGCTTGGCTGCCCAGCCCTATGGCGAGTCCGAGGATGCTATGGGTGAAACGGTTCACGGTCCTTTCCGATCTTCAACAGAGCGGTCACGTGCCATGTGAACGCCCCTCAGTGCTTGAATCGTACGAACAGACGCCCGAAGTTATCGCTGTCCTTGTCGATCCGGTGGTACATCTTCTTGATATGCGGCTGTTGAAGGAAGCGGATCACCTTCTTCTTCAGTTGCCCAGTGCCCTTGCCGGGGATGATCTCCACCATGGGAATGCGCTTGTCCACCGCTTCTTCCATCACCTCGTTCAAGGCTCGGTCGATGTCGCGCCCTTTGTTGTAGATGTCGTGGAGGTCGAGTTTGAGCTTTGCCATGGTTCACGCCCGTACATCGGCCAATTCTGTGGCATTCCTGTCGAAGACCGTCTTGGCGAAGGGGCACAGGGGGATGATCCGCAACCCGTGGGCTCGTGCGAACTCCACTCCGGCCATCACCAGCTTACGGCCTACTCCTTTGCCTTCTGATCCAGGGAAGGCCTCGGTGTGGTCGATGATGATCTTGTCATCTCCGGCCTTGCTGTAGGTCATCTCCCCCAATTCCTGACCGTCGGCCTTGATCACGAATCGTCCTTTGTGGCCGTTTGGCTCGTGTTCGATGTGCATGAGGCCTAAGGTACACAGCGTTCCGAGCTTCCGTGGTGGCCCCCAGCGGATCTATGCCCAACTTGCCGCCCCGTTCGGCGCACCAGTGCTTAGCGGAATGTCCCCATGAAGATGCGCGTGAACGAACTCCTGGATCGGGCGTTGATCCCGGACAATGGTGGCGAGCTGCTATTCTACAAACGGAACGATGACTACACCATCGAAGTCGTGGGCATACCGGGCGAGTTGATGACCACCGCGCATCATGGTTCCGAGGATGCGCTGGCCGATCTGGCCCTGAAGAAAGTGAAGAACGCCTCCGAAGCGCACGTGGTGATCGGCGGGCTTGGCATGGGTTTTACGCTCGCGGCCGTTCTGCGTCTAGTAGGAGAGAAGGGGAAAGTGATCGTGGCTGAGCTCGTTCCGCAAGTCGTGGAGTGGAATAAAGGCCCCATGGGTGCCTTCGCGGGTCATCCGGTGAACGATCCACGCACCATCATCCATGTGGGTGATGTGCTCGAACTCATCCGTAACGGGAATAGTTCCTACGATGCCATCCTGCTCGATACGGACAATGGTCCCGAAGGGTTGACCCAAGCGGCCAACAACAGGTTGTACTCCCACCGCGGCTTGCAGTCTGCTTACAACGCGTTGCGACCAGGCGGGGTCCTGGCCGTGTGGTCCACCCATCCGCACGATCCTTTCACGCGACGGTTGGGGATGGCGGGCTTCCGGGTGGAGGAGAAGAAGGTCTTCGCCCACCGCGACAAGGGGACCAAGCATCACCTTTGGTTCGCCAAACGACCATGATCGCCCACGATCTTTGTTGAACCAACCAGGTATACCCACCACTTTCAATGATCATCCCGAAACTCCCCCAGGACAGCCCGAAGGCCACCATCGAACAGACCATCGGCGTCACCGATGTGAAGGTGACCTACGCACGCCCCAGCGCCAAGGGACGCAGGATCTACGGTGAACTAGTGCCCTTCGGTAAGGTCTGGCGTACCGCCGCGAACGCGGGCAGCTACATCACGTTCGAGGCACCGGTCATCATCAACGGCACTGCCGTGGAAGCCGGCCAATACGCCTTGCTTTCCATACCGGGGCGCACGGAATGGATGATCGTGCTGAACAAGACCACACGCTCCATCCTCTTCGCACCGCACGACGAGAAGCTGGACGTGCTATCCATCACCGTTCCAGTGGAAGTGTGTCCGTTCACGGAGACCTTTACCATCGCGTTCGATCACCTCACCTTGGATGCGGCCGTATTGGCCATGAGCTGGGAGACCACGCGTCTGGCCTTCACCATTGAGGCGCCCGCCACGGAACAGGCGTTGAAGAACATCGACCAAGCCCTCGCCGAACCGGATGCCACCCCCGGCAACTACCACAACGCCGCAGCCCTGTGTCTCGCGCGTGGGGTTCGCCTGCCGCAAGCGCTGGAATGGGTGAAGCATAGTGTGGAGAAGGAGCCGAAGTTCTTCACCGTGCGCACGCTTTCCCTGCTTTATGCCGCCAATGGCTTGAAGAAGGAGGCCATCGAAGCGGCTGAACAGTCCTTGGAGATGAGCAAGGCAGGTGGCTACGACGCGTTCGTGAAATTGAACGAGGCGAAGATCATCGAGTGGCGCAAGGAGCTGGTGTCCTAGTAGCCGAACGTCCGCATGCATCCGCATGATAGCGGCCCCATTTACCGCGAGACGCTCATGGGTCGCTTGCCTGTGGAGCCATGGAATACCTGGAGCAACCTCGTATTCCTCTTCGTGGTGATCTTCTGGGCACTGCGTGCGTATCGCGAACCGCGTAAGCATCTCTTTCTAGCCGGTGCGTTGCCGGTGCTCTTCATCGGATTCGTTGGCGGCACGGTGTTCCACGGCACGCGCTCGCATGAGGTCTGGTTGCTCATGGATTGGGTGCCCATCGTGCTGCTGTGCACCGCGTGCATGGTGCTCTTCGCACGGCGGGCAGGCCTCGCATGGCCTTGGTTGTTGGTGCTTTTCCTGTTGCCATTCGCTGCGCGCTACTTCCTGCTACGCTCCGGCTTGCCCCGCACCTTCGTTATGAACGGGGGCTACGCCGCGATGGGCATCATGGTGCTCTTCCCGATCCTGCTCCACCTGCGGCGCAACCATTTCGCACACTGGCCATGGATGGCGGTCTCTGCAGCGCTTTTTGCGATGGCCGTCACCTTCCGCAGCCTCGACTTCCACGAAGCACTGTTCTGGATGCCGATGGGTACGCACTGGCTCTGGCATGCACTTGGTGCCCTGGCCGTTCACTTCCTCATGGGCTATATCTGGCGCGATGATGCGCGGCTAGTAGTTGAGCCGTCACGGACGGCGTAGCTCGAAGATCAGCTCCTTGCGGTTGGTGGTCCGGCCTTGCTCCGTGTAACCGGCTTTCCGGTAGAACTGTGCAGCACGCGTTTCCGGTGCGGTGGTCAACCGGAGCACATCGCGGTGCTTCAAATATGCGGTGATCATCGTCTCGTGCAAAGCCCGCCCGATGCCTTTGCCTTCGTGTTCCGGTGCTACGAACAGTGCCCAGAGGTTGCACTTTTCCACATCTACCATCACGAAGCCCGCTAGTTCCCCGTCCAATTCGCATACCCAACTCATCGTATCGCGCGTTAGGAAGTCGTGGTAGTCCTGCTCGGTCACCACGGAAGGATCGCTCAACCGGTTCTCGCGGACGGCGAGGCGAATGACGTGTGCAGCGGGAACGTCCGTGGCGCGCATTGGGTGGATGGAGAACATCGGGTCAAAGTTCGCCAAGGTTCTTTTGGGCGTGCTTCGGCTCGAAGCAGCCGGTCCGGCTTTCCCCTCCAAGTCCGCGTCCAGTTGCTTCGTCGTTCCTCCTCGCAATGACTAGAGCTTGCGGGCTTTCCGGTCCGATCCGTCACACGAAATCCGAGAGTCTAAAAATCACACGATCACGGCCGAGTCCATGAACCTGCGAATACCTTGCATGATGCCTGCGAATCCGCCGTCCGGCGGATCGAAACCGCGCGGGATACGAATGGCCGTGACACCTTCGGTGGCTTTAGAATTTCGCAAGCAAGTTGGGGGTGAAGTCAACCCAGTTGAATCCCGAACCGACGAATTGGTCATAGAGGCCAAGAAGTTCAGCAGCGGCCTCATCCTTTGAAGCCATGCCCTTTATATGTTCACCAAATGTATCCCAATCTCCATAGATCTCTACAGCAGCAGGATTTATGGCATACTGTCCGGTCTCTTTAGGCCAATGGTTGGACTTTAGGAACCAAGAGCAGTAAGGGGTAGCGCCGAACTTCTTCTGAGCTATTTCGAGAAACATGCGAGTGTCGGGCAGCCAAGTGTCTTTTGATCGGTGAGTATTTGCATTTGTCGGTATCCACTCGCGTATATGGCAGGCCGCGATTGCGCGCGAAACGGCTTGGGTCCAACTCTCCTCGGCTTGAATTACCGCTTCAATATAAGTTACAAGCCGGGACTTGATTTCCTCCCTGGAGACTATGAAGTTATCTCCGCTGGCATAGCTGTAAAGGCTGTGCATTAGATTGCGTTCAAATATGAATGGGTATGTACCCTTGGTTAGGTGGTCGATGAATCGTTCTCGCTGTTCTGGGGGTATGACATTGCTATCCGTGAAGTGATGTCGCGCTAGCTGTGTTTGAAGCCATCTTGTATCACTACCTGGTGCCATCGACCACCCACCAGATTCATCAGGTACTGTCGATGCTCGACCAAGGGCAAAGAGGATTTCAATAATTCGCCAACGCGTTTCTTGGGTGCTCCCATGATCCATGCGCAAGCACAACGAAAAATCTTGTTTATTCGCAATAATCCTTGCGGCGACTGACATGGCTGCTTCATTACCCGTGACAATTTGAGCGTATTCCTTCTCCGGAACGGCGCTGTTATCCAAGTAGTAGGAGAAATACCGATAGAATGAATCTGTATAGCAGACACTGTTATAGCTATCTCTCAACGCCCAGTGTTGCTCCGGGAAAAGTCTGTGGAGGACGTGAAGGAAGTGGTCCATCTCGCCCTCACTAAGCCGCTCTGCTTGGATCTCGGCTTGAAGGGCCACCTCGATTGCAGTCTTTTTTCCCTCTTTCTTCAGAACTAAAGGCTTTCTGATACCATGGTTCTCGCGGTGATCGAGGAAGTGTCGGAAGTTACGCACAAACAGTTCCAGTAAGTTCGGGAACCGCATTCGCAGCATCTGCACTAGAACTGCATCGCGGAGCGTTACGTCCAGCTGCACCCGATGGTAAAAAACGTTTGCACTCAACGCTAGGCGTTTCGCGTCCCGTGGGGTAGCTACAAACGCACCATGATCGAAGCGCTCCCCTGTTGGTCCGAAGAGGGAATCCTTCAAATACTTCTTCGCTGCAAGGTCGGTTCCAAGTTCAATGTGTCCGACCAAGAAGTCGCCAAGACGTTGTGGTGAGACATGAGGCAAGCCGATTTCAAGTTCGACGAATTTGTCGAAGTACTTTGAGTTCAGAATTCCTTCAGATTCCAAACCTCGATTCACTTCTTTTCGATCATATGCCAGCAGATAGTAGAGTCCATGAAAGTCTGCACTGCTCCGGACGAGCTTAAGGACATCGAGCATTTCCTTACCCGTCAAGCGATCGATATCGTCGACAACTACAACGTATGTGTAGCCTGAGGAAGTCAGTCGGTTGTTGATGGATTCGCGAAGACTCTTGGTTTGGTCTCCTTGAATATCTCGTGGAGGTCCATACCGCCTCAAGAATTTTCCAACGATTGAAATGTCGCTGAACAACTCTGCATAGGCCCCAAGTTCTTCCCTCAACTCCTGTTCCTTTGGTTCTATGGCTTCAATCAGTCTCGACAAAAGCTGCGTTGCGAAGGGTTCGTCAGAACTCTGCCAAGGTGTGAAGTCCACGAATCGCACTTTGTCATTTCTCAGATCCTCTCGAAGCAGATTGACGAAGGACGTTTTCCCTGCTCCCCACATACCGTGGATGCCAATGGTTCGGGTTGTAGCCGGCTTGTTATTGCGTATAAACGACGCAACATCTTCGGCAATACTGATGAACCCGAATTCGTCTTCGTCTTTGCTCCGGATCGGGACATCCGTTAGTGTTCTACTGCTCTGCGTAATGGACCTATTTGATTTCCTATTCCAAGACACATTTCCTACCAAAAGAACTAAGCACATTGGAAGGATCGAATCGGCATACGCCAAGCAAGGGACTTTCAGGTAGCACGCGAAGTCCTGGTCGCTGTATATGCGTGCCATCCCATAGATGCAAAGACCGAGCAGAAGGGCAAGCCCAATTGGAAGCGACAGGCGGATTCTCTTTGTTGCACACGCTACTGCGCTTACAACTCCAGCGATTGCGAAGAGGATATCGTACTCGATCTTGCTTTCGAACCGAAGAAGTTCGACACTTGATAGTCGCTCATTGAGCACGAGGACGATGTTTGAAGCGAATGCCAACGTGAGCAGCGCTCCTGACAGGAGAAGCAAGTAGTATCGCCACCTAGCCCGACCCCAGACGAAAAATGTACTCCTGGCCTTCATCGATTCTGAAGTGCCTCAATGATCCCCTTCGCAGCCACCGGGATCTTCGTCCCCGGCCCGTACACATCAAAACAGCCCGCATCCTTCAGGAATTGGTAATGGTCAGGCGGAATCACGCCACCGGCCACCACCAGGATGTCCGGGCGCTTGTAGGTCTCGCGCAGTTCCCTGATCACCTCGGGCACCAAGGTCTTGTGGCCTCCAGCAAGGCTGCTGATGCCCAGCACGTGCACGTCGTTCTCGATGGCCTGTTTGGCCACTTCCTGCGGTGTCTGGAACAGTGGACCGATGTCCACGTCGAAGCCGATGTCGGCGAAGCTGGTGGCAATGACCTTGGCTCCCCGGTCGTGCCCGTCCTGGCCCATCTTGGCTACGAGGATGCGCGGACGGCGGCCCTCGGCTTTCGCGAATTCATCGGCGAGGCGCATGGCCTCTTTCATCTCGGGGTCCTGCATGCTTTCCGCTGAATAAACACCGCTGATGCTGCGGATGACGGCGCTGTAACGTCCGAAGGCTTTCTCCAAGGCATCGCTGATCTCACCGAGGGTGGCGCGGTGCCTGGCGGCGGTGATGGCGAGTTCGAGCAAATTGCCATCGCCGCTCTTTGCACAAGCGCTGAGCGCCTCGAGGGCGGCCCCCACTTGCGCTTCATCTCGCTTGGCCTTCATCGCGTTCAACCGCTCGATCTGCGACTCTCGTACGGCACTGTTGTCCACCTCCAGCAGATCCATCTTCGTTTCGTCGTCCGTCACGAACGCGTTCACGCCGATGATCTTGTCCTTGCCGGTATCGATGCGCGCCTGGCGTTTCGCGGCGGCTTCTTCGATGCGCATCTTCGGCAAGCCGGTCTCGATGGCCTTGCTCATACCGCCGAGCTCTTCCACCTCCTTGATGCGTGCCCAGGCCTTGTGTACCAGTTCATGCGTGAGGCTTTCCACGTAGTAACTGCCGCCGAGCGGGTCGATCCACTTGGTGATGCCGCTGTTCTTCTGCAGGTAGAGCTGCGTGTCGCGCGCGATCTTGGCGCTGAAGTCGGTGGGCAGCGCGATGGCCTCGTCCAGTGAGTTGGTGTGCAGCGATTGTGTTCCACCGAGGACCGCTGCGAGTGCTTCCACCGTGGTGCGCGCCACGTTGTTGAACGGGTCTTGCGCGGTGAGGCTCCAGCCGCTGGTCTGGCAGTGCGTGCGCAGCGCAAGGCTCTTCTTGTCGGTGGCGCCGATCTCGTGAAGCAACTTGGCCCATAGCAGGCGGCCCGCGCGCATTTTGGCTACCTCCATTAAGAGGTCCATACCAATTCCCCAGAAGAAGCTGAGGCGGTTCGCGAACTCGTCCACCTGCATGCCGGCCGCGATGCCCGTGCGCACGTATTCGATGCCATCGGCTAGCGTATAGGCGAGCTCCAGGTCCGCAGGCGCACCGGCCTCGTGCATGTGGTAGCCGCTGATGCTGATGCTGTTGAACTTGGGCATCTTCTTCGCGCAGTAGCTGAAGATGTCGCCCACGATGCGCATGCTCGGACCCGGCGGGTAGATGTAGGTGTTGCGCACCATGAACTCCTTGAGGATGTCGTTCTGGATGGTGCCCTGCAACTGTTCGGGTGGTACGCCCTGCTCTTCCGCGGCGACGATGAAGAAGGCCATGATGGGCAACACAGCGCCGTTCATGGTCATGCTCACGCTCATCTTATCAAGCGGGATGCTGTCGAAGAGGATCTTCATGTCTTCCACGCTGCTGATGGCCACACCGGCCTTGCCCACATCGCCGGTCACGCGCGGGTGGTCGCTGTCGTAGCCGCGGTGCGTGGCCAGATCGAAGGCAACGCTCAAGCCCATCTGCCCAGCGGCGAGGTTGCGCCGGTAGAAGGCGTTGCTCGCTTCGGCGGTGCTGAAGCCCGCGTATTGCCTAATGGTCCACGGACGGATGGCGTACATGCTGCCGTAAGGTCCACGCAGGTAGGGAGGGATGCCAGCGGCGTAATTCAAATGCTCCATCCCTTCGAGGTCCACGCGGGTGTAGTAGGACTTGAGGGGGATCTCTTCTCGGTTCGGAATACCGGCTACTGGCTGTTGGCTGCTGGCTGCTGGCTGGGCAGCGCTTTCCCGGTCGGTCAGCGCTTTGACCAATGTGGAGGTGAGCTGTTCGACGGTGTATGAGCCTCCGAGCGGATCAGTGACCCGGTCAAGGAAGCTCTCATCGCGCAGTAGGTTGTGGATGTTGCGAACGATACGGCGCGCGAGGACCTCGCCTTCGGGCAGGGCAGGGGTGGGGATGGTGAGGCCATCGCACCCGCCGGTGATCGCGGCGACCGCCTGCAGCGTGGCGCGGATAAGGTTCTCGTGCGCCGACCCCGTTTCAGCAGGGTAGGACACTACCGCCTGGATCCAGGTGTTATGCGAGCAGTCGTGCTGAGGCTTGAGCTCATCCACCACGGAGGCCCAAGCTTCCCGGAAAGCGCGAAGTCGAGCGACCTCCTGGAAGAGGTCATCGCCGAGGTGGAGGCGGAACTGCAAGCGGGCGCAGGCGTCGTCGATGGTGTAGCCTTGGTCGAGTATCCGCTGCAGCAGCGTCCGGCCTTGGTTCAGCGCATCCAGCGCGTTCCGCAAGGCGCCATCGCTCACGCTGAAGAGGCGGATACGCGGGTGCTTCGCGATACGGTCCTTGAGGGCGGCGACGTCCGCATCATGTGGCAGGCCCAGGCAAAGGCTGACATCCGAAGCGGGTGTGTTCTGTTCAAGGTGCAGCTGAAGCAGGTTGTCCAGCACGGTGGCATCCCCGTCCACCGCCAAGTCGATCGCCCCCACCCAAACGTCCTTTAGAACGCCCTTCAGGTCGTTCGGGCGGCCCAGTAGTTCCAGCGCTTCGGCCCCGCCCATCAGCGCTTCGAGGGCGAGCTTGTTCGCGTCGGCCGCAGCAGCGTCCACGGCCATTGTGGCACGCCAGGGATTCCCATCGCGCTTCACCCCGCGTCGCCGGCTTTGCACCACCGCGCCTTCGCCAGCCATGTGGAAGGGAGGAAGCTCGACGCCATCCACCTGCACATGGAGGGTGCCGGGCTCCTTGTCCTTCAGTTCCTTCTTGATCACGGCCTCCCATTGCTCACGTGTAGCGGGGGGGAAGGCGCTGAACAGCTTCGTGTGTGCCATCGGGGCGAAGTTCGTCCATGGAACGGCAACCAACATCGTCCGCTTCGTCCTTTCATTTTCCCGTTCCGTCAGGTATCCGGTATCGCTCAGCAACGAAATGGTGCGGGAACCACGTCAACCCGGAAACAGGTGAACATGCGCCCAACGCTACCGTTGCTTAGCCTACTGTTACTTACAAGTATCCAATCCTTCGCTCAAGGCGCTGGTGATCAGCTCTTCGATTCGGATCAAGTGGTCGAGCTACGACTCACGTTCCAAGACCCGGATCACTGGACCACCTTGTCCTTGAACCATTTCGCAGGCGATGAGACCTACCTGCCCGCTGCCGTGGAGATCGTGGACAATTCAGGGACCTATTTCTTGGACAGTGTCGGGGTCCGATTGAAGGGGAACAGTTCCTTCGACTTCTATCCGACCAGTAAGAAGCCCATGAAGCTCGACTTCAACCACTTCATCCGTGGGCAGGACTACCACGGTTTGAAGAAGCTGAACTTGAACAACTGTTGGAGCGATCCCACCTTCATGCGCGAGAAGACCTTCTTCGATGTGAGCCGTGAGCAGGGAGTTCACGCGCCGCGGATGAATTATGCCAACGTTTACCTGAACGACATCTTCTGGGGCTTCTATGCCTTGGTGGAACAGGTGGATAAGACCTACCTCGAACGTTGGTTCGGGGAGAACGATGGCTACCTGTACAAAGCAGGCGATAACTATACGCCCGATGGTGGAGGCCTCGGCTTGGAGGCGGATCTGAACCACTATGGCACACTGGCTGCGAACTACACCGGCCGTTATGAATTGAAGACCCACGAGGATCGGAATGATTGGTCGCAGTTGATCGATCTGCTCGACCTGATCGACAACGCTTCCAATACCGTGCTCTTGGCCGACCTGCCGCAGCGCATGGCTTTGGATCAGGTGCTTCGTTCCCTGGCCTTGGACAACCTCTTCGGAAGCATGGACGCCTACTACGGCAGCGCACGCAATTACTACCTGTACCAGGATAGCACAACGTTCAAGTGGCATTGGATCAAGTGGGATGCGAACATGTCCTACGGTCGTTACGTGCCATCGAACATCGATGATCCCGCACTCCTGCCTGCCGCATTCACCACGCCGGGAAGGAGACTGTTGCAGCGCGTGCTGCAGAACCCCACGCTCCGGATCGCCTATCTGAATGAATACTGCACGGTGTTCGAGGCGTTCACCAACACGGAGCTTGATCCGCGTATCGATGCCCTTGCCGACTTGCTCCGCGAACATGTGGACGCCGACAACAACAAAGAGTTCGATGATGCCATCTTCGACCTGAACATCGAACAGACCGTGACCGCACAGAGCGGCCAGAACTGGAACACCATTCCAGGTTTGAAGTCGTTCATCGCACAACGCCGATCATTCCTGATCTCTTCCGGACTGGATTGTACCACGGCCGGTCTTGCTGAGTTGGCCGATCAGGAGATGAAGGCCTTCCCGAACCCGACCTCAGGTGCTGTCACCCTGACATTACCTCCTGGTGTACGGGGTGGCCTCGTTAAGGTCTTCGACCCCATGGGGCGCTTGGTGGACGAACAGATCTGGACCGGACGTGTGGACCTGAGCGGTCGACCGGCCGGGACATACACCCTTCTTCTGAACGACTCGGACATCACGGCCCGTGCCTTGGTGATCAAGGAGTAACGACCGGGGACTTCCTCATTCTACGGTCGATAATGGGAAGCGGATCAAACCCTTTGTTCCCAGTCGTGTCCGTAATGTTGCCACAGCGTTTCCATAACGTTACCTGACCATGACCACCATCCGCCCCCTGTTCGCCGTTCTCACTATTTCTAGTTCGTTCCTTGCCTCTGCTCAATTCGCGCCGAGCGACAGTCTCTTCAATACCGACCAGGTCGTGGAGGTGGATCTGGATTTTGGTGACAATGACGCTTTCTGGGCAACGCTGGTCCAGTACTACGAGAACGATCAAGGTGAGACGCTGCTTGGGGATGTGACGATCACGGATCAAACGGGCACATGGACCTACTACAACGTGGCGGTCGACCTCAAGGGAAATAGCAGCTACAGCCATCCCGGCAACAAGAAGAGTTTCAAGATCGACTTCAACGACGACATCGCTGGCCAGAAATTCCATGGCATGGCCAAGGTCCACTTCAACAACTGCTGGAGCGATCCGACTTTCCTGCGTGAGAAGATCTTCTTCGATTATTGCCAGGATCATGGTGTGCTCGCGCCTCGTGTGCTCTATGCCAACGTGACAATGAACGGAACGTTCTGGGGGTTCTACAACTTAGTGGAGGCCGTGGATAAGGACTTCCTGGACCGCTGGATCGACGATGATAATGGGAACCTGTTCAAGGCTGCGGATAATTTCGGCATGGGCGGCGGTGGTGGTGGAGGAGGATCCGCTGAAGCCGATCTGGCCTACTATGGGTCCGCACAGGCATCCTACACGAGCCGCTACGAATTGAAGACCAACGAGACCGCGAACGACTGGAGCGACCTCATCGCCTTGCTTGACTTGCTGAACAACACGACCGATGCGGAGCTGATCGAGCAGATCCCAACGCGCATGGCCTGGGATGGTGTACTGCGATCCTTGGCAATGGACAACCTCTTCGGCAACCTCGATACCTACATCAACAGCGCGCGGAACTACTACCTCTACCACGATAGCACCACCTTCCTGTGGAACTGGATCAAGTGGGATGCGAACATGGCGTTCGGCGCTTACCCTGCACAAGGCCAGAATGCGCTGACCCTTTCGCCCACCTACGTGGCCAACAACCGACCACTCATGGAGCGTATTATGGGGATACCGACACTTCGCACCCAATACCTCAACGCTTATTGTGCCGTGAAGGAGGATTTCACGAACGCCTACCTGGACGGTCGGATCGACGCACTGGTGGATCTTATCGCCCCCCATGTAGCCGCCGACCCCAACAAACAGTACACCCTCGCGCAGTTCAACACGAACATCACCAGTGATATCACGGTGACGGGCGGCGGACCGGGTGGGTCGCAGACCTTGCGTGGCCTGAAGTCGTTCATCACGACACGTGCTAACAGCTTGTCCGGCTTGTTGGATTGTACAGCGGCTTCCGTCGCCGATGGGTTGGAGGAACCGGTCCTTCGGGTCTACCCGGTGCCAGCAGTGGACCGTGTGGAGGTCCAATTGCCAGCTGGCGCTCGCATGGCCGACCTGCGCTTGGTGGATGGAATGGGCCGTGAAGTGCCCATCGAGCCAAGCGCTGGAGGGTTCTCCGTGGAGCACCTTGCTTCGGGTATCTACCGGCTCACCGCGCTCACAGCCAATGGACCGGTCACCGCGAACCTCGTGAGGCGCTGATCGCGTAGAAGTGTCATCTTTGTAAGGAACAACGTTCACCAGCGACCTCAAACACATGAAGAAGATCCTCGCTTTCCTCGCATTCGCAGCCTTTGGCTTCACCGTGAATGCACAAACCGTTACCACCGCCGCCGATGCTGAAGCAGTGCCTGCCGTGGAGAAGACCCATTCCTGCGCTGGACATGCCCATGCCACGGCGGCGCAAACCGCTGACGGTGTAGCTGCTGAAACGAAAGCCGCCGGTTGCTGCGCAGCCAAAGGTGCTGGCCACGCCGATGCTGCCAACGCAGCGAATGGAGTAGACCCGATGGCTCCCGCCGCTGACAAAAAGGCCGGTGGATGCTGCGCCGGTAAGGCCGCTGCAAAGAGCTGCCATGGTGGCAAGGCTGAAGCCTCCGCTACGGAAGCAGCTCCAGCCGCCAAGTGACCCGGTAGGGCTCAATTTCCAGACCATTCCGAAGGAGGCCCTGCGTCGTACGTGGGGCCTCGTTCTTTTCGCGGTTCCTAACTTTCGGCCATGCACATCACCAAGAACTCCGTCGTTTCGTTCCACTACACCCTTAACGACGCCGATGGCAAGCTGCTGGATACCAGTGCCGGCCGCGACGCCTTCGCCTACATCCAAGGTCATCAGATGATCGTTCCCGGTCTGGAGCGTCAACTCGAAGGTCGCCAAGCTGGCGACAAGGTGTTGGCCGTGGTTCCCGCTGCTGAAGGCTATGGTGAGCTCGATCCATCTCTGGTGCACAAGGTGCCCATGGACCGCTTCGGTGGCCAGAACGTCGAGCCTGGCATGCAGTTCCAAGCCGGTACCTCAGAGCACGGCGAAATGGGTGTCTTCACCGTGATCAGCGTGGAAGATGGCATCGTAGCCCTGAACGGGAACCACCCTTTGGCCGGTGTCACCCTGCACTTCAATGTGGAGATCACCGATGTGCGGGCAGCCACCGAAGAGGAACTGGCCCACGGCCATGTGCATGGTGAGGGTGGTCATCACCATTGAGATAGCCAGGGTGATCGAGAATGGAACTTTCCGAGCACGGGTTCACTGTGGCTGATAGTGCCTAGGTAGCCCATGCTCTTCCCTTCCTTCGCCTTTCTGGTCTTCCTGCCGCTGGTCTACCTGCTTTACTGGTACGTCTTCAACCGCGGTCTGCGGCTGCAGAACACCTTCGTCCTTTTCGCCAGCTACGTCTTCTACGGTTGGTGGGACTGGCGTTTCCTGGGCTTGCTCTTCTTCAGCTCTTTCACTGACTTCCTGCTGGCGCTTGCCATAGACCGAAGTCCAACTCAGCGCAGGAAGAAGACCTGGGTGGTCGTCAGTTTGGTGGTGAACTTGGGTGTGCTTGGTCTTTTCAAGTACTTCAACTTCTTCCGCGACGGGCTCGTTGACCTGATGTTGGGCATGGGGATGCAGCCCGATCTGCCTACGCTCCAACTCCTGCTTCCGGTCGGCATCAGCTTCTACACCTTCCAGTCGCTCAGCTACACCATCGATATCTATCGCGGACAGATCAAAGCCACACGTGATCCCCTGGAGTTCCTGGCTTTCGTGAGCTTCTTCCCGCAACTGGTGGCTGGGCCCATCGAGCGGGCGCGAGACCTGCTACCGCAATTCCAGGTACCGCGTCATTTCGATCGGCAAAAAGCCACGGATGGCCTGCGCCAGATGCTCTGGGGCTTCTTCAAGAAACTGGTCATCGCCGATGGCTGTGCTCCCGTGGTGGACGAGATCTTCAGCGGCGATCTGGAGACGACCGCCGGGGCCACGCTCTTCTTCGGTGCCTTCTTCTTCGCCTTCCAGATCTATGGCGACTTCAGTGGGTATAGCGATATCGCCATTGGTTGCGCACGTTTGTTCGGCTTCGAGCTCAGCCGCAATTTCGCTTACCCCTATTTCTCGCGCAGCATCTCGGAGTTCTGGCGCCGCTGGCATATCTCGCTCAGTACCTGGTTCCGCGATTACGTGTACATGCCGCTCGGTGGTTGGCGTAGCAAATGGGGACGCCTGCGCAACATCCTGATCACCTTCTCCGTGAGCGGGTTCTGGCATGGCGCGAACTGGACCTTCATCAACTGGGGCCTTCTCCACGGCGTGTACTATGTGCCAGAGGTCCTCGCTAATGGCAAGGCTCGGCGTGATCGAGCCACCTTGCGCGACCTTCCCGCGATCCTGGTGACCTTTCTTCTGGTTGTGCTCGCTTGGATCTTCTTCAGGGCCACCACCATGGGAAAGGCCGTCGATCACCTTCGGTACATGGTGATCAACGCTTTTCAGCATCCAGGGATCGCGCTCGTTTGGATGTGGCACCCCGTTTCCAACTTCATCGCCCTGTTGGTGATCGTGGAATGGTTCGCACGGGATCGAAACCATCCGTTGGAGCGCTTGCCGACGAATTCCTACTTACGCTGGGCCATCTACATCGCCCTCGCCCTTGCGATGCTCGTGCGAATGGACATGCATACCCATGAGTTCATCTACTTCCAATTCTGAACCGTTGCGGGTGTTGGTGCGTGCGATGGGCGCTGGCCTGTTGATCGTTCCCATTCTGGTGGTGGGCTATTTCTTCGGCCCTCATGTGGCACGGGTGGATTATTTCCGCGCTGTGGCTGATAAACACGCCCGCTTGGATTCGCTCCCTTCTCCGAAGGTCATCATCATCGGAGGCAGTAACGCCACCTTCGGGATCGATAGTGAGCGATTGGAACAAGCCTTGTGCAGACCGGTGGTGAACATGACCATCGGCGCAGGTCTCGGCTTCCAGTTCATGTGCAACGAGCTCAATGGCCACATCGGTCCGGGAGACCTCATCATCGCTACCTTGGAATTCTCTGCCTACACCAAGTCGGTGAAGGATAATGAAACCCACATCCTCGTCGCGGATCGAGCGCCCGTGGCGATGGCAGCGATCCCTTGGTACCGCCGCCCCAGGATACACCTTGGTCTGGCGATCATGCGGTGCCAGGCCGCTTGGAAGTACATGACCGGCGAGTGGGAAGGTGAGGTCTCGGACAAGGTCTATCGGGCCGATGGGTTCAGTGAACAGGGTGATCTGCTTCTACACCTCGGCCTGCCTCAGCGCGGTCCGGATAGACAACAAGAGGTGATCCATGAGCTGCCGGTCTTCAACCCGCAGATCCTCCCCATTGCGCAGGAACTCGTGGATAGTGCAAAGGCCAATGGCGCTGAAGTGGTATTCACTTGGTCAGCGGTGGCCAGCTCGAGCCAGCGGTACGACTACGCTGAGACGATCCGTGGTCGGATGACCGAGGCTGGTTTTCCCCTGTTGGGTATCCCCGAAGACTACACCTTTCCGGACACGGCCTTCCACGATACACACTACCACTTGCGAGAGACTTGCCGTGGGATCCGAACGGAACGGATGATCCGCGATCTGAGCGCAGGCGGGATCATGCAGCGCTGCGATAGCCTTCGAACCAAGCCTTAAGGTTTGCTTTCAGGCACAAGTACGAAGATGTCCTCGTTGTCGCGCTTCATGAAGTACCGCTCGCGGGCGAACTTTTCAAGCAACTCCTTGTCGCTCGAGAGTTCATGCAGGTGTTCCCGTGTGCGCTTGATCTCGGTCGCGTAGAATTCCTTCTGCTCGTTCATCCGCGACAATTCACGCCTGTTCTTGAAGGTGGTCCACGCATCGTTCCGGTCGAAGAACGCGATCCAGCAAAGCAGCCCAAGACTGGCGGCCATGTAGCGGTTCTTCAGACGGGCGGGAATGCGGTCCAAGAGCTTTTTCACGGCAACGAAGCTACCGGTGTCTAATGCGGAACGCGGCTTTTGATGGCCCCCGTATTCAACGATCCCCTGTTCGGTTCACAAGGTCCCGCGTTTTCCGAGCTCGATCACCTCCAAGTCTTTCACTTTTCCTGCTTCTAAGCTGAACCTCAGGATGGTACGGACCTGGTGCCAGCCGTGCCGACCTGCTGCGCCGGGGTTCATGTACAGGCAATTCACCCCTGGATCGAATTGAACGCTACAGATATGGGAGTGGCCGCAAATGAACAGATCGGTCGGAGTGGTGCGCAGTTCCCGCACGACTTCAGGTGTGTATCGCGGTGGCTTTCCGGCGATGTGGGTGATCCACACCCGAACACCTTCCAGTGTGAAGCGCAGATGCTCCGGGAAGGCCGACCTGGTGGCTCCATCGTCGATGTTGCCGAACACCGCACGTAAAGCCTTCCAGCGGGCCAATTCCTCAGCCACCGCCGGACCGATGTCCCCGGCATGCCAGATCTCATCGCACGCGCTGAAATGCGCCTGGACCCGCGGATCCAGCCAGCCGTGGGTATCGCTGATGAGACCGATGCGCTTCAAGGCCGCAAAGGAAGGCACGATACCGTACCAGCTCATCGTACCCGGTACCTTTGCGCCCCGGTCGCCCATGGAGATCCTCCCGCGTTTCTTCCTACAACTCGCTTTCGACGGCACACCGTACCGGGGATGGCAGCGCCAACCGGCGGCACCCAGTGTGCAGGAGGAAGTGGAAAAGGCGCTGCGGATCGCGCTGCATGCCCCGGACCTGTTCGTGGTCGGTTGTGGTCGCACCGATACCGGCGTGCATGCCACGGACTATTACCTGCACTTCGATGCCCCGTCTAACAAGGTGATCGATGAACGGCTGGTGTACAGCCTCAACAGCATGCTCCCCGACAGCATCGCCATCAAACGCGTGATCCCGGTGAGCGATGACGCGCATGCCCGCTTCAGTGCCACTGAGCGAGGCTATACCTACCTCATCCTGCGGCGAAAAGACGCCTTCATGGCCGATCGGGCTCACGTCCTCCATCCTCCGTTGGATGTAGCTGCCATGAACGCCGCGTGCATGCACCTTATCGGGAAGCAAGACTTCAGCAGTTTCTGCAAGGCCGGTAGCGATGCCAAGACCATGTTGTGTGATGTGCGCTCGGCCCACTGGGAAGAGACAGCCGAAGGCTATCGGTTCCGGATCCGTTCGGACCGCTTTCTCCGCAACATGGTTCGGGCCATCGTGGGTACCTGTATCCGCATCGGCAAGGGCCAAGCGCCGCCGAACAGCATGCGCGCGGTGATCGATGCCAAGGATCGTAGCGCTGCGGGCAAGAGCGCCTCCGCGCGTGGTCTGTATCTTGAACACATCGTCTATCCGTTCATTCCGGCAGGACATCCATGAGCACCGCATCCGCTACCGCAGAACCAGCGAAGAAGGGGAGTGCACCTTCCGGAAGTGCTGCGCCGAAGGCCAGTGTTCAAGGCAAGGCGTTCGATCGCAAGCTCTTCGGCCGTGTGTTCGCCTTTACTGCCCCTTATCGCGGGATCTTCTGGTGGGCCGTGGCCCTCACGTTCATCCTCAGTATCGTTGGTGTCATTCGCCCCATCATGCTTGGTTGGCTTGTGGATGTGGCTGCCAATACCTACGATTCATTATTCGTCCTCACCGAGGATTCGAACTGGAACGCCCGCAGCATCGCCTGGATGGCCAACCTCACAAAAGGCACTGTGGGTCGTGGCACATGGACACTCGTATGGGTCATCACCATCGTGGTGGTCATCCTGCTCATCGTGGAAACTGTGGTGCAGTATTTTCAGGCTTATTGGACCGCCTGGCTTGGGCAGGCCGTGACCTTCGACCTCCGGCAACGGCTCTATACCCGTTTGCTCGGCTTCAAGCTCCGCTACTTCGACCGCACGCCGATCGGCACCTTGGTCACCCGGGTGATCAGCGATATCGAGACCATCGACGACATCTTCTCCCAAGGGCTACTCATGATCATGGGCGATATCCTCAAGCTGCTCGTGGTGGTGGTGGTGATGTTCGTGTACAACTGGGAGCTCGCCCTCCTCAGCATGGTGCCCATTCCCTTGCTGCTGTGGAGCACCAACATCTTCAAGAACAGCATCCAGAAGAGCTTCCAGGATGTCCGGACCCAGGTAGCACGCCTCAATGCCTTCGTACAAGAGCATATTCAAGGCATGGCCATCGTGCAACTCTTCGCCCGGGAAGGTCAGGAGTACCGCAAGTTCCAAGCGATCAACCGGGAGCACCGGAAGGCCCACATCCGCGGTGTGCTGGCCTACAGCATCTTCTTCCCCGTGGTGGAGATCCTCAGCGCCATTTCGCTCTCCTTCCTCGTTTGGTGGGGGGTGAAGGATGTGCTGGCGGGCCAGGCCACACTAGGCGACATCTTCGCTTACATCCTCTTCATCAACATGCTGTTCAGGCCAATTCGCCAGTTGGCCGACCGGTTCAACGTGCTGCAGATGGGCATGGTCGGAAGTGAACGGGTCTTCAACGTGCTCGATACTGATGCCACGCTCGCGGATACAGGCACCAGAAGCACTTCCACGCTCAAGGGTGATATCCATTTCACCGATGTCTGGTTCGCTTACGATGATACACCTACCAGTGAGGGAAGTACCGACGGAGAAGGACCGAACTACGTGCTGAAAGCCATCGACTTCGAGGTGAAGGCCGGCCAGATGGTGGCCCTGGTCGGGGCCACGGGTTCGGGTAAGAGCAGCATCATCAACCTCCTCAGCCGGTCTTACGATCTCCAGCGCGGAAGTGTGCAGCTCGATGGGCATGACATCCGTGACTATAAGCTGGCCGAGCTTCGCAAGGACATCTCCGTGGTGATGCAGGATGTCTTCCTCTTTAGCGATTCTGTCCACAACAACATCACCTTGGGCGACCCTTCCATCACCCGTGCGGATGTGATCGAAGCCGCGAAGTCCGTAGGGGCGCACGATCTGATCGAACGGCTGCCGCTCGGGTATGATACCGAAGTGCGCGAACGCGGAAGCATCCTCAGTGTTGGTCAACGACAGCTCATCGCTTTCATCCGGGCTGCGGTGAATAGACCCAAGGTGCTGATCCTGGACGAAGCCACGAGCAGTGTGGACAGTACGAGTGAGCAATTGATCCAAGAAGCCACTGAAGTCCTGACGAAAGGGCGCACCAGCATCGTCATCGCCCACCGCTTGAGCACGATCCAAAAAGCGGATCGGATCCTGGTCCTTGACCAAGGCAGGATCATCGAACAAGGTTCACACCAGGAACTGCTTGCCCAGGAAGGCCCTTATAGGAAGCTCTACGAGTTGCAATTCCGTTGATGTTCAAGTCCTAGGATGATAGAGCTTCCGTTACCATGGAAGATGCTAAGTTCGGAAGTACGTCCAGCCTGATATTCATCGCTTTCCTCCGAAGCAACGGATGCGATGACCCGGGCGTCTTTGATGTGACCCTTGATGCCAACGCGAACGCCGCTAGAGAGCAATGGGGTTCGTCTTTTCATTCGTAAAGTCCCTGAGTTCGCGGTAGAATTTCCCGAAAGGCGTTTACCTTCAGCCTTCATGACCCGTTCGCTATCCTTCCTCACGTTCCTGCTGGCCGCTCTGTTCGCCCATGCGCATGATCATGGCCGTTCCTCGGAAGCAGCCATGGTCCAGTTCCACCAGAACAAGGGACAATGGCCTGGCCAAGTGTTGTTCCGAGCCAACTCGCCCGGTGGGGCTGTATTTCTGGAGCATGATCGGTTCACGCACGTGCTCATGGCCGGCGGTGCACGAAGCGTGCATGGTGACCCACGTGCTCAGGCGCCGTCCCTTAGTATGCACGCCTATCAGGTCCGTTTCATAGGAGCGACGACCACTGGCCACGCAGGCTTTGCCCAGGAGCCCTTCCACGTGAATTATTTCCTCGGTGATGACCAGGCGCGATGGGTATCCGACGTGCTGGTTTTCGGAGGAGTAGAGCTGAGCGCGGTCTATCCGGGCATCGATCTGCATGTTTCCGGTGCCACCGGCTTGAAATACGACTGGATCGTGCATCGGGGCGCGGACCCCACGGCCATACAGCTCCGCTTCGAAGGTGCGGATCGAGTCTCGCTGGTGGATGGAACCGTGCGCGTGAAGACATCTGCCGGTGACGTCATCGAAGAACGGCCGGTGGCATGGCAGGACGTTCACGGTGAGCGGATACCAGTACCTGTGGAGTATCGCCTGAACGGCAGAACACTGACCTACGCTTTCCCCAAGGGTTATGACGCCAGCCATGTCCTGATCATCGATCCCGTGGTGGTGTTCGCGAGTTTCAGCGGCAGCAGCGCGGCCAACTACGGAACCACCGCCACCTATGATGAGGAAGGGCATCTCTATGGCGCGGGAACGGTCTTCAATATCGGCTACCCGACCACCCTTGGTGCGCTTCAGCCCGAATACAATGGCACGGAGGCCGACATGGGCATCACTAAATACGCGTTGGATGGTTCCTCGTTGGAGTGGTGTACCTACCTCGGTGGGACTGCGAGTGACGTACCGCACAGCATGGTCGTGAACTCGGCGAACGAGCTGTTCATCCTCGGGTCAACGGCATCCAATGATTTTCCCACCACAGATGGATGTTCAGACGATTCCTTCGGAGGCGGAAGTCCTACTCCGTTCGGCGGCACCTATGGCGTCTCCTTCCCGAACGGATCGGATATCGTCGTCGTGCATCTCAACGCCACGGCAACCGCTCTCGTTGGCTCTACTTACGTAGGAGGTTCCGAGAACGACGGGTTGAATCAGAGCGCCCCACTGCTCCGGAACTATGGTGATCCGTTCCGTGGGGAGATCATCGTGGATACACAAGACCACCCGATCATCGCCACGACGACGGCCAGTGATGGGCTCTTCACATCGCCTGGTGTTTCGCAACCTACGCTCGCCGGTGGGCTCGATGCCTACCTCTTTCGCATGGACCCGGCGTTGACCACGATGACCTGGGCTACCTATCATGGGGGCACGGGGCTGGATGTTGGCCTTGGTGTGCAAGTGTCCAGTACCGGGGATGTGTTCATGACAGGTGGTACTCAGAGCGTCGATCTGCCATCCTCAGGAGTCTCGTTCGCACCCTCGAATTCCGGGGGCGTTGATGGTTTCATCGCGCGGTACATCGTTGATCCCTTTCTCCTGGTCGGTACCACGTACGTCGGTACAGCGGGTTTCGACCAGTCGTATTTCGTACAGTTGGATGCGGCGGATGATGTGTACGTCGTTGGCCAGACCACGGGAGCCTTCCCCGTCTCCAGCGGGGTATATGCCAACCCCAACGCCACACAGTTCATCCAGAAGTTCAGCAACGATCTAAGCCAATCCCTGTGGTCCACCCGGATCGGCGGCGATGGGAACGAGAACCTCTCGCCGTCGGCGTTCCTGGTGAGCACCTGTGGCCAGATCTATTTCAGTGCATGGGGCGGGTCCACCAACATCGTCTCCGGTGGTGTCACCTTCAGCAGTACCACTGGGCTGTTCACCACATCTGGTGCATTTCAAACAACGACGGACGGTAGTGACTTCTATCTGATGGTGCTGCAACAGGATGCCGCGGCGCTCGATTATGCGACCTTCTTCGGAGGCTCCTCCGCTGAGCATGTCGATGGCGGTACATCGCGATTCGATAAGGACGGCATCGTTTACCAAGCCGTGTGTGCGGCGTGTTCCGGCAGCTTCCCCACCACGCCCGGGGCTTACAGTACCGAACTCCTCAGCTTCAACTGCAATCTGGGGGTGTTCAAGATGAACTTCGAACAAGGTGTTCAGGCGTTCATCGATGCGGATGCCACGGATCTGCTCGCCTGTTCTGGTACCCCTTTCACGTTCGAAGCATCGGGTAACGCACTGACCTATACGTGGGATCTTGGTGACGGAAGTCCATCGGTGCAGGGTGTGAACGTGCAACACCTATACGAGAGTATCGGCACCTACACCGTTCGCCTGATCGGCTCCGATCCTGCATCGTGCAACTTGAGCGATACGGCCTTCGCCACCGTCAACGTGATCGCACCACCCTTGCTGACGGCGGATTTCGATGTGGAACTGCTGGCGGATTGCGATGGCTATTCCGCGGAATTCACCAACCAGAGCACCGGCAGTTCGCAGTTCATCTGGGATTTGGGGAATGGCACATCGAGCACATTGCCCAACCCCGTTCAAGCGTACTCCCTTCCAGGCACCTATGCGGTGAACCTCGGTGTGATCGATCCCGTTTGTGTGGATACCGTCTTCATCGGCCGGCCGATCACCTTCGAGCCGGCGAGCTTTAGCTATGAGACCGCATCGCCAGTCGCGCTGTGCAATGGGGAGAGCATTCAGCTCGATGCCGGCGGTGGTTTCGACGCTTATTCGTGGTCGACCGGTGCCGATACACGCTTGATCACGGTCTTCGCTCCGGGATCGTATATCGTATCCGTTACCGATGGCCTCTGTACCGCAACGGATACGATCGTAGTACAAGCGACTCCGGAATATGCCCCCCTTGCCGATATCACTACCTGTGTGGCTTCTACGGTGACCATTACTCCACCCTACTCGGTGCAGCAGATCACTTGGAGCACAGGTGCCACATCAACTTCGCTGGAGGTCAGCTCCCAAGGCGACTATTGGTTCAATGCGATCGACGCGCTCGGTTGCCCGGTGACGGATACCGTACGGGTCATCATCGCGGAACTGGGGCGTGGCGAAGCCTTCATCCCGAACGTGTTCACTCCGAACGGTGATGGACAGAACGATACCTTCCAAGTCGAAGGGCTTGCCATCGACGAATTCCGCATGGAGATCTTCAATCGATGGGGCCAGAAGATCTACGAGACGACCGCCGTGGATACGGGCTGGAACGGTGGTGTGGACAACATCCGGGCCGATGCCGCTCCCGACGGGTCTTACTTCTACGTGATCGATATGAAGGACCGGTGTGCCGCTGATCCCAATGCACAGAACCGGACAGGGCACGTTACGCTTCTACGCTAACTGGCTCTGGAGATACCGTCCTGTGTGGGAAGCCTTCACGTTCAGGATCCCATCGGGCGGTCCTTCGTAGAGCACGGTTCCACCGCCATCGCCGCCTTCCGGTCCAAGGTCGATGATGTGATCCGCGCGCTTGATCACCTCCGTGTTGTGCTCGATCACCAGCACGCTATGCCCATTGGCGATGAGCATGTCGAAGGCCTTGAGCAGCTTGGCGATATCGTGGAAATGTAGACCCGTGGTGGGTTCATCGAAGATGAAGAGCGTGGGCTTCTCATCTTGGCCTTTGGTGAGGAAACTTGCGAGTTTGATGCGTTGCGCCTCTCCACCGCTGAGCGTGCTGCTGCTTTGGCCCAGCTTCACATAGCCGAGTCCGGTCTCTTGAAGCGGTAGCAATTTGTTCACCACACGCTGGCAGGCCGTGGAAGTGGCAGCTTGTTGTTGAAAGAACGCGATGCCATCATCCACCGTCATGTCGAGCACCTCGGCCACATCCTTGCCGCCCACCTTCACATCAAGGATCTCCTCCTTGAACCGTTTGCCGTGGCAGGCTTCGCAGGTGAGGCTGATATCGGCCATGAACTGCATCTCGATATGCACCTGGCCTTCACCCTGGCACACATCGCACCGGCCGCCATCCACGTTGAAGCTGAAGAAGGCCGGACGGTACCCACGCATCTTGGCCACGTCCACATCGCTATACAACTGCCGGATCTCATCCCACGCTTTCACGTAAGTGACCGGGTTGCTCCGCGAACTGCGACCGATGGGGTTCTGGTCCACCAGTTCTACAGCCTGGACCCGGTGGATGTCACCCTCCAATGCCTTGTGCTCACCGGGCCGCTCGCTGAAGCCATCCAATTCGCGTTTCAAGGCAGGGTAGAGGATGCGCTTCACTAAGGTGGTCTTGCCACTGCCGCTCACACCGGTCACCACGGTGAGCATGTGCAGGGGAAAGGCCACATCGATGTCCTTCAGGTTGTGCTCGCGTGCACCACGGAGGATGAGCTTGTCGCGTACCTGCTTGCGTTGTGCTGGCTGCGGAATGGTCTCACGGCCTGTGAGGTAACGGGCCGTAAGGCTATCGCTGTGCAGCAATTCGGCATGTGTTCCGGTGAAGACTACCTCACCACCATGAGAACCCGCCATCGGACCCATGTCGATGATGTGGTCGGCGGCTTTCATCACCTCTTCATCGTGTTCTACCACGATCACCGTGTTGCCCAGGTCGCGCAATTTCTTCAGCACCTCGATCAACCGAAGCGTGTCGCGCGGATGCAGACCGATGCTCGGCTCGTCCAGGATGTACATGCTACCCACCAGGCTGCTACCAAGTGAAGTGGCCAGGTCGATGCGCTGGGTCTCGCCTCCGCTCAGGGTATTGCTCCGGCGTTCCAACGTCAGGTAGCCCACTCCAACATCCACCAAGAAACTCAGGCGGTTGCGAATCTCCTTCAAGAGCCGATCGGCGATGCGCTGATCGGTTTCGCTCAACTTCAGATCCTTGAAGAAGGTCGCACATTGCGCGATTGGCATGCGCGCCAGTTCGGTGATGTCCTTTCCGCCCACCTTCACGTATCGGGCCTCGGGTCGCAATCTGGTCCCCTGGCATACCGGACATTCGGTCTTGCCCCTGTAGCGGCTGCCCAACACGCGGTACTGGATCTTGTAGCTCTTCTCTTCCACGTACTGGAAGAACCGATCCAAGCCATGCAAGCCGCGTGCGCCCTTCCAAAGGAGTTGCACCTGTTCCTCGTTCAGGTCGCGGATGGCCCGGTGGATGGGGAAGTCGTACTTCGCGCTGTCGCGGATGAAATGGTCCTTCCATTCGCTCAACTTCTCACCGCGCCAAGGGGCAATGGCATCATCGTACAAGCTCAGGCTCTTGTCCGGGATCACCAGGTCCTTGTCGATGCCGATGACATTGCCGTATCCTTCGCACTTGGGACATGCGCCCACGGGGTCGTTGAAGCTGAACAGGTTCGGTGAGGGTTCCTCGAAGGTGATCCCATCCTGCTCGAATTTGTCGCTGAAGGCCAGCTGACGCGGTTTCCCCTTGCCGTCCTCGCCCAAGAGGATCAGCTCACCCTGCCCTTCGAAGAAGCCGGTTTCGGCGCTATCGGCGGCACGGCTGTCGTTCTCTTGATCACCAGCGGTCACCGTCAGCCGGTCCATCACAAGGAACCAAGTCCCTTTCGGAACCTTCTTCTCGGCCAGGACCTCTTCGATGCGATGCACAGAAGTGCCATCGTGCACGCGTGCGTACCCTTGTTGTTGCAGGATGTCGAAGTGTTCCTTCAGCGTGCGGCCAGCTGGAAGCCTCAGCGGTGCGAGCATCAGCACTACGCTTCCTTCAGGGAAGGTGTGCATGCCCGCCACGACATCTTCGATCGTGTTGCGGCGCACCTCAGCACCAGAGACCGGCGAAATGGTATGGCCTGCGCGAGCGAAGAGCAATTTCAGGTGATCGTAGACCTCAGTGCTGGTGCCGACCGTACTTCGTGGGTTGCTCGTCATCACCTTCTGCTCGATGGCGATGGCCGGGCTAATGCCGATGATCCGGT
>Ga0209097_10000718_pt1 | contig 30661 bp, 26 predicted proteins | sample AD_UKC052_MetaG_FD_184419 | JGI IMG/M metagenome (GOLD analysis project Ga0209097, IMG submission 184419) | Active sludge microbial communities of municipal wastewater-treating anaerobic digesters from USA - AD_UKC052_MetaG (SPAdes) (version 2) | ecosystem: Engineered > Bioreactor > Anaerobic >... | reverse complement strand
ACGGGGGCTACTGTCAATGTGTGCCCAACAACAAATACCACGTATTCGGTGACCGGAACAACCACTGCCGGCTGCTCTGCTTCCTCGCAGCTTACCGTTACCGTAAATCCCATACCTGTGCTTTCGGCCTCGGCATCACCTGCCAATATCTGTGCAGGCCAATGTTCTAACCTCAGCGTTAACGGCGCATCTACCTATACCTGGATGCCCGGTAATCTGAATGGAAGTTTGATTAATGTATGCCCGACTTCTTCCACCACATATACTGTTACAGGAACAACTACTGCCGGCTGCTCAGCCACAAGCACGGCAACAGTTACTGTTAATGCCAATCCTGTGAATACAGTCGCAGCTTCTCCGGCAGCAATATGCTCCGGACAATGCACCAACCTAAGCGCTAACGGTGCTTCGACATATACCTGGATGCCCGGAAATCTTACGGGGGCTACTGTCAATGTGTGCCCAACAACAAATACCACGTATTCGGTGACCGGAACAACCACTGCCGGCTGCTCTGCTTCCTCGCAGCTTACCGTTACCGTAAATCCCATACCAGTGCTTTCGGCCTCTGCATCACCTGCCAGCATTTGTGCAGGCCAGTGTACCGATCTCAGCGCTAACGGCGCTTCTACCTATACATGGATGCCCGGGAATCTGACCGGAAGTTTGGTTAACGTATGCCCAACTTCTTCAACTGCATATACCCTCACGGGAACCACGGCCACTGGGTGTTCTTCCTCTACTGTAGTAACTGTAAATGTAAATCCTGTTCCGGTCATTACTGCTACAGCTTCGCCGGCAACATTATGCCTCGGAGGGTGTACCAACCTGAATGCTTCGGGAGCTGATAATTACAGTTGGATGCCTGGAAACCTTGCTGGATACACTATAAATGTTTGCCCCAATATTACTACCACATATACGGTAACAGGATCATCATTGCAAGGATGTTCATCAACAAATGAGGTAACAGTAAATGTAGCTATTGCACCTATTGTTACTGCTGTCGCCACCCCCGCCAACATTTGTCAGGGGCTGTGCACCGTTATCAATGGCTCCGGTGCAGATTCTTATCTCTGGCAACCCGGCGGACTCACAGGAGCATCTATTAATGTATGTCCCACAGCCACAACGGTATATTCAGTAACGGGCATCAGCCCCGAGGGCTGTTCCGCAACAGCAACAGCAACTGTGACTGTGACACCAATGCCAGTGGTTTTTGCCAGCACCTCTAACGACACCTTATGCTTTGGAGAACCCACTAATTTATATGCTTCTGGTGCCCAGAATTTTCAATGGCAACCCGGAGGAATGACTGGTGCGTATGTTATTGTTTATCCCGATGCAACCACCACCTATACTGTAACAGGCGATGTCAATGGATGTCAGGGAACAGTCCAAGTAACCATCAATGTGTATCCTTATCCGGACATTACCTTTGATGCCGACAGGAAAGAAGGTTGCGAAGACCTGCTGGTGCAGTTTACCGACCAGAGCAACTTCGATGACGCAAGCTGGTACTGGGAATTCGGAGACAATACTTTTTCGTACGAACAAAACCCGCTTCATTATTTTAATGATCAGGGTGTCTATAACGTAAGTTTAACGATGACAACAATTTATGGCTGCACTTCCACCTTTTTATGGCCCGATATGATTACAGTTTATAAAACTCCTGAAGCAGAGTTTGTTTTCGCACCCGAATTTCCTACCGAACTGTCGCCAACGGTATGGTTTTACGACCGTTCTTTTGGCGCATCAGCCTGGGAATGGGATTTTGGCGACTATAATGCCCTGATAAATAATTCCAACGAGCAAAACCCCATATACCAGTATTCCGATACCGGTTATTATGATGTTATGCTAATTGCGATTTCACCCATGGGCTGCGCCGATACGACCCGTCATACAGTTTATATTGCTCCCGAGGTGGCTTTTTTTGTCCCCAATGCGTTTACCCCCAATGATGACGACAGGAACTCCAATTTCATCGGCAAAGGCAAAAACATCCGTTGGGAAACTTTCGAGATGCGTATATACGACCGCTGGGGCAAACAGATATTATATACACAGGATTGGCAGCAAGGATGGAACGGCAAGTTTAATGGCAAGGATATGCCTCAGGATGTGTATGTGTGGCTGATTAGCTTTATTGATACTGCTATGCAAAAACACAACCTCAAAGGGACTGTTACGCTGGTAAGGTAGCAGGAGTGACCTTTTGAGATGTTTTTTGAAATCTTACCATCATTTTATGCCAGACCTATTCACAAATGAACAAAACTAAATTCATTGATGTGAATAGGTTGTGCAGGCAGCAGTTAAGCCAATTCCGCAAAGAAAATTTTAAAACGACAAATCATTGCCGGATGACCGGGTTTTCTTTTGTGAAACATAAGGGTGAAAAATTCGTATGAATTTTCAGGTATTCCAGAGTTTTTAGCTTATCTTTGTTTTAGTATATATCAAATAAAATTATCCATATGTTTTCCTTGGTCAAATTGTTCAATAATGAAAATCAGAAATCTGAATAAACAGCTGACATGGATTGCCTTTAAGACCCATAAAATTTTCTTGCACGGACAATTTTTTTTTACCTGTCTTCTGTTTTTATTCGCAGTTAACCTCTCTGTTGGCCAGGTTATTATCGATTCCTGTTTCATGAGTCCTTCACCGGGAACCAGTTTTTCCTCCACCACTAACCTGACTGGAAACAATTCTGACCTGCTGTCGTGGACAGGCAGTAGCTGGACGGGCGGCTGGCCTGCTGCAAACCTCACAATTCCCCCTCCAAACAATGGGGTGGGATGCAGGGCAATTTTTATCGGAAATGGACAAACATGGACCACCGGGGGAGAGGGTTTCGGATTGCGTTTTACTCCTGCTTTGGTAAGCGGACAAACCTATACCTTTAACATTACCTACGTTAGCCACGGTACAGGCAGCACCGGTAGTTTTTCACCTTTTTTTTATACCAACTCAAATGGTTCACTTAGCGGAGCGGTTTTAGTTGGAAACTTAACTCCTGTAGGATATTCATGGACAACCAATCCGATAACCTTCACTGCTACCGCTGCTCAGGCAGGACATACCTGGATATATATTTTTTCTGGCTCTAGCGGGAGTTCCGGACTGATCAATAATTTCTGTCCATCGTGCAATACCACCTGCAATCCAACTTTCAACCCCGTAGGGCCATACTGCGCCGGAGCATCCATTCCGGCATTGCCCACCACCTCAACAAACGGGATTCCCGGCACCTGGAGTCCGGCAATAAACAATACAACAACAACTAACTATACTTTCACTCCATCCAACGGCTGTGCAACGACTACATCCCTGACCATAACTATCAATCCCAATGTAACTCCAACATTCACCCCGCTCGGGCCTTATTGTGCTGGTGCTACTCCTGCTATACTTCCAGGCACCTCAACCAACAGCATCAGCGGCACCTGGAACCCTGCAACCATCAGTACCGCCACGGCAGGGACAAGTACCTACACTTTTACGCCCACTGCAGGACAATGCGCCGCCACCACAACCATGAATGTCACCGTAAACGCAGCCACTACACCTTCTTTTACTGCTCTTGGTCCTTATTGTGTGGGTGCCACACCCGGCACGCTTCCGGGAACTTCCACCAACGGGATTACCGGCACCTGGAGCCCGGCAGCCATCAATACTACCACCGCAGGAACAAGTACATATACCTTTACCCCTGCGGCAGGACAATGTGCAACAACCACCACCATGATTGTTACCGTGAGTTCTGGTATAACGCCCACTTTCACCACACTAGGACCATATTGCGCTGGCGCCGCGCCCGGCACACTCCCGGGAACTTCCACCAACGGGATTACCGGTACCTGGAGCCCGGCAAGCATCAATACTGCCACTGCAGGGACAAACACCTACACGTTTACACCCACAGCAGGACAATGCGCGATCTCCACCACCATGAATGTTACCGTAAATGCTAACACTACACCTGACTTTACTGCTCTTGGACCTTATTGCGTGGGCACCACTCCAGGCACACTGCCGGGTACCTCGACCAACGGAATTACGGGCACCTGGAGCCCGGCAACCATCAATACCGCCACAGCGGGGACAAGCACTTACACTTTTACCCCGACATCAGGACAGTGTGCCACCACCACCACCATGAGTGTTACCGTGAGCACTGGCATAACACCTGCGTTTACCGCACTGGGACCTTATTGCGTGGGCGCTACTCCAGAGACACTGCCAAATACTTCAACCAACGGCATCAGCGGCACCTGGACCCCGGCATCCATCAGTACCGCCACGGCAGGGACAAGCACCTATACGTTTACTCCCACATCAGGGCAATGTGCCACCACCACAACCATGGACGTTACTGTGAACCCCAATATTACACCCTCCTTTACCGCGCTGGGCCCTTATTGCGTTGGCGCCACTCCAGGCACACTTCCGGGTACCTCGAACAACGGAATTACCGGCACCTGGAGTCCTGCCACCATCAATACCGCTGCAGCGGGGACAGGCACATACACGTTTACACCTGAACCCACGGGACAATGCACCCTGCCTGTTACCATGAATATTGTGATCAGTGTGGCAGCAGATATTCATGCCAGCACCACACAGGCCAACATTTGTTTCGGTAGCAGTACGCAAATCTATGCAGGTGGCGCTACGAATTTTGTCTGGCAACCTGGTAACATCAGCGGCAGCTATATCAGCGTTTCGCCTTCTAATACCACCACCTACACCGTTACCGGCCAATTGAACGGCTGCACAGGCTCAGACACGATTACCGTGCATGTGTTCCCATATCCTGTCATTACTTTTGATGCCGACAGGAAGGAAGGTTGCGAAGACCTGCTGGTGCAGTTTACCGACCAGAGCAATTTCGATGACGCAAGCTGGTACTGGGAATTCGGAGACTATACTTTTTCTTACGAACATAACCCGCTGCATTATTTTTATGATCCGGGTGTGTTTGACGTAAGTCTAACGATGACAACAATTTATGGCTGCAGTTCCACCTTTTTGTGGTCTGATATGATTACGGTTTATAAATCACCGGAAGCCGAATTTGTGTCGGTGCCGGAATTTCCTTCGGAACTATCGCCAACGGTATGGTTTTACGACCGTTCTTTTGCTGCATCGGCTTGGGAATGGGATTTCGGCGACTATAATGCCCTGATAAATAACTCTAACGAACAAAACCCCATACACCAGTATTCCGATACCGGCTATTTTGATGTCATGCTAATTGCTCTTACACCTATGGGCTGTGCCGATACAACCCGTCATACGGTTTACATTGCGCCCGAGATGGCTTTTTTTATCCCCAATGCGTTTACGCCCAATGAGGATGACAAGAACTCAAGCTTTATATGCAAAGGCAATGGCATACGGTGGGAGACCTTTGAAATGCGTATTTACGACCGCTGGGGCAAACAGCTTTTATACACTCAGGATGCGCTGGCAGGGTGGAACGGAAAATACAAAGGAGCAGTGATGCCTCAGGATGTGTATGTCTGGCTGATTAGTTTTGTGGACGTCTGTTTGCAAAAACACGACCTCAAGGGAACAGTAACCCTGATAAAATAAAATCCCGCTACAATATATTTTGCAAAAATTAGTTTTATTTAGTTAAAAATGACTAATTTTGCACCATGTTTAAAACAACGCGCATTACACTGGCCTGTTTCGTCCTGTTGGCGGGCATTGTGTTGAATTCTTGCAACAATTACCGGCAGGTGCTCAAAAGTTCAGATATTAGGCTTAAATACAAAACAGCTGTTGAACTTTATGAAAAGGGAGATTTTCACAGGGCCATGCAGCTTTTTGATGAATTGCTGATTTTTTACCGCGGCAACGATACTTCCGAAATGATTAACTACTATTATGCGTATTGTTATTACGGAGAAGAAGACTACCTCGAAGCCGGATATTATTTTACCAAATTCTCGTCATCGTTCCCAACAAGCAAGTATTCCGAAGAATGCGATTATATGTCGGCTTATTGTCAGTATCTTTTTTCACCAATATACGGCCTGGATCAGACGATAAGCATAGATGCCATCAAACAATTTCAGCTTTTTATAAACGAATATCCCGCCAGCAGCCGTGTGGCAAAGTGTAATGAACTCATTGACGAACTTCGCGCCAAGCTTGAGAAAAAAGAATTTGAAACTGCCCGGCTTTACTACAAAATTGAGAGTTATCAGGCCGCTTATGTTGCATTTAAAAATGTGCTCAAAGATTATCCGGATACCAGGCATAAAGAAGATATCTATTACTATATGCTGGCGTCAAGCTACGAGTATGCCATAAATAGCATTGAAACAAAAAAGAAAGAACGGCTGGAACTGGCCCGCGACGCCTATAACTCTTTAAACACCAGCTTCCCGCAATCGGAATACGGTAAAGCTGCCAAATCAATCATGAAAAATATCGAAAAAGAGTTAGCCAAATACGCGAATAAAGACAACACTCAGATATAAATAACACGAAATACAAACAGATCATATGGATAACAAAAAATCAAAAGTAGGCACACTGGCGGTAACAAGAAACATCAGCGATTTTACCAAAGAAACCGGAAATATCTATGAAACTATCGTGATTCTTGCTAACCGCGCCAACAAAATCTCCTCTGAAATCAAAGAAGAACTCAACGAAAAAATTCAGGAGTTCTCCACAACAACCGACAACCTGGAAGAAATATTTGAAAACCGGGAACAGATAGAAATTGCCAAATATTACGAAAGACTCCCCAAACCATCGCTGGTCGCTATCAACGAGTACCTCAACAACAAACTGTATTTTCGGAATCCGTTAAAAGAAAACCCTACTGATTTTTAATCTTTTAGGATGCTAAACGGAAAAAAAATACTTATTGGCATTACCGGAAGTATTGCCGCCTATAAAATACCCCTGCTAATCCGTCTGCTGAAAAAAGAAGGAGCGGATGTTCAGGTGGTGGTGACCCCTGCAGCCAAAGATTTTGTTACGCCACTTACATTGTCAACACTTTCCGGACATCCGGTATTGTGCGAAGGTTTTAATGCCGGTGATGGAAAATGGTTCAGCCATATCGAACTGGGTAGCTGGGCAGATATTTATCTTATAGCCCCTGTTTCGGCCAATACCCTGGCAAAAATGGCTAACGGACTGGCCGACAACCTGCTAACTACCACTTATCTTGCAGCCAAATGTCCTGTGTTTTTTGCTCCCGCCATGGATCTGGATATGTACAAACATCCGGCCACGCAAAAAAACGTCAATACCTTATGTGCTTTCGGCCACCACCTCATTGCCCCGCGCGAGGGTGAACTGGCCAGCGGCCTGTGTGGCGCCGGCAGGTTGGAAGAACCCGAAAAAATTGTTGAAATCCTGGACAATTTCCTTAAAAAAAAAGACCTTTTAAAAAATAAAAAGATCCTGGTTACAGCAGGACCTACCTACGAAAGCATTGATCCTGTGCGTTTTATCGGTAACCACTCTTCGGGACTGATGGGTTTTGAACTTGCTGCCGTATGTGCTGAAAACGGTGCCGACGTAACCCTGATTACCGGTCCGGTAACCCTCGCAACACCGTATCCGCACATCCGGAGGGTTGACGTGGTCTCGGCCAGCCAAATGTACCAGCAATGCCTTAAAGCTTTTCCTGATGCCGACATCACTATCATGGCCGCCGCCGTTGCCGATTATACCCCCGCATTGGTCAGCAAACAAAAAATAAAAAAATCAGGAACGCCTCTATCCATAAATCTGAAATCGACTAAAGATATCCTTGCTGCGCTGGGCAAGATTAAACGAAAAGACCAACTACTGGTGGGTTTTGCCCTCGAAACCGATAACGAAAACGAAAACGCACTGAAAAAACTAAAAAACAAAAACCTCGACCTCATCGTTTTAAACTCACTTAAAGACAAAGGAGCCGGTTTTAAACAACCCACAAACAAGGTTACCCTGTTTAATTACAAATCGGAAAAGAAAACTTTTCCACTTAAATCAAAACATGAAGTAGCAATAGATATTTTTAACGAAATTAGCAAATTAAGAAAAGATAAAATATGAAAAAACTTGTTGTATTGGTTTTGATTATCTTCTCATTCAATATCAACCCGGGTTGTGCCCAGGAACTTTTTTGCAGTGTGTCTGTCAACCATTCCCAAATAAGCGGTAGCGACAAAACAGTTTTCGAGGAAATGCAGAAGGCCATGCTCGAATTCCTAAATAACCGTAAATGGACCAACTATTCTTACCGCCAGGAAGAAAAAATTGAATGTTCGTTCTATTTCAATATCTCCGAAAGAAGCTCGGATGTTGACTTTAAAGGTACTTTGCAGATACAGTCACGCAGGCCGATCTTCAATACCTCCTATAATTCGCCTATGCTCAATATTGTGGACAAGGATATTTCTTTTAAATACATCCAGAATCAGGCAATGGATTATGATGATAACAACTTCTATTCAAACCTTACCTCACTGCTGGCATATTACGCATACATCATTATAGGCATTGACTTTGATTCCTATATGATGAAAGGTGGCAGTCAATTTTACAATAAGGCTCAAAACATTGTACAACTGGCTCAAAATACTGCCGACAAAGGCTGGAAATCATTTGAAAGCCGTAAAAACCGCTATTGGCTGGTTGAAAACCTCCTGAATGATTCGTACGGCGGTTTCAGGGAATGCCTGTACCTATATCACCTGAAAGGCTTTGATGACATGAAAGAAAATATGGCTAATGGCCGCACATCCATAGTTACCGCCATCGACAAAATGCGCACCGTTGTCAAAGGTACGCCCAACCTGTATTTTACTACCGTTTTTATGGATACCAAACGCGACGAGATTATAAACATCTTTTCGCAGGCCCCCGCCAACGACAAAAACCAGGTAGTACCTTACCTCAAAGAAATTGACCCCGCCCATTCCAATGATTTCAATTCAAAAATTCTGAATGCAAAGTAAACCGATGACCTATGCTCGCACACCTCTCGATACAGAATTATGCGCTGATTGATGTTATCGAAATAGATTTTTTTGCAGGTTATACGGTTATTACCGGCGAAACTGGAGCCGGTAAATCCATCATTCTCGATGCATTGTCGCTTATCCTGGGCCAGCGTGCCGACCTGCAAGCCCTGCCCGGTACCAACAGAAAATGCATTATCGAAGGCACCTTCAATATAAAAAATTATGAGCTGGGTTATTTTTTTGATGCCAACAACCTTGATTACGATGACATCCTGATTCTCAGACGCGAAATTAATCCCGAAGGCAAATCGCGGGCATTTATCAACGACACACCCGTTTCGCTGGCACAGATGAAAGAACTGGGCGAAAAATTGGTGGATATCCACTCGCAACATCAGACACGACTCATCAACGATGAGAGATTCCAGATGCTGGCTATCGACAGTTATGCCAACATCTCGGGGCAGGTAAAAGACCATGCAGGGCTTTTTGCAGGTTACCGCGAAATGAAAAAGGAGCTCCAGCAACTGATAGACCTCGAAAAACAAGCAAAAGCCGATGCCGACTATTACAATTTTTTATTCAACGAGCTCGAAAGTGCAGCCCTGAAAGAAGACGAACAGCAGCCGCTGGAACAGGAATTAGAGCTTCTGAATCATGTAGAACAAATAAAATCCACTGTCAGCAAGGCCGTTTATTCGCTCAGCAACAGCGAAAACAGCATCAACCAGCAGTTAAATACAGTATATAGTCTCCTGACACAGGTGGCTAAGTTCGACAGCAGCCTTGAAGAAAACATCCGGCGTCTGCAAAGTGCCTGCATCGAGCTGAAAGACATCTCTTCCGAAATGGAACAGATTGATGAAAAAATTCAGTATTCGCCCGAACGTTTTGAAATAGTTTCACAACGCCTCAACGAGATATACCGCCTGCAGCAGAAACACCGCGTCAACACAGTAGGAGAGCTGTTAACCATCAAAAACGAGTTCGACCAAAAGCTGCAAAACATCTCATCGCTCGAAAGCAATATCAGCAAAATGGAGTCGCTGATAAGTCAAAATGAGAAAGAATTGCAGGCTTCGGCACAAAAAATTTCAGCGTCAAGGAAAAAGGTTTTCAAAGAAATTGAACAAAAAGTGGTGGGCATTCTTCAGCAATTGGGTATGCCTAATGCCCGTGTTGCCATTGTTCATCAGTTGCTTCCTGCCGTTGCCGAAGATGGCCTGGATGAAATAAAATTCACCTTCAGTGCAAACAAAGGCTCCGAACTGAAGGAAATATCCAGTATTGCTTCCGGCGGGGAGTTGTCGCGGCTGATGCTGGCACTAAAATCCATTATTTCACGGAAAAAACTCTTACCAACCATTATTTTCGACGAGATCGACAGCGGTGTGTCGGGCGAAGTGGCAGCAAAAACCGGTGCTATTATGAAAGACCTCTCGAAAGATATGCAGGTAATCTCCATTACCCATCTTCCACAAATAGCTGGAAAAAGTGATTTTCATTACCTGGTGTATAAAAAAGAAGAAAAAAACACTACGTTCACCCGCCTGAAGCTGCTGCAACCCGACGAAAGGGTAGAGGTATTAGCCGAAATGCTGAGCGGCAGCAATGTCAGCGAAGCAGCCCGAAAAACTGCGAGGCAGTTGTTACACTAATTTTTTTACTGTCATAAAACGATTACATATATTTTTCCTGCACATCATGCAGGTACGGGAAATTTTGTAATATTGATGTTCAAAACCTGAAAACTACCTGTTATAAACTTTTAAAACAAAGGAATCTCTTGATGATAAAACATTACCTCAGATTTATTTTTTCGGCTTCGGTTATCATGATGATGTGTGGACCTTATGCGGAAACAGTATCAGCGCAGGAAAGCCTTTTTCTCAGTAAAGAAATTGCGCAGGCCATCAGGTCAGGTACAAGAACCACGGACGGCAACCCCGGGAAAAAATACTGGCAAAACACAGCCGACTATAAAATAAAAGTGAAATTTTTTCCGGAAACCGGCTACGTGGAAGGACAGGAAGAAATAACCTATTATAATAACAGCCCCGATACATTGAAAACCCTGGTCATCAGGCTTTATCAGGATCTGTTTAAGAAGGGCGCTGCAAGAACACTTGATGTGTATCCTGTTGATCTGACAGATGGTGTTCTTATTAAACAGGTAATGAACAATGGCAGGACCATTTCTGCTAAAGCTGAGGACAATCGCATCACCAGAAGAGGAACAAATATGTACGTTACCCTCAATGACCCATTAAACACTAAAGCCTCTACCAAAATTACCATTGATTGGAGTTTCAGGATGCCTTCAAAAACTCAGATTCGCATGGGAACCTACGATTCCACCAGTTTCTTTATCGGACAGTGGTACCCTCAAATTGCCGTTTACGACGACATCAGCGGATGGGACACCCGCGATTATACAGGATTGGCTGAATTTTATAATGATTTTGGCAATTTTGATGTGGAAATCTCCGTTCCGGGCAAATATGTTGTGTGGGCCACAGGTAACCTGGTAAACCCCGGCGATTTACTGAATGAGCCTTATCTTGCAAAGTACCGGGAGGCGTTAAGTTCTTCCGAAACCGTTACCATTGCACTTCCCGATGATTATAACAAGGGTAATGTGACCAAACAGGGAGCATGGAATACATGGAAATATAAAGCGGACAATGTCAGCGATTTTGCCTTCGCACTCAGTGATCATTTTGTTTGGGAAGGCTGCAGCATCGAAGCCGGCACGGGCGGCAGAAAAGTTTTTATTCAAACTGCTTATAACGCAAAGCACAGTGATTATAAAGAAGTTATTGCCATAGCACGGAAAACGATCTTATTTCTGTCTGAAAAACTGCCGGGGGTGCCTTATCCCTTTCCATGCATGAGCATTTTCGACGGGGCCGACGGAATGGAATACCCGATGATGACCAATGTCGGCTCATCCGAAGACAGGGGAGATGTTGTTTACGCGCATTCGCACGAAATAACACACACATATTTTCCTTTTTATGTGGGAACAAATGAAACAAAATATGGCTGGATGGACGAAAGCATGGCTGTTTTTTTACCCGAAGCATTGCAAAAAGAAATTGAACCCACAAAAGATGTGGCGTCATACACAACTCATGTTTATTCATATTACGGCGGCAGGGAATTTGAACCTGCTGTGATGACGCCTACGTATTACCTTACACCGGAAATCTATTTTATTCTCAATTATGGTAAGGCGGAGCAAATACTAAGGCTGCTCGAAATACAATTAGGTAAGGATGTCTTTAGTAAATGCCTTAAGGGATTTATGGACAGTTGGAAATACAAACATCCAACGCCATACGACTTTTTCAATTGTTTTAATCAGATTTCAGGCCAGGACCTTACGTGGTTCTGGAAGCCATGGTATTTTGAGCAGGGTTTTCCCGACCTTACCATATCTTCTGCTACATACGAAGCCGGAAAATGTACGGTCGAAATTAAAAATTCAGGAACGCTTCCCTTGCCTGTTTATTTATTGTTTGATACTGAGAACGGAGAAAAAATACGGTATGATTTGCCGGCAGACACCTGGAAAGACGGGAAAAACATAACTATAGTAACACTGGAGATTAAACAGAAAGTCACAAAGATCACATTGGGTAATAGTCAGGTTCCCGATGGTAATCCTTCGGATAATAATTTCAAAATAAAATAGTATGAATTTCAAAATGAAAATTTCGTTGTTGAGTCTATGGGTATTATCGTTGCCTTATGTGATTTTTGCTGAACCTGTAACAAGCGAAACGGCAAAAAAGGTTGTTATTGCAAAAATTGCACTTTCAGGCTATGGCAATGAGTTTTCAATAAAAAACATTACTGCTGTCAACAACGGAGACCTCATATGCTTTTATGCTGCTGAGTTAAGCCCTGCAGGCTATATGATCGTGGCTGCCGATAATGACTTGCCCCCGGTAATTGCCTATTCGTATATCAATAATTTGGACGCTGAAGGGACTTTTTTGAAAATCCTGAAAAATGATATTTCCCAACGCCTGGCATACAAAGAAAATGCCCCTGCACAAAAAATCAAAAACAGAAAAATGCAATGGGAGGCTTTAACAAATGACACGGACAGGCTACTTGTTGTTTCGCAGCAATGGCCACCTGCGGGGACAACTTCTACAGGAGGCTGGCTTGAAACAAATTGGACTCAAAGCGCCCCTTACAACCAGATGTGTCCCATTGATCCGGTAACTTTGTCAAGAAGTTATGTCGGTTGTCCTGCAACAGCTATGGCACAAATTCTCAATTATCACAAGACAACTAATAACACGGTTTTCGATGACGGTGATGATTATAACCATAATTATTCAGGCCGTACGTTTACCATCGACGATGATTTCAGCCTGCATGGTTTTCCTTCTTTTCCGCAGCTCAATGCGTATCTTGACACACTGAACTCACATTATTTGAATAATATTTTGCCCACCAACCAGGATAAGGCAGCCCTGTCGTTTGCCTGCGGGGTGGCCGCCACACAGATTTTTACTTCCGAAGGTTCCGGAACTTTCGGTGTTAATCAGGCGATGGAAGCTTATTCCCGTTTTGGTTGTACTACTGCCCAATTGCTTTGGTCGGCTGACACTTCGCTTTTTACCAGACTTATTCAAAACATGATGGACTCGCTGCCCGCACATCTTGCTATCGTAGATGAATCAAATTCTTCCGGTCACAATGTTGTGGTCGATGGCTATAATACGGATAATTATTTTCATGTGAATTTCGGATGGGGAGGCTCAAGCAACGGATGGTACCTGCTCCCTGACGAAATACCATACGGACTCACCGTTATCGAGGGGGTAATATTGGATATTATGAAAAATGAGTATGCTTCAACGCCACAAATAGAAACTATTTCTCCACTTGCAGCATATCCGAACCCTGTCTCAGATCTAATTACGATAGTTTGCCCGCAAAAAACGATTATAGAAATTCTAAATATCCAGGGGCAAATACTTAAGACCGTTTATACTTCATCTGCCGAAACAATAGTTAGTTTAGAAAACATGGCAAGCGGGATATATGTAATAAGAGCGATTAGCGACAAAGAAAGTGTAATACAAAAATTTATTAAAAGATAATTGTCTCAGACTCATTAATTGCTAACCAGCCAATCAGTATAATATTTAATGCGTAATATGCCTTTATCATCAACAGGGAAAACCGATCACGGGAATCGTTTGTTATGAAAAAGGAAAAGAATCTGAAGGTTTTTCCCAAAAAATGAAGTTATCTAAAACTTCAGGGAGATTTTTATTCCGCCGGCCATATTTTTTCCGCTGTAGTAGGAGAGGGAGTTCATATCCGGCTCTACCTTCAACGATAGATCATCAGAGATGTCAAATTTATAAAGATGCCCGTCAACCGAGGCATCAATGATGTTTAAAATATAAAACAAACTGCCGACAATACAGGTAAGTTCAAAATTTCGACGGTAATAATTCCAGTTTTCGTACAGTATGTCTTTCGACATTATTTCGGGAAAATAATCTGTAACCGTTGTATCTAAAGCCGACCTGTACATATAGGTGTCTTTGTACTTATTAAACTTGGTATAATAGTTATATCCCAGGTAGCCAATGATACCAAAACCCACATATATCACGGGGACTTTCCAGTATTTTTTATTGTAAATCTGCCCCAGGCCCGGCAACGCAGCCGACATCCATGCGGCTTTTTTGGGCGAATGCAGTTTTACTTTAGCAGTGTCTGTTGTGGGGGACTTTTTCACAACCTGCTCTTTTCCTGCAGTAACCTTTACAAGGCTGCTTGTGTCAGAAACAATACTGTCGGCCGGCCCGGTTTGGCCCAATGCAAGGCTGGCATTGATAATAAAGACTAAAGAAAAAACAATGAAATATTTGCTGCAAAGAAAAGGCATGAGTGTTTATTGTTTCATCTTGGCAATGATCTTATTCAGTTCATCATCAGACTTGAAAGAAATAACGATGCTACCTTTGCCTTTATTGCGGTATTTAATGTCAACGGATGTTTGAAAGCGGTCGGTGAGTAATTTTTTTATTTCAACAACTTTGTAAGGCACCTCGGTTTTGGGTTGAGGTTTTTTTGTTTTTACGGTGGCAGTTTCTTTGGTAAGTTTTTCAGCTTCGCGCACCGAAAGACCCTGATCAACAATCATGTTAAAAATGCGCAATTGTCTTTCAGCCTCTTCAATACCGGCAATGGCGCGGGCATGGCCCATGCTGAGTTGTTCTTCCTTCAGGGCTTTCTGAATAATTTCGGGCAGTTTAAGGAGCCGCAGATAATTAGTAACGGTAGAACGTTTGGAGTTAACTTTTTCGCTTAATTCGGCCTGAGTCAGTTTGCATTCATCCACCAGTCGCTGGTACGAAAGAGCAATTTCGATAGGGTTAAGGTCTTCACGGTGTATATTTTCGATAAGTGCCCATTCCAGCATCTGTTCGTCATCAGCAATGCGTATATAGGCAGGTATTTCTTTCAACCCTGCTATTTGTGCGGCTCTGAAACGGCGTTCGCCGGTAATAAGCTGGTATTTATCAAAACCCAGTTTGCGCACTGTAACCGGCTGAATGAGTCCGTGAGTTTTAATGGATTCAGCTAATTCTTCCAGGGCAATCTCATCAAACTGGTCGCGGGGCTGAAAAGGATTAGCTTCAATCTGCGATACGCTGATTTCGGCTACCGAACCCACCACATATTTTCCCATCACATCGCTTTTGCTGGTAATATCGGTATCGGGGTTTTCGAGCAGGGAACTGAGGCCTCGGCCAATAACAGTGCTTCTTTTCTTATTTGTCATCTTCGGTATTGATTATTTTATCGCTTTGTTTTATCCTGGTTAATTCGTTTTTCTGCAAAATTTCCCTGGCCAAGTTCAGGTAGTTGATAGCTCCCTTGCTGTCGGCGTCATACATGATGATAGTTTCGCCAAAGCTGGGGGCTTCACCAAGTTTGGTATTGCGCTGGATAATGGTGTTGAACACCATTTGTTGAAAATGCGTTTTTACTTCTTCAACCACCTGATTGGACAGGCGCAGACGCTGGTCGTACATGGTGAGCAAAATGCCCTCAATGTCCAGGTCCGGGTTCATGTGTTGCTGCACAATTTTTATGGTATTCAGCAGTTTTCCGAGTCCTTCCAGAGCAAAATATTCGCATTGAACGGGGATGATGACCGAATCGGCCGCCGCCAGCGAGTTGACCACGATCAGGCCGAGAGAAGGGGAACAGTCGATGATGATAAAATCGTAATTGTCCTTTATTTTGCTGATGACCTTGCGCATCATTTTTTCGCGGTGCGGTTGGTTAATCAGTTCAATCTCGGCGCCCACCAGGTCGATGTGGGCAGGCAGCAGGTCCAGGTTGGGTGTTTTCGTGTTCAGGATGATATTTTTGGGCTCTACATCTTCGATGATACACTCATAAATACTGGTTTTGATATTCTTTGGGTCAAACCCGACTCCGGAAGTGGCATTGGCCTGCGGGTCGGCATCAATCAGCAATGTCTTGAACTCAAGCACAGCGAGGCTGGCGCTAAGATTGATGGCTGTAGTGGTTTTTCCTACTCCTCCTTTTTGGTTAGCAATAGCAATGACTTTTCCCATAGAAAACTTTCGATTTTTTCAGATTACAAAAATACCACCTTTTATCCGAATTAATAAATAAAGTTTTGCACTAAAAGTGAAAACACAAAACATTATAAACCAGAATATTGTGGTTTATTTTAACAAAAAATATGAAATGAAGAAAAGGTTTATTTATAACCCTCAGAATCTTCCTCAGTTTTGTTTTCTTTGTTTTCCTGATATTCTTCGGCTGCCAGTTGATCATCTTCGGGATCGGGGGCTGGCACTTCACCGGTTTCAATAAATTTCATCACCACGTCGAGACCTTTGAGGAATTTTTCAAAGTCTTCACGATACAAAAAAAGTTTGTGCTTTTCGTAGAAGAACTTTCCCGACTCGTTGCTGAAACGTCTTTTGCTTTCAGTAATCGTCAGGTAATAGTCTTCGCTCCGCGTTGATTTTACATCAAAAAAATAGGTTCTTTTCCCTGCCCTTACTGCTTTAGAGAAAATCTCTTCACGGTCGTTTCTTTCATTAAAATCTTTCTCTTCCATATAGTCCTTGTTTTATTGTTACAAAAATAAAAACTTTCCGTAATATTTCAATTAGTATTTATGACAAAATTTTTACGGCAATGGTTGTTCACCTGAAAAAAAAACTGACATAAAAAATATTTTTGTGTACTTTCGTGCAAAATTTGAGCCTTCAGATAAATGTTAAACCGACGAGTACTAAGAATAAAGGTGATGCAAGCCCTTTATGCGTTCTTTCAGTCTGATAACGACCGCGTGGATGTTGCTGTAAGAAACCTGCAAAAAAATATTTACGGTATTTACAACCTCTATATTTACCAAATGTCTTTTTTGATTGAAATTGTAGATTTCGCACGCGAAACCATTGAAATCAAGAAAAACAAATATTTTCCCACCGAGGAAGAAGCCAACCCAAATACCCGTTTTGTCAACAACAGCATCATTTTAAAAATCGAAAACAGTCCTGATTTTAAAAGAAAACACGAAGAACTGAAAATCAACTGGGCTGACCAGGAAGTGCTGATCCGCAAGACTTACCAACAAATAACCGAAGCGGACTTTTTCCAGGCATATATGAAAAACCAGGAGGATTCCTCCGACAATGATTTCAGGGTCCTGGAACAGATAGTGGATACTTTTATTGCCGAAAACGAGGCACTGCAGCAGTATTTTGAAGATATAAATGTATTTTGGGCTGATGATTTTGATGTGGCTTGTTTTATGTTGGTAAAATCCCTGAAATACCTCAAAAACTCTACTGAAAAAAATCCGTTCCTGCCAACGCTCTTTGGCAACCAGCAAGGCGATGACGAGAAGGAAGAAATAAAATTTCTTACCGACCTTTTTTCAAAAACAGTCATGCACCGCGATGAGTTTGACGATTTGATAGAAGCCCGCGTGGATAACTGGGAGATTGACCGCATCGCCCTGATGGACTCGCTGCTGATTAAAATGGCCCTGGCCGAATTTACCGAATTTCCTACCATCCCTACAAAAGTAACCATCAACGAGTATATCGAGATATCGAAAATGTACAGCACCCCCAAAAGCAAAATATTCATAAACGGGTTGCTTGATAAGCTCTTATTCGAATTGACAGAAAAGAAAAAGATCAAAAAAACAGGCAGGGGATTGATAGGATAAATTTTTTCTTTCATAATTTTTGTATTTTTGTAAAAAATTAGTTTTATGCGTCGCCCGGTTTATATTTTTTTTATTGTATCCCTGCTATTTTTTTCATGCGGTAACAACACCGACACCCTCAACACCGACCTGGTCAACAATCCAAACACGGCCGACGGCAAGGCGGACATGAGTGGCCTGCCTGCTTTTGATTTTGTTACCGAAGAACACGACTTTGGCCGGATAACCGATGGGGAAAAAGTAAGTTTTACTTTTAAATTTAAAAACTCAGGAAAATCCGACCTGATCATCTCCGAAGCAAAAGCTACCTGCGGGTGCACAGTAGCCGATTACCCCCGGACTCCCATAAAACCCGGCGCCGAAAGCGGCATCTCGGTTTCTTTTAATAGCGAAGGCCGCAAAGGAATTCAGCATAAAACAGTAACCCTGGTGGCTAACACCCAGCCTAGCACCAAAGTATTAACTATTAAAGCAGAAGTAGTAAATTTAGGTATAAATTAAACGAAAACAAAATGAATTTATTAAGTGTTTTTTTAATGATGGGCCAGCAAGGCCAGCAAGGAAGTGGCAGTATGGTTAGCACCATCGTTATGATGGTTTTGATCGTGGTAGTTTTCTGGTTGTTTTTTATCCGTCCGCAATCAAAAAAGAATAAGGAACTGCAAAAGTTCAGAGAAGGCCTCAAACGTGGCGATAAAGTTATTACCGCCGGCGGTATCCACGGAAAAATCCTCGAAGTGCTGGACACCACAGTGATCATCGAAACAGAAGGTTTAGGAAAACTTAAGGTTGAAAAAAGTTCAATTGCCTCTTCAGTTGCCGGAAACGGTGAATAAAAAACACGGAAAATATAACCTAATAAATTTCCGGCCTTGACATCAGGAAGTTATGATATATCTCTTGATGAACAAAAAGATAATCAAAAGCGTTCAAAAAGAAAACTGAATATTTTTATTATCTGCTTTGTTATTGCCTCCATAAGCTGGCTGATGATAAAGCTTTCGGGAACATACTCCCATAATGTCATAGTATCTATTACTTACAAAGGCATCAAAAATAACCGGATTATGTTGCCTTCGTCTGATACTGTACTCATCGCCAACATCCAATCATCGGGTTACAATATCATTTATAACCGCCTGCTGAACGAAGACTACAGATTTCAACTGGATCTGAGCCAATATCCCGCACGTAGAAATGGTGATATTTATGAAATAAATATCGAAACCGCCAACCTCAATTACCGGCTTGGAAATTACTTTAAAACAGGCGAAAAAATAGTTTCCATTTATCCTGCCAATATGCGCGTGCGGCTCGAAAGGGCCTATACCAAAAAAGTTCCGGTAAAAGCCAATGTGGATATCACCTATAAAAAACAATATGCCGGGTACAAGCATATTTACCTGGAACCTGACTCGGTGTATATTACCGGAAGCAAGGCTGTGATTGATAAAATTTCTTTTGTTGAAACCGAAAAAAACGAACAAAAGAATTTGTCCAAAAATACCATGCTGGAGTTATCGCTCAAAAACCCGTTAAACAAATTTTTATTGAGATATTCGGCCGACAAGGTAAAAATGTACATTCCTGTGGCTGAATATACCGAAGAGTACGTGGACATTCCTCTTACCTTCGAAACGGTGCCGAATGGCTATCAGCTGATTGCCTATCCCGATAAAATCAGATGCTATTTTAATGTAAGCATCCCCGATTACGATAAAATTTCTCCTGAAGCATTCAAGGCAGGCATCAACGAAAAAAGCCTGTTCAACTCCAAGCATAACACGGCAAAGGTCGTCCTGAAAAAAGTTCCCCGCTACGCCAGGGTGCAGCGTATTGAACCCGAAAGTATTGAATATTTAATACGTAAAAAATGATCAGGTTGGGACTTACTGGGGGCATTGGCACCGGCAAATCCATGGTGGCCGATATATTTTCTCATCTTGACATCCCCATCTTTTATGGCGATCAGGAAGCAAAAAAGGCTTATGCTGACCCGGAAATATTGCTTAAAGTCAAACAGGTCTTCGGCAACACAGTTTTCGACAACGACAAGGTAAACTATAGAAAACTTGCCGCCGTGGTTTTTCCCCACCCGGAGATGCTCGAAAAGTTAAATTCAATAATTCATCCTTTTCTTATCAGCCGGTTCGAAAGATGGTCGGGCCAGCAGCATCATGCACCTTACATCATAATGGAAGCAGCTATACTTTTTGAAGCTTCGCTGCAGCAATTTTTTGACGCCACGGTTGCCGTCAGCGCTCCCCGCGAACTTTGCATTGAAAGGGTAATGAACCGCGACGGCCTGCAAAGGGATGAGGTGATTCGGCGCATGGATAACCAATGGCCTGATGCCCAAAAGACAGCCATGGCTAATTATGTCGTTATAAATGATGGCGAACACCTGCTCATCCCGCAGGTGCTCGCCATTCATCAATCAGTACTTAACTCTATAAAATAAAAAATGTTATGAAAAAAATCTTTTTAATTGCATTAGCGCTGGTAGGAGGTCTGTTATGCCAGGCACAGGGAAAAAAAGAAATAATACTGCCAGTTGCCAATACCGAAGGAGGCAAACCTTTTATGGAAACCCTAAAAGACCGGCATACCACCCGGAGTTTCAGCCAGGAAAAACTATCGGATCAACAACTTTCCAATCTCTTATGGGCCGCCTTTGGCATCAACCGCCCCGAATCGGGCAAACGTACGGCGCCTTCGGCTATGAACAATCAGGAAACCGACATCTATATCTGCCTGAGTTCCGGGGTGTTTCTTTACGATGCCAAAAAGCACAGCCTGATTTTGGTAGTTGAAGAAGACTACCGTAAAAATATGGGCAGGCAGGATTTTGTAGCCAGTGCGCCAGTAATTTTGTTATTTGTGGCAGATTATTCAAAAATGGGGGAAAAGGTTTCCGCAGAAAAAAAGGATTTTTATTCGGCAGTAGATGTGGGCTATATCAGCCAGAACGTTTACCTGTATTGCGCTTCCGAAAACCTGGGCACCGTAGTGCTGGGATCAGTTGATGGCAATAAAGTAAAAGAAATCCTAAAACTGAAAGACAACCAAAAAGTATTGTTGTCGCAGTGTGTGGGTTTCCCGAAATAATCCCCCGGAAGATACTTATTTCTTTTCCGTATTTTTTTTGGACTCCTGGATTTTGATTTCTATTTCATCCTTTTTAGGGTCGAAATCAACAATAACGACATCTCCTTCGTTGAGTTTGGCCTTAATGATTTCTTCAGCCAACACATCTTCAATGTATTTTTGGATAGCTCTTTTTAATGGGCGGGCGCCAAAATTCGGATCCCAGCCTTTATCTATTATGAAATCTTTGGCCTTTACCAAAACTTTTAATTTGTATCCAAGGGCTTTCACGCGTTTTTCGACAAATGACAACTCGATATCAATGATTTTGTGAATATCCTCGCGTTTGATATCATCAAAAATCACTACATCGTCAATCCTGTTAAGAAATTCAGGGGCAAAGGCTTTTTTCAGGGCATTTTCCACTATGCTTTTGGCATAGCCGGCTTTGTTGCTTTCTTTTGCATTAGTTTGAAAACCAACACCCTGGCCAAAATCTTTCAACTGCCGCGAGCCGATGTTGGAAGTCATGATGATAATGGTATTTTTGAAATCCACCTTACGGCCGAAACTGTCGGTAAGTTGCCCGTCGTCAAGCACCTGCAACAAAAGATGAAACACATCGGGATGGGCTTTTTCTATTTCGTCGAGCAGTATCACAGCATAGGGTTTGCGGCGTATTTTTTCGGTAAGCTGGCCGCCTTCTTCGTAACCTACGTATCCCGGAGGCGCTCCAATGAGGCGCGATACGGCAAATTTCTCCATGTACTCGCTCATGTCGATGCGCACCAGGGCGTCGTCCGAGTCAAAGAGGTATTTTGACAGCACTTTGGCTAAGTATGTTTTCCCGACACCGGTAGGACCGAGGAATATAAACGAGCCGATGGGTTTGTTGGGGTCTTTGAGGCCGGCCCGGTTTCGGCGGATGGCTTTCACCACTTTTTTGATAGCATCATCTTGTCCGATGACCATGCGGCGTAGCTCTTCCTCCATGGAGATAAGACGGTTGCTTTCATTTTGGGCGATCCGCTGCACGGGAACACCCGTCATCATGGCCACCACCTCGGCAACATTGTCTTCCGTTACGGTCTCGAGATTCTCCTGGGTTTCGGCCAGCCATTGGTTTTTGGCTTTTTCCAGTTCGCTCATCAGCTGCCTTTCATTATCGCGGAGCAGGGCCGCCACCTCGTACTGCTGACTTTCTATGGCCTTGCGTTTCTGTTGCTTTACATCTTCAATATTCGTCTCAATTTTGATAATGTTGTCGGGCACATGGATATTGGTAATATGTACGCGGGCACCGGCTTCGTCAAGGGCGTCAATGGCCTTGTCAGGCAGGCAACGGTCGCTGATATACCGGTTGGTAAGGGATACACAGGCTTTGATGGCGTCGTCGGAATACCTTACCAGGTGATGTTTTTCGTATCTATCCTTGATATTGTTTAGAATCTCTATGGTTTCTTCGGGTGTGGTAGGTTCTACCATCACTTTCTGAAATCGTCGTTCCAGCGCCCCGTCTTTTTCGATATATTGCCTGTATTCATCCAGGGTAGTAGCGCCTATGCATTGTATATCGCCGCGCGAGAGTGCCGGTTTGAACATATTGGAAGCGTCGAGGGAGCCCGAAGCGCCGCCGGCACCCACTATGGTATGAATTTCATCAATGAAGATGATGATATCATCATTCTTTTCCAACTCGTTGATAACGGCTTTCATACGTTCTTCGAATTGCCCGCGGTATTTTGTACCAGCTACCAGCGATGCCAGGTCAAGTGTAACAATTCGTTTGTCGAATAAAGCCCTGGACACTTTTCGCTGAACGATACGCAGGGCCAGCCCTTCGGCAATGGCTGTTTTGCCAACGCCGGCCTCGCCAATCAATACGGGGTTGTTTTTTTTGCGGCGGCTCAGTATCTGTGCTATACGTTCAAGTTCTTTTTCCCTTCCCACCACCGGGTCCAGACGGTCTTCCTCTGCCAGGCGGGTAAGGTCCCGGCCAAAATTATCAAGCACCGGTGTCTTGGATTTCGGGTCGATATTTTTTTTCTGTTCACCGCTAAAAGGGCCTTCGTCAGCATCATCGTTGCCCGTGCCTCCCGGCAACTCGTCCTTGGGATCCTGCCGGTCTTCGTTGCTGTTGATAATGAAATTGCGAACCTGACGGGCTACGGTTTCGTAATCAATGCCGCAACTATTAAGGTTTTTGGTGGCGATGTTGCTGTCATCTTTAAGTATGGCCAGCAACAGGTGTTCGGTTCTGATAAGTTCCGCCTGATAGGTCTGTGCTTCCAGATGGGTGAGTCGCGATACCCGTGCAGCCTGCCTGTTCATTGAAATATCTTTGTTGGGATCGTCGGCAGTTAACAGGTTGGAAGTGCTTTTAATGCTGCGTTCAATGGAATTTCTGATATCGTATAAATTACAGTTCAATTTCTCAAGAATCTTAAGAGCCAGGTTGTCCTTGTCACGTAATAGTCCAAGAAATAAGTGCTCCACTCCTATATAATCGTTTTTAAGACGCAGGGCTTCTTCTCTGCTGTATTCGAAAATGTTTTTTACCCGTTGCGAAAATTTTGCTTCCATGTAGTTTTAATATTATTATTCAAAAGTACGAAATTACAACCAATTAACAAAATTATCATAAGTATCCTTATGGCTGTATGGGTTGAAATACTTATTTTTCAACAGAATTTTGTTAGTAATAAATTTTAAAAAAAAGCCTTCCCGGATTAAAAAAAAAGTTGTATCTTCGTTAAACTTTTTATTTTTCTAACTAATTAAAAATGAGCATTTTACAACTATGAGTGATTTAGACAACATTATCAAGGTTAACATTGAGGATCAGATGAAGACTGCCTACATTGATTATTCAATGTCGGTGATAGTCTCCAGGGCATTGCCGGATATACGTGATGGATTAAAACCTGTTCACCGGAGAGTACTATATGGTATGTATGATCTTGGAATACTTTCAAACCGTCCCTATAAAAAATCCGCCAGGATAGTGGGAGAGGTGCTTGGTAAGTACCATCCCCATGGCGATACCTCTGTTTACGATGCCATGGTGCGTATGGCCCAGGATTGGTCATTGCGCTATCCGCTGGTTGACGGACAGGGAAACTTCGGATCCATCGACGGCGACAGTCCGGCTGCTATGCGTTATACCGAAGCCCGCCTCAGGAAAATAGCCGAAGAGATGCTGACGGATATTGACAAGAAAACCATCGACTGGACACTGAATTTTGACGATACACTGGAAGAGCCCAGCGTATTGCCGGCAAAAATACCCCAGCTGTTGGTAAACGGCGCTTCGGGAATTGCAGTGGGTATGGCCACCAATATGCCTCCCCATAACCTAAAAGAAGTCATCGACGGTATTGTTGCCTACATCGATAATAATGATATCACCATTCCGGAACTGATGAAATTTATCAAAGCTCCTGATTTTCCCACCGGAGGTACTATTTATGGTTACGAAGGCGTGCGCGATGCTTATGAAACAGGACGGGGCAGGATAGTCCTCAGAGGCGATGTGCTGGTGGAAGATGAAGACGGCAGGGAAAACCTTATAGTTACTTCTATTCCTTACCAGGTGAACAAAGCCGAACTGATCAAGAAAACCGCCGATCTGGTCAACGACAAAAAAATTGAAGGTATTTCAGAAATACGCGATGAGTCGGACAAAAATGGCATACGTATCGTTTATGAACTGAAAAAAGGTACCATAGCCAATGTCGTTATCAATAAATTATATCAGCAAACAGCCCTGCAGTCCTCGTTCAGCGTTAATAACATCGCCTTAGTCAAAGGCAGACCGATGCTGCTGAATCTCAAGGGATTGATCACTCATTTTGTCAATCACCGTCTCGATGTGGTGTACCGCCGTGCGGCCTTCGATCTGGAACAGGCCGAAAAACGCGCCCACATCATCGAAGGTTTATTGATAGCGCTGGATAATATTGATGAAGTTATCGCCATCATTAGGGCAGCAAAAACTGTTGACGAAGCCCGGACAGGCCTCATGGAACGTTTTGCATTGACTGACATTCAGGCCCGGGCCATCGTGGACATGCGTCTGCGGGCATTGGTGGGATTGGAACGCGATAATCTGCGCAAAGAATACGAGGAACTGCTGAAACTTATAGCTTACCTGAAAAATGTGCTGTCGGACATCAACCTGCGCATGGAGATAGTTAAAACAGAATTGCTCGAAATAAAAGAAAAATACGGCGACGAACCCAAAACAGAGATTACCTATGCGGCTGAAGACTTCAAGATTGAAGATACTATTGCCGATGAACAGGTGGTAATCACCATTTCGCATATGGGCTACATAAAACGTACGCCATTGGCTGAATACCGCCGCCAAAACAGGGGAGGACGCGGTTCCAAAGGTACCGATATACGCGATGAAGACTTCCTGGAATACCTGTATGTGGCCAGTATGCACAACTATATGCTGTTCTTTACCGAGCAGGGAAAATGTTTCTGGATGCGTGTTTTTGAAATCCCCGAAGGTACCAAAACAAGCAAAGGCAGAGCCATACAGAACCTTATAAGCATTCCGCCCGACGATAAAGTAAGAGCTTTTATCAACGTAAAAGATATCACCGACAAGGAATATGTAAAAAACAACTATATTATTCTGTGTACCAAAAAAGGTGTTATCAAAAAAACTACACTGGAAGCTTATTCACGTCCACGCCAATCAGGCATCAATGCCATTACCGTGCGCGACGGCGACACCCTGTTGCAGGCAAGGCTCACCGATGGCAAAAACGAAGTACTTATGGCTCTTTTGTCTGGCCGTGCCATACGTTTCAATGAGTCGAAAGTACGTCCCATGGGCCGGAACGCCGCCGGTGTGCGGGGTATCACCCTTGGCGGTAAAAATGATGAAGTCATCGGCATGATATGCCTTGAAAATGACCAGTACGACATCCTGGTAGTTTCCGAAAATGGTTATGGAAAACGTTCAAAATTAGAAGATTACAGAGTAACGAATAGGGGAGGTAAAGGCGTAAAAACCCTTAACATCACCGAAAAAACCGGCAGGCTGATTTCTATCCTGAATGTGCTGGACAACAACGACCTGATGATTATCAATAAATCAGGAATACTTATCCGCATGGCAGTGGCCGACCTGCGTGTTATGGGACGCGCCACCCAGGGCGTCAGACTCATCAACCTCAAAGACGATTCGATAGCGGCCGTTACTAAGGTAGAATGCGATATGGAAGAAGAGGAAGAACCCTGTGATGCTCTTGCTGAAGCCACCGGCACACATCCACAAGGTAAAGATGAAACCTATATCACAGGCGACGATGAAATATCCAAAGAACTTCTTGAAAAATTAAAAGATGAAGATGTAACAGACGAAAATGAAGATGAAAAGCCAGAGGAAGAACCCGAAAATTAATTTTGGCAAAGAAGTTGTTTAATAGAAAATAAATTAAATTTGTAACGTTCTAACAATAAAAAAACAAAAAAAAATGAAAAAGTTAGTATTAGTAGTAATAGCAGTACTCATTTCTGGTATTACTTTTTCTCAAACCGAAGTAGTCAGCGCCTATAATTACCTCAAAAACGGGCAGTTGGACAAGGCCAAGACTTATATTGACAAGGCTTGTGTCAATGAAAAAACCAAAGGATTGGCCAAAACATGGTTCTACTGCGGGAACATCTACCTGAGTATAGCCCTGACCAAGGAAGAAAAATACAAATCGCTGGACTCAAATGCCGTACAAATTGCCTATGATGCTTACCAAAAAGCCATACAGCTTGACCCGGAAATCGCCAACGACAACCTGATGCCAAACTCACCCAAAATGGGGTTGTTCTTCCTGGGAGATCAGTATTACAACAAAGGAGTGGATTTGTTCTACAACCAGAAATATGAAGATGCCCTGACCAATTTTGAAATGACCAAAAAAATTAATAATATATTTGGCATAAAAGACTCAAATGCAACATTTAACGCCGCATTATGTGCAGTACAACTTAAAGATAATAAAAAAGCAAAACAGTACTTTGAAGAACTGGTTAGAAACAATTTTAAACAAGGATTGGTATATACGCAACTTGCCAACATTTACAAAGCAGATGGTGATACCGTTAAGGCTGACGGCATCATAGCCAAAGGCAGAAAAGCTATGCCTAACGACCTGAACCTTATTATCGGAGAAATTAACAGCTTCCTGGGAAAGGGTAAAGTTACTGAAGCCCAGGACCTGCTGAATCTGGCTGTATCAAAAGATCCCAACAATGCATCATTACATTTTGCCATTGGCGCCAACATGGATGAATTTGGAAATTTTGAACAGGCAGAAAAATCATACATGAAAGCTATTGAAATTAAAGCCGATTATTTTGATGCACATTACAACTTGGGAGCACTATATGTAAATACGGCCGCCAGCATCATGGAAGAAGCCAATAAACTTCCAATTACCGAAACTGCAAAATATGATGAATTGAAAAACAAAGCAGATAAATTGCTCGACAAAGCTTTACCTGAACTGGAAATTGCAGAAAAATTAAATCCGAAAGACAGAAACACCTTGATTACTTTAAAGCAATTATATGCAAGAAAAAGTAACAACGATAAGATTAAAGAATACGACGAAAAGATTAAGAATCTTTAGCTGAATTAAAAATAAAGGAGGGATATCCTCCTTTATTTTGGCAATTACAATTTAACATAATATTAATTATAGGACATTTCCGTATTTATATATAATTGTAATACAAGTAGTTAAAAAAATCAAAAAGAAGCAAAATGAGAAAGATTAAGATTGATAAAATGACACTTTCCAATAAGGACAGCCATTACATGAGGGAAAGATTAAATGCAGTGCACCTCGGAAACGAGTTAACTGCTTATTTTACAAACAAAAAGAATTTAACAAATTTTATCGCGAAAACTAACAAAATGTTGAACATTACAGCTCAGGAACTAAACTTGATTTATATAGAATTATGGACCGAACAAAGAAAGTTGTTTCTGACTTACCATCATTTGTTCAGCAGATCAAAAGTGCGGCAACATATCGCAATTTTAGAAAGATCATTTGATTTGTTAGTCACCAGATCAGCATGGACCAATGGAAACCATTTTTCATTTTCTTATATATATAAAATCATCGAGTATTTGAACGACTGGGTATCAGAAGCCATAATCATCATGAGAAAACATAATAGGAATTTTAGTGTTGATGGCTTCCGGGTTATCCGTGAAAGATTAATCAATGTGAAAAATAAAATAGATACCTGGGGAGAAAAATTTACAGATGCCCCACCCTGCCCTTATGATAACAGTTGGAAAGTGCCTTTTAGCAAAAGAGGTGTGGACGGTAAGGGAAAATAAGTTATTTATAAGGAAAGAGATTCGGTAAGTGAGGTTATTAGAGCGGTCATTAATTGTCATTAGTAGTCATTTGTAGTCATTTGTAGTCATTTGTAGAAATTTGCGGGAAAAAATAACGGGAAATTTATTCCAGGTGCCAGGCGGCCGGTTTAATTTTTAACGGGAATTCGGTGTGCTGCAGCTGCGGATCCGGAGCTCGAGCTTTTGAATTTTAACGGGATTTATTTTGTAATTGATATTGTTTTTGAATAAACAATTTTAGAGTATGGGTTGTTGGATGTTATAACCTGCTCCAGTTGGCGGGGATGCCAAAAGCAAATACCAGGAACCTGTTTGCCTTTCCGGTTAAAACGATGGCCACGGTAAATAACCTGGGTCAATGAGTCGGAGGAATTTATTTTGAGATGCTGATCCATACCATGGGAATAACCGGAAATTTCATACCACCGGTCGGAATAGTAAAAACATGATACGCGAACAGTATCGAATATAACAGAGTCACGGAGTTTTGCGAAGATCTCTTTTTCATGTTTGATGACGGTTTCAGAATAGTTTGTTACGTATTTGGGATTTATGCCCAGGTTATTGAGTTTTTTAATAACATCATCAGAAATTCCGCTCCTGAGTTGTTTGTTAGTCATCTGAAGTACATAGTTCATGGCAGCAAGTTGACCATTTTTGGCTTTGTATTCGTTAATAATCTGGAACCCAGTTTCGTAACCATAACGGATATTTGATTCCAGCATATTGGAATATCTCTTTTCTTTGTTTTTTTGAATGTAGTTTGTTACTGCAGCAAATAAAGACAGCGCACAGAAAAGTATAATTCCGATTTTAAGTTTAAGGCTCATTTGCGGGCAAATAAAATGATAACGATTACAATTATGATTAGCAGACCCCCTCCTATCACATAATAAATAGTATTATTTTTTTTCTTGTCTGCTAAAATAGCTGGATCTATAGTTGCAGTGTTTTGTGACGAGGAATTTTTTATATCGTTGTATAGACCAGAACCAGTTGAAATAGCGGATCCCACTCCGGAAAGCAGATTCTTAAAACGGGAACCGTCTTTCGGATCGCTGGCCCTGCGGTCAGCCTTACGAGCTGCGCGACGTTCTTTACGAGCTTCGCGGTTTTCTTTGCTAAAAAGCCCTTTAAGCTTGATGCCAAAAAGATTATCATAAATTTGGTCATCGGTATAGTCCAGGAATGATTCATTCATGTCTGTTTTTTTTAATTTTTATTATTAGTGCAATAATTGTAAGAATACCAGCAAGGGTTCCAATACCTAAAGAAATTATTTGGAAATACCAAAGAATCAGTTCACGATGATAACAATTTGTAAGTTGGATATTACCAAGTGTCCATCCAGTAAACCAGGTTATGACACCGGAAGCCGGTTTGCGCTCAAGTAGCTGTATAATGTTTTGCAACATTTTATTCTTCTTTTTTATTTATCAAATCGTTTTTTTTGCTGGATCCAAGGGAGGAGCCGTAAAAATAACCGACAACAATACTGAATGCAGTTAGCAAGGCCCCTACAACCAGGGTAAATGTTTCTTTGTTTTCGGACGGTATGCCCTTAAATGTAAGAACTATCATAAGTACAAAAAAGCCTATTACGACAAGCGCTCCTAAAATGTACTGAAAGATGTCTTTGATAGAGTTTTTCATAGTGTTTTAATTTTATTAAATAGAAGTTTGTTCAAACCAAAATTCATCTGTACTTTCGTAAGCCTACGGCAAAGTACATGTTTTTTTTAAACCAGCAAGGGTTTAATTTTGCACAGGCAGAAGTTCGTGCAACATGTTTGCAGGGCAAACAGGCAGGATAGTAAGGATTTCTTTGAGCCACGCGTGGGGTTCGACATTATTGATTTTACAAGTGGCCAACAAGGAATAAATCATTGCGGCATTTTGTGCTGCTTCATGGGAACCGGCAAAGAGATA
>Ga0209097_10000716_pt1 | contig 30667 bp, 40 predicted proteins | sample AD_UKC052_MetaG_FD_184419 | JGI IMG/M metagenome (GOLD analysis project Ga0209097, IMG submission 184419) | Active sludge microbial communities of municipal wastewater-treating anaerobic digesters from USA - AD_UKC052_MetaG (SPAdes) (version 2) | ecosystem: Engineered > Bioreactor > Anaerobic >... | reverse complement strand
GTTCTGATTTGTTCTTCATCTGGGTGATGATGTTGCTGATGCTGCCGATGCCGCTTTCTGCCACCGAAAGCAGGTTCTTCGCATCGCTGATGTTATCCAGGGCCACCAGCATGCCCTGTGAGCGAGAGTTCAACTTCGTTCCGATCGTCAAACCGGCCGGATCATCGGCGGCGCTGTTGATGCGCTTGCCGCTTGCTAAACGAGCCTGATGCACTGAGAGCTGCTTGTTGATATTGTTCAGCGATTGCAGTGAGTTCAGAGCGCCAATATTGCTCGCGATACGTGAAATATCTACCTGTGCCATTTCACACCTCCATGTGAGTTTTTAGGTTCCGTCCATCATAAGCCACCTCCATGTGTTAGTCATTCGGGATCCATCCCTAATTTGGATTTGATTTGTTATATTTATCGTCTTTACACAGATAACCTTTAGGAGCTTGAGAAGTGCTTCAATAAAATCTGCGTAAATAACGCGTAAAAGGCCTCAAAAAGACTTAAGTTTTTTGCAAGGTGATTAAAGGCAGCCACAGTTTCCATTGCGGCTTTTCCACCAGAATATCATCATCTTCAATGACAATCCGGCATGCCGCGGCCTGGGGCCAGGCCACCACCCCGCCTTCAAAATAAGGCTGGCTGAGGTAAAGATAGGTATCGCGTGAACCATCCACCACGGCATTATCCAGCAAGGTGATGGTCAGCGTTTTTTCCAGTTCTCCGGGAGCAAAAACAAGCCGGTTCTCCATACCAGCAAAATCAATTCCGGCCTGAGCCGTCCCGCTGGACGTTTTGATATCCACCTGCACCGTCTGGGTTACAGCTTCGGTCAAATGAATGACAATTATTCCCTTACGACCTCCTTCATTAAAAATAAACTCGTTTTGATCAACGTATGCGCCTTTGGGCGGCTGAATCACCGGAGGCGGGCCTGCGACTGGCCATTGAATCGCCGCCGATGATGACCCTGCCACCGGATCGATCAGACCCGCCGGCAGGAGAATGTCCACATTTTGCTCCACAACCCCGCTGGCCGTGGCTGGCAGCCAGCCGCGCAGCGTCAACACGGCGCTGCTCTCTGGCGGCATATCCAAAGCCGTCAATGCGCCTGCCTGCGGGCAAACCGCGCCGCCCGACGGCGTGCAGGCCCATTCCAGGTTGGTCAGTTGTTCCGGCGCGGTTTGCCTCACCTGCACCCCGCTGGCCTGGCTGGGGCCGGTGTTCACCACGCGCACGCTCAGGGTCACCATCCCACCCGGTTGAAGCGGTTCCAGCGCATCCGGTATATCCAGCGCCAGGTCTGCCATGGGGATCATCTGTGTGGTGTCGGTGGCGCTGTTGTTGGTCAGGTCAATATCCACCGTCCCGGCCGGCGGGGTGACATAAGCGGTGTTGATCACCGTTTCGGTGACGGCCGGATTAAATACGCCGCTCACCGTGATGGTGGCCACGCCACTCACCAGCAGGTTGACGCTGACATTGATTGAATTTCCAGAGCCCGATGCGGTATTGCAGCTCGATCCAGGCGTGGTTTTGCAAACCCATGCTGCTGCAGAAAACACGGCCGGAATGGTATCTGAGAAGACTGCACCGTTGATCACCGCCGGTCCATAGCGCGGGTAAACGTGAAACGTGTAGGTCGCCGGCGTTCCAGGCGTTGCCACCGCCAGCCCATCCGTCTTCACCACCACCAGGTCCAGGCCCGGCGTGATGTTGTTGGTGGCAGTGGCGCTCAGGGGGTGCCCGCCAGGGTCCACCACATCATAAGGCACCGTCATCGTGGCTGTGTTGGAGAGCGTGCCAATGGCCAGCGGTGAAAGGGTGCCGCTGGCGACAATGGTGGCCGAAGCGCCCGGTTGGAGAGACAGGCTCAGGTCAGATATGCGGATCGCCCCCGATCCGCACGAGGAGGTGTCGCTGTAGGTGCAGGTCCAGGTCGGCGACATCATTGCCGCAGGGAAGGTATCGTACACCCGCGCGCCGGCCACCGGCGCCGGACCGTAATTGGTGACCGTGATCCAGTAAACCATCGGGTATCCAGGATCCAGCGCCGTTCCACCCGTGGTAACCTCAATGCCCAGGTCAGCCGAAGGACGGCACAGATCCACAGTGCTGTGGTCAAAGCCCGGGCTGGTGCTGGTGTCAGTACCGTCGCACAGCCAGGGGCTGATATAAAAGCGGTCTGTTTCAATGGAAACCCCTGTGCCGGCCGGGTTGGTAGCGTGGGTGGGGCCGCTGCCTGCACCCCACCAGTTGGGCGAAGCATTGTATTTTGCCGCTGTGTCTGAATCAAAAATCAGACCGGCTGCTGAAAGGCCGGTGAACGAATTATGCCGCACATTGACCAGCCCGGTGATTTCATTACACTGTAAAACCGCCCCCGAGGCCGCGCCGCAAAGACGCAGGCCTGCCCGCTGCTGAAAAACGCGGTTGTTCTGAAACAGCAAACCCTGAATGGGGTAAAAAATCTGGGTCGGAGTCCCAAGCACCGATTCCAGCGCGGGAATGTTTCTGAAAGCAGCGTCTTCGGCATCCAAACCGATATACGGACCAAAATCGTTGTGATCCACGGTCATATTTTTGGCTTTGCGGGTCACCGCCACTGCCGAGGCGCTGTGGTTGATGAACTGATTTTTTTGTATGACCACGCCATTTAACACCACCAGGTCATTCAACGCCTGCCCATCCAGGTAGACGCCATAAAAAACATCTGTCAGGGTGTTGGTGCTGATATTGACCTGATAGGATTGTGTGCTGGCAGAAGGATTCTGCGTCAGCAGCACCCCCGCGCGCAGGCCGGTTGCCCCGCCGCTGGCCCCTGGCGTGCCGTAAAAAACATTGTTGGTAATGGTGATGTTGGCATAAATGCTGTTGAAAAAGCCCACGCCTGCCTGAAAAGGATCCACCTGGCTGCCCGATGAGCGTCCGATGATGTTGTTCTGAATGAGAATATTGCTTAACATCACCTGGTAAGCAGTGGAATCGCTGTAGCCCGCGGCAATCTGAGCGGGCGGGTTGGTGCTGGCTAAGGTGACATTATCAATAATCGAACAGTTCTGAATCGTCACCCGGTCCAAAAAACTGGTTTGAACCGGGTTTTCCAGCAGAATGCCGGCCCGCTGTGCGTTGCTGATCTGCAGTCCCTGCACGGTCACCCCGTTGCGAGCTATCTTGAGCCCATATTCCGAACCGCTGGCATCCACCAAAGCATTATTGGCCGGGTTGCTGTCTTTTCCCGAAGCCCCTGTCAGGGTGACCACCTTGTTAATCAGCACCCCGCCCGGATAGCTGCCCACTGCCACGTTCACCGTGCCGCCGTTGGTTACCGTGTTGATGGCATCCTGAATGCTGGCCGTCCCGCTGATGTTGATGGTATTAACTGTGAAACCTGTTGCCGTGATGGGTCGTGCGCTGAAGGAAAAAGCCGTCACCCGCGGCAGCCCCGAGCCCTTCAGAGTCAGCGGCTTGTTGACCATCACCGGCCCATAATCGCCGCTGGCTACATTTACCGTGCCGCCGCTGTTGACGGCATTCACCGCATCCTGCATGCTGCCAGGGTTGCTCACGTCAATCACCCCCACCGAAACCCCGCTCACGCTGATCAAACTGGATAAAAAGGAAAACTTGGCCACCACCGGCGTATTGGTGCCGATCACCGTCACCGACTTGTTGATGGTCACCAGATCAGAGGTTCCCCCATTCACATACACCGTGCCGCCGTATGAAACCATGAGAATGCCGCGGGAAAGGGTTTGGAAAGCACAGGCATAGGTTCCCGTGCCGCCAGGGTAAGCCGCATCGGCCGTCCCATCGCAGTTGTAATCATTTCCATCTGTGCGCACATACACGGTGGAAACAGCAGCACTGGCCGCGCCGCCTGGTAAAACCAGGCAGAGTGCCAGTGCCAAACCCACCAACGCAGCAAGGCATGTCTGGAACAGCTTCATCGTGTATCTCCAATGCAAAGCATGGCATGGAGGCTGCAACACCCAAACAGTCTCCATATGCCGCAAACCGGTATACTGGATATTATCGGCTGCTGCCAGCAGGTTTTAACTGCTTTGATCATTTTGCTCGCCAGCCCAGGTTCAAAATGCCTTTAACTGTTCTGCTGTATAATGAAAGAGTCTGAAAAGAAGTGCATATTTCAATTTTGAAACTCTGGAGGACCCATGACACAATATCCTGCTGAGCCTTTTCGTATCAAAATGGTCGAACCCATCCGGTTGATTTCACCTGCTGAACGGATGATTGCCATGCAGCGCGCCGGTTACAACCTCTTTGCCCTCAAAGCAGACGAGGTTTTCGTTGATCTTTTGACCGACTCGGGCACCGGCGCCATGAGCCAGGCACAATGGGCCGCCATCATGGAAGGGGATGAATCATATGCCGGCGCCCGCTCTTATTTTCATCTGTCTGAAACGATGAAAAGCATCTTTGGCTTTGAATATTTTGTCCCCACCCACCAGGGCCGCGCAGCCGAAAACATCCTCACCGCCATCCTGGTAAAACCAGGCTCGCTCATTCCCTCCAACACCCATTTTGACACCACCGAAGGCAACATCCGCGCCCGCGGCGGCCGGCCGGTGAACCTGGCCATTGATGAAGCCCATGATCCCACCTCGCACCATCCCTTCAAAGGCAATATGGACCTGGACAAACTGACGGCCTTCATCGAAAGCACCGGCGCCGAAAAAATTCCCTTTGGCACCATAGTCATCACCAACAACGCCAGCGGCGGCCAGCCGGTTTCCCTGGCCAACATCCGCGCCGTTTCTGAAATTTACCACCGCTATAAAATCCCTTTCTTCATTGATTGCTGCCGCTACGCTGAAAATGCTTATTTCATCAAACAGCGCGAGCAAGGCTATGCGAATAAGTCCACCCATGAGATCGCTCGCGAAATCTTCGCCCTGGCCGATGGCGCTTTCATGTCGGCCAAGAAGGATGCCATTGTCAACATTGGCGGCTTCCTGGCCACCCGCGACCCCGAACTGCACCAGACCATCTGCAACGAATTGATCATGCGCGAAGGCTTTGTCACCTACGGCGGCCTGGCCGGGCGCGACCTCGATGCCATGGCAGTCGGCCTGTGGGAAGGTCTGGATGAAGCCTACCTGGCCTACCGTCTCGGTCAGACGGCCTACCTGGCCAACCGCCTGCTCGAAGCCGGCATTCCGATTGTTGAACCGCCGGGGGGCCATGCCGTCTATCTGGATGCCGCCCGCCTGCTGCCGCACATTCCCCAGGCGGAATTCCCCGGCCAGGCTCTCGCCGCAGCCCTCTACCTGGAAGGCGCGGTGCGCGGTGTTGAAATCGGTTCAGTCATGTTCGCCTATCCTGATCCCGACAGCGGCAAAATGATCCATCCCCATCTGGAACTGGTGCGCCTGGCCATCCCCCGCCGCGTCTATACCCAGAGTCACCTGGATTATGTCGCCGACAGCATGGTCAGGGTGGCCGAAAAACGCCAGACCATCCGCGGTTACCGCATCACCTATGCCCCGCGCCTGATGCGCCATTTCACAGCCCGTTTTGAACCCATTCCATAAGAGGCCCCCATGAAACCCTTCCGTCTCGCGTTTCTATCTCTGCTCTTCACTTTTTCAATGCTGTTTCTCAGCGCCTGCGCCGCACCCACCAGCCGGACCCTGGAAAACCAGGAACGCGATGCGGTTCTGGCCTACAGCGAAGCCAAAACAGACCGCCTTTTGGCTGCCCTCACCAGCGGCGATTATAAAGAATTCACTGCTGATATGGACCCGATCATGGTCAAAGGTATGCCCGAGGAAAATTTCAACAAGCTGCGCGATTCGCTCTTCAAGAAATTGGGACAGTATATTTCGCGGGAAGTGGAGGCGGTTTCCGCCGTCTCTCAGGGCGGTGATTTCTTTGTGGTGGAATACCTGGCCCGCTATGACCTGGATGAAAAAGTCACCATCAGGGTCGTTTTTACCGCCGATGAAACCCACAAAGTCACCGGCCTCTGGTTCAACTCTCCCACCCTCAACCAAACAAAGGAGTGAGTCTTGAAAAAAAAGGCATCTCAATCTTCCGACTCCCCAATGGGGGTGCTGGCCTGGCCGGCTGATCTGGCCGCAAGCCCCCCGGTGACCGCGCTGGTCAAATCGCTTGCCGCCCGGCTGGTCCAGCCAGGCGATGACCTTGCTGCCTTCGAGCAGCTTCTGTTGATCAATTTGCCCCCACGCACCGATACCGCCATTTACGACCAGGTGGGGAATTTTCCGGGCCGGCGTGTGTTGCTGGTCACGCTGTCCCGCGAACAAACCCCTGAAGCTTATCTTTATGAATACCACTGTTACTTTGATGCCGTTATTGGCGGATCGCCTGAATGGGACTTCAGCCCCAAATATCACCCCCTGACCGGCCTGGATGAGCCGGCTTTGCCCGAAAAAATTAAATCAGCCTTCACCCCGCCGCCCGATCTCACCCCGGCGCCGCTGATAACGATTCTGGTCGGAAATTTCAATTACGGGCGCTTCGTTGGCCAAACCATCCAATCAGTTCTGGAGCAAGATTTCAAAGACTTCGAATTGATCGTGGTGGATAATGCCTCCACCGATCATTCTGACGAGGTCATCCGCAGTTTTTCAGATCCGCGCCTCAGGTACATTCGCAACGATCGCAACCTGGGCGCCACCGAAAGCGGCAACAAGGTGCTGCAGTTGGTGCGCGGAAAATACTTTGCCTTCTTGTGTTCTGACGATTACTACCTGCCCGGACACCTCAGCCAGATGATGGCTGCCATGGAGGCGCACCCTGAATGTGACCTGGCCACCACCACCTTCACCGGCGTGGATGAGCATGGTGCCCCCCTGCCCATCACCGGGCCCCGTCAGGTAGGCGCCTATTTTGGCGGGCGCAATGAATTCGGCGAACTGCTGGCTCACGGCTGCTACTTAAACCTTTCATCCACCCTTTACCGCAGTGCAAAAATCCGCCAGTTGGGCGGGTTTAATGGTGCTTTGCACGGCGGCGGCGACTACGAATGGTTTATCCGCATCGCGGCCCGCAACCCCAATTTTGCTTACCTGGATAACCACTCGGTGGCTTACCGCTTCCACAGCAGTCAGATGAGCCATTCCATCACCACGCCGCGCCGCCTGCAGGATCGGGTGGAAATTTTGGAACGCGTGCTGACCTTCCCGGATCTCAAGCCGCTTAAAGGTTACGAAACTGAAGCTCTGCGCCTGCTGTATGATGATTTTTTTCTTTCCCCTCCAGAAGAAGCGGCGCCTTACCAGGCACGCGTTCAGAACCTGGCACAGCGGCTCATGACCCTGAATGCCCCCGAAGGCCTCACCCTGCCCGATGCCTACCCGCTGGTTTCGGTGGTCATCCCCATCACCACATCTGCCCTGCGGGTCAAAACGCTGCTCGGCGTTGTTCAACAGACTTACCCTAACCTTGAACTGGTTCTGGTCTCCGATAACCGCGATGAATTGACCCGGCTGATCGATCAGGTCAAAAGTGAGTCATTGTTCAAAAAAATGATCCGCAGCAAAAGCATCATCAGCACCGGTTCCCTGCCGTTCAGCCAGGCCTACAACAATGCCCTGGGGCATGCTTCAGGCGAATGGATTGCCTTTCTGGGCGATGAAATCGTCTGGTCGCCGGAGCATCTGATGGTCTTGATTGCCACTGCTCAGACCTACCCTGAGGCCATCTCGGCTTTCAGCCTGGCGCGGGAAACCTACTATCATTATGAAAATGATGTCCTGATCGTGGATAAAACCGAAGACCCTCAACCGGTCCCGCAGGACCCACTTTCCATTTTGATCGCCAAATCGTCGCCGCTGGGGTGTTATCTGAACCACCGCCGCGTTTTTGAACAACTCGGCGGTTTCAACCCCGAACTGGACCAGATGGAAGATTGGGACTGGATCATTCGCCTCAACCTGCTGGGCAACATGGTCTGGGTGGCCCTGCCCACGGCAGAACTATTCACCGCCACCAACCCGCCGCCTGAAAAGCGCCTCAATGAACACACCATCCAGCGTTACCAAAAAATACACAGCCGCTATGCAGAATTCGCCACCCCAGCCATTCAGCAGGCGCAGCAAAAGCTGATTTTCACCTTGCAGCAGCTGCTGCCAGCCAGCCGGCCTGAAACCGCCGAAGTGCTGCAGATGATCCTGGATGCTGAAGATCCGGCCGCTTTTATTTCAGCCCACATGGACTGGCTGGACATAGATCTGTTGAAGCTGGTGGAACAGCTGGCCGCATCGCCTGAGGTTCGCCGCAATCCTCAGGTGTCCACCGCCATCGGGCAGCTGGCGCGATTTATTCGGCAAGTTGTGGCTCCCAGGTCCACCCGTTCGGGCCCGTCTGCGCAGGGTGGGCGCAAGCACAAAAAAGGGAAACACCATTGATTCTATCAGGAATAACCTATGCCACCTTCACTTTTTTCCACCAAAGAACCCACCCAGGCCGAAGCTGAACAGGCCATGAGCCTGGCCCAGCAGGCCGTCGCTGAACTGCAGCAGGCGCATTGGGAAAAGGCCGCCTCTTTGCTTGAGGGCGTGGTGGCGCGCGTGCACGCCATCCCCGAAATGCATTTTCTGCTGGCTAAATGCTATCTGCAGCTTGGCAGACTGCGCAGCGCCCAAAAAGCCATTGTCACCCATCTGCTCTACGCCCCGCAGAGTGAAAACGGGGAAAAATTGCTCACCGAGATCATGGCCCGGCGTCTGCCCACCAGCCACATGGCCCTTTTCTCAGACCGCAACCCGCCGAAAACCTGGCCCAGCGTTTCCCTGTGCATGATCACGAAAAACGAAGAAGCCAACATCGCCGATTGCATCCATTCTGTTAAAGACCTGGTCTCTGAGATCATTGTGGTGGATACCGGCTCCACAGACCGCACGGTGGACATTGCCCGCTCGCTGGGCGCGCGGGTGGAGTTCTTCACCTGGGTGGACGATTTTTCTGCTGCGCGCAATGAATCCATCAAATATGCCACCTGCGACTGGATTCTGGTGCTGGACGCGGATGACCGCGTGCTGCCAGCCGATATCAACCGCATTAAAAATGCCATCTCCATTGCGCCGGCTGAAATTTTTCTCATCACCTATATCATCAAACATTACGATTCCGACGGCCGTGTCTTCACCAACACCTCTTCAGCTGCCCGCCTCTTTAAAAATCACCTCGGCCTCACCTATCATAATCCCCTGCATGAAGATCTGATGAGCCGCGAGGTGACCGAGCGCGGCATCCGCTTTGCCGGCTCGAATATCGAGCTGCAGCACGAAGGTTATCTGATCAGCCAGGATGAGATGATGCAAAAAGTCCACCGCAACATCCGCATCATGGAAAAAGCCTTCGAAAAAGACCCGGATAATGCCTTCCTCAAACCTGTTTACATCATCAACCTGAAAGACACACAGCGCTACGATGAAGCCATTGCCCTGGCTCAGGACCTCATCAGAACCCTGCCAGAAGATTCCTACCCCACCCGCTATATGGAAGGGGTTTTCACCATCCTGACCAACCATTACCTGGCTGCCAAAGATTTTGAAGCGCTGCGCCAGCATATTGAGCTGACCCTCTGGGAATATCCGAAAAGCTACAGCACCTGGATTGTCATCGCCCAGCTGTTCCTACAAATATATGAAGATCCCCTGGCTGCAGCCAAAATTCTGGCCCGCGCTCGTCAGTTCACTGACCGCACCACCAGCAGCCTGATGCTCTTCAAGCCTGGCATCAACACCCCGCACACCGCCGCTGTGCTGGAAGCCCAGGCCTGCCTGATGACCGGCCTGGTTGATCAGGCCCGCCAGATCAAAACGGCCGATATTCTGCGCGCCCCTCGCAGTGACTTTAAAAAGGACCGCAAACGCGCGGCCCAGGCCCGGCAGATGTTGGCTGAAGGGAATCCCGCCGCAGTCATTGAACTGTTGGGCAGCGGCCCCGGCGCAGACCCCGGCGCTTTGCGCTGCCTGGCAGACGCATATTGGGAAAAGGAACAGCTCAAGGAAGCTGGCGAATTTCTCAGCCTGGCCGTGGCCCTCGATGCCCCCCAGCCTGGCGATTGGACCCGCCTGGCAGAAATTGAACTCAAAAGCAACCGTTATGAAAATGCCCGCCGGCTGGGGCAGATGGCTCTTAAGGGAAACCCCTCCGATTCCATCGCCCATTCCATCCTCGGTATCATTGCCATGCGTCAGAGCCAGGTGGAGTTGGGATTGGAGCACTTTGTGCTGGCTGTGCTGCACGATCCCTCCAGTGCTCCGGCGCGCAGCAACCTCGATTTTGCCGCCGAAAAATTGAACACCACGCCCATTCAGATCATCCGCCGCCAGGGCGGCACCTGGCTGGCCCGCGGCGAACAGCGCCGGGCTGCGCTGGCCTTTAAAACTGTGCTCAACGAGAATCCAGATGACGCCGAAGTGCAAAAATGGCTGGCTGAGCTGAAAGTTTGACCGCCGGCTTCTGTAATCCAAAACGGACGGCAAATTGCCGTCCGTTTTTTGCTCCGTTCAAAACAGCCACGCCCTCCCTGCTGCTGTTCTTCTCACTTACTTTCAACGTACAATGCGGGGCATCAGCCAGGCGGCCGAGTCCTGGTTGGCCGGGCCGTTGGCCAGGGTCACAAGGATGAATTTAACCTTCTTGCCATCCAGGGCCGAAAGGTCCACATCCAGCTTGGTGGTGCTGCCGTCGTAGGTTTCCGTCCAGCTTCCCAGGTTTTGGATGGCGCCGTCGCCGATCTGGTAATTGAGCTGGAACATGACATTGCAGTTGTTCATGCCGCTCCAGCACGAGATCACCGATTTGAAGCGGTCGCCCTTCTTAATCTCAATTTCAGGGAATTTGCCGGCAATCTGGCCGTTATCCACCGGCTGCGGCTCCACGCGGAGGGCGGGTTCGTCATCCTGGCCATATTCCATCATCGGATTATCCGCTTTTAGAGCAGCGCCCTTGGCATTGCCCACTGTTCCCGGGCAGGAAATAACCTCGCCGCCGTTGCGCCACTCAGCCGAGCAGAGATTAGAGATGAAATCATACAGCACACTGCTTTGCGCCACTTTGATCGAAACCCAGAAGGCATCGCCTGCGCTGGCGCCGTAGCCAAAGCGGGCGTTATTCTGGCTGCGCAGCATCCAGAAGCCCTTATAGGTGCCGGCTTTGCTGGGGGCAATCAGATCCACCGAAACATCAATCGTCGCCCCAGGGGCCACCGATTTCGACAGGGGAATTTCTGTCTTGGCGGCGTCCATCTTGTCGCCATCCACAAATACCAGCGAATATTGAGTGGTCCAGGTGCAGGAGCCGATATTGCGCAGGCGCCAGGTTTTGGTGAACTTCGAACCGGCAGTGAATGAGGTTCCGTCAGGAATGGTCACATCTCCCTGAAAGCTGATCCAGTTGCAGGGCACCGGCGTGGCCGTAGGGGTTGGGGGCACAAAGGTGGCGGTTGGCGGCATGGGTGTCGCTGTCGGCGGCATGGGAGTGTTGGTCGCCTGCGGCGAAGGGGTCACCACAATCAGGGTGGGCAGCACCTGAGGCGTGGGTGAGGAAGCCATTTGCGTCAGTTGGGCGATGGGGGTCAGAATGGCGTTCTGGGTCACCTGCGCCGCAGCGGTCTGGTAGACCATGGTGGCCACCATGGCATCCTGGCTGATAGGCTGGTTCACGCCCAGGTTGCAAGCGCTCAGGGTCAATACAACCAGGCCAAGCATGGTCAATACAGTCCATTGGACAGGGGTAAATTTGAGGCGATTCGTCATTTTGCAACTCCTTACAAAACCATTAGAAGATCTGTAATCATGACGAATCGCCCTTGAAATTTGTTCCCAAAATGGCAGTCTTTTGTGGAAATCCGTCAGTTCAGCGTCTGTTTCTTCGCCTCATTCCAAAGCGCGTCCATTTCCTCAAAGGAGAGCGCTGCCACTTCGCGGCCCTGGGCGCGCGCCGCCTGTTCAATATAGCCAAAGCGGCGTCTGAAGCGCAAGCTGGTGCCGCGCAGGGCGCTTTCAGCGTCCACTTTATACCAGCGCACCACATTCACCACCGCAAAAATCAGGTCGCCAGCCTCCGCCATGCGTTCTTCATCCGTGCCGGCGGCTTTCAACTCGGCCAGTTCCTCGGCAATCTTATCAATCACCCCATCAATCTGCGGCCAGTCAAAACCCAGCCGGGCAGCCCGCGTCTGAATTTCCTGCGCCTGCGAAAGTGCCGGCAAAGCCAGAGGAACGCCATCCAGAAGGCCTTTCACCTTCTCGCCGCCTTTGGCTTCCCGTTCGGCAGCTTTCAGTTTCTCCCAGTTTTGCAGCACCTTGCCAACCCCATCCACCTCCCAGTTGCTGAACACATGGGGATGGCGGCGGATCAATTTATCATGAATGCCTTTAAGGATATGCGTCATATTAAAATCGCCCTCTTCAGCGGCAATTTGCGCATGCAGCACCACCTGCAGCAGCAGGTCGCCCAGCTCTTCACACAGGCTGTCCATATCTTCGTTATCCAGCGCCTCGATCGCTTCGTAAGCCTCTTCCAGCAGGTATTTGCGCAGTGAAAGATGGGTCTGTTCGCGGTCCCAAGGGCAGCCATCCGGCGCGCGCAGGCGCGCCACCACCTCTTGAAAGGCTTCAAAAGAGGTTCCCGCGGCCATTGGCGCGATATACAGCGAGCTGAGCAGTCCCAGGTGCGGGCTGCGGTCAATTTCATACAGCGCCAGGTTTTCCACCATCTCTTCCGGCGTGCCCGCCCCATGCACCAGCCGCACCGGGTGTTCGTCCGGATAGGCGGCCAGCAGGGTCATCTTCACTTCTGAAGCCACAAAAGAGGAGTAAATTTGGGCCACCAACGCCGCCGATTCGGGCGGGAAGGTGGGGGTGTGGCGGTTGGTCAGTTCCAGGGCATCCACCAGAACCAGGTGCGGGTATGGGTCCAGCTGCAAAGCCGTAAAAGTCGGTTCCAGGAAACTGACCGCCTCGATCACCCGCACAGGCAGTCCCTGGGCGCGGGCGCGGCGCACAATTTCAGGACTGGTGGTTTCGGCCACATAAGGATGCCCTGGCACGGCGTAGGTCACCCCTTGCGGACGGCTGCCCAGCGCCAGCACCGCCTGGATGATCTGCTCATAGACCCCTTCAAACGATTCCCCAGCTTCATATAAATGATCAAACGAATGCACCTTCAATCCCTGAGGAAACCCCGCCACAGTGGGATGGTGGCTGGTGCGCAGGTAAATTTCATCGCACTGGCTGATCCAATCCCAGGCGGCGCGCGTCAGCTGATCTGGCGAGCCGGGGCCCAACCCCAAAATGGTGATGCCTTGAATCTGTTCCATCATGTATCAACACCTTAATCATCAAACCGGCTGGCGGTCTGATGGAAAACAAAACAGACGCCTGAACCTGGCTTTTCTGGCGACTTACAGCTGCCAGAAAAGCCAGTGAACACTGCGTCTGCTAATCCTTCCAAACGGGAAACGGTTTAGCGTTTCGTGTAGGTCGGGGCCTTGCGGGCGCGCTTGAGACCTGGTTTCTTGCGTTCCTTGATGCGGGCATCACGGGTCAAGAAGCCGGCTTTGCGCATCGGCGAGGTGTATTCGGTGCTCATCTTGGTAAAAGCACGCGCCAAACCCATCCGGACGGCATCTGTCTGGCCAGTCACGCCGCCGCCCTGCACCACCACGGTCACATCGTAGGTGGCCTGTTCCTGGCCAGCAGCCTGGAACACAGAGAGGATGGATTCCTTGTCGCCGTAGCGGGTGAAATAAGCCTCAATCGGCTTATCATTGACCACAACTTTGCCGGAACCAGCCATCAGGCGCACGCGAGCGGTGCTTTCCTTGCGGCGTCCAATGCCTTCAAAATACTGCACTGTCATAACATCTCCTTTACGCTAACGGCTTCGGGTTCTGAGCCTGATGCGGATGTTCGGTGCCTGCATAGATATGCAGGTTCTTCAGCAGCCGGCGGCCGTAGCGGTTGTGCGGCAGCATGCCCCACACCGCAGCGCGAATCACGCGATCGGGGTGCTTCTGCAGTTGGTCGCGCAGGCTGATGGATTTCAAACCACCCGGGAAGTTGGAATGGTGGTAGTAGAATTTTTCGTTCAAGCGGTTGCCGGTGACCACAATTTTGGCAGCATTGACCACCACCACCCAATCGCCGGTGAGGGCGCCGGGGGTAAAGGTGGGTTTGTGCTTGCCAAGCAGCACGGCCGAAATCTGGGTAGCGATACGGCCGAGGGTCTGTTCATTGGCATCAACCAGCACCCAGCTACGCTCAACATCTAATTTAGGGACGAAGGTCTTGTCCACTTTTTCTTCTCCAGCTATTACAAAAAAGTTTTGAGGTCACTCACCAGTGAGACCATAGTAGGCTTCGCAGAACACCAGGCCCTGAGGGGCAGCCAGACCAGAGGGCAGTGGGCTGCCCTTTGCCAGGCTGTCTTTCAGTGCATCAAGGCTCAACCTTTCCTGACCGATCAGCACCTGCACGAAAACCAGCCGCCGCACCATGTGATATAAAAATGCATTGGCGATAATTTCAAAATGCAGGCCTTGCTCCGTTGCAGACCATGCGGCCTGCCAGACGGTGCGAACGGTGCTGCCGCCGGGCCGGGGCGGGGTGCCGAAGGCAGCAAAATCGTGCGTCCCCAACAATAGTTGGGCAGCCGCATCAGCCAGGGCAAGATCCACCTCCGGCCACACCCGCCAGGCATACCGTTCACGCAAAGCGTGGCGGTCAGGCTGACAGTAGAGGGTGTAGCGGTAGCGGCGGGCAAAAGCCGAGTAGCGCGGGTGAAAATCAGGCGGGGCCAGCCGCACATCCAGCGCCGAAACATCGTCTGGCAGATGAGCGTTCAGCGCCCGGCACAGCGCCTGGGGAGAGTGTCGCCACTCCAGAAAAAGGTCAATCACCTGTCCTGAAGCGTGCACCCCCGTATCGGTGCGGCCTGCCGGGCGGATCGTTCCACCCGGCCAGCCCAGCCGTCTGAGCGCTGTTTCGATTTCACCCTGAACAGTCCGTCCCGTCATTGGGTTGGGCTGTTCGCCTTCGGCATTCTGGCGCTGAAAGCCCCAGAACCCGGTGCCATCGTAGGCTATGGTAACCTGGTAATGTGCCATTCCAACCGGCTCAAACCCGGTGGGTTATTCCTCAACCAATTCAATCAGAACCATCTCGGCAGCATCGCCCAGGCGGGGACCCAGCTTGAGAATGCGGGTGTAACCACCGTTGCGATTGGCGAAACGCGGCGCAATATCATCGAAGAGTTTTTTGACCACTTCGGCGTTGGTGCCGCCCAAACGAGCAGCCGCCAGACGGCGGGCATTCACCTTTTCCATATCGCTGCCCTTGCTGCTGTTGCGGGCCAGGGTAATCAGCTGTTCCGCTTCGCCGCGAATGGCGAGGGCTTTGGTTTTGGTGGTCTGAATGCGTTCATGCTCGAACAATTGCTTGATCAGCGTCCGGCGCAGGGCCACGCGCTCATCTTTGCTACGACCTAATTTGAAACCACTGACTTGGTGTCGCATTTCCTTGCTTACTCCACTTTTTCATCACGCAGGAAGCCCTTCTCGCGCATCTTCTGCACGAGCTCTTCCAGGCTCTTTTCGCCAAAATTGCGAATGGACATCACTGCTTCGTCGCCCTTTTCCAGCAGTTCCAGCACATCACCCACTGTGGTGATGCCGGTGCGCTTGAGCGAATTGAACACCCGCACCGAAAGGTCCAGGTTTTCAATCGGCGTCTCAGCGGCTTCGCTGGTCAGGCGGCTGCTCGAAACTTCCTTCTCGGCGCCAACCATCAACATTTCTTCACTCACACCGGCCATGAAGCGCAGGTGATCGATCAGAATCTTCGAGGCGGTGCCCAGAGATTTTTCCGGGGTCACAGTGCCGTCCGTCCAGATTTCCAGATTCAGGCGGTCGTAGTTCGTGCTCTGACCCACACGGGCCGAAGTCACACTCCAATTGACGCGCTTGACCGGAGAGAAAATTGCATCAACGGGCAGCTCACCGATGGGCAGCTTATTGGTGCGTTCGTTGGCAGGTGAATAACCGCGGCCGCGTTCGACCGTCAGGTCAATTTCCAGCTTGGTCTTGTTGTCATTCACGGTGAAGAGGTACAGATCGGGATTCACGATCTCCACTTCCGCCGGGCAGACAATATCGGCCGCCGTCACCTCACCCTCACCGCGCACATCGAGGTGCAGGTGAGCCACATCGCCTTCATGCATCAGCAGGCGAATTTGTTTGATCTGCAGTGTAACCTGCACCACATCTTCACGAACGCCGGGAATATCGCTGAACTCGTGCAGCACATCCGTAATCCGGATGGACGTCACAGCCGCCCCATTCAACGAGGACAACAGCACACGCCGCAAGGCATTGCCCAGGGTTGAGCCAAAGCCGCGTTCAAGAGGGCTGATAATGAACTTACCGTAGTTGCGGGCCTCAGCGGCCTTTTCAACCTTTGGTGTTACCATGTTTGCTAGAGTCGTCACGGTTTACCCCTTGCCGGCGCAGTTAAGCGCCGGACTGAATGGATTTAGCGCGAGTAGTATTCGACGATGAGCTGTTCGGCAATGTTGCCGTCAATCTCAGCGCGTTCGGGCAGACGCAGGACCTTGCCGGTCAGGCTCTTGACATCCCGTTCAATCCAGGCAGGAACGGTGCGGGGTTCCGCCACTTCGGGCAGTTCCTTGAAGTATGCGTTCTTGCGGGCCGACTCGTGCACGGTCAAAACATCACCGGGCTTGAGCAGCATGGAGGGGACATCGGCGCGCAGGCCGTTGACATGGAAATGACCGTGGACCACCAGCTGGCGGGCTTCAGCGCGGCTGACCGCGTAGCCCATGCGGAAGACCACGTTATCGAGACGTGATTCCAGCACCTGCAGCAGGTTGAAACCGGTCATACCCTGGCGGCGCTGAGCCAGGCCATAGTAGCGGCGGAACTGCCGTTCGTACACATTGTACAGGCGGCGGGTCTTTTGCTTGGCGCGCAGCTGGCGCGCATAATCGGATTCGCGATCAGAGCGGCCCTGGTGGGTGCGTCCATGCTGACCGGGGGCAAAAGCGCGCCGGTCGAACGCGCACTTGCTGGTGAAGCAGCGCTCGCCCTTCAGGAATAATTTTTCACCTTCACGCCGGCATAATTTACAAACCGGACCAGTATATTTTGCCATATCGTTCCTCTCTTTGGAAAATTAGACGCGGCGTTTCTTCGGAGGCCGGCAGCCGTTGTGCGGCACCGGAGTGATATCAGAAATGGAACGAATCCTGAGACCAAGCGCCTGAACGGCGCGAATGGCCGACTCGCGACCAGGGCCAGGACCCTTCACAAACAGATCCACTTCCTGGATTCCCATCGTCTGGGCAGCCTTGACAGCCTGTTCAGCTGCCAGGCGGGCGGCAAAGGGCGTGCTTTTGCGGGAGCCCTTGAAGCCAGCCGAGCCTGCGCTCCCCCAGCAGACCGTGTTTCCCTGCGTATCGGTGATGGTGACGATCGTATTGTTGAACGATGCGTACACATGCACCTGACCCGCAGATAAGGTCCGCTTTACTTTCCGTGTCGTCGTAGTGCGACGCGTCGAGCGTACGTTTTGAGCCATATTTCCTCGCTAAACTCGTATAAAAACTCAGTCTCTGCCAGCCAGGGTGCCGCGGGGAGGAGGGTTCCCCTCCTGACCGGCAGAGAGGATTAACTATTTCTTAGCCACACCACGGCGGCGGCCGCGACCGGCAACCGTCTTCTTGGGCCCCTTGGCGGAGCGGGCATTCGTGCGCGTGCGCTGACCACGAGACGGCAGATTGCGGCGATGGCGCAGGCCGCGGTAGCAGCCAATTTCCATCAGACGCTTGATGTTCATCTGCACTTCGCGGCGCAGGTCACCTTCGACAGTGAAGTTACGGGCCACATATTCGCGCAGGGTGGTGGCTTCAGCTTCCGTCAGATCTTTGACACGGGTCGCCGGGTTGATCTTGGTGGCGGCCAGAATCTGGTCTGAGGTCGTCGGCCCAATCCCATACAGGTAGCGCAGGCCAATATCAATGCGCTTATTGCGCGGTAAATCGATACCTTCAATTCTCATAGCTTACCTTTACCCTTGTCGCTGTTTGTGTTTGGGGTTCTCGCAAATGATATACAAACGCCCACTGCGTTTGACAACTTTACATTTCGCACAGCGCTTGCGAATAGATGTTGTAACCTTCATTTTTTCTCCTTAAAAGAAATGGTCATCACAAACAAAACCAAAGCCGTGATTATACCGGCTTTTGCCTCTTCCGTCCAGAGCTAGACCGGCTCTGTTTACAAGGTCGTCAGTATTTGCGGTCCCTGTGGGGTGATTGCCACCGAATGCTCAAAATGAGCTGTCAGAGAACCGTCTTTTGAAGCCACCGTCCAGCCGTCAGAACACACGCGCGTGCGCGATGTGCCAACCAGAACCATGGGCTCCAGCGCAATGGTCAATCCGTTTTTCAACACCATGCCGCGGCCTGGCGTGCCATAATTAGGCACAGATGGACCTTCATGCATTTGCCGCCCCACCCCGTGACCAGTGTACTCACGCACCACATAAAAGCCGTGCTTTTCCACATAGCGCTGGATGGCCGATGAAACATCGCCCACCCGGTTGCCGTCCACCATCTGGGCAATGCCAACCTCGAGCGATTTCTCCGTCACATCCAGCAGCCGCTGCGCTTCTGGCGAAATTTCTCCTACGCCAACCGTGAAAGCGGAATCCCCCACAAATCCCTGATACACCACTCCGGCATCCACCGAAATGATATCGCCTTCCTTCAGTTTGCGCTTTCCGGGAATGCCGTGCACCAGTTCATCATTGATACTGGTGCAGATGCTGGCCGGATACGGGTAAGGGCCTGGATAATTCTTAAAGGGCGAGTAGATGTTGTATTTCTTCAAAACATCTTCAAAAGCGGCATTTAAATCGCCTGTGGTGATTCCCGGCCGAATAATGGCCTTCACCGCAGCCAGGCCTTCGGCGGTGATCCGCCCGGCCTCGCGCATGATGGTGATTTCATGGGCGCTTTTGACGACGATTTGACGATCCCAACTCATTTTAACAACCTGTCTATTTTACCCTGCTTTTGCAATAGCGGCAAGGATTTGCTCGGTCACCAGGTGAATCTCCTGGGTGCCGTCCACTTCAACCAGCAGGTTTTGCTTCTTGTAGAAGTCTATGAGCGGGGCGGTCTGGGCTTCATACACCTGAATGCGGCGCGCTACAGTTTCAGATTTGTCATCTTCGCGCTGGTACAGCTCAGAGCCGTCCATATCGCACACCCCGGCCACTTTGGGCGGATTGTACTTGATATGGAAGACATGACCTGCAGCCCGGCAAGACCACCGTCCGCCAAGGCGCTCAATCAGGACTTCTGCCGGAACCAGGATGCAAGGCACCACTTTCACCTTGCCTCCCAGTTCCAACAGCATCTTGGACAATGCATTGGCCTGTTCAGCCGTCCGCGGGAAACCATCCAGCAGCGCTCCACCCTCACAGTCAGGGCGGCTCAGGCGGTCCTGAATCATGGCAATGGTCAGATCATCTGGAACCAGTTCGCCGCGATTCATGTAGCCCTGCGCCTTCTGACCCAGTTCAGTTTGCGCTTTCAGGTTCTCACGGAAGATATCACCCGATGAGATGTGCGCCAGCCCCAGTTTTTCAGCAATGAGTTTGGCCTGAGTGCCTTTGCCAGCCCCGGGAGGGCCTAACAGAACAATGTAAGTCCGCATTATGTAACTCTCTTTCCAGTCAGTCGTCAGATCAGCTGATCAGGCGGTCTTCGTAACCGTGCAGTTTGAGTTCGGTGTCAATGATGGTGAAGGTGTCACGCACCACGCCGACCACAATCAGCAGGCCCGAAGAGGTGAGCAGGAACAAACCAGAACGTCCGCTGATGGGCAGCAGGTTGGTCGCAATGTATGGCAGGGTTGCCACCAGCGCCAGGAAGAGCGCGCCCGGCAGGGTGATGCGCTGCTGCACCTTGGAAAGGTAGCGCTGGGTCGGTCCGCCGCGCACCACACCCGGAATCTGCGCGCCCTGCTTCTTCAGGTTTTCGCCGTAGTTCTGCTGTTCGAACAAAACACTGGTGTAGAAGAAGGTGAACGCGAAGACCATGATGAAGTAGAACAGCACATACCACGGTGAACCATTGCCGAAAATTGACATCGTTCCAGTGGCCAGGTTTTTCACCCAGGCCACATCACTGTTGGCAAAGAAGCTGGCCACCAGCGCTGGGAACGAAAGCAGCGATTGGGCGAAAATCAGCGGGATCATGCCAGCCATGTTGACCATCAGGGGCAGTGTGCTGCGCACCGGCATCGACATGCGGTTGCCCACGCGCCGGCCAGGGAACATCACCGGCACATTGCGGCGGCCCTGCTGCACATACACAATCGCGAAGATGGTCAGCACCAGCATGGCCAGCACCACAACAATCACCCAACGGTTGTTTTCATCCACCAGGATTCTGTACAGGCTGTTGGGAATTTGTGCCACGATGCCCGAGAAGATGATCAGCGAAAGGCCCTGGTTGCGAATGCCATATTCGGAGATGAGCTGGCCAAGCCAGATGCCGAACATGGTGCCGCCAACCATCGTCAACAGAACTGCTGACGAGCCCAAAATTTGATCGGGAGCAAAGCCAAAATTCTTAATGACGGAAGTTCCCGCCAGACTGGCAAAGACGTTAATCTGGCCAATCGCAGAAAGCAGCGCCATCGGGATGGTCAGGATCACAGTCCACTTTTCCATCCAGCTTTGGGCTTCGCGCGGATTTTCCTTCATCTTGCGCTCCAGGGGCGGAATGATCGGCACCAGGAGCTGCAAGATGATCTGGGCGGTGATGTAAGGGTACACCCCCATCGCCAGGATGGAGAAGTTGGCCAACGTGCCGCCAGAGAGGAAATTGATCAGGTCGATAAAGTTGCCAGCAGCGCCAGTCGCATTTTGGGCGGTCCTTAACGCTTCGAGGTTGATATTCGGAACAGGGATATTTGCCGCCAGCCGGTAGAGTGCCAGCAGGAGGAAAGTGATGAGCAGTTTATTCCGGATATCTTCCGATTTGAACAGGTAACGCCAAGCTGACCGTTTCATGAAGGGCTCTCCTGAGGTTTAGATGAGTTCGACAGAGCCGCCGGCCGCTTCAATCTTGGCTTTTGCACTCTTGGTAACGCGCTGGACGCGCACTTTCAGCGGGATGCTGATTTCACCGTTGCCGAGAATAACCACAGCCGCGGCCGCTTTGCGGATCACATCCGCTTCGGCGAGGGTTTCGGGGGTCACTTCGGCGCCAGCGCCAAATTTGGACAGCTGTTCCAGGCTCACTTCGACGAAGTCAAGCTGGTGCGGCGGGGTGAAGCCTTCACCGCGCATGAAGGGCAGGCGGCGGTAGAAGGGCAGATTGCCGCCCTGATTGTACAGGCGCACGGGCTTGCCGGCGCGGGAACCCTGGCCCTTGGTGCCGCGGCCAGCGGTTTTACCCTGGCCGGCGCCCTGGCCGTGACCCACGCGCTTGCGGGGGCGACGTGAACCTTCTTGTGGTTGGAGTTCGTTGAGTTTCATGACTTCCCTACTCCTCTTCAATACGCACAAGGTGAGCCACCTTGTAGAGCATGCCGCGCACAGCAGGGTTATCGGTCTGGCGAATGGTTTCGTTCAGATGATGAAAACCCAGGGCGCGCAGGGTGGCCTTGTGCCGTTTTGAGTAGCCAATTGCGCTTTTCAGCAGCGTGATCTTCAACACTTTGGGGGTGGGGGTGGTATCAGCCATGTTTCCTCCGCTCCCAGAAAGGCAGAAGTTGATCGGTTTCTTTGCCGCGGCGCGCCGCTTCTTCAGCCGGCGATTTCAGCTGGCAAAGGGCATCAATGGTCGCCTGGACCACATTCAGCGTATTGGCGCTGCCCAGCGACTTGGTGAGGATGTCGTGGACACCCGCCACTTCGAGGATGGCGCGCACACCGCCCGCAGCGATCACGCCGGTACCGGGGGTGGCGGGCTTCAACAGCACACGGGCGCCGGCCACTTTGCCGGTCACTTCATGCGGAATGGTGGTGCCGAGCAGGTTCACCTGGCGCATGCCCTTGTGGGCATGCTCGGTGGCCTTGCGCATGGCATCGGGCACGGCATTGGCTTTGCCAATGCCCAGCCCGATTTTGCCACGGTTATCGCCAGCCACAATCGTCACCCGGAAGGAGAAACGACGGCCGCCTTTGACCACTTTCGCAACACGCGCAATTTCGATGACACGCTCATCAAATTGCGATTCGACAGTTTGGAATTCATTCATTGCCATAAATCAGGCCCTCTTTCTTCAGAATGCAAGCTGCCTAGAAGACCAGGCCGCCCTGCCGGGCACCTTCGGCCAGCGCTTTGACGCGGCCGATGTACTTGAAGCCACCGCGGTCGAAAACGACTTCGGTGATGCCTTTTTCTTTGGCGCGTTCGGCCAGAACCTGGCCTACCAGATGAGCCTGTTCAGCTTTCTTCAAGCCGGCCATTTTGGCGCGCAGTTCAGAATCCAGCGTGGAAGCCGACACCAGAGTGTGGCCGATTTCATCATCAATCACCTGAGCGTAAATTTCGGCCAGGCTGCGGAATACCGCCACGCGGGGCCGGTCAGCCGTGCCAAAAACCTTCTTGCGAAGGCGCTCGTGACGACGGATACGAGCATCAGAACGAGTGGAATTTGCCATCATTCACCTACTTCTTACCTTTACCGGTCTTGCCAGATTTACCGGCCTTGCGGCGAATCTTTTCGCCCAAGTAGTGGACACCCTTGCCCTTGTAAGGTTCGGGCGGGCGAATTTCACGGATATTGGCGCAGATCTGACCCACCTGTTCCTTATCGAAACCGGTGACGAAGATCTGGCGTTCCTTGACTTTGACGTCAAAAGTAATCCCGGCGGGGGGTTCAACCACCACAGGGTGCGAATAGCCCAGGAACAGGGTCAGGTTCGGGCCGGTCATTTCGGCGCGGTAACCCACGCCTTCAATTTCCAGCACGCGGGTGAAACCGGCGCTGACGCCCGTAACCATGTTATTAAGCACGGCGCGCGTGGTGCCATGCAGGGTGCGGCAGGTGGGGCTGTCGTTGGGACGAGTCACCACCAGGCGGCCAGCGTCGAGGGCAATGTTGATGACCGGCGAAAAAGTCCGCTCCAGCGAACCCTTCGGGCCCTTCACCGACACATGCGACCCTTCAATAGCCACCTCAACACCCGGTGGAACAACAATCGGTAAGCGACCAATTCGAGACACAGTACTACCTCCTCAGTCCTGCCTGGTTACCAAACCCGGCAGAGGATTTCGCCGCCCACACCGAGCTGGCGGGCACGCTGCCCGGTCATCACGCCCTTGGGGGTAGACAGGATGGCAATACCCAGGCCCGAAAGCACCCACGGAATGTCTTCCTTGCGGGTATAGACACGCCGGCCGGGGCGGCTCACGCGCACCAGGTTGGAAAGCACGGCGCGGCGCTGACGGCGCTCGCCCACATACTTCAAACGTAAGCGCAGAACACCGCGTCCGGGCTGCTCTTCAACCACATCATAGCTCTCGATGTAGCCTTCTTCTTTCAGAATCTTGGCCACTTCGACTTTGAGTTTTGAGCTGGGCATGGCCACCAGGGACTGCCCGACCAGGACGGCATTGCGAATGCGCGTCAGAAAATCAGCGATAGGATCCGAAACACTCATGACTATACCTCCGCCTACCAGGATGCCTTAACGACACCGGGAATTTTCCCTTCAAGAGCCAGCTCGCGGAAGCAAATGCGGCACACGCCGAACATGCGGATGTAACCGCGCGGGCGACCACAGATCTGGCAGCGATTGCGGACCCTGGTGGGGTATTTGCGCCGCATTTCACGATATTGCATGCATTTCTTAGCCATACTTAACCTTTCTTGAAGGGCATACCCAGCAATCTCAGCAACGTCCGGGCATGGTCATCATTTTGAGCCGTCGTGACAATCGTCACTTCCATACCCCGGATCTTGTCGATTTTGTCGTATTCGATCTCAGGGAAGATGAGCTGTTCGCGCAGACCCAGGGTGTAGTTACCGCGGCCGTCGAAAGCTTCATCAGAAATACCACGGAAATCGCGCACACGGGGCAGAGCGATGTTCATCAAACGATCAAGGAAAGCCCACATTTTGTCGCCGCGCAGGGTCACTTTGGCGCCAATGGTGCGGCCTTCGCGCAGTTTGAAGTTGGCAACGGACTTGCGGGCTTTTGTCACCACCGGTTTCTGACCGGCAATCTGGGTCAGGTCACCCACCGCTGCTTCAATGGCTTTGGGGTTGTCGAGGGCTTCGCCCAGACCGATGTTAATGACCACTTTCTGGATGCGGGGAACCTGCATCACGTTTTCCAGCGCCAGTTCTTTGAGCAGAGCGGGCACCAGTTCTTGCTGATAACGTTCTTTTAATCTGTTCATCTCAGCTCCAACTCTTACTTATCCAGCTCTGCTTTGCAACGCTTGCAAACGCGCACGGAGGTGTCACCGTCGCGCCGGATGGCCACACGGGTGGCCTTGCCGCAGGTCGGGCAAACCAGCATGACGTTTGCAATCGAAACGGGAGCTTCGAAGCGGACGAGGCCCGGCGAGAGGGTGCGGCCCTTGGCCTGCACCTGGCGCTGGTGCTTGGTGCGCATGTTCACGCCCTGCACCACAACACGGTTTTCCTCGGGGAGGACTTTGATCACTTCACCACGTTCGCCCTGATCCTCTTCGCTGCCGCTGATAATTTCTACTTTATCGCCTTTGCGAATTTTTACCTTCATTGCCTTGCTCCTCTTCCTGCCTCTAGATCACTTCCGGGGCCAGGGAGATAATCTTCATAAACCCTTTTTCGCGCAGTTCGCGCGCCACCGGGCCAAAAATGCGGGTGCCTTTGGGGTTCTGACCATCCGCATCGAGGATGACTGCCGCGTTGTCATCGAAACGGATGGTGGAACCATCTTCGCGCCGCCATTCTTTCGACGTGCGCACGATCACCGCTTTCACCACTTCGCTCTTCTTCATCGAGCCCTGCGGATTCACCGATTTGACCGTCGCCACGACGATATCGCCAACGACCGCATAGGTATGGGTGGAGCCACCCATCACATGCATCACCAGCAATTCGCGCGCGCCCGTGTTATCAGCAACTTTCAGGCGGGTTTCCTGCTGAATCATTCCTCGGCTCCTTTCTCGGCCACCTCGGCGCCCAGCTGGTGCTTCATGATCGTTTCAACCACCCAGCGCTTTTCACGCGAAATCGGGCGGGTTTCCACAATCTGCACCATGTCGCCAGGTTGGCAACCCAGCTCATCATGCGCTTTCACGCTGTGGCTGGAGTGAACCACTTTCTTATACAGGGGATGGCGGTAAGTGCGCTTGATTTCCACCACCACTGTTTTCATCATCTTATTGCTTGTAACCGTACCAATCAAACGACGACGATTGTTCATTTTTTACCTTCCATCGCCGCTTCACGTTCTGAAAGGATGGTCTCAAAACGAGCAATCAGGCGGCGCGTTTGCGTGATTTTACTGGTATCTGTCAGCTGGCCGGTGACGAACTGGAAGCGCAGATTCATCAATTCGTGACGGGCATCAGCCATCTTATTCTGAATTTCCTGAACCGACAGGAGGCGAATTTCTGATGATTTCATGCGTGCTCTCCTGCAATCTCACGACGAGAAATGATTTTGGTCTTAATTGAGAATTTGTAGGTGGCCTGGCGAAGGGCTTCCAGAGCCTGATCTTCAGGCAGACCATCAATTTCGAACATAATGCGGCCAGGGCGAACCACGGCCACCCAATATTCCACACCACCTTTACCTTTACCCATACGGGTTTCCGGGGGTTTCTGGGTGTAGGGCTTATCGGGGAAGATGCGAATCCACACCTTACCACGGCGCTTCATTTCATGAGCGATTGCACGGCGGGCGGCTTCAATCTGCCGGGCGGTCACCCAACCCGGTTCGAGGGCCTGCAGAGCATACTCGCCGAAGGCGATATCCGCACCACGATAGGCCAGACCTTTCATCCGGCCGCGCTGCTGCTTGCGCCACTTTACACGCTTTGGCATTAACATAGTCTCTACCTCTTTCTTTCACCGGCTCAATCAGCCAGCCTATTCACTTACGTACACGCCTTCAGTGGCTTCGACTTTTTCTTCCACCTGGCGATACACATCACCGCGATAGACCCACACCTTGATGCCGATCTTACCGTAAGTGGTATTAGCCTGGTAGCGGGCGAAATCGATGTCAGCGCGCAGCGTCTGCAGCGGCACGCGGCCTTCACGCAGCGTCACGCTGCGGGCCATTTCAGCACCGCTCAAACGGCCGGCCACTTCCACCTTCATGCCCAAGGCACCCTGGCGCAGACCCTGCTGGATGGCGCGCTTCATGGCGCGGCGGTAGCTGACACGCCGTTCAATCTGGCCGGCAATGTTGGTGGCCACCAGATATGCATCGGTATCGGGGTTTTTGATCTCTTTGATCTCAAGATCAATCTTCTTGCTGGTCAGCGCTTCGAGGCTCTGGCGCATTTTCTTCACAGCTTCGCCTTTGCGGCCGATCAGAATGCCGGGTTTGGCAGTGTGCACCACCACCTTCACCTTGCCGGGGAAGCGTTCAACTTCAACCCGTGAAACGCCAGCTTTTTCAGCTTCCACGTGAATCAGTTCGCGAATTTTGAAATCCTGGTGAAGCTGCTCGCGGTATTCCTGTCCTTCGGCGTACCACCGGCCTAACCAGGGAGCATTGATGTTCAGTCTGAAACCAATAGGATGAACTTTGCGACCCATATTATCTCCTGGTGTCTTTCTGATTACTCTGCTTCGTGCAGAATAACCGTGATGTGCGAAGCGCGGCGCAGCAGCGGTTTGAAGCGGCCGCGGGCGCCAAAGCGGCGCCATTTGCGGGTGGGGGCTTCATCAGCAAAGATGGTGGCCACCACCAGATCTTCGCGGCTAACGCCGAAGTTTTCTTCCGCATTGGCCACTGCTGAGTGGATCAGCTTTTCAACCTCACGCGCAGCGGCGTTGGGCATGAAATGCAGCTGGTTCATGGCGCTCACAGCAGGCTTCCCGCGCACCATATCCACCACCAGGCGGACTTTCTGGGCCGAGATCGAGATATTGCGCAGTTGCGCACGAATGTCATGAGCCATGGTTTACTTTCCTTTCCCGGTGGCTTTCTCAGCCATGTGGCCACGGAAATGGCGAGTCGGGGCGAATTCGCCCAAGCGGTGACCCACCATGTTTTCGGTGACGTAAATCGGGACATGGCGGCGGCCATCGTGCACGGCGATGGTGTGACCGACCATCTGGGGGAAGATGGTGCTGGCGCGGCTCCAGGTGCGAACAACCTTCTTGTCGCCGCGGGTATTCATCGTTTCAATTTTCTTTAAGAGTTTCGGCTCGATGAACGGGCCTTTCTTCAAAGAACGTGACATAGTCTTGTCCTCTTTCTAATCGCTTGCCTACGCTTTATTGCGGCGGCGAACAATGAACTTGTCAGTTTGCTTATTGCGGCGGGTTTTGTAACCGCGGGTCGGCTTGCCCCAGGGCGTCTTAGGACCGGGCATACCGGTCGGCTGACGGCCTTCACCACCACCATGCGGGTGGTCGCGCGGGGTCATGGCAGTGCCACGAACGGTCGGGCGAATGCCCATGTGGCGCTTGCGGCCGGCCTTGCCCAGTTTCACATTGCTGTGATCGGGGTTGCCAACCTGGCCAATCGTCGCAAAGCAGGTCTGCGGAACCAGGCGCACTTCGCCAGAGGGCAGGCGCACCTGAGCGTAATCGCCTTCCTTCGCCAGAAGCTGGGCTGAGCTGCCCGCCGAGCGCACCAGCTGTGCGCCTTTGCCTTCCTTCAGTTCCACCGCATGAATGGTGGTACCGACAGGAATATTGGACAGGGGCAGGCTGTTGCCAGGGCGAATTTCGGCCTGGGGACCAGACAGAACAGCGTCGCCAACCTTCAGGCCCAGCGGGGCAAGAATGTAGCGTTTTTCGCCATCAGCGTAGAACAGCAGCGCAAGGCGGGCCGTGCGGTTGGGATCATATTCGATCGCAGCCACTTTGGCGGGGATGTGCTTGTTGCGCTTGAAATCCACCAGGCGGATGGACTGGCGTTCGCCGCCGCCACGATGGCGCACCGTCACGCGGCCGTAGAGGTTGCGGCCAGCGTGGCGCTTGATCTTCACAATCAAAGAACGCTCGGGCGTATCTTTCGTGATTTCTTCAAAGGTGTACCCGGTCATGCCGCGCAGGCCGGGGGTCACGGGTTTGTAAACTTTTACAGCCATTACTCAACCCCTTCAAAAATCGCAATCCGGTCTTCAGCGCCCAGGGTCACAATGGCCTTCTTGTAGCTTGGACCAGCCTGAACCCAGCGGCGGTAACGCGCGTTGCGCTTGCGCTTGGCCGGGACGTTCACGATATTGACCTTCAAAACGGTGACTTTGAAAAGCTTTTCCACCGCTTCTCTGACCATCGTGCGGGTGGCGTCGCCGCGCACCTCAAACACATACTGGTGAAGCTTGAACACCTGGTAATTGGACTTCTCAGTCACCAGCGGACGGCGGAGAACATCATAAATCGTCGTCATAGTTTCTCCTTACCCCAGAAAAGCGGCCAGTTTGTCGATGGCCTGCAGGGGCATTACAATCGTGTCATAGACCATGACATCGCGGATGTTGAGGAAGGAAGCCATCAGGGTCTTCGCATCCGGAATGTTGTTGGTCGAGCGCATCACCATTTCGGTGGCGGGGGTCTTTTCGGGGATCAGAACCAGAGCGCTCTTTTCGCCCACCAGGGCCGTCAGGGCCTGAACCATCAGACGGGTTTTGGCTTCGGGCAGAGCCAGTTCATCCACCACCACAATACCGGCTTCCTGAGCTTTAACTGTCAGGGCCGAGCGCAGTGCAGCGCGGCGCATCTTCACCGGCATCGCCAGGGTGTAACCATGGGGATGGGGGGTATGAGCACCACCGCCGCCCTTCCAATGGGGCGCGCGGGTGGAACCCTGACGCGCGCGGCCAGTGCCTTTTTGCTTCCAGGGCTTGCGTCCGCCGCCAGCCACATCGCCGCGCGTCTTGGTCTGGTGCGTACCCAGGCGCGCATTGGCCATCTGGCGCACATGAGCCTGGTGCATCAAATCCATATTGACGGGGGCTTCAAAAATGACAGCAGGCAGTTCAACCTTGCTGACTTTTTGCCCTTGCATGTTATAAACGTCAACTTCCATCGTCTTTTCTCCTGGAGCGCGCCGGTTACTGTTTGCGCGCTTCATTAACCAACACCAGCCCGCCCTTAGGACCAGGCACGGCGCCGAGGACACCCAGCAAATTTCGGTCCGCATCGATAAGAACCACTTTCAGGTTCTGCGACGTCACACGGTCATCGCCCATGTGACCCGGACCACGCGAGCCCTTGAACACACGACCGGGGGTCGTGGTGGAACTGCGAGAGCCAGGGCCGCGTTCGCGGTCTGACTGACCGTGCGTCTTGGGGCCGCCATGAAAATGGTAGCGCTTGACGCCGCCGGCAAAGCCTTTGCCTTTGCTGATACCCGTCACATCAACACGAATACCATTGGCGAAGACCTGGCCCACGGTCACCTTATCGCCAGTAGCCACTTCCGGGTTGCTGGTGCGGAACTCGCGCAAGAAGCGCAAGGGGGGCAAATTGTTTTTGCGCAAATGCCCTAATTCACCTGAAGTAATCCGTTTGGGTTTGATTTCGTCAAAACCAAGCTGCACCGCAGAATAGCCTTCGCTTTCCACTGTGCGGACCTGGGTAACGTAGCAAGGCCCAGCTTCGATGAGGGTTACTGGAACAGCAACGCCGTTTTCATCGAAAATCTGGGTCATGCCGATTTTCTTTCCGATCAGCCCTTTCAACATCTCAGTTTTCTCCTTAAGTTAGTATTTGGCGAGACTGTCGGCCTGGGCCTGGCCGCATCATCTCCGCGCAGTACAGTCAGCATTCTGCCGCGACACGGTTTTTTTATGGGTCCACGCGCAGATATGCTCTTATGCTGCCTGTTAACGACTTACCAAAGTCGCAACCTTCTAATTATAACCCCGGACTCCCTTTTTTGACAAGGTTTTTCGTAGTTCCGGTTTGCCTCATTCCATACCCCTCCACCCGGAGGTGGAGGGGTATTTTTCACTTTGTTTCAGGAATGCTGGCTAATTTCTGCGATCAAAATTAGATCTTGATTTCGATATCCACGCCGGCCGGCAGGTTCAACCGCATCAGCATGTCAATCGTTTTGGAATCGGGATCCAGAACGTCAATCAGGCGGTTGTGGGTGCGCACTTCAAAATGCTCATGCGAGTCTTTGTCAATGAAGGATGAGCGGCGTACGGTCACGCGCTTGATGTGGGTGGGCAGCGGCACGGGGCCAACAACATGGGCGCCGCTGCGTTCAGCCGTTTCGACAATCCGCTTGGCAGATTGGTCGAGTACACGGTGGTCAAAAGCCTTAAGGCGAATACGAATTTTCTGCTTAGCCATAACAGTACCTGATTCTCCGCGTTAGTCCAAAATCTTGGTAATGACACCCGCACCGACGGTCAGGCCGCCTTCGCGGATGGCGAATTTCGAGCCCTGCTCCAGAGCCACCGGCACGATCAGTTCCACTTCCAGGTTCACATTGTCACCC
>Ga0209097_10000715_pt1 | contig 30673 bp, 18 predicted proteins | sample AD_UKC052_MetaG_FD_184419 | JGI IMG/M metagenome (GOLD analysis project Ga0209097, IMG submission 184419) | Active sludge microbial communities of municipal wastewater-treating anaerobic digesters from USA - AD_UKC052_MetaG (SPAdes) (version 2) | ecosystem: Engineered > Bioreactor > Anaerobic >... | reverse complement strand
CAAATTGCTCGTGCTCATGCGCGCCATCCTCATCAGTGGAAAACCTTACGACCCCCTGTGGAAAACTCGGACAAAACAGACTCAAAACGCATGAGAAAAACCTTGATCTTCAGACACGCTATCTTTGCGTTTCTCTGTGCTCTCTGCGCTAATCATTTTCAACGCAATGGAACGGTTGCCTTTCTTCGCCAACCACAGCGACCGCATGAGCGGGACTTCCGCGCCGCAGCCGGGACCTTCGCACGTGATGGTACGCGCCCAGAGATAGGCGATCGGTGTCGCGCCGTCCGGGTCTTTCGGATAGAACTCAGCTAGTTCCTTCTCGGCTTGTTCTTTGATCCACTGACCCCACTTGCGGACCTCATCCGCCAGCGACCTCGGCTTCTCCACTTCCGCAAGTTTCGCGTCAAGCCATTCCCGGCCACTACCTGACTTCAGGTATTTCTCGCGCGCTACAGCTTCTTCACGCGAATTCAGGACTTCATAATATGCAAGTTCAACGGGACGACGAGGTGCAGTCCATGTCACTTCACCCAACCGGTGTTCCTTGAGACGCCTAGGTATGTCGTCCGTTTGTCCCTTGTACAGTGAGTCATCGCTACACCTGAGCACGTAGACGTAGTACTTGCCAGGTTCGGGCTCCGGCGGCGAGACGCTGACCCTGCCTGCCGGCAGGCAGGCGTATTTGGGGATGTATTCGAGGACGACCTTGTTGAGCAGCACGGCAACGGGATTGAGGTCACTCGCGAAAGCATCCGCGCCGATGCGTAACGCTTCTAGCGGAATCGAGCCGCCGCCCGCGAACGGGTCCACCACCAGCGGCCGCGTTCCCGGTGCTCCGCCCAATGATTCGTGCGCAGCTTGAGTGAGTTTGCGCGCCGTTTCCAGGAAATGCGGTTCCGTGGACGCCTCCCACGCGGCGAACTCGGCGATGAAATCGAACAGAAGATACCGAAGCGTGTTCCAGTGGCCGGGGTTCTTCGCGTCGATCGGCGTCTTTTCCAGCGCCAGAAAACTGCCCGCGGTCTGCCCCATGATCTTCTGGACCTTTTCCGATTCGCGGATGGCCTTCGAGAACCCATTGACCGCCTCAGCCGCTGCATCCCGGAACGCCTGTGGACACAATGGATCCACCGGGTCCGGCCACAACGACGCACACAATACCGCCCGGCACGCCGCCAAAGGCCGCCGCGCCCACCAAATGTGCAAGGTCGAGATGTGCCCATGCCGGATCGATTTCTCCCGCCGCGCATGTTCCGATATCCGCCGTATCGGCAAATCCACTTCAATCAGTCGCTTTGGATATCTCGTCACTCGCTTTCACTCCATTTGCGTACGACCTCCTCGTCGGATCCCTTCCCCGTCCATTCGGTCCCCCAGATGGAGCCTGCCTTCTCGTACACGTTGAGGAACTGAGCAGCTTCGCTGGCGACATTCGCCAGAAACCAGAAGTGTGGTCTGAGAATCCTCCTGGTAAATGCCGCAACCGTATCCGGCGACACAGCTAGCATTGCGGAAAGAATCGCGACCACGGACACCTGTTCGATCGTCAAGGAACCTATGGACGGCAAGACAGCCAGAATACTTGCACCGACAATAGGAACTGCAAGCTTCAGCGCCAAAGCTTTGGTATCGTCCTTCATGGCGCGGGAAAGCGCTGAAAGCTCTTTGCCGTCTCCAACACGAAAGGCTTCTGCAAGAGCTGCCTTGTGATCTCGGAGATGTCTAGCTTCATGCCGCATTTGTCCGAGTTTCGGAAGAATCTGTTGGGGAGAAGTGACCGTCGACAGAACCGCTGTTGTGAAGAACGGCATGCGATAAAGCGGATAGTACCCGCCCGATTCGCGAAGAAGATCGAGGAACACACACTGTAGTTGATCCACCAGAGGCTCTTTCAGTGTTGTCTGGCATGCTGAATCCGCTAACGCACTCAAAGCAGGTAAGCGCAGAGTGTTTGGATAGTAGGGCACATCCAGCAATGATGCCAGACGGAGGTTGAAAAGACACCTCGCAGTATGTCCAATGACGTAGTCATCAGAACCCAGATACAGGGCAGGCCCTATGGGTTCCCCACCTGGCTCCATGAGTACCCGCGCGACGAAAGACATTGACGTGAACTTCGACTCCAGGTGAATGCATCCGTACGGCAAGTCCCAATCATCACCAAGTAGGTATCGCCAGGCTCGACGAATGCGATTCCACTCCTGTCCTCTGCTCCGTTCTATGTCATGAATGTACATCCTGACGCCGCCCCAAACGTGGGCGAGGAACTCCTGCGCGAGAGAGAAGTCTTCAGGCTGTTGCATCACTATGATGACGGGATCTTGCAGCCCCTCGTTGAGCGAGAGCGAGTCGAGTCCCAGAGTCTCAAAATGAAGAACGTGGTCACACAAGATCACAGCATTGACAAAAGAGGAAAGATCCCACAGTGAAAACGCATCAATCTTGCCACCCGAATGGTCCTCAAACACGCCCGTAAGACGCCCAACATTGGCGAGAGTCGTAGCGTCCATAAGAGCTGAATTCCCTTGGGCTTCCAGTGGAACACAGGCAGACAGCCAATCGTAGATGGTCTGCCTTCTGTTCTCCGCACTACCGGGGAACTCCCGTTCCGCCCAACTGGTTTCCACAAACTCCGAAACAGAGCGTTCCGCCTCAACTGACCACTGAGCTCGTTGCGCGCGGTCGTAGACCTTTGCCACCTCAGGGAAATAGATCATTGTTCAGTACCTATTCTTGCTCAAGTATATGTACCTTCGCACAAGTACGTTGAGTACGTGTTCCAGATTTCCGGAGACCACATGCCTAACTTTGTGCCGCGCGACTGCACCACACACCCTCAATGGTCGACGCGCCCACCAAATGTGCAAGGTCGAGATGTGCCCATGCCGGATCGATTTCTCGCGCCGTGCATGTTCCGATATCCGCCGTATTGGCAGGTCAACCTCAATCAGGCGCTTTGGATGGGTCATTCGTGCGTCTCCAACACGGTCCGCGCAGCGACCTGGTAGTGTTCAACCTTAACCAATGCTTTCCAATCCATACGCGCCGGGTCCTGTATCGTGTGAATTTCCGGCGTCGTGCCGCAGTTGTACACCACGTAGAGCCAATAGTCTTTCTTCAAGCGCTCAGCGGTCTTGTATTCGTTGCTGGTGAGCGCGATTTCGCCCACTCCCGCGCGGCCCTTTACCTCGATGTAGCGGTATTCCACGAGCAACGTTGGGTCTACGGCGTCAAAACGGCGAGAAACGAGGTCGAAGCCCCTATTCTCGGCCTCGACGCTCTGCACAACGCACCCGCGCGCCTCTTCGTACCTGATCGCCTCCTGCACCGCAATGCGCTCGATTTCCTCGTCTCGCACCATGGGGGCGATTGACGGGGCGGAACGTTCGGGGTGCGGCAAGACCCAGGCGCGCCCGACGCATTCGATGTCACCTATCATGCATTGCCGTTCCTTCTGGAGTTCTTCCTGGCGGCTTTCCAGACGGCCATTCAGTTCGAACAAACGGTCTTCCATCATTTTCAGACGTCCGTCCAGGCCCGCTGTGCCTGCCGGCAGGTAGGTCTCCGTGCTTCCCATTTCCTTCTGCGCGGTGAGGTCCGCAAACTGCAACTGGACGCGGTTGATGATAGCGTTGAGGCTGATTTCTATGTGCTGGGCGATCACGCTCACTTCACGGGTTCTCTCGTCTGTGATTTCAGATAGGAACGGATTCAAAGCGTTTTCGATGAGATGTTGCTCGACGGAGGCGCGGTGCGGTAGCCCATCATCGTTCGGCGTGGCAGTGGCCTTTGGGGCGAGCGCCAGATCCAGGAAGATGGTGGGTTGCCGAATAGACATGCTTCCATCGAGATTGGTTTGGACGACGAACAGCTTTCGATGGAGGCACCGGCCCAATCCGTCCTTCACAGACGCGGAAAACACGTCAAGGCGGTAGGGTTCAGCATGATGGAGGTCGTAGAAGACCGTTCCCCGCTTAAGGTCGTCCCGAACATCGCCCAAGAGCGATTCCCGAACGCACTCAAACAGAGGATGACCGGGCGTGACCCATTCCCAGGTGGCGTCTTTCTGAAGCAATTCCTTGTCAAACACGACGTTCTTGTAGTCACGACCAAGACGACCGAAGCGCCCTTCAAGGCGGTCGCCAATGGGCCAGAGTGTGCGCGGGATGCGTCCCACCCGGTATACGTGCTCCTGACCTTTGACAACGGCTGGTGTAACGCCCACAACCGGTCCTGCTTCCGTGAAGAAATCCTCGACAACTTCAGGCACCAATCGACGCTCGCGGGCCTCAGCGGATTTTCCGATGACGTAGGACAAGTTCAGATCGCGTTTAGCGAGACCTTCCAGAGTAGATTCCGTGATGCTGCGGAATCGGACCGGATCAACATCCTGAATAATGCGGTCCTTGATGATCTCTTCGGTCAGGTTCCTCGCATACATGCCGCGCACCATGCGTTCGAGTTCGTTGGATGGGAAGATGTCGCCAAGGACGTTGAAGACCTTACCGGTTCGTTGCGGGTCGAGTTCCTTCTCGATTTCGGCAAGGCGCTCGAAGAGTTTCTGTAGCACGCGGCCTTCGCGCGTATTCGTGGAGACGAAATTCAGGATGAGGCAATCCTTTTCCTGGCCGTAGCGGTGGATACGCCCCATGCGCTGCTCCAGGCGCACCGGGTTCCACGGGATGTCGTAATTGATCATGAACCAACAGAATTGCAGGTTGATGCCTTCTCCCGCCGCCTCCGTCGCCACCATGACTTGGGCTTCCTCTTTGAATATGCGCTCAGCATAGATACGGGTACCGGGCGTATCGCGGTCGCCAATCTTCATACCGCCGTGAATCTGTGTAACGACCAAGCCCCATTCATCGGCCATTTTGGCAACCAGGTAATCCAGCGTGTCCTTGTGTTCGGTGAAGATGAGGAGTTTCATCTTGGGGTCACCGAAAATCCCTTGCTCTGTAAGAACCTCCTTGAGTTTGGTCAGCTTGGACTCGACTTCGCGCTTTTCAAGCACCAGTGCGTGCTGGATGAGCTTGTCGAGCTCGATAATTTCAAGCCGAAGTGCATCGGGATCGACGGAAGCCACGACCTCTTCCAGGGCGTCCATGATCTCTTGCTGCTCTTCTTCAGTGAGATCCTCATAGTCATCCGGGAGGTGCTTTTGTTTGAGGCGCTCGCGGTAGGCTGCCGGGTCATCAAGAATCTTCTGGCGCTTATCGCGCATGCGTTCCAGGCTGTGACGGACGGCATGGATACTGGATGCAAAACGACGCTGGAGCATGGCCATGGTGAAACCAAGCGCGCGGCCACGGGCAGTATCATCTTGCTGGGCCTTGATGCATTGGTCTTCCACGTAGCGGGTCAGCGCATCGTAGAAATCCCATTCGTCCTCATTGAGTTTGAATTCTGTCGTGCGCACGTTGCGGTTTGTGAAAAGCTTCTTGACCTCTCCTGTGTCGGGGTCGGGAAACGCCACGAGGGCCTCTTTCGGGCGGCGCAGATAGAACGGCGCGCTGTTCCTGCGCATGGCCTCTTCCAGGCTTTTGACATCGCCGTAAACATCCCGGTCAAGCAACTCCAGAAACAGACAGAAGTTATCCGGGTCGCCCTTGTGCGGCGTGGCCGTCATAAGCAGGTAATGGTCTGTCATTTCGGACAAGGCTTCGCCCAACTGGTAGGCGAGCGTTTTCTTGTCGCTGCTATACGCGCTCATCTTGTGGGCTTCATCCACAATAATGAGATCCCAGCGGCTTCGGAGGAGGCTTTGCTTCGCGTCCTCAATCCGGGAAACCCATGAAACGGACGTGATGACCTGATTGCGCTCCTGCCACGGGTTTTGCCCGTAATTGGCGCGGAGAACATCACTGCGGACGATCTCGAACTGTTCGCGGAACTTATCCTTCATTTCGCGCTGCCACTGGAATGTCAGGTTGGCGGGCGTCACGATGAGGGTGCGCGTAATCAGGCCGCGCGCCTTCAGTTCTTTGATTAGCAGGCCCGCCATGATGGTCTTGCCCGCGCCGGGGTCGTCGGCCAATAGGAAACGGATGCGCGGAAGCTTCAAGAAATAATCGTAAACGGCCTCAAGCTGGTGTGGCAACGGGTCAACGCGGGCGATGGACAATGAGAAGTATGGGTCGTATTCGTAGGCCAGCCCCAAGCGCCATGCTTCCACGCCCAAGCGGAATCGTTTGGCGTCGCCGTCAAAAGGCTCTTTCTCCGGGGTAAACGTCAATGAGGCAATTTGGTCCGGCTGTAGGATGGGCTGATGGACCATGTTTGTATTCAAGCCTTGGCCAATCAGCTTAATGGCTGCCCCCAACGATTCCACGGCGAGGACGCGCACGGGTTCCGGGAAAATAGGGCCGGTAACCACCACGCCCGGTTTTATCTGCGCCGTTTCCACTCTGGTGTATTCCTCCCCAACATCCTGGCCAGGCCAGGATGCGCGCCGTCACCCTTCACTTCCGGCACGGAGCCCGTCAAGATACACGCCTACACCTCCCGCGACAATTCCTTGGGACTGGATTTCGTCCCCCAAAGACAGCATACCTTAGGCTCGGCTCTTGTCATAAATGTGACTGCGGGACAATTATGGAGCAACCAGCGCCCAACATTCCACATCCAAGGGGTCGATCAATTTCCAATTCTTGCGGTATTAGGCAGAGGCTATTCTGGCAAGAAGGAATGGCCCTCCCCAAACCTTTTCCCATATCTCGTCGCCGATCTCTTCATCCGCCTATGGCCTCTTTCCCGGCTCCGTCCGCCTGCCGGATTCTCGACAATCCCAGGAAGTGCCATACGAGGTCCCGAGCCTGTTTCGCGGCTCGCTGCAAGAGACCGGCTCGAACGGCCTTCTCCTGGCTCTCAGCCAAGCTTTGAACGGGTGCCTTTACCGTGGCGCGGCGCCGATTCTTCTTTCTGGACAATGTGAGTGGTGCCCGTACCCTACCGCGTCCGGTTGATGTCGTCATCGTGCGCTTGGAGATGGGCATACCGTTCCGTGACGTGCACCGTCGAGTGGCCTAACCATTCCGCCACTTTGTAGAGTGAGACCCCGGCCACGGCATACATGCTCGCAAACGTATGCCGGAGCGTGTGCGGATGACACCAGGGCACCCCGGCCATGCGGCAGACGGCATTGAACGTGCGGCGCATATCCCAGCGGTACTCATATTCGCCTTGCACGGCCTCAGGTGCCACGATGTAGCCTTCCTCGGCACGATACCCCTCAAGTACCGCCCGCAAGGCCTCAGAGAGCGGCACAGTTCGATTATCTTTGTCTTTGAGGTGGAACGTCTCTGAGCCCTGGATACGGATTAGTCCGGCTTTCCAATCAATCCACTCCCACCGCGCGTTGACAACCTCCATCTTGCGAAGGCCGGCGAAGATGCCAAGGGCGAATATGAGGTGAGCGTTGCGGCCGTGCATCTTCGCACATTCGAGAACCTTGTCTCTGAGTTCTGGCGTGTCGAGCCACGGTGCCTCTTGGCGCCTCTCCGGAAGCGCTTGCCACCGGGCGAAGGGATTGTCCCCGGAGTACCACCGCTGCTTGATTGCGCGCGCAACCACGGCCTTCAGGGCGCCTATGGACTCGTTGACGGTGCGGTTGGTTGTGGCCTTCCCATCGGAGCCCGGTTTGAGGCGCTGCTTGACGTACTTGTCAACGTCGGAGTCCTTCACCCTGGATAGGGCCGTGGCCTTGCACGATGCCTGAAACATGCGGAGCGCCCGTTGACGCGATTCGATGGTCTTAGGCCGGAGCCGTGTCTCTGCCCACGCCAACCACCGGATCTCGAGATCTGCCCATGTGATGTCCCCCGCCGACGCCCGCGCGCCGTGAACCGCCACCTCTCTAGCAAGTGTCTTTTCAAGAGCGGCTTTTTCTACGTCGGCTTGGCGCTTGGAGCCGGTCTTGAGACTCCTATAATTCCACCGGCCATTTCGCCTATACTTGATGTACCAGGTGCCATTTTCGCGCTTGTAGATGCTGGCCATTTTCCCACCCTCTGACAAGATCTCCGACACGAAGTGTTGACATTTGTGTTGACACCCCCAGAACAGGCGTTTTCACCAAAAGCCATAACCCCTTTAGTGGCAAGTAGTTATATGGTCGGGGCGGCCGGATTCGAACCGGCGACCCCCTGCTCCCAAAGCAGGTGCGCTAAACCGGACTGCGCTACGCCCCGACTGAAAGGTGGTGTGATCTTAGCAGATCCGCCGGCCCGTCCGCCACAGACGCGACTACGTGTTGTTCATAGGTGCGAAAGAACGCCGACGGCAAGAAGGATCTTGATGGCGTTCCGCCTTCACTTCCGCTGGTAGTACAGCAGCGCGGTGCCCGGCTTCGCCGAGACGCCGACGGGATAGGCCGACAGTCGCGCGCCGGCGACTTCTTCGCGATCCGGCACGTCTTCGTACGTCACCACGTAGGTTCCGTCGGCATCCAGACCTTTCAGAGGCAGTTCCGCCACTGCGTATGGCGATTCTTCGCGGCGGAACACCAAAGCGAATCCGGCGTCAAGATCCGGCCGGTGGAACTGGAAGCCGTACCACACGCTCTCGCCGGCGAGATGAGGGAACAGCGGATAGAAATCGCCGAGCATGTAGGGACGCACCTTCTGGTAGGCGGCCACGGTGCGCTTGACGGCGGCTTCGATCTCGGAATCAGGCGAGGAGAGGTTTCCGCCCACGAGGATGTTGCCGGTGGTCATCCCACTCCGGAACAGGTAAGAGGGCTCGAAACCGAAGTTGCCGCAGCCATGCAGAGGCAACCAACGGAAGAGGCCTCCGTTCTGGAGCTGATCGGCCGCGGGTTCGGGGCCAAAACACTGGCGGTCGCTGTGCCACAGGGGGAGTCCGTAGCGAAGGGTCTCGAAATCGATACGCCGGCCGCCGCTGGCGCAGATGTCAATCACGAGGCCCGGATGCCGCCGCATCAACTCCTCCCACATGGCGTACAGGCCTTCGATGTGGCGGATCTCGGTGATACCTTCACGCTCGGGCGAATCATTCTTGCGCCAGTACTCGAGGGGCTCCATGTTGAAATCCCAGCGGAGCCAGTCCAGGTCCGCCTCGCGGATCTGCTGGTCAACGTAGTCCGTGAGCCAGGCCCGGGCCTCAGGAATATCGAGCCGGAACAAGTGGAAGGGCTGGCCCTTCGTGATCCACTCGGGATGCAGCTCCTCGATACGCGTTCCCGACGCCACGCGCTCGGGCTCGAACCACAGCAGATACTCGAGGCCGGCGGCATGGGCCGCCTCGCCGATGGGACGTAGTCCGCGGGGATACTTCTCGATATCGGGTTCCCAGGTCCCGGTTCCCTCCGGGAATCCGCGCGGATACCATTGCTGCGGATCCATGTCCGACCAGAAGACCTCGACGCCGCGCCGGGCAAGGGGTTCCATGGCGCGCACGTGCGGGCCCTCGTACGAGCCGTCCGGGTCCACCTCGGTCACCGATCCGCATATGGGCGCTAGGACCAGCTCGCCATCGCGCCGCGCGAGATTGTGGGCCAACATCCATTGACGGAACAGGTTGTTGCCACGGAGGTCATCCTCGCCTCGCCAGAACTGAACCAAGACGCGCGGTGTACGGATCGCCTCGCCGGGATGCAGCCGTAGGTGGGTCTTCTCCATGCCGCAATCCGCCCGAAGACGGTTGCCCTCCTCGCAGCGAAACTGCGCGCTCCACTGCCCGGCCCAGCCGATGGCCACTACGGCGCCGCCACCCGCCCACTGCATGTTGAAGAACGGCATGTGCTCGTCCGACGACCGTCCGCCGCGCGGCGCGAACGTGAGCGATTGGACCTTCTCGGCCTCAACCTCCTCCGCGACGGGCATGAAACTCCGTTCCGAGTTGGATTCGCCCAAGGCGTGATGGATCGTGCACGGCCATCGAGGAACCGTGAACAGGCAATCCAGTGGCCGGATCTGTTCGAGCAGAGGCGAATCGACCAGCCCGGTGGTATGCAGTTCGAGTAACAACTCGACTACGGCATACTCCGAATACACGACGGCGGAGTACTTCAGTTCGAGGCCACTCTTGGGATCGGTGAACACAAGGACATGGCGGACGACGTGTGATGCCACCGATTCCTGGGCGTATGTGCGGTGCCATCCCGCAAGCGCCTCCGCCGACGGAACGCCGTCGCACACCAACGAGAACGGTGGTGGCGATACGGGTTCCTCGGCGAAGCACGCATCGATCCATGCAAACGCGGTCTGCGTCTCCTCCGGCGAGGCGACTACGCCCGTGGCTGCGTGCGCACCAACAGTGATCGCAACCAACGCGAAAACAGCCATTCCCAACATGCGCTTCTCGCTCCCGTACCGGTGCTGCGCCGGCACCCCTCACACGCTCCATCCATTCTCCAGACTGCGCTTGAGCATCGCGTTGGCTTCGTCATCTCCGGCGAACCGCTCGGCAACCGGATCCCACTTGAGCTTCTTGTGCACGCGTGCAGCGATGTCTGCGAGCATTCCGAGACAGGACGCCTTGTGCGCCGCGTCCACATCCGAGACGGGATCCTTGCGCGAGCGAATGCACTGAAGGAGGTTATCGCCGTGATGGGTCGAATCCGTCAGCGCTTCATGCGTATCCTTGAACTCGACCTCCAGCAGCGTTTCCGGCTCAGCCCAGATCCCGGATCGATCCACATGAACCCAGCCCGCGTCACCGATGAAACGGCACCCGGACTTCCGCTGAGCGCTGTCCGTGAACACCATGGTGAGCCCATCGGGATAGGTGAACGTCGCGTTCCAGGTGTCGACATTATCCGTGAAACCCTCATTCCGATACGTCGCCGAGCACTCGATCTCGAACGGCAGATCGCCGATGCGCGGGCAGCCCCAGTTCGCGATATCAAGATGATGGACACCCCAGTTCGAGATGAAACCGGTGCAGTAGTCGAAGATCAGATACCAGTCCGGCCACGCCACGCGCCCCGGATTGTAAGGCTTCTGCGGCGCAGGGCCCTGCCACGTAACCCAGTCGAATCCCTCCGGAACGGGTTGAGGCTCGAGCGTGCCCGTGTAGCTCGGCCGGAAGTTCGGACCCTCCGTGGCGACCTCGATCGTGTGGATCGTGCCGACAAACCCATTCCGCGCCAACCGGCACGCCTGCTGGAACTTGCCCACTGACCGCTGCCACGTGCCTGTCTGGAACACGCGCTTGGCCGCCCGGACCGTATCCCGGACGCAGCGAGATTGCTCGACCGACACCCCCAGGGGCTTCTCGCAGTACATGTCCTTGCCCGCCTTCGCCGCCGCAGTGGCGACGAGGACATGCCAGTGGTCCTGCACGGCGATCATCACGGCATCGATATCCTCTCGCGCGAGCAACTCACGATAGTCGCCGTACATCGCGCAGCCCGTGTCGCCGTACTGCGCATCCACAAGACCCTTGGCGCTCTGCCGACGGTCCTCATACGTGTCGCACACCGCCACGACCTGACAGTCGGGAAGGCCGAGGAACACCTTCATGTTGCCCGTGCCCATACTCCCTACGCCGATACACCCCATGGTGATCTTGTTACTCGGCGCCACCGCACCATCCGCCCCACGTGCCGATCCCGGTACCATGAACGGCACGCTCAGGGCCGCACCCGTGGCAAGGGAATTTTTCAGGAACCGACGACGACTTGTTTCGCTTTTCATGGCCACTCCTTAGTGCGCGACCGGCTCATCTCAGAAAGGACATCGTTCCGACACGCACGCCGATCTCCCCGCTACCCAGTTCTCCGACACGATTCATCATCAACCAGATCCGCAGGCGATATCAAGAAACGGCTTCCGTCCCAAATCGCAGGATGGGGCGATGCCCTGGGAAGCCGGGGTCACGTTCGGCCCACCGGAGATCGCCTCCTATTCGCCGCCTGTCGCTCGATGGGCCTCGTTTTGGATGCCAACGGCACGCGCGACAAGCCGCCTCAGATGATCTCGAATATCGACGGGCCAGTCTTCGACGAACGCATCCATGCGGGGCTGGTCGCGGGCGTATAGTACGCGCGAGGTCTCCTCGAAGTTGGGCAGGTTCCCCGCCATGGTCCACATGAACTTGGCGGCCGCCTCCCATGCCTGCCGCACCGATTCACGGCCGCCGTTCCGTTTTCGCTCCTCGTCGACCAGTCTGCGCAATGTCACCGAGATACCGCCCCGTTGCCGCTCGAGCCAATCCCAGTGGCGCGGTAACAAGGAGACTTCGCGCGACACCACGCCGAGCTTCGGTCGCCCCGGCCCGCGCTTGGCTGCCGTCTGCGCGTCCGCGCCGGCGAACAGCGGATGTGAGGCGATTCTCGACAGGACCTCATCCGGCGTGCCGCGGAAGTCGAAGTCCGTCTGTCCACCTGTTTGGTCATCGAATATCAGGATCGGCGCGCGCTCGCCCCCGTCGATCCGCTCCTTTGTCCGCAGCAGCATCGTCGTCAGGTCGCCCGAGAAGATGAGGCTGTCTCCGGCGAAGGCCGTGTACGTTCGGTCAGAATCCATGGTCACCTCTTTCATTGGCGGCGGTTCGACGTACGGACCGCCGCGACAGGCTGATGTTCTCCATCGGCGCCTGGATTATACCCGGCAGAAATGCGTCTTGTCAATTATCCCGGGCAAAAAGGATGGGGGCAGACGTCCTCACTCAAGGCCAAGAGGGATGAGCGACGAATGGAGCCTAGGCGCCTTGTTCTTGGGCGAGGCGCTGGGCTTTGATCTTCATGAGGCGGGTGGTCGTGGACCGTTCCATCTCGTCGAGCTTGCCGGTGATGTACTTGATGGTCTCGACCATGCGCGGAATCAGCGTGTGCTCGAGGGCATTCACACGGCGGCGCGTCTTCTCGATTTCGGCGCACATGCAGCGGACGGTTTCTTCGAGCTCGGCCATGCGGAGCAGCTTGGGCAGAAACTCCTTGAGCTCGCCGATGGCCGTGTCCAACTCCTGCGAAGTGTGGATCAACGAGTATCCGCCGACGGTCTGGCCCATGCGGATCTCGAACTCGGGAACCGCGACGCCCATGACGCGCTTGAAATTGGGCGTCAGATCAAGGTCCTGTCGCGTGTGCTCTAGGGCGTCTTCGGTAATCAGACGCGAGGAAGTCGCCTCGGCCACAATGAAGTACTTCAGGACTCGGGGCAGCAGGTCGTCCACCGCCAAACGCGCCTCTTTATACTCCTTGGCAATCGCCGAGAAGTCTTTCATGAGCCCGTCGAGTTTGTCTTTCAGAAGCTTATGGCCGCGCTTGGCCACGACAAGCCGCTTGCGCAGCTTGAGCAACTCCATTCGGGTCGGATTTACCGCCAGCCTCATGCCAGGGGGGTTCCTTCCAAGGCCTTCGTATTACGCCGATTTCTTCGGATAGTACTTGTCGATCCAGGCCTGCCGCACGCGCTTCAACTCGCTCAGCGGCAACATGGCCAGCAATTCCCAGCCCAACGCCAGACTCTCTTCGATGGACCGGTTTTCGTCTTCGCCTTGGCGTACGAACCGGCCCTCGAAAGCCTCCGCGAACTTGACGAATAGCACGTCCGTCTCGGTCAGCGCCGACTCGCCCAACACCACGGCCAACTCCTGGGCGTTCTTGCCGCGCGCGTAGGCCGCGTACAACTGGTTCATCACGTCGGCGTGGTCTTCGCGCGTCTTGCCGGCGCCAATACCCTTGTCTTTCAAGCGGGACAGCGACGGAAGCACGTCCACGGGCGGGTAGACACCCTTGGCATGCATGGCGCGGCTGATGATGATCTGTCCCTCGGTGATGTATCCCGTCAGATCGGGGATGGGATGCGTCTTGTCGTCTTCCGGCATGGTCAGCACCGGGATCTGCGTGATCGAACCATCCTTGTCCTTGATACGGCCGGCGCGCTCGTAGATCGTCGATAGGTCGGTGTAGAGGTACCCCGGATAGCCGCGGCGTCCCGGCACCTCTTTTCGGGCGGCCGAAATCTCGCGCAGAGCCTCGCAGTAGTTCGTGAGGTCCGTCAAGATGACGAGGACGTGCATGCCCTTCTCGTAAGCCAGGAACTCGGCCGTGGTGAGGGCCATGCGGGGCACCGAGATGCGCTCGATGGCCGGGTCGTCGGCCAGATTCATGAACAGGACCGCGCGTTCGATGGCACCGGTACGGCGGAAGTCCGCGATGAAGAACTCGGATTCCTCGAAGGTGATGCCCATGGCGGCGAAGATAACCGCGAACTTCTCGCCGGTCTTGAGTACCTTCGCCTGGCGCGCGATCTGCGCCGCCATACGTGAATGGGGAAGGCCCGAGCCCGAGAACAATGGAAGTTTCTGGCCACGCACGAGCGTGTTGAGCAGGTCGATGGTCGAGATGCCCGTCTGGATGAACTCGTTCGGATAGTCGCGCGCGAAGGGATTCATCGGGCTGCCGTTAACGTTGAGCCACTTCTCCGGGATGATCGGCGGCCCGTTGTCGATCGGACGTCCGGAGCCGTCAAACACACGGCCCATCATGTCCTGCGACATGCCGAGCTCCTGACCCTTGGCCAGGAACTTCACGGCCACGTCCTGCGGGGAAAGGCCGCTCGTCCCTTCGAAGACCTGCACCACGGCCCGGTCGCCGTCGACTTCGAGCACACGGCCACGCCGCACCGAGCCATCCGCCAACTTGATGTCGGTCAGCTCGCCGTAGGTGATGCCCTGCACGCCCTCGACCAGCATGAGCGGGCCGATGATGTCTCTGACTGTCTGATATTCTCTTATAACCACGTTCTGCCCCGTCCCAACGTTCTTTGTCCTTGAGGTACCTGTATCCTATTTCTTCGGCAGCAACTGCTGTATTGCGTCCGCAATTTTGTTCTCGAGCTCTTCGAACTGCCTGGGTGCGTCCTCGGGAATCAGCTTGGCCTTGGACACCTCGTCGAGCACTTCGAGCGTGAGGAGCTTGCTCAACGGAACGCCCTTGGCCAAAGCGGGACGCGCTTGGTCGAAGTAATGCAGGATCAACTTCAACAACCGAAACTGCTTGGGAAGCGATGTGTATGTGTCGCGCTCGTCGAAGGCGTTCTGATGCAGAAAGTCTTCGCGGATCATCTTGGCGGCCTGCATGAGCAACCGGTCATCGGTGGGCAACGCGTCCATGCCCACAAGCCGGACCAACTCATCAAGCTCAGCTTCGCGCTGGAGCACGCCCATCGCCCGCTGGCGGTTCTGCTGCCAGGCCGAATCGAGGTGCTCGTTGGCGTACGTGTCCACCACCTCTTGATAAAGAGAGTACGACGTCAGCCAGTTGATCGCCGGGAAGTGCCGGGCGAACGCCAGCTTGTCGTCCAATCCCCAGAACACCTTCACCACACGCAACGTCGCCTGCACGACCGGCTCGGAGAAATCGCCGCCAGGGGGCGATACCGCACCGATCAATGACAACGTGCCCATGCGCCCGTCGGCTCCATTACAGACCACGCTGCCGGACCGCTCGTAGAAACTCGCGATCCGCGATCCCAGGTAGGCCGGGTAGCCTTCTTCGCCGGGCATCTCTTCGAGCCGGCCGGACATCTCGCGCATGGCCTCGGCCCAACGGCTCGTCGAGTCGGCCATAAGCGCCACCGAGTAGCCCATGTCGCGGAAGTACTCGGCGATGGTGATGCCTGTAAACACGCTGGCCTCGCGCGCCGCCACCGGCATATTCGACGTGTTCGCAATGAGCACGGTCCGCTCCATGAGCGCCTCACCCGAATTGGGGTCCTTCAGTTCGGGGAACTCCATGAGCACGTCGGTCATCTCGTTGCCGCGTTCGCCGCAGCCCACGTACACGACGATCTGGGCGTCGGCCCACTTGGCCAACTGATGTTGAACCACCGTCTTGCCACTGCCGAAGGGCCCCGGCACGCACGCCGTGCCGCCTTTGGCCATCGGGAAGAGCATATCGAGCACGCGCTGCCCCGTGACGAGCGGCTCGGTAGGCGCCAACTTGTGCTGCACCGGACGCCCTTGGCGTACCGGCCACCGCTGAAGCATCGTCAAGGGCTTCGGCCCGTCCGCCGTATCGATCACGGCGATTTCCGTCTCAATCGTCCCCTCGACGGGCTGAATCTTGGCGACCTTGCCCTGAATGCCGGGGGGAACCATAATCTTGTGGATCACCAACTTGCTCTCGTCCACCGTCCCCAGGATGTCTCCAGGAACCACATCATCCCCGACCTTGGCCACGGGTTGAAACTTCCACTTGGCCTGACGATCCAACGCCGGACTCTCGGCGCCGCGGACGATGTAGTCGCCGAAATCGGCCTTGAGCTTGTCCAAGGGGCGCTGCACGCCGTCGTAAATCGAGCGTATAAGTCCTGGGCCGAGTTCCACGCTCAACGGTTCACCGGTACGGAAGACCGGCTGGCCGGGTCCGATACCCTCGGTCTCTTCGTACACCTGGATGGAGTAGTTCTCGCCGCGGATCTCGATGATCTCGCCGAAAAGCCGCGCCTCCCCCACGCGCACCATCTCATACATTCGGGCGCCAGCCAGTCCACGAGCTACCACAAGAGGTCCCGAGACCTTGACCACTTCACCCTGGTTATTGCTCATCGTGCTAACCTCTGTCTACCGTTCTACGGGCTGCTCGAACGCGAGCACCCTTATTCCTTACCCAACATGTCGACGCCGATCGAATACTCGACGGCCTTCTTGATTTCGTGAAACCCCAGATGCGCGCTCCCCTTATGCGTCGGGATCGTCGTGAGAATCGCGCGACTCATCTCGCGGAAGTAGCGGATGGCCTCGGCCGCCTCCGCGGCCATGCTCTCCGTCACGAGGACGAGGGCTACGTCGGGCGAATGGGCCAGTTCCGCCAGTTCCCGGGCGAGTCCTTCCCCGTCCTCGGCCGGGACTACTTCGAAGCCCACGCCTTTGAAGCCAAGCACCATCGACCTTTCGCCTATCACTACCGCCTTAGACATAGCATTCTCTCAATCGCGGCTTGAGGATCTCCGCATCGATCCGATTCAACAGTCCGCTAATGACGAGTTTCAGGTTGAACGACTCGATCCACAAGCCCCACAGATATCCGGCAACCCGTTCCGGCCCGGCCGTCTGGAGCTTGGTTCGCCGGGCCACATCCGTCAGGTGGTTGGTGGTTGCCAACTCGAACCGAGCGATCTGCTCCGATTCCGGATACTGCTGCGATTCACGCCAGAAATCACCCACCGGCCCGGGCACCATCGCGCCCCATGCCTGAGGATCCGAAGTCGACATCAGGTCGGACAGCACTCCGTCCTGACAACCGATGGGCAGGAAGTACTGCTGGTACGCCTTGAGGGACTGGCCGGCACGGAGCGCCCGCCAGATCATGAGCAACGCCCGACCCACCACGCGTTCCTCGACCCACGCCGTGACCAACGGCGCCTGCAAGCTTGAGCCCAATGCCGCGTAGTGGCGAAGGTAGGCCCCATCCAAGACAATATCCATCAACGACGTTCCGGCCATATCGCCGGTCGCGCCACTCATGACCACCGTCGCGGACGGACGCACAATATCCGGCAAGCGGCCCGGATCGCCCCCCGACACACTGCCCAGCGCTTCCTCCCCGAACACGTTCGTGGGAAACAGATAGGGGCCCTGATTGAGGATCGCCCGCTTCAGATTGAGGTAGTCCTCCGCCAGCGTGAACATCTGCGAGACGGCTGGCGTTGGACTGTCGTGCGACAATGACACGACGCGGTTGTGCACGTACGTGTCGATCACGGTGCTCCAATCCTCCCACGAGACGGCCCCCGGTACAATCCACTCGCGCAGCGACGTGTCCTGCAACCGGTGAAACAACTCGTCGGGGTGCTCAAGCGAAACCAGCGACAGGAAGAAGTCGTAGGTCATCAACTGCCCCTCGAGGGCGCTGATGCGACCGCACGCGAAACCCCAATCGTGCTGGTTCTTGGTCAGAGCGATCACAGTATTCCCTTTGCCTTATCCGCCCAAGACGTCCGAAGCGATCGCCGGCGCCAGTTCACGCTCCGCGTCTGCCAGCAGCGTAGCCAGCGTCTGATCGACCTGGAAGCCGTCGCCCACAAATATGAATCCGCCGCGCTGGGCCAGCGGGTGTGTATCGTCCAACTCGATCCGCGCCTCCGGCGACCGGCCCTTGTTGATATCCGCCAACAAAGACACAAACACGCGCCGATCCTCGGCATGCACGCGCAGGCGGCCTCCGCCTTCGCTCGCCGCCCGCCGGAGAAGCTTGCCCATCGTGTTCGCATACTGATCGGCCGGAAGCCGCACAATGCGCGCGCGCGCCTCCTCGAAGATCCGCTGGAGACACGCGTTCTTCCGGGCCAATAGTTCCTTGTTCGCCGTGCCCTTCGCTTGGATCAGCTTGCGGCCGAACTCTTCCTCGATAGCCCTCACCGCAGATTGGAACCGGCGCTCGCCGTCCTGTTCCGCCGCGGCTCGGGCCGCTGCGACCTTGGCCTCGGCGGCCTTCTCGGCAGCCTTTAGGATATGCTCGGCTTCCGTGCGGGCCGAACCAAGCACGGCATTGCTGATGTTCTCGAGTGCCATCGCGCCATCCTTCCCGGACCTGATCGATTTCCGACTCGACGTGCCTTACTGGGCAACCTGCTCCAAGAAGCCCACGGCCCCGGGAGCCGTCAGCCAGAAGATCACCAAGATCGCCGCCAGCAGCGCGACCACGGCGTACGTCTCCACCATGGCCGGGAACAGCAGCGCGCGGCCCGCTTCTTCCGGGCGCCTCGCTACGAGCGAGATGCCGGCGGCGGAGGCCTCGCCTTGCCACACCGCACTCACATAGAGTGCAATGCCGACGCCCAGGCCCATGACCAGCAGGGCCACGCCCGTGTTGGGCGCGACGGCCCATTCGCCCGCAAGCAGGCCCGTCTTCCTGAAGATCATGATGCCGGTAATGAACCCGTAGAAGCCCTGCGTTCCTGGAAGGGCAATCATGACCAGGAGCTGCCCGAACAGACTTGGCTTCTCGCTCAGTACACCGGCCGCGGCCTGAGACGCGATGGCGATGCCTTTGCCCGACCCGGCGCATCCCAATCCAATCGCCAGTCCGGCGCCCGCAATCGCCAGACCCCGGCCCACTTCAATCGCTACGAGATGGTCCATGCTTCACTCTCCGTCTATCGCTGCCGACGACCCCGTTCTCCGTTAGTCCCAATCGGCAAGTCGTTCCGACTTGATCACACACCAATAACCAAATCCCGTCACGGCGCCTTTTTCAGCACCGCCTCACGAGAATTGAACCCGAGCGGCGCGAAGGGCTTGGCCCCGCCCGCATAGAATCGTCCGAAAAACTCCACAAATATGAGACGCATCGAGTGCACGAAGGCACCCAACACGCTGATGAAGAAGTTGAAAATATGCCCAACAATCAACACCAGGATGAACAACACGATGCCAACGTAGGGAATCGGCCGCAGCAGGTTCGCCATCATGTTGAAACTCAACGCCACGATCGACGTCGTCAACCCGAGGGCCAATAGACGGCAATAGGACATCGTGTCGCCGATGAACGCGGTCAGGCCATAGCTACCCACGATGCCGTACAGACTCACGAGACCCGTCCCCAAACGCGCCACCAGTCCTTTGGACGAACGCCCTTGCGTAAGGATAAGGCCCAACGCCCCTATCGCGAACAACGCCAGGCCTACACGCAGCACCGACGCCGGCAGCGCTACAAACATCGTGCTCACGACGATCACGGCACCCGGCAGAATGATCAGCCACAGCAAGCCGTCGAACACCGCCGTGGCCGTGTCGCCATTCTTGAGGGCGCCATACATCTTGAGGGCAATGCCGTAGAACTGGTTCACCATGCCGATGGCCAGGGCAATCAACAGCACGATCACCGGTTTCTCGAGGGGATCGATCACACTCACCAGCCCCATGAACTTCGCCATGGGGTTACCCTCGCCCAGGTACTGCGCCTCGTAGAGGTCGCCGAACCACGAGCCTAAGAGCATGCCGAAAATCATCGTCGAGAAGCCGGCGAAGAGGAGCAGCTTTGCGAAGTTGTACACGCCCTCGTACTGGCGCGTCCGCCGCATGATGTAATAACTGAGAAGAACCAGCGACACGCCGTAGGCCAAGTCGCTGAAGCAGATGCCGAAGAACAGGTAGAAATTGAGCATGAGGAACGGCGACGGATCGAAGCTCTTGTACAGCGGCAAGCCGAACAGATTCACCAAAGTCTGTACCGGCCGCACATGACGCGACACCGTCAAGCTCACCGGCACGTCTTCGTCTGGGCCCGGATCCTCCACGAGAAGCGACGCGCTCGGGAATTCCGCATCGAGTACCGACGTCAGTTGCGGCAGGTCGCGCTCGCGGATGTATCCCGTCAACATATGCGTCCACTCGCCGTGCACGCAGCTCCGCCTCGCCAACGCCGCGTCGCGCTGGTTCATCCGCAGCGCCTTTAGCACCAGGAACCGGCGGCGATTCACGGCCAGCTTCTGAACCTTCTCACCCACACCCGCCACCGACTGACGCAGCTCGGCCAGTTCACCGTTCAGTTCGCGTACTCGATCCCGAACCGTCCCTCGGATCTGCGGAAGGGTGATCTCCTCGAACCCATGACTCGATAAGCACTTACGCGCCGCTTCGGTATCTTCCTTCAGAAACGCCGCCAGAACCCACCGAGGTTCATCGCTGTGGGTAGCCTCCCATTCGGCCGCCGCAGTCTCCGACCCCTTCCGGAGACAGTGACCCGGAACCACGAGTTCCCAGGCCAGCGTCTTGGCCGCCTCGGCATCCTGAGCCAGCTCCGCTATGCTCTGGGAACGCATCATGCCGAGCATCATGCGCACGCGCTCTGACATGCTCATCTCGTCAATAGCGAACGGCAACTCCTCGAGCGGAGCCAATTCGGCCAACTGCGCCTCGACCTCGCCAATGCGCCGCTCGGCTTGCCGATAGACACCGTCCAACTGAAGCGCCTCCACGTAGAGGGTCTCCAGCTCAGCGTACCCGATTCCCGTGTCCAGTTCCGCTTGCTCAATGATCAGCGGCACCGACGCCAAACCCGCAACGAAACTCCTCTTCTCGGCCGCAAAGACGTCGAGCAGGCCAAATATGAGATGCAGCTTCTGAAGATCGGTATCCCACTCTTCCGTTGACTGCTCGTCGCGCTCCAGCACACCGGCCGCGGCCTCGTGCTGGGCCAACGCGTCCGTCAACTGAACGACACCCAGTCCGTGAAGCGTCTTCATGAGCCGCTGCGCCGCAGCGTTCTCACACACGACGGTCAGCTTCTTCATTATGTCAATGGCCATCGATCACGACCTCAGAAAACGTTCCACGATCCGCGCCGACTGACTCTCAATAACCGATTGCGGGATACGCTCGATAGCTTCGAGCGCGGCCTGCGCCGCCCGATCCGCCTCAGCCATATCCCCCCGGTGCTTCTTCTCGATGTCCCCGCGCGCCGAAGCGATCCGCGCATCGACTTGCGCGGCAATCTCTGACCGGGCCGAGGCAATCTGCGCATGCGCCTCGCTATCGAGACGCTCCGCCTCCCGGCGTGCCCTCTCGACAACGTCCCTTGCCTCTTTCTCCAGCGACACGATACTCTCTATCAACGAACCCATGGGTTACCTCTCGTGTGCGCCGCCCGACATGGGCGATCCGCTCTTCCGTGCAGCCAGCACCGGCCGCCAATCATACACGATTGCGAAATATGATACAACATAGAGCTCGCCGGTTTCTAACGGATGGGGTCATCGGCATGGAATCTATATTTGGTTCAAATATTCTATCAAGAGATCCTATTGCACGCCCGATTCCGGACGAACACGGGACCATCGGCCGCAAGGTCACCTGGGGAAGGCCTCCAAATCCTTGTGCCTGTTGTTATGCCCCAATTCCAGTTCCGAAACCTGACTTCACTGCGGCCTCCGCGAAGTCAACCCGCTCGTCCGCCGTCCCGCCGGTGACGCTCTCCCCCGTCGCACCTACAAGTGCCAGGGGGCACGCATGGCACGAGATAGGAGGGCGTTGGCGGCGGGATCATCAATGAACCGCTCGGCGGCGAGGTCCCACCGAAGGCGGCGGCCGAGGCGCAGGCAAAGGTTGCCGATGTGGCACGTCGTGGTCGAACGCTGAGCCACCTCGGGTCGGGCAATGGTGAAGGGATTGCGCGTCTTGACGCAATCGAGGAAATTCCGGTGGTGTCCCGTCCAGTAGGCATAGCTCTGCTTGACGATGGATTTCGAACGCAGGATCGATTCGGGCGAGGCATTCACGTTGCCATCATCGTCGACGCTGACCCATCCTTCATCGCCCTCGAACCGCACGGTGCGCGGACCGGTATCATGGTAGAGGAGTTTGACACCGTTGGCATAGGTCGCCTCGACGCCGAAATGTATGGGCGTGTCGAACAGGCCTTCGCGCGGGAACTCGGCCCAGCCGTCGTACTCGACGGGTCCGCCGAGTTCCGTGCCATTGCCCCATTGGGCCAGGTCGTTGAAATGGGCACCGATATCCGTCAACTGTCCGCCCGAGTAGTCGTAGATCCAGCGGAAGCTGCCGTGGCAACGCAAGGGCGTGTACGGTTCGTAGGGTGCCGGTCCGAGCCAGCGGTCGTAGTCGAAGCCAGCCGGCACAGGCCGCGGCGTCTGCGGCGGGCACTCCCTTCCCGGGTCCAAGAGCGTATGGATGGTGTGGATCCGGCCCAGCATGCCGCTCCAAGCCACCTCGACGGCGAATCGAAAACAGCCGATGCTCCGCCGCTGTGTGCCACTCTGGTAGATGCGCGCGTGGCGTTCCATCGTCTGCACCACGGCCCGGCCCTCGGCGATAGTCAGCGAGATCGGCTTCTCACAGTACATATCCTTGCCGGCCTTGGCGGCCTCGATGGCAATGAGCGCGTGCCAGTGGTCCGGCGTGGCGATAAGCACCGTGTCAATATCGTCGCGGGCGAGTACCTCGCGGAAATCGTTGTAGGCCGCGCAGTCCTCGTTGTCGTAGTGGGTGTCGACGAGCGTCTTGGCCTGGTCCCGGTGGCCCGTGTCCACATCGCAAACGGCCACGACGTGGACGTCGGCCTGCGTGAGGAAATCGGAGAGGTCGCGCGTGCCCATGCCGCCAATGCCGATGCAGCCCATCGTAAGGCGCTCGCTCGGCGCCACCTCGGTGCCCTGTCCCAACGCCGATGCCGGCACAATGTACGGCACCGCCGCGCCCAGCGCCGCCGTCCGGATAAATCCCCGCCGCGTCATCCGTTTCACCGCCATGGCTAATCTCCCCGTAATTCCCGGGGTGATGATACGGACAGGGCCTGCCTGAGTACAAACCAAACCGCACAGCAGCGCGGAAGGCCCCGCGTTCAAACCGCAAGGCCTTCCGGAGATTCGTGCGTTCTATGACGTCGCTGCCGCGCTACGGCACGGTAATCGTGAATGCCGGGCTCATGGCGCGAAGGTTCTTGTCGGTGTAGGACTGGAGCCGGAGCCGGTAGCTCGGCGCTGGGCTCAGGCCCAACGGAACGGTCCAGTCCCACGCGCCATCGTTCTCGGTCTTGCGCATCATCCAATCGATGAACGCGCCGCCCTTGTGCAGGGCGATCCGCACGTCATCACCGACCGCGTCCATGTCGTTGCACTGCCACGTCACGGTGTAGGTCTGGCCCACGGTCAGTTCGTCGTGGAAATCCGGCGATGTCCACAGCAGCGTCGGCAACTCGAGCGTGAACGGCGTGTCGCTCAGGTCCTTGATGGTCGCGTCGCCGTAGGACTGCACGCGAATACGGTAGCCGTAGCCGGGTGCGAGGTCCGTCGGCGCTTTCCAGAAGTACTGGCCGTCGTTGGCGATCTGCCGGTTGATCCAGTAGAGGAAGTCCGTGCCGAAGTGCAGGCCAACGCGAACGTCGGGGCCGATGGCGGTCGGATTGCCCACCCAGTCGACGACGTACACGTTGCCCATCGTCCAGGTCTCGCCGCCGTTGGGCACGCGCACCGTGATCGGAAGTATTGAGAACGGCGCGTTGCTCAGGTCGCGGTAGGTGTTGTTGGTATACGACTGGACGCGGACGGCGTAGTCGTCCGCGGGCTCAAGGTCCGTCCAGACAATCCAGTTATAGGCCCCGTCGTTGTCGGTCTGCCGGACAATCCAGTCCACGAACTCGCCGCCCTTCTCGAGGCCCAGCCGGACCGTGGGGCCGGCATCGCCCGAGGCATTCTCCCAGGTGATGGCCTGCGTCGTACCGCTCCCCCATTGCTCGCCACCGTTGGGCGATATGACCAGGAGTTCGCCCTCATCCCCGGGAACGAACTCGTGGGCGCCCATGTCTATGCCCGGGCCTTGGGGACGTGTTATGCCTCGGGCATCCGTGGTGGTGAGTTCATTCTCCGTCGAGGTCGGGACATAGCTCGCGCCATCCGCGGTGGCGTAACCGCCGCCGCCCGGTATCTCATAGAACAAGGTGCCTCCCTCATCGAGGAAACAGTGGACGCCCGAATCGCGCGCAGGAGAAAGGTCATCTATCGAATAGGTGGCCACGCCGCCCCCATGATCACCGAATGAACCCAGCAAGGGATCGACGTCGATGTTTCCCGCACCGGCGTAGCCGCCCTCGATGCACGAGTAGGCCACGATGGCGCTGCCATCACCCGAGACGATCGAGTTGCCCCACACAATGCAGTTGACCAACACCGGCGACGACATGTAGTGGTACATCCCGCAGGCCGTGTTCTCCGCAAACGTGCAGTTGATCAACGTCGGTGAGGAGGAGCCGAAGTTGCACATCCCGCCACCGGCATTGGCTGCATTTCCCGAGAACGTGCAGTTGCTGACAGTTGGTGAAGAGTATCTCCGATTGTACATTCCGCCGCCGTAGGAGACGGCCGTATTTCCCCAAAAGGTCGAGTTACTCACCGCCGGCGACGAGAAATCATTGTACATTCCACCGCCGGGGCCTCCGGCCGTGGTATTCCCTGAGAAGGTACAGTAAATCACCGTCGGCGAAGCGTAGAAATTGTACATCCCGGCGCCGTACGTAGCCTTCCCGTTCTGCACCGTGAAACCATCCAGCGTGGCATTGTTTGCACCGAGCACACAGCGCCGGTTGTTCTCGCCATCAATCGCGGTGACATAAACGCCCCAGTCGCGCGAAGCGCGCGAGGACTCCGTGCCCCCGAACCCGCCGTATAGGTGAACGTTGCTCCGCAAGGTCACCACGTTGTCGCCCGTCCCGGTGTAGGCGCCCTGGGCTACCCAGATCTCGCCGCCGCCACGAATCCAGGCTCGGTCCACGGCCGACTGGATATCGGAGAAAGCCGTAGCCCAGGACTGGCCGTCCGGCGTAGGCGACGAAGATGAAGCGTCCACGTAGTAGGTCCGGAAACGGAACCATTCGCTGCCGTCGCTTATGTTGTCATCATCCGAATCCGGGGCGTTCGGATCCGTATGCGACCAAGTCGTCTCGAACTCATCCATCAATCCGTCGCCGTCCGTATCCCCCTCGATCATTTCGTAGGCGCCCATATCTACACCGGCCCCTTGAGGCCGCGCCACGCCCCGCAGGTCCGTTGTCGGTGCGCCATTGCTGGTCCCACTGTCCAGGCAGGGAGAGGTCGCGTGCAGGCGAAAGTCCCCGGCCAACACGTTCCAGCAGAGCGGATCGGCATCGATGTTTCCTGTGCCCTCGTAGCCGCCTTGAACACACGAATAGGTGACGGTGGCGGTGCCGCTGGGAATCCCGCTCGAGTTGCCCCACACAATGCAGTTGGTCACCGTCGGGTAAGAGGCGTCATTGGATATCGCGCCGCCGCTGTAAGAGCCCTGGTCGGAAGCCGTGTTGCCCCAGAACGTGCAGTTGGTCAACGTCGGCCCAGAGAAGGTCGCATTGTGCATGCCGCCGCCGTTTTGAGAGGCTACATTGCCCGAGAAGATGCAGTTTCTGGCCGTCGGCGAAGAGCAGGAATTGTAGACCCCGCCGCCGTTCTGCATGGCCGTATTGCCTAAGAAGATGCAGTGGCTCACTGTTGGCGAGGAGGACACGTCATTGTACATCCCGCCGCCGTTCTGAGCGGCCGTATTGGCCGAAAACGTGCAACTTCTCACCACGGGCGAGGAGGATGCGTAGTTGCGCATTCCGCCGCCGACGTACGAGGCCGAATTACTCGAGAACGTGCAGTTGACCACTGTCGGCGAGGAGGATTCGTTGAACATCCCGCCACCACCGTAACCGGCGGTATTTCCGGAAAACGTACAATTCGTCACCGTCGGGGACGCCGAGGCGTTGTACATCCCGCCGCCACCCAGATTGGCCAGGCCGTTTTGCACCGTGAAGCCATCCAGCGTGGCATCGTCGGCACCCAGAACGCCTCGCCGGGCATTCTCGCCGTCAATCGCGGTGACGTGGGTACTCCAATCACGTTCGGCCCGCGAGGTCTCCGTACCGGCAAAACCACCGTAGAGGTGTACGTTGTTGCGCAATATCACCACCTTGTCGCCGGTGCCCGTGTAGGTACCCTGAGCTACCCAGATCTCCCCGCCGCCACGGATCCAAGCTCGGTCCACGGCTGCCTGAATGTCCGAGAACGCTGTGGACCAGGACTCGCCGTCCGGCGTGGGTGACGAGGACGAAGCATCCACGTGGTACGTCCGGAAGCTGAACCATTCGTCGCCGTCGTTCGTGCCGTCATCATCCGAATCCGGATCGTCCGGGTCGGTGTGAGACCAAGTCGTCTCGAATTCGTCCATCAACCCATCGCCGTCCGTATCGACTTCGATCATCTCGTAAGCACCCATGTCAACCCCCGAACCTTGAGGTCGTGCAACCCCGCGCAAGTCCGTCGACGGTGCGCCCGCGGCCGTCCCCCTATCCAAACACGGAGAGCCCGCGTGGAGCCGGAAGTCCTCAGACAACACGTCCCAGAATAAGGGATCCGCGTCGATATTCCCAGCTCCCGCGTGGCCGCCCTGGATGCACGAATAGGTGACGCCAGCGGAGCCCGGGCCGGAAATCGCCGTCGAGCTGCCCCACAAAACACAGTTCGTTACTGTCAGGGAGGAGGATTCGTCGTTGTACACCCCAACCGCGGTGGCCGCGCTACGCCAAGACGTGCAGTTGACCACGATGGGAGACGACGAGGAATTGTACATGTCTCCCCCTGAGGAAGCCGTGTCCTCCACAAATGTGCAATTCCTCACCGTCGGCGAAGACGAGTCGTTGTACATCCCGCCGCCGTCGTAGCTGGCCGCGTTCCCCGTAAATGTGCAGTTCGTCACCGTCGGCGAGGACTCGAAGTTGTACATCCCCCCGCCGGAGGAGGATGCGGTGTTTGCCGAGAACGTGCAGTTCGTCACCATCGGCGAGCAACTGGCGTTGTTGTACATCCCGCCGCCGGTGTCGGCCGTCCCGTTTTGCACCGTGAAACCGTCCAGCGTGGCATCGTCGGCACCCAGAACGCCTCGCCGTGCATTCTCGCCGTCAATCGCGGTGACGTGGGTACTCCAATCACGTTCGGCCCGCGAGGTCTCCGTACCGGCAAAACCACCGTGGAGGTGAACCTTGTCCCGTAGCGTCACTACGTTCTCGGCCGTGCTTGTATACGTGCCCTGCGCTACCCAGATCTCGCCGCCGCCACGAACCCAAGCTCGGTCCACGGCTGCCTGAATGTCCGAGAACGCTGTGGACCAGGACTCCCCGTCCGGTGTGGGTGACGAGCACGAAGCATCCACGTGGTACGTCCGGAAGCTGAACCATTCGTCGCCGTCGTTCGTGCCGTCATCATCCGAATCCGGATCGTTCGGATCGGTATGGGACCAGGTCGTCTCGAACTCGTCCATCAATCCGTCACCATCCGTATCCGCTTCGATCATCTCGTAGGCGCCCATATCCACGCCGGTGCCTTGAGGTCGGGCCACCCCCCGAAGGTCCGTGGTCGGTGCGCCCGCGGCCGTCCCCCTATCCAAACACGGAGAGCCCGCGTGGAGCCGGAAGTCCTCAGACAACACGTCCCAGAATAAGGGATCCGCGTCGATATTCCCAGCTCCCGCGTGGCCGCCCTGGATGCACGAATAGGTGACGCCAGCGGAGCCCGGGCCGGAAATCGCCGTCGAGCTGCCCCACAAAACACAGTTCGTTACTGTCAGGGAGGAGGATTCGTCATTGTACACCCCAACCGCGGTGGCCTCGCTACGCCAAGACGTGCAGTTGACCACGATCGGAGACGACGAGGAATTGTACATGTCTCCCCCTGAGGAAGCCGTGTCCTCCACAAATGTGCAATTCCTCACCGTGGGCGAGGAAGAGGAGTTGTACATCGCGCCGCCGTAACTGTCATAGGACGAAGCCTTGTTTCGCAGAAACTCGCAGTGGCTCACCGTCAACGATAGGGATTCGTCGTTATACATCCCGCCACCGTTGGCGGAAGCCGCATTTTCCGCAAACACGCATGCTCTCACCGTCGGCGAGGACTCGAAGTTGTACATCCCGCCGCCGGTGGAGAATGCGGTGTTTCCCGAAAACGTGCAGTCCGTCACCATCGGCGACCCGCCGTGGTTGTATATCCCGCCTCCGCCATAGCTGTACGATACAGCTACGTTCCCTTCAAATGTGCAGTGAGCCGCCGTCGGCGAGGACGAGCAATCGTTGCACATCCCGCCGCCGGAGGAGGCTTCGTTTTCCGAGAACGTGCAGTCCGTCACCATCGGCGAGGAGGAGGAGTTGTACATCCCGCCACCGTCTTGCGAGGCCGTATTACCCGAGAACGTGCAGTTCGTCACTGTCGGCGAGGACGAGTAGTCGTTGTACATCCCGCCACCGGAGGAGGCTTCGTTTTCCGAGAACGTGCAGTCCGTCACCATCGGCGAGGACGAGGCGTTGTACATCCCGCCACCGGAGAAGGCCGTATTCCCCGAGAATGCACAGATCTCCACTATCGGCGAGGAGGAAAGAGCGTTCCACATCCCCCCGCCCAAATCAGCGGCCGTATTCCCGGAGAATGTGCAGTTGATCACCGTCGGCGAAGCCGCGACGTTGCACATCCCCCCGCCAAGATGGGCCATATTCCCCAGGAACGTGCAGTTCGTCACGGTCGGTAAACCGAAAGAGTTCAGCATCCCGCCGCCGCCGAAGGTGGCTGTATTCCCCGAGAACGTGCAATTCGTCACGGTCGGCGAGCAGGAGTCGTTATACATCCCGCCGCCGTCGTTCGTGGCCTTCCCGTTTTGCACCGTGAAACCGTCCAGCGTGGCGTCACTGGCCCCGATCACGCACCGGCGGGTGTTCTGACCGTCAATCGTAGTGACGTGAGTGCTCCAGTTGCGCGCGGCCCGCGACGTCTCTGTACCGTCAAAACCGCCATAAAGGTGGACATTTTCCTTCATGGTGACAACGGGATCTGTTGTGCTCGTATACGTCCCCTCCTTTACCCAGACCTCGCCACCGCCCGAGCCGAACGCCGCGTCGACCGCCGCCTGGATCTCGGCGAACGCCGTCGCCCACGTCTGGCCGTCCGGCGTCGGCACCGTGGACGCCGCATCGACGCGGAAGATACCAGCCGCCGTCGCTGCGGAGGTACACGCCAGCCACACGAGCAGCAGCACGGCCAACACCAGCCCCCGAGCCCCTCGACGCCGTACTTTCCATTCCATCCGTTTGTTACGCCCGCACGCAGCGGCCCGAGAGTAGGGAGTACCCCTCAAGACATCCAGCGACGCACACACCGCATTGCACCTCATGGCACATACCTCTCCCTGTTAACCCTGCCCGCGCCCACACGCTCCTATCCGGCGGGCGCTACGCAGAATGCTTGTCACCTTGGCCCAAAACCCGCGTCATCCCACGGAGACCTGGGGCAGCAACCCAATCACGGCACCACAATCGTGAATGCCGGGCTCATGGCGCGGACGTTCTTGTCGGTGTAGGACTGGAGCCGGAGCCGGTAGCTCGGCGCTGGGCTCAGGCCCAACGGAACCGTCCAGTCCCACGCGCCATCGTTCTCGGTCTTGCGCGTCATCCAGTCGATGAACGCGCCGCCCTTGTGCAGGGCGATCCGCACGTCGCTACCGACCGCGTCCATGTCGTTGCACACCCACGTCACCGCGTAGGTCTGGCCCGCGGTCAGCTCGTCATGAAAATCCGGCGACGTCCACAGTAGCGTCGGCAACTCGAGCGTGAACGGCGCGTCGCTCAGGTCCTTGATGGTCGCGTCGCCGTAAGACTGCACGCGAATACGGTAGCCGTAGCCCGCCGCGAGGTCCGTCGGCGCTTTCCAGAAGTACTGGCCGTCGTTGGCCGTCTGCCGGTTGATCCAGTAGAGGAAGTCCGTGCCGAAGTGCAGGCCAATGCGGACGTCGGGGCCGATGGCCGTCGGGTTGCCCACCCAGTCGACGACGTACACGTTGCCCATGGTCCAGGTCTCGCCGCCGTTGGGCACGCGCACCGTGATCGGGAGTATCGAGAACGGCGCATTGCTTAGGTCGCGGTAGGTGTTGTTCGTGTACGACTGGACGCGGACGGCGTAATCATCTGCCGGCGTGAGGTCCGTCCGGACAATCCAGTTATAGGCCCCGTCGTTGTCGGTCTGCCGGACAATCCAGTCCACGAACTCGCCGCCCTTCTCGAGGCCCAGCCGGACCGTGGCCCCAGCATCGCCCAAGGCGTTCTCCCAGGTAATGGTTTGGGTTGTGCCGCAACCCCATTGCTCGCCACCGTTGGGCGATATGACCAGGAGCTCACCCTCGGCCCCGGGAACGAACTCGTGGGCGCCCATGT
>Ga0209097_10000712_pt1 | contig 30730 bp, 48 predicted proteins | sample AD_UKC052_MetaG_FD_184419 | JGI IMG/M metagenome (GOLD analysis project Ga0209097, IMG submission 184419) | Active sludge microbial communities of municipal wastewater-treating anaerobic digesters from USA - AD_UKC052_MetaG (SPAdes) (version 2) | ecosystem: Engineered > Bioreactor > Anaerobic >... | reverse complement strand
CATGCGATCCATCACGCTGTGCGAACTGGTACAGGAATCCGTGGCCCACATTACGGAAGGCGAGCTGGTAGTACACCGTGATCCACCAGCCGAACTTGTTGTAGATCGCTGCGACCGTTGGTTCGTACAGGCCGATGCCGGGTTCGTCAGGGATGTCGAACCATTTCCAGATACCGCGACAGTCGATGCTCTGAACTGTGCAGAAGGGGATAGGCACACCCTTGTAGACATCGCCCGCCTTCGCTTGCCACGACCACTGACCAAACCGGGACGGACCCTGTCTGATTCCCCCGACGAGGAAGCCGATCGGTACCATCCAGAACGCGAGGAGCCACATCAGCAGCTGGCCGGTGTGGATCGCTAAACACTTGTAGTAGCTTGGGATTTTCATTTGGTTGGTTCCTTGTGACGGTCATCGAGTTCCGGGTGGTTGACGCACCCGGCCATCAGCATTGCGAGGCACGCCGCAGCGTGATCCAAATGCTTGAGTTTGGAGTCGGCGGCTATGTCTTCGCCTTCGTTGTACGCGGTCAGGTGTCTCAGTAACGCGTCGTAGATTTTGCTGTGCGCGATACCTTTGCGCCAGTTATGCGCTGAGTATTTCTTCGCGCCGAAGGCGAATGCGCGAGCTGCGCCTTCAATGAACTCGCGCGGCACGAGCGAGATCGGTGGTTTCCCCTCACTCTCTTTCGCGCCACCTGTCGGCCCGTAGGTAACCTGTGCTGGGTTAGCGAACCCGAGCTTGTCGCCCGCGAAGCCGACGACTTCGGGTTTCACCTTTTGGGTCAGCCAAGTGGCTGCTTCAGGGGCGATGCGGACAGCGGCTTCGTGGGTGAATCCAGCCTCTTTTAGCATGCGTATCGCTTCGTCGATTCGTGGGTCATTCATAGTTATCTCACTGGGCAGATGCCACCGGCACACTCTTCGACGTTCATCGTGTTGTGGCTGTTGGTTGCGTCAAGGTCAACGGGGGAGAGGGTTGCAACGTATGCATCATACACCTCTTTGGTTACTACTTCCTGCGGAAGATAGTCGTAGCCAAGGTCGCGAGCGGTCTTGGTTGGGTCAGCACGGAACAGGAAGCTCACGCCGACGTAGCTATCCCAGTTGCGGTCAAGCCAGTCCACGATCGCGTCGCGCTCGCTTGCATCGTAGCTGATCGTCGCCGATACGTTCTGGTCGCACCAGTTGTTCATCAACATCAGGTAACGGTCGAGCTGGCTCACTGCCGACTCAACACTGACTTCCGTACCGTTAACCGTCGTGAACGCTACGCCTTCGTACTGCACTGGGAACGTGATGAGCACGTTCTCTTTGTCGGCAGGGCTCTCGCGGACCTTGTAGCCTGCTGCACGGGCGACGGCGACGATCGGATCGTGCTTCGAGAAGTTGATGTTGTTGAAGATGTAGCGACCAAGAGGCTTGTGCATGCCCTCAGTGCAGTCCATGATCTTCGAGCCGGTGCCTTCAGGCTTCACGGTCGTGACGTTCTTCGGGACAGGCGTGCCAAGCTCGTACGCCATCGAGTACGCGCCGTGTGTCGTGGTGCGGCGAAGCGCTGCATAGTCGTACGGCATCAGGTCCGGGCGCTGCGCTTGACCCGTGAGGCTCGCACCGCACAGTCGCAGGTACTCATTGTTCAGGTGCCATGCCTCTTGCAGTACGCCGTCCTTCAGGTTCACGCAGGTCTGGCGATAGTTCGCACGGCCCATGATGTAGCCTGCACGGTGCAGACCTGCATTATCATCGGCGAACGCAGCGACGTTGACCGTCACTAGGTTGCAGAAACCCTTGTTGGCGAGCATGATCTCAGCGCATGGGTTCATACCCTTCGCCCACGGCGCACGACGCACCATGTTCTCGTAGTTGATGAAGCCCGGTTCCGATCCACCGGCAGCGATCATCATGTCGATCGTACGACCGATCTCGTCGCGGGATGGTTTCGACGTGAACAACAAGCTGTTGTTGGACTGGCCGCGCTGTGGGTTCTTCACCCAGTATTCGTGCTTCGCGTTCGCGAACGCTTCCCACTCCTGCTCACCGTATTCGACGAGCGCGATCTCGGCTGAGCGACGCGACGACAGTACAGTGCCGAGCCAGTTGACGAGGTCCAGGATGTCAATGCGTGACAGCAGTGACCCGGCGCGGCGGTTTAAGATGTCTACGATCGCTTTGGATGCCTTGGCGATAGCCGCATCACCAGACGACAGCCAGCCGTAACCCTTGAGGCGTTGACCAGCAGGGCGAATCTGGCTGAAGTCGAGCACCAGCGTGTCGGCAGGATACTTACCAGCCAACAGTTTGCCCATGAACTTCGCCCAAGCCACGGCGCTGTCGCCGAGCGACAAGGTCCACGTTTTCGTCTCGGGGGTCCATGTCTCGACGTTGTTCTCGTTGCCGCCCTTCTCAGTGCGGACGCTGCGTACGATATTGATGGTTGGGATGCGCTTACCGAAGCCGTTAAGGGTACCCACAATCGGACGGAAACCCACGCCACAGCCTTGCAGCAGGAGCCAGAGTACGTCGACCACGTCGTAGACCGTTTCGACGTGTGTGAAGGCGCAGTTGAACTGCGACGCTTCGCGGGCCTTCGCTGTGTCAGTGCCGCCCAACCAGAGCGTGCGCCCGGACAGGAGTGCCTTGCGTTCTTCCATCAATGTGCGCAGCTCTTCAAGCTCGGCGGCTTCGGTGATGTTGAGCTTTCGCCCGAGCTGGCGTTCCCACAACCACACCTGATGGTGGACTACGCGGTTAACGGTTTCCTTCCATGTCTCGAACACGGTGCCCGCTTCGTCGAGAGGTCGGTTGTAAGTACGGCGCGTCACCATCTGTGCGCGCAGGGATAAGTCTTTCATGTGGAGTCCTCTGTTGATTGTGAAACTATTTCTCGGGTGCTGTACCCTTTGATAACGTATACCTCTGTCCGCGCCATCTTGATCTCGAACGCGAAGCCGCGTGTCAGCGAGAGCTGTTGTTTCTCGATGGTATGCCCGGTGGCGATGAGCCCGTCAGTGAAGTGCTTCATGCTCACGCCGCGATCTAGCAACCACACACGCAGTGATGTACTGGCGACCTCAATCGCGTGAAGTATGTTGTCGACACGACCGACGATCTTGTTCAGCGCCATCTTGCCGGTTACGGCGTCTGGCTCTGCGGCGTCGACACCGAGCGGCGTCACGCCTTGGTGTGTCACGAGTGCGAGATTGCCGTAGTTCTCGTTGACGAACTGACCTAATAGCGTTGTGCTCTCGACGCGGGACTCAACGAACGTCTCCGTACCTTCGGTCAGCAATTCGATCATCGCTTGAACGACAAGGGCCGGTTCCCAATCCACGAGCTTCAGCTGGCGCAGGTGGTATAGAGTCCACAGCGCGGTGCACATCGTGGCGAGGAAGATACGCATCTCGCTACGCGAGAAATTCTTGAGTGCGGGGTTCGTGTGCGCGTTGCTGTCAATGATCTTGCAGAGCGTATCCGAGTAACTGTTGAGTCGTTTAAGCTCCCGCTCAGGGTTAGCAAGGAACCGACGTACGAGCACTGGACCGACTACGCCGTGGTTGTGGGCGAGCGCCTCATTGAACTCGTACTTGTTGCCCCACAGGTGGTCAGGCACGCGGTCCATGTTGATCTGCACCAGACGACCGTACTCACCTTCAGCGTTCACGCCGACCGACGCGAGGATGTTGCGCCAGTCGTGGTTCGTCGATACGACGGTTGTCGTACACCATGTGCGCCGCGCTTGCAGCTCGGTGGTACCTTGACTAACCTTGGCGCGCATGCGCTCTTCGCCGTTGGCCGCAGACATGATGAACTTGCTCAGCTCGTCGCGCTCCATGCGCTGCACGTCTTCGGCGAGCGCTGGGAGATTGTTGACCGCACCGAGGTGGATCATGCGGGCGTTGTTGGTGGAGTCACCGGCCATCACGAACGAGTTACCGGGTGATGGATCAGCCCATGCCGACGCGATGAACTCCTGCACCTTCGACTTACCGCAACCTGACGTACCGTTCATCACGACGATGCTTGAGCGCTCGCCCGTGAAGTAAATCATCGGCGAACCCATACCGCAGAGCGCCGCGACGACGTGCTTGTATGTGGCGTGTGTCTTGCCGTAGAACGCTGCGGCCTTCGCCCAGCCTTCGAGGGTGCCCTTCGGCTTCACGCGATCCAGCAGTGCCGTCATGCCGACATCAGGGTAGCAAGGCTCATCGACCACGACGAACCGGCCCTGCGAGTCACGCTTGCGGCGGATACGAGTGCGGCCTGTGATGAACGACATCTCCTCAGTCATCACCGAACGTGACGTGTTCTCCCAGCCGAAACCCATCGCGACGCGCTGGGTCTGCTCGGGCTTGAGCTGCTTCACGTAGGCGCGCATGTACTCGGCAACGATCATGTGCTCGCCGGTCGCTGCCGCGTACGGGGTGTGGGAGTAGAGGAATGACTTCAGCTCAGCGTCCGACGCGAGCACGGTCTTCGGGATGACTACGTCGACGTAGCTGAGTGGATCACCCTTGACCCCTACCTGCCAGTGCACGCTCAGTGTGGCATCATCCTCATCACGGCGACGCGTGTCGGTGACGATGGTTGGGTAGATGTCGTAGTGCGAGAACACAGTCTCGACTTCGATGAACAGGCCGGGTAACTTCTCGCCGGTCTGCTCGTCGACCTTGGGTTCCTTCGATACCTTGGCGAGCCCGGTCGCAACGCGGCGGTACGGGTAGCGCGGTGGCGCGCACTCGATGATCGTCTCGACTTCCTCTGCGGCATAGGTCGTCGACTCAGTGCCGGATTCACCTGCGAAACCGCGTGACTCTTTCGGTACCTTCAGCTCGACAATCGCTTCGCCGCGAATCGTCGTTGTTGGTGGCGGCTCTTCAGGTAGCAGTGCACCTTCGGCCACGCCCAGCTGCAATGGTGACGTGATCTTGCCGATGTGCGGACACCCGATGCAGCCACCGGGATTCTGTTCGTTAAACGTCGAGCACTTGCGGGGACTGTCGCTGAATCGACGCAGCTTGTCGTCGACTTCATCAGCGGAGTATCCGGGGTAGGGCTTCGAGTACGTGTGTGCGTGCTTGCGCCCGTTCGTGCAGCGTGCCAACACGCTTATGCCCGCGAGCCACAGTGGTTCCGGCACGGGTGTGCCTGTAGTACCGTCAGCGGCCACGCCGTCTGAACCGTACTTCATATCGAGGAATGAGTTGCGCATCTGCGCGCACTTCATAAATATCAGCTTGGCCGAGCGCGGGTGGATCGCGAGGTTCGTGATCGCAGCGTTCGTTGCGGCACCCTCGTACAGCTCTTCGGGTATCGCACTGAGGGCAGCGGCCATCGGGTCCGCAGCGACGGCGACAGCGCCGACCATCGCACCGATATGGGCCAGAGGCACGATCTGGAATCCGGTCGGCACATGCGTGACCATCTTCGCCTTGTCGCGCTTCCGGTTCGTGGTACCTACAGGGCGGAGTACCGAGGCCGAGTCACCTGTGCGGGTCGGGTCGAACTTCAAACCCCAGCCACGTGCAGCGACTTTCAGCTGGTCGGCGACAGGTTGCCACTCGGCCTTCGACACGTCCTCAGACAGCGGCCAGTATGCATGCACACCGCCGCCACTCACGACGATCAGCGGGTCAGGTAGCCCAGTCGCGCGAGCGAACTCCGTGACCTTCACGCCTGCCGTGGCGATCTTGTCGTACTTGCGGGTGTCGTCCTTGGCTACGTCGATGTCGATCCACAGCGAGCGGAGACTCGATACGTTGGCGTGCTTGCGGCCCGCGTAGTCTTCAAGTGTGCCCGGTACGAAACCGGCGAGGGCGAAATAGACGGGACGCCCGGTGGCATCCTGCTGCATCGCGATCTCGGCTAGTGCGTCGGCATCTGGTGCGCGGTAGTTGCGCCACGTCGGACGGCCAGTGACTGCTGATGTGCCGGTGATAACGCAGATGGACTTCTCGCCATCCTGCGGAGTAACCAGTCGCAGGAACTCTGCTGTCGATAACACATTATGCACGCTCCACCCCCCGTTCGCCAGCCCCACAACTGCTCATGCAAAGACAGTTGGAGATTTCGTAGGGTAGAGCGTGCATGATGGATTATCTTTTCTAGTCGGTGGGTCGAGCTGGCGAGCCCGACGTTGATTACCCGGAGAGAACCGAATCTCTCCGGGAGTGCGTTATGCGGGGTAAGCCCGCAATATAGTTGGTTTACGCCTCGTCGTCAAACCCGTTCATCATGTTGCCGAGTTGATCCGCATCGACGCCCGGTGCTGCTGGGGTAGGTGCGGGTGCAGGCGCTGGTGTAGGGGCCGGTGCTGGCGGTGCAGCTTGCTGCGTCTCAGCTGCTGGGGTGGTCTTGCGGCCACGACCCTTCGATCCCGACGCTGCCGGTGCTGGGGCCGGAGCTGCTGCACCTGCCTTCGCACGGAACTTCGCGATGAGCTTCGCGCCGAGCGTCGACTCAGGACCGCCTGCATCCGTCACCATCTCGATCGTGTCTGCGTCGAGGCCATCACTCCACAGTGGAACAGGTGCGGGCGGTGGTGGCGGTGGCGTTGCTGCCTTCGGTTCTTCAGGCAAGTCCATGCCGATGAGCGCGTCCCAAAGTTTCTTACCCTTCACCGTGTACGGTCCGCCTACAGCTTCGACTGACGCGATGTCATCAGGGTCAGCTTCGCCTTCGAGGGCGACCTGCTGCCACGTGCGCACTGCTGGCGTTTGTTTCTTGCTCAGTGCGTCGACGTTAATCGGCTGCGATTGAACTTGACCCGCGTCACCTGCTGGTGCTGCCGGAGCTGCGGCCTCGTACTCAGACGCAGTCAGCAATCGTGTAACGGCTTCCGACTCGCCCAGCTCTTTTACGAACTTAGCTTGCGATCCCGACAGGAACGATGGAGCTTGCGGCGACTGCGGTGCGACGTTGAATACGACAACAGGAACCGTTTGACGCGTATCGAATACGATGCGAGTCACGACCATCTGTACCGGGATACCGTTAGGCAGACGGTCACGTGGGCGAGCCAGTTCGCGAACGTACTGCTGGAAGCTGAACATGCCGCGCTCTTGCCAGCCATCACCGAACATCGACATCGAGCTAACGTCGAACACGTACGGTGTTGGGTTCTCTACGCCGCTGAACAAGTCTTCTGCGGAGATGAGCACGATGCGCTTACGGAACGCGCATGCGCGGCCCTTGCCGTCCTTGCCGGAACCCGACACGTTGAGCGGGCACACGTTGCAGGACTTACCGGGCATGCGCGAAGCGGGCGTACCAGCTTTCACACGTGCAGGGAAGTCCGGTGTCACGCCGTTGTGGCTCGTGCATGCAGGCTTCTGACCAGAGCCCGGAACGTAGGCGTCCTCGAAGTATTGACGGGACACGTCCGGGTTACCGGCGATGATGATACCGTCGAGGTATTTGGTTGGCACTTCAACTTCACCAGCATCGGTGATCTGAATGAAGGAACCTTGACGAAGGGCGATGCGGTTGAACCCGCCACCGACAAGTCCACCGCCGATGTCGCCAGCATCAAGTCCGGCTGCGGCTGCGTAGAAGTCGTCGGGAAGTGCGAGCCCGGTTTGGCCGATGACGGCCAGAGGATTAGCTGATTGATTCACTGTGAAATTTCCTTGAGTGGTTGGTGATTACTTGCGGGGTTTCGTAATCGAAACATCGAAGTATGAGTTGACGTTGACGCCCTTCGGAGGGGGGCCATCTGCCCCCATGTAATCCTCGACAGCGGTCGACGACAATTTTTTATACAGGAACGCGAACGGTGCGTGCCTGTTGCGTGACGGATCGGTCGTGGGTTTGGCCTCTTCCTTCTTGACTTCGTCAAGGAACCAATCCCAAAACAAAGGCCAGTCACCCGCAGCGACTTGGGTTTTCTTAGTGCGCTTAACTGACCCGACGCCTGCGATCGAGAAGCTCTCGACGCCGCGCTCATTGAGGCGACGCAGGATGTCGGCCTTGACCTCGTCGACTTTGGTACTGCGCTTCTCGTCGGCGGCTTTATGTACGCCGTTGAGTTCTTCGCGTCGCTCCTTCATCGACATATACAGCGATACGATCTGCGGATCACTGAGGTCTTTGAGATTTGGCGTAGGTGCGAGCGGTTGTGCGGCGATGAAAGCATTGATCGCTTTCGCCATCGCACGTAGCTCGGTGATGGTGTATTCGCCGAGGTCTTCGGCACCGCTCTGAGATACGGTAACTTTTGCCCCGTCTTCGCGAACGAAGAATTCGCGGTTAACGGGGTCTTGTAGGAGTCTTGGCATATGAACCTTGTGTTGTTGATGGGACTGACGAAACTGAATAATACACGTTACTGCGAGGTTGTCAAGTAGTGCCGACAACTTCGTTGTACAAATCCAACATCTTCTGTTGCGCGTTAACGCTATTACGTAGGATGCCGTAATACTTCCACTCCATCGAGGTCGCGCCGATGTGGTAGATACCGATGGAATGTTTCTGCTGCCCGGACTGCACGCGGTGGTTAGCCTGTTCGTAGTAGTCGGGTGAGAAGATGGGGCCGAACCAGATGATCGTGTTCGCTGCGGCCAGCTCAAGGCCGTGGCCGGTAGTACGTGGGTGTGCTACCAGTACCCGCAAGTGTTCGCGTTCTTGGAACTCAGTGATGACTTTGTCACGTGCCGTGCCGGATACGCGCCCGTCGATGAAGTCGACCGTCGTGTACTCTTTGATCTCACGCACCAACATGTCGACCACAGCATGAAACGGTGCGAACACGATGACCTTACCTTCGGCCTGCTCGATGATCTCACGCACGACGGCGAGGCGAGGCTTCGGCTTGTATAGCACTTCGGTCCCGTCATCAGCACGCACAACACCCATCGAAATTTGAATGAGCTTCTGCAACAGTACGCCTTTATTGACCGCACTGATGGTGCCGTTCGCCGAGCGGATTGCGCCTTGCTTTTTGATCTCGTCGAACACGTGCTTCTGCTCTGTTGTCAGCGGCGCTTCGCGTTCTTCAAACGTCACCGGCATCACGTCGATCACGTCCTCTTTGCGGAACCGGATCGCTGGCTGCATGAGTGCGTGCACCTTGGCGTCGGAGTCGTGCCGCGGTACCCACTTGAATTGGCTCACCCTGAACATCACGCTGTCCTGCCACGACTTGAACGTAGGCGGCGTTGTCTCCGGTGTCACGATCTTGCACTGTGCCCACGCGTCTTCAGGACTACGTGGTGTAGGCGTGCCGGTCAGCCACCAGATACGCGGGCAACCCTTCGCCACACGGTACAGTACCTTGTACTTATCGGTACCTGCGTTGCGGAACTCAGCGCCTTCGTCGTTGATGATGAGGTCGATGAACCCGTGCTTGATCGCAAGGGTCAGCTGTTTCTCGATGGTCTTGATGCCGTCGTGGTTGATGACGTAATACTCAGCGTCTTGGTCAAGCAACTTGATACGTGTCTCGGCTGAACCATGCAGCACGTTAACACGGGCGTCGGGGAAGAGGGACCAGATTGCGTTCTTCCACACCTTCACCATGCACGACATCGTACACAGGATCAGCGTGCGCTTGACTTGTTTGGATCGGCGAAGGAAGTCAGCGGCCCACAACGTCGACGCTGTCTTGCCGGTGCGCATGGTGTTGAGTACGTAGCATCGCTTGTGCGTTGCGCAGAACACCGCTGTCTCGCGTTGATGATCCATCGGCTCGTAGATACCTGAGAGCTTTGGGTAGTGGTAGTACGAGCGCATCGGCTCGTACCCTTTGACGTTGATTCCTAGGTTCCGCAGGATGTGCCACGCATCGGTTGTATGCGGGACAGCGAGGTACACGATCCCGTTCGAGTTGATGAACTCGTACTTCGGGATCACCGCAGTGACGCGGCTTGGGTCTTTGAGGTTTAGTACCAGCGCCTTTTTGCTGGGTATGGCTACTGGCATAGTTCGCGTGCGAGTACGGAGACTGATGTGTGTTCGCCGTGCTTCAAGTAGTGCACCAACGAACTTAGGGACACTACGGTGCTAGGGCGAATGACGACGGCGATGCCGCCTGCCGCACGTACCTTCTCCGCGTTCAGCTCCTGAAGGGTCGTCATCTTTTTACCTTCGGCCTTCGTCTCCACGCTCAGATAGCGCCCGTTGACACAAGCGATGAAGTCGCCCTGCCCCATCTTACCCATGCCGTTCGACACGGGCATCGTGTAGTGCACGCCGTCCGCTGCGAACAATGCCTTCACGTCTTTCTTGACCTTGCCTTCGGGTGTCATTATGCGGACTCCCCCGACGACGGTTTGCGACCGTTGAACGTGCAGCTCAGCACATCGCACCATTGCTTGCACAAGCCGCTCGGTGACGGTGGGAATTGATTTAGTTCGATCGCCGTGTCGACACGCTTGATGTCGTGTTGTAGGAGCTGCATCAGACGTGGCATGTCTGTGTCGTGGTACGTCTCGGCCTGCACAGGTGCAGCGAGTAGCGGGTACACGAACGCGGCACGGATTTTCTTCACGCCCTTGATGCACTGGTACGCAGCGAGCGCCATGCGGTCGAGCTGGTCCTTGTTGGCGCGGGGCTTGCCAGACTTCCAGTCGAAGATGCGAAGGTACCCCTTCTCTTGGTCGAAGACCATCAAGTCGGCAGCGCCACGGAAGTAGCCGTTCTTATCCCAGTACGGGATAGGCACGCCGTTGTCGTTGAACGCCAGCTTGTGCTCGACATAGCGGATACCGGGGAACTCAAGTACCTTCGCCACCATAGGCTCAAGGTGAGCGAACTCCGTAGGGAGCATGATGCCGTCGCGGATGCGGGATTCGAGCGCTTTGTGCATCCGATCGCCAAGGAGCGTCGCCGTCGTCTGCTCGAACTTCACTTCCTTCGTGATGTACTTGGCGCGGTACTGCTGCGGACAAGTCTTGAATGTGTCGAGTGCGGTGTGCGAGTGCACGATGTGTTTGGGGTCCATAGTGTCCACGTAATTTCGATTGTTGAAGTCGGTGAAGTCGTGGACCGTCATAGGTAACGGGCCGCGTTGAGCCATGTCAGGGGTAAGGTTCCGCTTGACATACGCAGCGGCTGCTAGCCGCACGGGATCAGATGTAATCATAGCTTAATGTCCCAAAACAAAGCTACTGCAAGTGCGACCGCGACAAGCAAAACCTGCAACCGGCCATGCCAGCGTTCGGCCTTTGCGATTACATCAGCACAGTCATTGACGGAGTCAAGATACTTCATCGCAAGTCATCCATTGATAGTAGGTCAACACCGCCACCGCAATACACATCAAACACTGATGCGGTGATGACGGCCTGCGCTGCATCTGCGTTACGATGTATGGCTCCCAGTGCGAAGTCGCGGCCTGAACCGATCGCTACGTACTCGTCTTCGAGTTTCATCGGGAAGGGTACGTTCTCCCACATCCAGATACCGTGCTGGTCGATCACCATAACGGTAGCCGATGCACCCGGCAGCGCGGCGGGGTATTGACCGGCGTCGCTCTTACTGCGTGTTTGGGCGATCCACTCAACACGTGCAGCGCCGAGGTCAGCATCACCTGTCACACCCCATAGGAAGCTGCTGTCTTTATTGTTCAGCACGCGCTTGCCGATCTTCGTAGTCGTGCGGGCGAGCGATCCGTTGGTCGCTTGCTTGTCCGCTGCTAGGTACTTCCCATCCCAAACGATTACAGACATACGCCCTCCTGAAACTGGTTGCGCTTGACCTCAAGCGTAATCGGTTGAAATTTGACGAGTCCCGCCATGATCTTGCGTGCCGCCTGCGCCGCTGCGCCGGAGCTGGGGTAGTGCGTGACGTGCAGCATGTCCCCCCGTTTGATCCAGTGGCGTCCTCTGAGTTGTGTGATCGTAATCATTTCGCGTCTCCGTATCGTTGTGCTAAGTCAGCTTCCGCCTTGAGCGGGAGCCCTTTCGCCCACGAGGGACCGATGGTCATCTCGTGAAGCATGATTTCTTTGATCCGCTGGCCGTGCTCAGTCGGTACACAGCAGATGATCTCATCGTACACGTGGCCTACTACTGGCGAACGTGGGACGAGCTTTTCACGCACAGCGGCGGTCTTGATGCGAAGCCACTGGTCGTTGATGATGATACGCGCAAGTGCTTGGCACAGGTTCTCTGCCACTTGGCCGGGGTGAATCTTGGTCTTCACCAGATTGCGACCCTTCGGTGTGTAGTAGAAGTAGTCGTCGCCGTACTTCCCCGGCTGCGTGCCGAGGCCGGTGTAGATGAGGTTCAAGCCGTTAGGCATGACGATGGTCGCCGGACCCTTGCCGCGTGCAGGCACCGCCGTGTAGAGTCCGTTCGGTCCGAACGAATACTCTTCACCGTTGACCATGCTGGCTAGTGCAGTCTTGCAGTCTTTCCAGAATGCCTTGATGCGGTCGTTCTTCGTGCGGTACACGTTCACAGCGGTCTTCGCGAAGTCGAGGTCAATGTCTATGCCGCCTTGTATTTTAGCAGCCCGTATGAACTTCGTAGGACCCATTAGATAACCAAGCCCCAATATCGCCGTTTTAGACATCTGGCGCTCACGCTTGTCTGCCTTGGTGATGGTGCGGCCATAAAGCACGTCGCCGAACCGGGTGTACACGTCGCGCACTTCGGAGTCCGGCAAGTCGGGGGGCAACGCGTCGCTCGATCTGAAGTCTTCTAGTAGGTCCAGCTGCTGCGCCAGCCACGCTAGGCCGCGAGCTTCAATGGCGTTCAAGTCGGATACGACGATGACGTGGTCCGGTGGTGCCACGATGCAATCGCGAAGACCTGCGAGGTAGTGTTTCTTGACGGGCCAGAACGCCGGGTCGCCCTTGACCATGAACTTTGTCGGCGGCTTACCGTTGTCGCGGTTGTTGATCGCAACGATGTGATCGAAGCGGTCGCCCGGTAGTTTGACCAACATACCCTCATCATTATGCCGTGGGTTGGCAGGACGCGTGAGGTTCGCCATGTTGATCTTGCCAGTCGCAGCGGGTCGACCTGTATGCGCGCCGTAGTATTGCAACGGTACGGGTAATAGACCACGTTCAGAGATGCCGAGTAGTCGGTTCATCCGGGACTCTTCGATAGTGCTCTTCAACTTCAGCCGTGCCGATACTAGGAGCTGGACATCGGGGTCATCGTGCTCCTGTAGGTCAGTGAACTCGTCGTCGGTTTTGCTGAACGCGTAAACCGCGAGCGGTGAACCATCAGGGTTCCTGCGCTTCGGCGAGAACTTCATCGGTGGATCGACGTTGTACTGACGCAGCAGGTCTGCGAACATGGCGTCAGATCGTATCTGTTGCAGGCTAACACCCAAACGCTCAAGCATGTTGATTCGGCGCTCTTCAAACGTAGCGAGTCGGCGGGCCAACAAGTTACCGTCAAGAGCCAGCCGAGGCTCAGCCATCAGACGAATGAACTCGTCAACTGCACGCACTTCAGCCATCGGGAACCCGAGCTTCATGTACCATTGAAACAACCCGTAGGTTGAGATCGTGTCTGACTGGCAGTAGCTGGTGTAGTCAGCCAGCTGTGCCGGTGAAAAGTCCGCGAGGTGGAACCCCTTGTACGACTCAACTTGATGGCCCTTCTGCGGCAGGTCCACGCCGCACCGCCGTGCCAGTTCCGTGAGCTTATCAAGCGATGCGCCGCCGTGGATGTGCAGACCCAATGCGCGGGACATACTCATGGTGCAGGCGTACGCCTTCGGGTACACACCGAACTGCTCCCCGAGGATGAACCCGTCGAACATGTTGTTGTGCGCGATGAACATCGTGTCATCCCAGTCGTACTGCTTCAGCAGGTACGCGATGTTATCGTGCCCGTACGCCGTGACCATGTCGGCCCGCGACGTGCCGAGGGACAGCATGATGGGCTCGAACCGGGGATCGCGGACGTACGACTCCGTCGTCATCTTAGACAGCGTGTAGTCTGGTGCCCAGTATGTTTCAAAGTCGCCACCAATGAGTTTCATGATTTCTTACGGGACTTTCTGTTCAATGCGAACCAACGACTGCGTTCTTGGATAGGGGCGACGACCTCGAAATAGACCTCGCCAGCACGGCGCACTCCGATCCCTTCGATCGAACGCAGCCGCTCTTCATAGTAAGCGTTCAGTAAGTGCCCCACAGTAACCATGCCGGAGGCTTCGAGGAGCGCCAGTGTACGGGGCTCTAGCTTCGTGTCGCTCAGCGCTGTGTGCTTGCGCAGCTTGGTTAGGCTCATTCGTGATCCGTTACGGGTCGTGTGACGAGCCGGTCAAGTGCGGCCTTCTGATCGCTTGTGAGCGACAACCCAAGACGCTCTGCGCATCGACGCAGCTCCGAAGCAAGGGTTAGCTTGATGCTGCTAGATTTTTGGCGGTTCACCTCGGCCTGTGCTGCGGCGTAGGCTTCCTTCGTGATCGAGCCTAGCTTGTACGCAGCTTCGACGTAGGACATTAAGCCCGACGACACACCGCTGAAGCTCCCGTTCACGATCGGACCGCTAACGTAGATGCGGTCGGGCTTCGAGCGCTGCACGGCGAACTGCCGGTTTCCGATGCGGATCGTGTGAGCTGATGCGAGTACCCGAAGAGGGAACTGCTCAAACCGGACACGTGAGAGGTCCGGGTGAACGCCGCCGATATACATTGCCATGACTAATCTTTCGTTCCAATCGTGTCGTTGAGCCACACTGTGTGGTTGAGGTAGTGATCTTTCGACTGCCCAGTGACGCTTACGCGTTGGTTACTCAGCAGTTGTTTCATCGCGCGTGCGAACGCCATCTGGCACCCAGGGGGTCCGCCGTTGGTTTGGTAGTTGAATGCGCGGGGGTACTGCTCGGTCGGGAAGGTTGCATCGCGAAGCTCTGCATACTTCAGCTTCCCGCCGTTCGCTTTCAAGGCCGCAGTGATGCGGCACTTGATGTCGTTCTCAGCGACTATGGCGTGTGACACGTCGTGCCTTGCGTGCTCGCTTGGCAGCGGCGCGGTTGCGTTCGACCGGGTCAAACTTCGGACGGTTAGCGAACGGTACCTGCAACGCACGAGGCGGCAGCGGATCGAAGCTAGGGAACCGGACACCTGCATTCCGTTTCTTGCGGCTACGCTTCGCGGTGCGCGACACGTCGGTGACACTCTCGAATGGCATACGGTGCCCTGTTGTACCTACGGTAGCCGCGCCCATCGACGAGGCCACCGCCATCGCCATCGCCGCCACTGCATCCGATAGGATCGCCCCACGACGTGAACTACTCTGCATTGCCAGCTTTCGGCTCAGGCATAGGCACGTCCTTGTAGGACAGGCCCAACGCTGCACGGCGTGCGGTGAAGTAGGAGATACCAAAGTTCGATGCGATGTCGACTTTCGTGATCTTGCCATCGGCCCACTGTTTACGCAGGCGCACTACCTTAGCCGGTGTGAGCAACGCTCGTGGGTGCTGGGAACCGGGGCAGCTCTTGCCTTCGGGTTTCTTTTTCTTTGTTGCCATGATTACTCCGTGAAGTATTGTTGAAGACGGACCAACGCTACGACGTTAGTCAGGGGTAATGATACATCAAATCCGTCCGTCACTTCGGGCGGGGAGTCGAGGTTCTTCACCGCTGCGTTGTATGCCGCCGTGCCGAGGTGGATATTCAGGTCGACAAAGAACTCACGCACCGCTGCAACGGCTTCAGGTGAGAGCCGGTTCGGGTCGATGTCCTTCTCGGTGATCTTCACTTTCTTGCCCGGTGCTGCGGCCTTGGCGGCGTTGATCTTGGCCTTCAGCACAGCGCCAGCCTTCTCGCCGGACTTGCGCACGGTGCGCACGGCTGCACCGACCGAGACTTCGCCCGCCTTGACGAGCGTGTGCACGTCAGTGTTCGCGTTCGCGACGACAAGCATCGACGACACGTAGCTCGTGGTCTTGCCCGTTTTCTTCGCGATCTCAGCCGGTGTCCAGCCGAGAGACACAAGACGCTGGAATGCCAGCGACTGCTCGTACTGCGTAAGCCCCTTGCCCTGCGACGAAGTGAACATGTAGGCGATGCGGTCTGCATCGTTACCGGCGAACTCACTGACGGCAACCAGACCGACATCAACACCGCGTTCGATCAATCGACCGTATGCAGCATGGCGGCAGTGGCCGTCAACGATGGTCGGTTCACCTTCGCTGTTCAGGTAAATCTGTAACGGGGGCACGCGGGTGCCGCCGTTGATCGCCGCAGCGATCTGCTCGATGTGCTCGTCTAGCTCCGGGCCTGACGTGCGTACGTTCCAGCCGGGGTCTACGTGCAGTGCTGCGTACTGGATAGAGTAGCCGTCACCTGTGCGTTTGATCGCCGGGTGGTCACGAAATTTTTGGGTTGCCATAGTGGATCACAAATATGATGGTGAAGAGGATGATGACGAAGAGGAACAGGCACACAAGCGGCCCGTACTTCTCGGCCTTAGACGGCGGGGACTCAACGACCGGCCCCCCGGTGTGGAACCCGCGAGCTTCGTACTCAGAACGCGGGAAGCGTGACTGCCACGGGTCATCAACGGCGCGGCTGTAGCGGGTGTGGTCATGCATAGATACGCCACTCCATGCAGTAGTTGACCATGTCCTCACGCCAGCCGTGGCCGCGTGAAGCTGGCCGCTTGATGAACTCAAGCGGACGCAGACCTTCGGTCGATCTTGAACCTATGCGTTCGCATGTAATATCGTGAAACGTGATAGGGTTACCGTGTACGATGCGACGCAGGATGATACGGTGCCCGTGGAGTCGTGAGTTACGCATGCGCACTCCGGCGATGTCCTGCACAACAACCCACTCGACGCGCACCGCCTCGTCCATGATCTGTTGGTGTGTAGGGAGCGCGCCGTTGTCTAGTTCGATAACTTCACGAGCGATGGAATCGACAGCGGCCCCGAAGAACTCCGCCCACGTCTGTAGTGCGGCCCCGCGTGCGGTTGAACCCGGTGGGTGCTGGAATACTTGGTTGAGTAGCCCGGAAGCGACGATGTGTGCTTCAGGTACACGCGCACGGATCGCCTTGACCAAACGATCCGGGTGGTCCGAGTACGTCAATGCGAGCTGGGCCATCTTACCGGCTCGCTCGACTGGTGTTGTGATATTCACTTCCCTGCTCTCCGTGCGTTAGCGTCGATGGTTGCCCAGTACGCGAGGTTGCGTTTGTCGCGTTCGGTACGGGCCTCCGTCTGCGTGTTGAACTTACCCACTCGACTCAGCGTGCGCTGGTCGACAACGAACCACGCTGCGTTCGTTGCCTCGTAGTCGAACGGGTAAGTATCGCGGTTGCGATTCATTAGGTACCTGCGTACTCGCTAGCCGTAGTCGCGACGACCGCTGCGGCTTGAGTCGCTACACTCTCACCTTGCTTCGTGATTACATCGTCGAGCGCGGCCTGTGCAGCTGCGGGTCCTTCAGCGCTGGGTTCACGCACCTGACCAGCGAGCGCACGAATGCTGGCGGCGTCGTCCCAGTATTTTTTATTTGCCGCCATTGCGTAATCAGCTGCCGCTTTACGGCGATCTTCGCCCGAGCCTTCGCCCTCGAAAACGCTCTTGTTTTCGGGGATAAAGTTTACGTACCACGTGTACCCGTTGCTCGTTACTGCGTAGGGGTAGTTGTTCTTATCAAAGTCGGATGTTCCGCGCATGTTGTGCTTTCAAAGTGATGTTGTGTTAGACCGGACCCCGGAATGGAAGCCAGCCTTGTTTCCAGCGTTGTACGCGAGCCGAAGCGCGGTACGCACCGTTTGTTGTTGCGGGATCGTGAGCCCCTGCATGTGTGGCATCCTGAACATGTCAGCCGCTACACTTCCAAGGGTTCGCGATCTCGTTTGGTTTGCAGTTTCCATGTAGTTAGAATCTTATAGTGTGTGAATAATACTACGTTACTTCGGGGTTGTCAACCTCGTCGTATGTCAGGGTGTGACGTGGATTTCGAGTAGCTATACTCCGCTGTCGGGTTCCACATCGGCATGAGGATGATGACGAATGTATCCGTCTCGTCCTTCACGTACCAGTTCCACCAACCTGCGTGGCGTTCGCCGGTCGCCACTTGTCGTGCGAATTCCACGATGAGCGCCGCATGTCGGTGGGGCTTAGGTGCGCTGGAATGCGTAGCCATGATACTTGTACTCCGAGCGCCAATCGTTTGTGAGCCACGGTTCGAGGTCGAGGAACCGACGTTCGGCCAACGTGATCCACGGCGGCACATGTACTTTACCTTCGGTACGGTACCGCCATAGGCACGTGTCGATGAACGTGTTCATGCCTGCGCTCGTCACCAGCTCGCCCGGTTCCACGGCCACGAGGGGGGCGTACAGGTTGAGGTCAGGTATCTCAAGCATCGCCAGCTGCCGGTATGCACGCTCTGCCATAGATGCTAGGCTGATCGAACGTACCCCGCGCACCAACACAGGCGGCACGTTCGCGTACTCCGACAACGGTGCAGCGTGATCTGGCGTAGTCTTCCCGACGTTGTGGAAGTGCATCAACCAGACGGACTCGTCGACAGTCTGTACTGCGTACAGGATGCGCGACGACACGTAGATGAGAGGCGAGCGTACCTCTAAGCCCTCGGCCAGTAGCGTTGCTGCGGACTTCGGTTCCGGTGCGGTCTTCAGGATGCGCGCCATGTGCTGCTCAGGCGCGAGGCCGTCAGGGAACCGGGCGTCCAGCGGGCGCTCTTGTCGAAGCACTGGTGCCGAAATAAACTGTCCATAGTGCGCGGCGCGCTCGAAGGCTTCGAGGTCTAGGCACTGCCCTAGCAACGCCTCAACCCCGGCTTCGGTCTTACCCGACTCGAAGTGCCCCGGATGAAACTTGTACATCGTGAGCACTGTCGTGTCAGGTTTCGCCGGGTGCAGTGTCGAGAGCCAAAGCACGTTGCCTTTGGAACCCGAACGGATCAAAAACAATGCGCCGATCACTCGCGCACCTTCACGCCTGCAACGATGTCGCCCTGCTCGAACTTCGCACGAGCGCGGCCTTCCGCCTTCACGCGTCCTTCGTTGTGCTTCAGCTCTGCACCCTTGATGTGGGGGGAGTCGATGGAGATGACCGCGCCGAGGTACACGTCGACCTGTGCGTGGTCACTGATCGCGCAACTAGCCGCGATGCCTGACTCCGGGTCGTACGTCCAATATCCGCGCAAGCCGAACGCGTTGGTGTTGGTTGAGCGGCGGAACACTAGGACGTGGCCGCTGGGGATCGTTGGGGTTTGTTTATCGCTCATATTTTCCTGTCTGAAAGCCGAAGCCGTCGATTTTTGGGTGTCCTTCAAATACGATGAGGATGTGGATCGTGCCCGCGTCAATGTCGTCTTCCTTCATCGCTGCGGTAATCTCTGCCTTCGCGAGTTTCGCCGCTTCGACGCGGTCGCTCGCTTCAACTAACGCGGTGTATGAATCGTTGGGTTCTCCATGCGTCGCGTGTCCGTCGCAACGCATGACGAATGTGAATTTTTTCATGTGCGTGGCGCTAGGATCAGGTTACCGAAGCCGTCATCGGCGCAAGGGATACAGAACACGCCGCGCATGCCGTACGCCTGTCGCGAACCGGCCACACGTAACGCTCGTCGCCCGTCCACGAACGAGATGACGTTGACGATGCGCATGCGCCCGGTCGGTCGACTCTGCACGTAGTACATGCGTGCGTAGAAGTATGGCAACCCGTCCATCGTGTGCGTGTACTGCCCCGCTTCGCCTTCGTAGCGTCCGCGCATGACGACGACTGGTGGTGGATGTTTACTCGTTGCCATCACTTCTCTCGGACCTCGTAACCGTGCAGGCGTGCAGCGGCTTCGATGAGCTTGCGGGCGTTCTCGTAGCTCGTGGCGGAATCGTGTGATTCTTTTGCGAGTGCCCGGACGCTCTGCCCTTCGTCAGCGTAGGCTTCCATGTGCACGACGAAGTCGCCCGTGTACCAGACGCGCCCCATGTTCTTCGTTTTGTCGACGGTGAACAGTCGCGCTGTCGTCGTCACTCGCGAGAAGCCTGACGCGAACGTCGTGACGATGACCAACAACTGATAGCCCAACTCGGACGCGGGCGTGCTGAGTGGGTACGTGGTCGTGATCGTTTTTGCCCAGCTAGTTGCGCCCGTGCGGGTGTCGGTACGTGTCTCGCCACGACGCGAAACGTCGCCGGGGTACACGTGTTTGATGTTGGTGTTCGGGTTCGGTGTAGCCATTATTTGCTCGCTCGTTTCTGTAGAGTTTTCTTGTGCGCGTAGGGGGACTGCTGCACCAGCGGTGCGTGCGCATAGTAGACGTGCTGGGGTGTCTTCCCTTCACGCATATCGGGGCAACACGGTGCCTCAAGGCACGCTGCAACCTGTTGCTTCAACACGCAGTCAGTGCACTTCGCCGGGTTATCCGTGGCGTCAACTTCCACGAGTACCACGCGTGGCCGGTAGCGTCCGTCGTTCATGCGACCCCCACTGCCGTGAGGTTGTAACCGTGCAGCACTGCCGCCGCTGCGATGTGGCGTACTGCGTCTTCACATGCTGCGTCGTGTTGCGCTTGAGTGAGCTTCGCCGTCACGCGGGTGACTTTAAGGGTAGCGATGTGGCACGTGTAGTCGCCCGATGTCCACGTGCGTGCGCCTCTCGCGTCGACCGTCCACAGTTGTGCCGTGGTGCGCAGCGCGCCGCCATACACGCGGCCAGTGTGGATCGCAAGATACTGATAGCCGTCCGGGTGGCCGTGGCTCAGCTCGTACGTCGTGGTGTTTTCCAGCTGGCCGCGAACGTCGCGGCGCTGCGGTACGTGCTGGCCTTGTGCTGCAATCGTTTCGGGGTTGATCGTCGGGACGTTCTTGTTTGGGTTGCGCGTTGCGCCGGTCAGAATAGACATTGATGCTCCTAGTTAGTAGGGTTGAGCCGGTGACGTAGTTGTCAGGGCATGGTGTAACTATATCAGGTCACTACGGGGTTGTCAATTAGGGTTTTCCCGGTGGTGTGTATGCAAGGCCACGCTTCGCCGCTAGCGCTTTGAATTTCTTCTCCCAGTACGCCAGCAACTCGTCGGCACCCTTGTTCGCCGTGTGCAGGGGTGTGTTGTCGTGTATCTGCTGCACATCCTGAAGCAACCGACCGTTAACGTGAACGCCTGACAATTTGAGCGCGTTCCGTACCGCCTCACCGCTCGCGTTCTTCCCCTCAAGTCCCGGTGTGTAGTGCTCGTCCTTGATGAGTGCGCCGACGAAGCACATGCGCCTGTTGCCGCTGCGGTACATGCACCCGGTGATGCTACCCACCGCGTCAGTGTCGTAACTGCCGCGACTGAGGGCTTTTTGTTTGCGCGCGTGGGCAAGCGCGGCGTCGAAAAATTGTTGCTCGTTCATCTGGTTTGCTCCTAGGCTGTCGCCGGTGGTGTATATGTAAGGTCGAATGCACGTGCGATTCCTTTGAATCCCGCTTCCCAGTGTTGCAACGTGTCGAATTCACCGAGAAAATTTTCGTCGTGTATCGCTTGCAGTCGGGTGCACAGGTTGAAGTCTTCGGTCGTCTGCATGTCGACGCCGCTGCCGCGCAACGCTTGCGCGACCTCGTGACTGCTTACGCCTTGACATTCGAGCCTCCAATCGTACGCCTCATCCGTGATGAGTGCGCCGATGAAGCACTTGGTGCCGTCTTCGCCGCGATACGCGCACGAGCCTGTTGGCAGCATGCTTCGCCGCCCCTGTTGGTGTGCGTGAGCCACGACGCGGTTAAAAACGTCTTGCTGATCCATTTAGTTTTCTCCTGCGGTTTGATCCAGACAGTACCCCACATCGGTGCGGTACTCTCTACGAGTTTCGTACCCGTCGCACTTCACGGTGCGACACCGTAGTATTGCACGGTGTCGACGGTTGAAATACGGACTCACCGCGACCTTGCATATCTTCGTCGCAGTGCCCGGTTTAATTTGGGCACCCATGCGGATGATCGTGCGCACGATGTCGGCGATGTCTGGTGGTTTCGTCATTGCTGCACCTTGTCGAACGTCGCTTTAAGGTTCTCATACGTGAACCCGCGTGCGTTGGCTTCCTTCAACACTAGCGTCGACACGGTCAACCACTTCAACTTCTGAGGTGACAGTCTCTCTTGCTCGATCCGCTTTTCCGCGTTCGCAATAGCGCTCCACAACTCGGCGTCGGTCAGCGTCTTAGGGTCTTTCGGTGCGTTCGCAGCGTCGCGTGCCTTGCGTTCGAGCCATGCCGTTCGAGCTTGCGCGTGCTCCATGCGTTCGCGGTTCACGGCTTCGCCCGCAATGAACGCGGCGTTCACGTTCGCCGATACGCTGAAGCGTATCAACTCTTGCACGTCGTGGTTCTGCGCAATTACGCTCGCCCACTCACGGTAGCGGGTTTCCGCGTCGTATTCTTTCGCCTGCGTCGGGGTACTCATCCGAAGCGCCGCCAGCGCTGCATTAAACAGGGCTTCACGGATCGCGGATTCCGTCGTGTGCACAAACAAGTCCGCGTGCGTGTCGGTGACGTTGGCATAGGCTTCGCGTGCGATCTTACACTCCACGAGACTTCGCCCCGCCCAAATAAAGTGGCTTGCATCGAACGTGGATAAGTGCGGCTTTGTTGTGTCTACTGATAACTGTGTCATGGTCAGTCCTTCGGGTTTGTTAAACGTCGGATCGCCTCAGCGTGAGACAGTCCATTCAGCGCCGCGTCAAGCTCGGCCTGCTCGTGGTGCGCACGCTTCGCGGCCTCTGCTCGCTCTTGATCGCGGCGCACGCGGTACGCCTTGATTGCTTCGATGCCGGTCGTCGTAAACTCCGGGTGAACCGACACGTATAGGTCAACTGCGCGCCCTTGCTTATTGACAAACACGGCTTGGCCTGTCGCGGTGAACTCCACGGTGAACGTGGACGCAAGCCGGTTGATTGTCTCGTCAAGCGTTGACGCTTTCGTGAACGTGCCGACGTTGAGTTTCTTGGCGTTGTCGCGTGAGTCGCGGGTGTGGTAACAGACGGTCTGGTGTCGCATGGTGTCGCTCTCCTAGCGTGGTTTACTGGCTACGTGGGTTGTTTCGGTTGCGGCGCTACGTACCGCGTCGACAGCGCCTCTAACAGCCGTTCGCCCGCGATACGTTGGCCGTCTGCATCCAGCGCGGCCACGCTCGCGCAGAAGTGGCGCACTTCCGCCAGTATCCAGCTAGTCTCGTGCGCCGCCGTGGTGTGGTTCTCATCGCCGATACGTGCGGCGTGTGAGAGTGTCGAGGCGATGTAGCTCTCGACTGAGTGGATCGTAAATAATTTACTCATCGTGTCTTTTCCTTCAGGGCTTTTAACGTGGTCAAAATGTAGTGTTGCGCGGCGTCGTAGGCCGTGCCGTGGGTCACGCTGTACCATGCGCCGCCCGGTTCATCGGGCAGGATCGTGGCGCACCACATGCCCGCGAAGTCGCCGCTCGTCATCTCTTGCATCTGGATGACGTACGGGTACAGTAGACCAGCACTGTGCGACTGGATACTAGACCCATCGGCCACGTGTCCGCCGTAGTGCTGGTTTGTCGGTTGCGTCGCGGCGTTGTTTGCGGTGCTCATGGTGCCTCTTGGCGTAGGGTCGGTTGATTCAGTGAACGTATTATTTCACGTTCATACGGGGTTGTCAAGTGGTTTCTTCGGTTCGTTGGACACCCGGCTCTGATAATTCTCACGCCAATAGAATTCCCACGAGAAACGGCCTTCATCACTACATTCAGTTGCGCACGCCGTGAACCGAAAACCCCTTGTCGTAGGCGTCACCTGTTCGAGCGTGAACAACGCGTTCATGACGCTATCGGGGTTGTCGTCGAGGTTCTGTAATCGGTAACCCTCGCGGCTCTCAATGAACCGAACGCCCCAACCGGCGAAGTTGTTTAGTATCGTCTCGCCTACGGGGTCGCGGTGCATCGCGTCAGGGTCATCGCCCGGTGAATCAACCCAAAAATGGTACGCACTGCGCACGAGCACGGCCACTGCACCCGGCTTCGCTCGTGCTTTGAAGTCTTCAAGGGCTTCGCTCATCGCTGTGCCTCACTCAAGGTCTTCAGGACGCGCTTAGCTTTGAACTCGGTGGTGAACGTGTCCGACAGTTCCTCATCAAGTGCGAGCGTTGGGCAGAAGTGGGCGAACACTGCATCAATGCATTCCGTAACGGCTTCGCTCATCGCTGGGGTTTTTGGCGCCGTGATTGCGTCGATGTTGGCGCACGCTTCATTACGTCGAGCGCTCGCGCGTTCATTACCGTGGATACGCTTTGCGACGTTCAGGCACGCGAGAAACGCATCTGCGTCGATCTGCTTACCGTGCGACTCCAACGATGTCCACAGCGCGATTAGAACGGCGTCGCGGGCTTCGGACGGCTTCGCGAACGCGTGTTTGCTGTCCAGCTGCAACCCAGCGGCAGAACTCGCTTGCCATGCCTCAGTCACGCTGATATTCAGTTTCTCAACGTGCACGTCTCCGGCCATGCGGTACGCGTTGACCCACGGGAAAACGTCGGTTTTCTGCATACACTGTGCGCCGTAATCGTGGTCGTCCTTAGCGTACATGATGAGCGCTTGCATCGTGACGGACATCGTGAGTTTAATCGTCGGTGCGATTGTGTCACGTAGGTGAAGCACACGGGCTAGGAGTCCGGGCGGGTACTTTATCTGAATGGAAGGGTAGCGAATGATAGCCATAAAAATACACACTGAGTCGATGGAAACCGAAGCATAGCAGAGCGAGCGCGGAACGTCAACGAGATATGCGCATTCCGTATCAAGACATGCGAAGTAGTATGTCAGGTCTGCGAACTCGTTACCGAACTCTGCGAAGTCGGTTGTCAGGTCTGCGAAGTTGAATGCGCGACTCGAAAACCAAAAAACGGACACGACAAAAAAGCACGAAAATCAATGCGTTTTATGTATGCATGTATGTAAGTCTTTGATTATATTGAATAAATGGTTTTGTATGTTGTAGTAACGAGAGAAAACGACGCCGAGGATATGCGGAACCTTTGACTCGATGGTGAGCGTTTCGCAGTTGCGTCGCGGTTCGCCTGTTTCGTTGGTGTTGTGGGTGTCGCGGTCTGGTCGCTGGGCAGGGGTAGGTGGCTGGGCAGGGTTCACGTTAGCATGTACAAGGTTGAAAATTAAATGATGAACGAAATCAATGAGTTACAGTGAGGAGAGGCGTGATTGCCCTATAATTAGGCAGGTTTTATACGAGTACGCGCTTAAGTGCGCAGATGTGACGACCGACTTCGCATATGTGACGACCGACTTCGCATGTTTACGCGCGCCGTTACTGCAACACGTTTTCAGTTTTCCACATCTCGCGACTGAAAACGCATATCCCATAAACGCAAAAAAGGCCCTGAAGGGCCTCAAAACGTAAATCATCACGTCCTATTCACGTTGCCACGTACTGTGCGCGCCGAGGTCGTAATGAAACAGCGCCGGATTACCCTGTTCTGTAGACCCGTCGCGTTTATACACTTTAATAGTTGCGCCGTCGCTCACTGCGATTGCGTCCTGACTCAACGCGTGACACAGTGCCTTGTAATCGCCCAGCGTGTTGAACGGTTGTTTGCGTGCAGTGATGACTAGGCAGCGCTCTGGCACGCCGCCCCACTCACCCGGAACTATCGCGACTGATTCAACGGTGAAGCGGTTCCCGACCGCGACTAGCGCATTGCTGAGTATTCCCGATGGTTCCGAGCGTCCTACGTTCAGTCCGATATTCAGTGTGATTTGGTTCATGTTCCAGTATCTCCGAGAGTTGTGGCGCAGCGCATAGAGCCTATACGCTGCACCGTTTTGGTGCGAATGGGTGGTTTATGCTTTTTTGACTTCGATGCATGCGTCGTCGATTACATCCCATGTCACGCCGATATTCGCATCAAACGTGCGTTCAAGGTAGTCGAAAACGGCGGCGCATTGCGCGTCGGTGGCGTCCGGCCACTGCGACCGAACGTCGGCGCGATTCCATATGATCGTGAGGTTAGCGCGATGCTCGACGGGCGACGGTGCCGGTGCACGTGCGTTTTCCGTGTCGCGCTTGATGGTACCGATATGCTGGAATAGGTCACGGTCGCCCGCGTTCACTGCGCCGTCAGGGAATACTAAACGGAACGCGCCGAACTCCTCGACATAGTACGCAACTGCGTCCTGATTGAGCATCACGCACAATCCCGCGAGCTTAGCGTCAATATGCACGAGAGGAAGCACGACCGCGACCAACGTGCGCTCGGTGACGCCTTGCCATTCGCCCGAAGCGATACGCGTATCCGTGACAACGAACCCCGCAGCGACAAGCGCCGCGAGCGTCGCGCTAAGCTGATTTTGTGGCTCGGTCGCGCCGACGTTGAGACCGATATTCAGAGTGATTTTCGACATGGTAGGGTATCTCCTAAGGTTGTGGCGCAGCGCATAGAGCCTATACGCTGCACCGTTTTGGTGCGGATAGGGGTTTTAGGCGGCTTTGACCGCGTCGCATGCGTCGGTCAACACTTCCCAGTTCACGCCGATTGTGGCGTCGTGGTGCCGCTCGATGTACGTCAAAACTGCTGCGCATTGCTCGTCCGTTGCGTTGCCCCACACTTGGCGCACGTCCGACTTATGCCACGAGATGTCAATACGGTCGATCGGTTGCGACGGCGACGGCGACGGCGACGGCGACGGCGACGGCGCACGGGCGTTCTCTGCGTCACGCTTGATGGTACCGAAGTCATGGCACAAACCCGTTAGCGCGTTCAGGTTGCTCTGGTCGTTCAACGTCGAATGAAGCACCGTCTCGCGGTGGTAGTCAGGGATAGACACGACCTCAAACAGTTCAAGCGCCACACCGTTCGCGATGCTTGCGAGTCGGCCACTCTCGTGCACGGCGCGCACACCCCACGTAACTGATACGCCGTGTTTCACTGCATGCGTGATGCGTTGCGTTGCTTCGGCGATGAGCTGGGTTTTCGTTGCGTTGTTCATAATATGACTTCCGTTTTGTTGGTCGCTGGACATCAGCGAGTAAGTGAATTATGCCATCCTATAGACGGATTGTCAAGGGTTGTTACGTGGTTCATGCATGGTTGCGCAGGGTTGGGAGGGCGAAGCATGGGGGGCCGTGGGGAAATCGTTTTGAAGGCGGGGGTAGGGTTACCCGCTTCACCGCCCGGAGACGCACTCCTTTCCAGATTTTTGCCGGTGCCGTTTTTTCGCCCGCCTGAATTTTCTGTGCTATACTACGCGCTCCCTACAACTCACCTCACTACACATGAAACTCTCTTACATGGAACTAATGGTGCTCAGCGCGATCCTTCGGTCGCCGACACGCACCCTCGTCGTCACCCGCGACCACAGCACCTTTGTAGACGTGCGCCGCCTGCTCGACGCGCTCAACCGCAAGGACATCTTCCTGTTGACAATCGAAGACGTTAAGCGTGGGGCCGCGCTCCGCGGCCTCGAAGTCTCGGCGGTCCTCTACGACGAAACCATAAGCGCCATGAGCTTCACGGATGAAGAACGCGCCATGATTCAATCACGCGTCAGAACGCCAGTAACCCGCCACCCGTCGCAAGAGATCGTGCGTCGAAGCAGCACCATTGAGGACATCGCCACAAAACTGAAAGAGCTACAAAAACTGGCCGACGAAGTCGCCGGAATCCCAGGAGTAAAACATGAGTAACCTCTACGCCCAATCAATCGGCATCATCAGCCTATGGCTCATCTTCTGTCTGTACCTGCTGCACAGCACGGGTGCGATCAAGTTCAAGCGCTGGCGCTTCATCGGCAACGGCCTCACGACTACGTGCTTCCTGTTCATTGCGTGGTTCCTACCATCGTGTGTAGTCCTCGCGATCGCATGGTTCACCGAGTGGGTGACGAAATGATATACACTCCGCCCGTGGCTCTGAGATGAGGCACGGAAAAGACCAACACGTTTAACCCCGGCTCAGGCCGGGAGTTTTTTACCTTGATCCGATAACCTCATGTCATCCACAAACCCATTTCAAATGAAGAAGATTGTCGGCGATGTAGCCGCTACGCTTCCACCCACCCCCCAACCTGCTGGTCACGACCTGCTCGACGCAGAGCATGATCCGCGATCCCGGTACGGCTACGTGTTGCATCACCTGATGGTGTGCGCAGCCGCACTCGGCACCGCCACGAAGCTCGACCCGCGCCAGCAGTCACAGACTAGCGTGATGTTGGAGCAAACCAATCAGGTCATTGCAGTCCTTGAAGGGCTCCCACCGAAGGATGACTACTCACCGGAGCAAACGCTCGGGTCAGTGAGCATCCTGGCTAACTACCATGCGCAGATCAGTATGGCGCTTCAGCGCTGCGAAGCGGGCGAGGTCAGCGACCAGCCAAGCCAGAATGACCCGGACTTCATGCGCCGCCTGTTGGCCGACTTGACGTTGGCGCTCAAGCGCCTGTCCGCATAACCCAGCTATGGCAGCGTTCTCCGCAGACCAAGTCCAGAACGTCACGCTCGAAATGCAGAGCGGGCAGTTCCTCGACGAGATCGCGGAGAAGATGGGTGTAGAACCCAACGAGATTCTTGAGATCATACGCGGGCTAGCGTCCGACGTTCGTGCGTCCTTGATGGACGACTGGCTCGTGATGGTGTCGTCACGCATTGCGTCATTGACCGTCCGGCGACCGGGCGACGCGTCCTCGTACAAGCTCGCGCTTGACGCCGTGCGCGGCCTCGTCAAAAAGATGGGCGCGGAGATGTCGGAGACGAAGAAATCCAGCGGGCGTTCGATCCGTGTGGTGAAAGTCGCGACCGGCTACGTACCGAAAACAGAGACGGTTGCTACACGTCCGAAAGTAGACTACAATGCAATGGCTGCTCGCGCAAGCGCCAGCCAACAATCAACCGAGGATCGTACCGCTCCAACGGATCAGGCCGCAAACCACCCGTTGTCCCAGGAGCAAGGCATACACGACCCTGATGGATCATCCCCCGTAGAAAGTAGCGGTGAGGGCGAGGGACTACAGGGGTTTTCCACGATCCAAGACGGCGACCTCGTGTCGTACGATCCTCGGTTACCCCCAGCGCTGCGGCGTCGGGGACTTAAAGTACACAGCGCGATCCTGGCCCACATGGGCTGCGAGAGCCGCCCCGCTGACTTCGATGAGCTGGTAGCGATAGCACCGATCATGTTCAGTCGCGGCATACAGGAAGTGATGAACTGGCCCGGTGAGTATGCAGACCCCATCAAGGTGCGCGAAGCCATACGTGCCGAGCTGTGGGAAGAACAGCGCCAGAAGAACGTCCGGGCGATCGAAGCTAACCGGGCCGTTGCTCGTGAAGAGATCGCGGCAGAGGACAAAGCCAAACGTATCAAGCGGGCCGATAAAATCAGCATGGCGCTGCCTACAGATGACGACCCGATACTCCGGGCGCTTCTGGCGCGTACGCGTCAAGTAGGAGTTGCAGCGTGAGTGATGGAGTGTTGGAGCTACAGTACGTCGAGGACGTTACGACTCGGCGGATCATGGAAGACGACAAGCCGCAGGTCAAGTTCCTGCGCTCGGCGGTCGGTACCGGTAAATCTGTGGCGTGCCTGTTCGGGTGCGCAGAGTTCTGCCTGCGTGTCGTACCGCCGAATCCTGACGGATCACCGGGGCGGGCACGTGTGCTCGTCGTGCGCCAAGACCAGACGAAGCTGAAGGCCACGACGCTCGCGACCTTTCGGGCGTGGTTTGGTGAGGTCACGGACGACCTGACTTCGATGCTGTACCCGATCGTGATCCGGGACGTTCCGTTCGTGGGCGAGGTGGATGGCGAAGACCGCACCGTGCTCATCGAATGGGTGTTCATGGGCGTGGGCTCAGAGGAAGAGGTGTCGAAGCTCAAGTCGTTCGAGGCGACGTGCGCGTTCATCAACGAGGTCCAGTATTACGACGGCAGCTGGATCGTGACCGAGGTCTATCAGCGTCTTGGCCGGTACCCGATGGCGCAGCGTGATGAGCACGGTGACGTAGCCGAGGTCAGCTACAAGGGTGAGCGCTTGATCCTGTGCGACTACAACCCACCGGACGACTTGCATTGGCTCTACGAGTTGGAGATGAAGGGTAAGTGCCCGCCCGACTGGAAGTTCTACCCGTACCCACCGCCGCTGCTCAAGGTCTTGGACGCGGAAGGGAAAATCATTGATTTCCTGCCGAATCCAGAGGCCGACTACGCGAAAAAACACCCGAGCGGCTACGACTACTGGCTGAAAGACGCCCGTACACTCAACGCGTTGCCGGGTAAACAGGGTACCTTGAAGGTTAATATCTTCGGGGAATACGGGTCCAGTGTCGAAGGTAAGCCTGTCTATCCTGCATGGGCGGACGAGTACCACCTGACCAAGACGAAAGTAGTAACGTCGGCGCACCGACGCCTGTACATCGGGCTTGACCACTCCGGTGTGCACCCAGCAGCTGTGTTCGTGCAGGTCGGCGCGGGTATGTTCTCTGTGACCGAGGAGATTTACCACGGTACCTACGTACTCGAAGAGTGGATACACGACTTCCTGATACCGCGGATCGCGGCGATCGGGATCAGCCGACGTGAAGTCGAGCTTATCCTTGACCCCGCAGACGGACGCGACCGCACCGGGTTCACCGCGAAGGCGATGCTGATGAAGCTCGGGTTCAAGTGCGTGTACGCACCGACACAAGACCCGAAACGACGCCGCGACGAGGTGGCGAAACTACTCATCAAGCGCATGTTGCAGGTGGATATTCTCGGCTGTCCGCAGCTGGTTAGCGGGTTCCGCGGTCAGTACGCGTTCGAGAAACTGCGCGGCACCGACGCGTACAAGGCCGAGCCCG